>Ga0123336_10000363_pt1 | contig 46509 bp, 40 predicted proteins | sample SSSSmetaG_FD_96466 | JGI IMG/M metagenome (GOLD analysis project Ga0123336, IMG submission 96466) | Glacier valley bacterial and archeal communities from Borup Fiord, Nunavut, Canada, to study Microbial Dark Matter (Phase II) - ​SSSS metaG | ecosystem: Environmental > Aquatic > Freshwater > Ice...
CCCGAACGATTGCGGTGTGTCCTGCGCGAGCAGCGCCACCTCGAAGCGGCCACCGGCCATGCCGAGTTGCTGCATCGCCTGCGTGACAGCGGCGGCCAGCTTGGGCGCCGCGCTGCGGCGTGCAGCGGACACGCGCTTCGCCTCGGCGCCGAACCCCGCTAGCGCCTGGCCCAGCGCCAGCCGAAGGCCGTCGATGTCGGCCGCCGCGTCGATGGCGCGCAGCTCGCCGCGCCACTGCGCCAGCAGCGCCGGCAATTCGGCCGGCGGCCGGCGGTAACGGCGCGCCAGGCTCACCCACGCCGACAGGCGCTCATCCAATGCTTGCAACCGGTCGGGCTCGGGCTCGGTGTGGTGCAGGTAGCTGGCTAGCGTGTGCGCGGCGTCCTGCAACTGCGCTTGCGCGCCTTGCAGCACCTCGATCGTTGACGCGAGCTGCGCATCGAAAGCCGCCACTTCTTCCAGCGCATGCACGGCCCGCCCGGCCAGCGCGTCGGCGTTGTCGTCGGCCTCGGAGACAGCGTCGAGCGCGCTGCGCACGGCCTCGATCAGGGTCTGAGCATTGGCCAGCCGCTTGTGCTCGGCGTCCAGCTCGGCCCATTCGTCTTCAATCGGTGCGAGCTTGTCCAGCTCACCGATCTGCCAGGCCAGGCGCTCGCGCTCGCGCTCAACATCGGCCTGCTTCGAGCCGGCCGCATCGAGCGCTTGCGCAGCGTGTTTCCATTCGGCCCAGCGCGCCGCGAGCGCAGCGGTGTCGAGCCCGGCATGCGCGTCGAGCAACGCGCGCACGGCGGGGCCACGTGTCAGGCTCTGCCACGCGTGCTGGCCGTGAATGTCGACCAGGTGGTCGGCCGCTTCGCGCAGCTGCGCAATCGTCGCGGCGCTGCCGTTCACCCAAGCGCGGCTCTTGCCTTGCGCGTCGATCGTGCGGCGCAGCAGCAGCGTGTCGCCTCTTGCGAAGCCGGCTTCGTCGAGCCATGCGGCCAGGCTGGCCGGCGCATCGAACTCGGCGCTGATCTCCGCGCGCGCCGCACCTTCGCGCACCACGCCGGCGTCGCCCCGGCTGCCGAGCACGAGCTGCAATGCGTCGATCAGGATCGACTTGCCCGCACCGGTCTCGCCGGTCAGCACCGAGAAGCCGGCAGCCAGGTCCACGTCGAGCGAACTGACGATGACGAAGTCGCGCAGCGACAGGCGCAACCACATGGTCAGGCGCCTCCGGTGGGCGTGCCCGAGCCCGAGTTCCAGTGGAGCTTGCGCCGCAGCGTGGCGTAGTAGCTCCAGCCCCGCGGGTGCAGGAAGCGCACGGTGTCGGCCGAGCGCCGCACGCTGACACGGTCGCCGCGCATCAGCGAGGCGAGCGACTGCATGTCGAAGCTCACGTTCGCGTCGCGACCGGCGACCACCTCGATATGGATGTCACCGGTGTCGGGCAGCACGATGGGCCGGTTCGACAAGTCGTGCGGCGCGATGGGCACCAGCACCCAGCCCGCAATGCCCGGGTGCAGGATGGGCCCGCCAGCCGACAGCGCGTAGGCGGTCGAACCCGTCGGCGAGCCGATGATCAGGCCGTCAGCGCGGATGTTCGCCACGAACTCGTCGCCGATGGACACGCGCAACTCGACCATGCTGGCCGATGCGCCCCGGCTCACCACCACGTCGTTCATCGCGAAGCCGTCGAAGACCTCATGGCCGTCACGCCACACCCGGCCCGCCAGCATGGTGCGGTGTTCTTCCTCATAGTCGCCGGCCAGCATCGGCGCCAGCGCTTCGGCGTACTGGCCCACGGTCACGTCGGTGATGAAGCCCAGTCGGCCGGTGTTGATGCCCACCAGCGGCGTACTGAAACGCGAGAGCTGGCGCGCGATGCCGAGCATGGTGCCGTCGCCACCGACGACGACCGCGATGTCGCACTGCCCGCCGAGTTCATCGACGTTGAGCGCGCCGTGTTCGGTCAGGCCGGTGTTCAGCGCTGTCTGCGCTTCGAGAGACACCGCCAGGCCCTGGCGCAGCAGGAACTGCGCGATCTCTTCGAGCACGCCGCGCATGCCCAGGGCCTCGTACTTGCCGACGAGTGCGGCGTGGCGAAAGCGGCTGGTCATGCGAAGAATTACACCACAGCGACTTGCGCGCGCCGCCTGTGTGGGCGCCGCTTGATCGTGTCGTGGAAGTTCCGCCAACTACAATCGATAGCATGCTGGACGAGCGCGCGAAAACCCTGCTTAAAGCGCTTGTCGAGCGCTACATCGCCGACGGCACGCCGGTGGGTTCGCGCACGTTGTCGAAGGCGAGCGGCCTGGAGCTCTCACCCGCCACCATCCGCAACGTGATGGCCGACCTGGAAGAGCTGGGCCTGATCGTCAGCCCGCACACCAGCGCCGGGCGCATTCCGACTGCACGCGGCTACCGCCTGTTCGTCGACACCATGCTCACGGTGCAGCCGATGGGCCACGCCGCACAGATCGAGCCGCAGCTCGCGCCCGACCAGCCGCAGCGCGTGATTGCCAACGCCGCGCAACTGCTGTCGAGCCTGTCGAGCTTCGTGGGCGTGATCACCGCGCCGCGCAAGGCGAGCGTGTTCCACCACATCGAGTTCATGCGCCTCTCCGAGCGGCGGGTGCTGGTCATTCTGGTCGCCCCCGACGGCGACGTGCAGAACCGCGTGATCTTCACCGCGCAAGACTACAACCAGAGCCAGTTGATCGAGGCCAGCAACTACCTCACCGCACACTACGCCGGCCTGACCATCGAAGACGTTCGCAACCGCCTCAAGACCGAAGTCGACGCGCTGCGCAGCGAGATCGCCGTGCTGATGCAGGCGGCGGTGCAGGCGGGCAGCGAAGCCCATGCCGACAGCCAGGACCAAGTGGTGATCAGCGGTGAGCGCAACCTGCTCACGGTGCAGGACTTCTCCAGCGACATGGGGAGCCTGCGCAAGCTGTTCGACATGTTCGAGCAGAAGACGCAGCTGATGCGCCTGCTGGAGGTGAGCAGCCGCGCCGAGGGCGTGCGCATCTACATCGGCGGCGAGAGCATGGTCGTGCCGTTCGAGGAGCTGTCGGTCGTGTCGGCGCCATACGAGGTGAACGGCCAGGTGGTCGGCACACTGGGCGTCATCGGCCCGACCCGCATGGCCTACGACCGCATGATCCAGATCGTCGACATCACGTCGCGGCTGGTGAGCAACGCGCTGAGTTCGAAGTAGCGGTTGACGGTGGGTTGGCCGTGGCGCCACTGGCGCTACTTACAATCGCTGGCTTCGGGCCGTTAGCTCAGTTGGTTAGAGCAGAGGACTCATAATCCTTTGGTCGTTGGTTCAAGTCCAACACGGCCTACCAATTCAACGCCAACATAGCCGCTCTCACCACTCAGTTGGTTGATGCGCGCCGGCTATTGACCGGCGCGCCTACCACTGCCTGCCGATCGAGGCTTTCCCCTCACATCGCGGGGCAGACCCGCAAGGGTGCCTTGCTTACTTCGGCATCAACACCGTGTCGATGACGTGAATCACGCCGTTGTCGGCGGCCACGTCGGCTGCGGTGACTTTCGCGGCATCGACGGTGACGCCGCCGGTCGTTGCGAGCGTCAGTTCGCTGCCCTGCACGGTCTTGACCTTGCCGGGCTTGATGTCCTTGGCCATGACCTTGCCTGCAACCACGTGATAGGTCAGTACGGCGGTCAGCTTCGCCTTGTCTTTCAGCAGCGCGTCGAGGTCGGCTTTCGGGATCTTGGCGAACGCTTCGTCGGTCGGCGCGAACACGGTGAAGGGACCCTTGCCCTTCAAGGTGTCAACGAGACCGGCGGCTTGCAGCGCGGCGGCGAGCGTCTTGAAACTGCCGGCGGCGACGGCGGTGTCGACGATGTCCTTGGCTTGTGCCGAGACGAAGGCCATTGCAATGGCGCCGGCGATGATGAGCTTCTTCATGGTGCGTTCTTTCTGGAGTGTCAGGCGGCTTGGGGCCGCCGGGGGTTGAGGAAAAAGTTGGAGATTGAATGAATTCAGCGGATTGCCGCTTCCACCTGGGATTCGATTTCCATCCGTTCGATGGAGGCGGCCATGCAATCGGCCAACTCGTCGCCGGAATGCCAGGCCGCCTCGACCCCGCCGCCCGCCAGAAAGTCGCCGCACACGCCGAGCCCGAGGGGTTCGTCCCACCACGATTCATCGCTGTCGAAACTGTCGTCGCAATCGAAGGCCGGCCCGGCAAAGCGCCAGCGGTGCACGGTGGCGTGGTGAACGCGGATGGGCTGACCGTCAGGGCGGGTGCGGGGCAGTTGCGCCCGCAGCGCAGACTGCAGCTCGGTGCTGACGGCCTGCGCATCGTCTTCCAGGTGGGCGGCGCTCCATTCGGCAGTCGCGTGTGCGGTCCACACCGCCGAGCCCGATGGCGCGGTGCGTCCAGGGACACGGTCGTTGCGCAACACCCAGGCGAGCGGCCCGCGCGCCGGCTCGGCGGCGTCCCATGGCCAGTCGACTTCATCGGTCACGACCATCAGGGTCCAGCAGGGGTCCATGCGCTTCGCCATGAGCGCATCGGCCCAACGGTCGTGATGACCTGCAAGCAACACCGCAGCCTGGGCCGGCGGGATCGCGAGTGCGACGTGATGAAACGGCCCCGCGAGCGGCGCACCATCGGTCGCCACGTACCACGCGCCGTCGGCCGCTCGCTGCAGGCGCCGCACCGTGAGGTTGAGGTGCACTGTGGCGCCCGCCATCAGGTGGCTGCATAGCGCCGGCATGGTGGGCGTAGCAACGAGGCACGGGCCGGCCGCGACAGGCCAGGCCACATGCAGGCGCGGGCACCACGCAATGGCGCTGCCGGCTTTGACGGCACGCGCCATCACGGCCTTGAAGCGCGGCCGAACGGGCGTGAAGCATTGCGCCCCGTGGTCGAAGGTGACCGACTGCTCGGCGCCATCGGCGCTGACCCAGCCGGCCCGTCGCGTCGCCATGCGTCCGCCGACATTCCTCGATTTCTCGAACAAAGTCACTTGTGCTCCGGCGCTGCGCAGGCCCGCTGCGCAAGCGGCGCCGGCCAATCCCGAACCAATGACTGCCACGCGAACCGGGCTGGTGTCGATGCTCATGATCGCTCCTTTGAAGTCGTTGCCGTACGCGTGCTCTGCCACAGCGGCCGCACCCGCAAAAACGTGCTGTAGGCCGCGTCGAGCAGCCTCGCTACAAGCCCGAACGAAGCGACGCGGCCTGCCCACGCGAAACGCGGCAAGGTGCGCCACAGGGCCGCGAACCCGCGCATGCCGTCGACCAGTACGCCGTCGGCGCGCCGAACGTGAAAGCGTGCGAGCGCCGTGCCGCGCGACAGGCCGGCGCCCAGCGCAGATTCGGGGCACGACGACGCGTCGACCCAGACGCACCGCTCGGCGCCCGCTTGCCGGCGGTACGCCGCAATCTCGCGCGAGCACACTGGGCAGGCGCCGTCGAAATAGACGGTAAGAACCGAGGCGCCGTGCGTCGAAGCAGGAACAGCGTCAAGGGATGCGTTTGTTGCCATGACCGTGAATATAGGTCAAACGGGCATCAGTGAAACGGTATTGATGACGTAAAAGTGGTCTTTGAGTCAATATATGCGTTGCAATACCGTATCAAACGATCAATGGCGTCACAATCACGTCATTACATCGACCACCACAAGCACCGACCCCATGTCCATTCCAGCTGCCACCCACGACCCCGGTGCCAAGACCCTGATGCGCAGCGGCACAGCCGCGCGCTTGGCGGGCATCTCGCCGTCGACGCTGCGCATCTGGGAGCACCGCTACGGTGTGGTGGCGCCGCCCAAGTCAGCCTCGGGCCAGCGCACGTATTCGATGCAAGACATCGAGCGCCTGCGGGTCATCAAGCGGCTGACGATCGAGGGGCATGCGATCGGCACGGTGGCCCGTCTCGATGCCGATGCGCTCGTCGCGCTGTCGTCGGGCAACTCGGTGCCATTGGCGGGGGCGCAGCGGGTTCTGGTCGTCGGCCACACCGCCGCGCGCAAGCTCGAGGGGCGGCTGCGGCCGGCTCCGGCGCTTGTCTTCGACGACCTGGCTCATGCCGAGCGCGAAGTCGCGCGAGCCGGCGCGGCCGACGTGCTCGTCATCCACGTGCCGTCACTGCACGCGTCGACGGCCGAGCGCGTGGCGGCGCTCCGGCACCACTTGCCGGCAGCGAACGTCATCGTGGTTTATTCGTTCGGCGCGGAGGCCGCTGCCGAAGCCGTTCGCGCGGCGGGTGTAGCGATGCGCCGCGAGCCGGTCTCCGGCAGGGAACTGGCGAGCCTGATCGCTGCATCGCGCCCGGTCGCGCCAGAGGTCGCGCGAGGCACGCAGGCGAATCACAGACGCTTCAGCGATGCAGAACTGGTCGCGCTGACCGAGATGCCGTCGATGGTCGCCTGCGAGTGCCCGCGCCACCTGGCCGAGATCGTCACGCTGCTCGTGGGCTTCGAGCTCTACAGCGCGGAATGCGCCTCACGCAACCAGGCTGACGCTGCATTGCATCGCCACCTTCATGAGGTCACGAGCACGGCCAGAACGATGCTCGAGCAGGCGCTCGCGCGGGTGGTGGTTGAAGAAGGCCTGGTGGTGTAGCTCAATCGAGCTGCGTGATGAACTTGGTGTTGAGGTAGCCGTCGAAGGTTTCCGAGCCGCCTTCGCTGCCGATGCCGCTGTCCTTGATGCCGCCGAACGGCGTTTCGGCGAGTGCCAGCCCGAGGTGGTTGATCGACACCATGCCGGCCTGCAGGCCGTTTCCGATGGCCTGCGCGTTGCGGCTGGAGCCGGTGAACGCGTAGGCGGCCAGGCCGAAGGGCAGGCTGTTGGCGCGTATCAGCGCATCGTCGAGCGACTTGAAGCGCACGATGCCGGCCACCGGGCCGAACGGCTCTTCCGTCATCAAACGCGAGTCTTCCGGCAGGTCGGTGATGACCGTGGGCGCGAAGAAGCTGCCTGCGCCGGGCATCGGCGCACCGCCGGCCAGGACCGTGGCGCCGCGCGTCTGCGCATCGTCGATGAAGCCGGCGATGGCACTGACGCGCCGCGCTTGCGCCAGCGGCCCCATGCGCGTGTCGGGCAGCAGGCCGTCCCCGACCTTCAACGCTTTGGTCTTCGCGACGAAGCCCTCGACGAAGCGCTCGTACGCGCCCTCTTGCACGTAGAAGCGCGTTGGCGACACGCACACCTGCCCGGCATTGCGGAACTTGTACGGCACGAGCTGCTTGACGGCGGCGTCGATGTCGGCGTCGTCGCAAACGATCACCGGCGCGTGGCCGCCCAGTTCCATGGTGCTGCGCTTCATCAGCGACGCGGCCTTGGCCGCCAGCAGCTTGCCCACGCCCACCGAGCCGGTGAAGCTGATCTTGCGCACGATGGGGCTGTTGATCAGGTGTTCCGACACCTCATGCGGCACGCCCCACACCAGGTTCAGCACGCCTGGCGGCAGGCCGGCGTCGTGGAACAGTCGCGCCAGCGCGACCACGGCGCTGGGTGCGTCTTCGGGGCCCTTGAGCACCAGCGTGCAGCCCGCACCCACGGCGGCGGCGATCTTGCGGATGGCCTGGTTGAACGGGAAATTCCACGGCGAGAACGCGGCGCACACACCCACCGGCTCGCGCAGCACGAGCTGGCGGACGCGGTCTTGCCGCGCCGGGATCACCCGGCCGTAGATGCGGCGGCATTCCTCGGCGTGCCACTCGGCGTGCTCGGCGCAGAACATCACTTCGCCCACGCTCTCGGCCAGCGGCTTTCCCTGGTCGAGCGTCATGCCGTGGCCGATGTCCTGCGCGCGTTCGCGGGCCAGTTCGGCCACCTTGCGCAACACCTTGCTGCGGTCCAGTGGCGAGGTCTTCTTCCAGCTCTCGAAGGCGCGCGCGGCAGCGGTCAGGGCCTGGTCGAGGTCTTCGGTGTTGGCGTGCGGCAGCTTGCCGATGACGGCGCCGGTCGCAGGGTTCAGTACGTCTTGCTCGCGGCGGCCGTCGGCGTTGATGAATTGGCCGTCGATGTAGAGGTGCAGGGTCGGGTACATGGGTGGGCTGGTCGGTTGACTGGTTGGCGTGAAGGTTCGGAAGAGAGGAGGGCGTCACACGCCCAGGAAGCCGGCGAGCTCGGCGCTGCCTGAAAGCAGGCGCGAGGCGCCGCTCATGACCACCTGGCCCTTTTGCAGCACCACGCCCCGGTCGCTCTGCGCGAGCACCTTGCGGTAGTCGCGGTCGACGATGAGTGTTGCGATGCCGTCCTCGCGGATCTGCGCGATCACGCGCCAGATCTCGGCCACGATCAGCGGCGCCAGGCCTTCGGTGGCTTCGTCGAGGATGATGAGTTCGGGCTGCGTCATCAGCGCGCGGCCGATCGACAACATCTGCTGTTCGCCGCCCGAGAGCTGGCTGCCCAGGTGGGTCAGGCGCTCGGCGAGGCGCGGGAAGGTTTGCAGCACGCGCTCGAGCGTCCAGCCGCGCGCACGGTCGCTGGCGGGCTTGGCGGCCATCACCAGGTTCTCGCGCACGCTCAGGTTCGGGAACACGCCGCGGCCTTCGGGCACGTAGGCCACGCCGCGGCGCGCCACCTCGTGCGGCCGCGCCTTCGACATGTCGGCGCCGAACAGCTGGATGCGGCCCTCGCGCTGCGCCACATGGCCGAGCAGCGTGCGGATGAGCGTGCTCTTGCCCATGCCGTTGCGCCCGAGCAAGCCGATGGTTTCGCCGCGCCCGATTGTCATGTCGACGCCGTGCAGCACGTGGCTGGAGCCGTACCAGGCGTGCATGCCGGTGGCCACCAGAATGAGTTCGCGGGTCACTGTCTCAATGCTCCCCGAGGTAGGCGGCCTGAACCTCGGCGCTGCTTCGAATGGCCTCGGGCGCGCCCGAGGCGATGACCGCGCCGTTGACCATCACCGTGATGCGGTCGGCCACGCGAAACACCGCGTCCATGTCGTGCTCGACCAGCAGGATCGCGTGGCGCGCCTTGAGGCTGGTGAGCAGCGCCAGCATGCGCTCGGTCTCTTCGGCGCCCATGCCGGCCAGCGGCTCGTCGAGCAGCAGCACCTCGGGCGCGGTGGCCAGACACATGGCGATCTCGAGCTGGCGCTTCTGGCCGTGGCTCAGCACGCCGGCGGTGCGGCCGAGCAGCGCCTGCAGGCCGGCGCGCGTGGCAGCCTCTTCGGCGGCCGGAACACTTGCAGCGCAGTGCGCCGCGCTTTGCCACCAGTGCCAGGGCTTCGGCGTGCGCGCCTGTGCGGCGAGGCGGCAGTTCTCGAGCACGCTGAAGGTCGGGAAGATCGTGTTGCGCTGGTAGCTGCGGCCCAGGCCGGCGCGTGCGCGGCGGGGCTGCGACCACGCGGTCACGTCCTGCCCCAGCAGCTCGACCAGGCCGTCGGACGGCGGCACTTCGCCCGCCAGGATGTTGATCAGCGTCGACTTGCCCGCCCCGTTGGTGCCGATCACCGCGTGCAGCGTGCCGCGTTCGAGCGCCAGCGACACCTTGTTCAACGCCACGAGGCCGCCCCAACGGCGCGTGAGCTCGTGGCCGCGCAGCAGCACATCGGCGCTGCTCACTGGGGCACCCTACGGCCTGCAGCCGGACCCGCCGAGCGGGAATTCGCCCTCGGGAGACCCCCGGCGCTCATGGGTTGACCTCTGCGGTTTCTGCGCGGCGCGAGGCGCGGCCCACGAGGCGTTCTTTCCACTGCGCGGGCAGGCCCACCAGCCCGCGCGGCAACAGCGCCACGCTGGCGATGATCGCAAGGCCCAGGCCGAGCTGCCAGTGTTTCGCGAACGAGCCGAACAGCGCCTCGGACTGAAACAGCTCTTGCAGCAGCGCGAACGCGAAGGCGCCGACGAGCGCGCCGCGCAGGTGGCCGATGCCGCCGAGGATGATCATGATCAGCACCGAGCCACTGAAGTGCCAGCTCATCAGTTCCGGGTTCACGAAGCCGTCTTTCACCGCGAACAGGAAGCCCGCGATGCCGGCAATGCCGCCCGACACGGTGAAGGCGGCCAGCTTGTACGGGTAGGTTGAGAAGCCGGTGGCGCGCATGCGCTGCTCGTTGACGCGAATGCCCGCCAGCGCCCGCCCGAAGCGCGAGCGAGACAGCACCGCCAGGAACACGAACACGGCCGCCAGCGTGGCGAGCGTGAAGGCGTAGAGCACGAGCGGTTTGTTCAGGTCGATGAACGCGCCGAGCACCGGCTTCGCAGTCAGGTAAATGCCGTCGGTGCCGCCACCGAGCGGCGTGTCGTGCACCACGTAGTAGGCCATCTGCGCGAACGCCAGCGTGACCATGATGAAGTACACGCCCTTGGTGCGCAGCGACAGCGCGCCGACCCCCAGCGCATAAAGCGCAGCGGCCCCTGTGGCGGCGGGCAACAGCCACCCTACCGACGGCGCGTCGGCCTGTGCCGACAGCAGCACGGTGGCATACGCCCCGATGCCGAAGAACGCGGCCTGCCCGAAGCACACCAGGCCGGTGCCGCCCACGAGCAGTTCCAGGCTCAGCGCAAAGACCGCGAAGACCATGATCTTGTTGACGAGGTCGATGCCGAACTTCCCCGCGAAGAGCGGGTAGGCGGCCAGCACGCCGAAGGCTGCGAGCACGAAGATGGCTTTGGACGACAGGGTGAGCTTCATCGGCTGCATCAACTTCTTCTTCAGCCCGCCTTGAACAGGCCGTCCGGCTTCCACAGCAGGATCAAGGCCATCAGCACATAGACCAGCACGCCGGCCACTTGCGGCATGAGCACCTTGCCGAAGGTGTCGACGAAGCCGATCAGCAGCGCGGCGACCAGCGCCCCGCGGATCGAGCCGATGCCGCCGATCACCACCACCACGAAGCAGATGATCAGCACCGAGCTGCCCATGCCCGGGTACACGCTGCTCACCGGCGCGGCCACCATGCCGGCCAGCGCCGCGATGGCAACGCCCGCCGCGAACACCACGCGGTACAGGAACTTGATGTCGATGCCCAGGCTTTGCACCATTTCGCGCTGGGCCGTGCCGGTGCTGCCGGCGCGAATCATCATGCCCAGGCGGGTGCGCGTGAAGACGAAGAGCATGCCCAGCGCCAGCGCAATGCACACCGCCGAGATGAAGAGGCGGTAGACCGGGTAGGTCATCAACTCGCCGAGCGGAAGCAGGCCGGCCAGGAGGTCGGGCACCTTCACGCCGTGCACGTCGTCACCGACGAGGAGGCTGCGCAACTCCTCGAACACCAGGATCAGGCCGTAAGTCATCAGCACCTGCTGCAGGTGCTCGCGCTCGTACAGGTAGCTGTAGAACGCCCACTCCAGCACGTAGCCCAGCAGCACGGCCAGCACCAGCCCCACAGTCAGCACGGTGAAGAAGCTGCCACCGAAAGTCGACGCCACGATCGGCGACAACGCGAACGCCATGTAGGCGCCGATCATGTAGAAGCTGCCGTGCGCGAGGTTGATCACGCCCATGATCCCGAAGATCAGCGTCAGCCCGCTCGCCACCAGGAACAGCAGCAGCCCGTACTGCAGCGAGTTCAGGCACTGGATCAGGAAGGTGGCGAGGCCCATCGGCTGCAGGATGCTGCGTTACGCCTTGCAGCCGCGGCTCGGGTCGGCCAGGGCCTTGCTGGCGATGCCGATGACCTTGTTCTCCTTGCCCACCACCTGGCGCAAGTAGAAGTCCTGCACCGGGTTGTGGGCCTTGCTCACCATGAACGGCCCGCGCGGGCTGTCGATCTTGGTCTTCTCGACGGCGGCTGCGAACTCGGCCTTCTTGCTCAGGTCGCCCTTCACCGCCGCCAGCCCGACCGCCAGCATCTGCGCCGCGTCGTAGCCCTGCACCGCATACACGTCGGGCTGCAGCTTGTAGGTCTTCGCGTAGCTCAGGCGGAAGCTCGCGTCGCGCGGCACGGTCAGGCTGTCGCCGTAGTGCAGCGCGGTCAAGATGCCATCGGCATCCGCGCCTTGCGCTTCCAGCGTACCGTCGGTCAGGAAGCCGGCGCCGTAGAGCGGGATGGTCTTCTTCAGGCCGGCCGCCGCGTAGTCCTTGACGAACTTGACCGCGCCGCCACCGGCGAAGAAGGTGTACACCGCGTCGGGCTTGGTCGCCGCGATCTCGGTCAGCAGTGCCTGGAACTCGACGCCGGGGAACGGCAGGCTCAGCTCCTTCACGACCTTGCCGCCGCCTTTCTCGAAACCGTCCTTGAAGCCCTTGACCGACTCGTCACCGGCCGCGTATTTCCAGGTGATCGACACGGCGGTCTTGATGCCCTTCTTGGCCATCACCTCGCCCATCGCATAGCCCGGCTGCCAGTTGCTGAAGCTGCTGCGGAAGATGTTCGGCGCGCACATGGCGCCGGTCACGGCGTCGGCGCCGGCGTTGGGCACGATCAGCAGCGTGCCGGTGTCTTTCGCGACCTTGGCCATGGCCATGGCCACGCCGCTGTGCACGCTGCCGATGACCACGTCGACGTTGTCGCGTTTGATGAGTTTGTTGATGTTGTCGGTGGCCTTGGACGGTTCGGACTCGTCGTCGACCTTCACGAACTCGATCTCGCGGCCCGAGAGCTTGCCGCCCTGCTCGCTCACATAGAGCTTGAAGCCGTTCTCGATGGCGGTGCCGAGCGCGGCAAAGGTGCCAGTGGCCGGCAGCATCAGCCCGACCTTGAGCTTTGGCGCGCTCTGCGCGAAGGCGGCCGGGGTGGCGGCGATGGCAAGGGCCGCCATGGCGGCGGCAAAGGCTGTGGCGGGAGCGTTCGGACGAAGCAGGTTCATGGCGTGTCTCGGTGTTGTCGTCACAAGAAGTGTCGTTTGAAGAAATCGGTGACCGCTGCGATCAGCGGCCCGGGCTGGTCGCGGTGGGGTGAATGCCCACAGTCGGGCAGTTCGAGAAGCTCGGTCTGCGGCACGCGACGTTGGATGCCGCGAACCTGTTCGAGCGTGCCGTATTCGTCGCCCAGACCTTGGGCGGCGAGCACGGGGCACGCGATGGTAACGATCTCGTCTTCGATCGACCATGCCCGGAAACGCGGGTCGAGCCAGATGCGGTTCCAGCCCCAGAAGGCCGAGTCGGGGTCGTCGTGGTAACGGGCCAGGCGCTGCGGCAGGTCGCTTTCGATGTAGGCCAGGCGGGCTTGCTCGATGCTCGCCACCGACACGTCTTCGACGAGGATGTGCGGCGCGAGCACCACCACACCGGCAACGCGCTCGGGGAAGCGGGCGGCGTAGAGCAACGCGATCGAGCCGCCGTCGCTGTGGCCGAAGAGCCAGGGCATGCTGCGCGCGGTGTCGATGTCCAGCGCTTGCAGCAATGCGGGCAGCACCTCGTGTGCTTGGTCGTGCATGAAGTCGGGGTCCCAGGCTTCGCCGGCGGCGCGTGGCGTGGAGCGGCCGTAGCCGGGGCGCGAATAGACGAGACCGCGGCAACCCAATGCGTCGCACAGGCGCTCGGGAAAGTCTTTCCACATCGCCAGCGAGCCCAGGCCTTCGTGCAGGAACACCACCAGCGGCGCACTGCCGCGCTCGCGTGCGATCCACGCGTGCTCGATGCGCACCCTGCGGTCGCGCCAAGTGATCTCGACGAAGCCGGAGCCGTTTGCCATGCCGTCAGTTCACTCGCGGCCCGCTTCGAGCTCGCGCAGCTTGAAGCGCTGGATCTTGCCGGTGGCAGTTTTCGGCAGGTCGGCCATGAACTCTATGAAGCGCGGGTACTTGTAGGGCGCCAGGCGCTCCTTCACGAAGGCCTTGAGCTCGGCCTCGTCGGCGCTGGCGCCGGGCTTGAGCACGACGAACGCCTTGGTCTTGGTCAAACCGTTGGCGTCTGGCGTGCCGATCACCGCAGCTTCGAGCACGGCCGGGTGCTGCGCCAGCGTGGACTCGATCTCGAACGGGCTGACGTAGATGCCGCTCACCTTCAGCATGTCGTCGCTGCGGCCGCTGTAGGTGTAGCTGCCGTCCGCGTTGCGAACGTACTTGTCGCCGCTTTGGGTCCAGCCGCCCTCGAAGGTGTCGCGGGTCTTCTCGGGGTTGCCCCAGTACATCAGGGCAGCACTCGGGCCGTGGATGTACAGGTCGCCGGGTTCGCCGTCGGGGACAGCCGTGCCGCCCTCGCCGCGCAGCTCGACGGCATAGCCCGGCACGGGCCAGCCGGTGGTGCCGTAGCGCACGCGCTCGGGGCGGTTGCTGAGGAAGATGTGCAGCAACTCGGTCGAGCCGATGCCGTCGACGATGTCGACACCGAAGTGGCGCTTGAAGCGCTCGCCCAACTCGGCCGGCAGCGCCTCGCCAGCCGACGACACGAGGCGCAACGCAATGGCGTTGCGCGCCGGCAGTGCGGGGTGGGCCAGCATGCCGGCAAAGCCGGTCGGCGCACCGAAGAACACGGTCGGTCTGGCGCTGCCCCCGTGCCCCGTCCAGCGCTTGAAGGTGGCGTCGGGCGTGGGCCGTTCGGGCATCAGCAGGGTGGTGGCGCCCACGCTCATCGGGAAGGTGAGTGCGTTGCCCAGGCCGTACGCGAAGAACAGCTTCGCGGCCGAGAAGCAGACATCGTCTTCGCGCAGCTGCAGCACGCGCTTGCCGTACAGCTCGGCGGTCCAGTAGGGGTTGGCGTGCGAGTGAACGGTGCCCTTGGGGCGGCCGGTCGAGCCTGACGAATAGAGCCAGAAGGCCGGGTCGTCGGCGCTGGTGTCTGCGGCCTGGGTGTCGGAAGCGGCGGGTGGGGCGGCCGGCACCGGTGCGTTCAGGAACGCTTCGAGATCGACCTGGCCGGGAGTTGGCGCGGTGGCTGGCCGCGACACCACGATGCATGCGACTTCATGGCGCGCGCGGGCCATGGCGTCGGCCAGCACTGGCAGCAGTGCAGCCGATGCCAGCACCGCCTGGGCGCGCGAGTTTTCGAGCATGAAGGCGTAGTCATCGGCGGTCAGCAGCGTGTTCACGGCAACGGGCACGAGGCCGGCGTATATCGCGCCCAGAAAGCTCACCGGCCAGTCGTTGCAGTCGTGCATCAGCACCAGCACGCGCTCTTCGCGCCGCAGGCCTGCTGCGCGAAGGCCGGCCGCCATGCGGCGAACGCGCCCGGTGAGCTGGCCGTAGGTCAGCGTGCCGGTGTCGTCGACGAAGGCCGCCTTGTCGGCACGCGCGGTGTTGATGTCGAGCAGGTGCTGCGCGATGTTGAAGCGCGCCGGCGGTGCGGGCACTGCGGTGGCGTCGTAGACGGGGTCGGTCATCGTGAGTCTCCGTGGCGCACTGCGCAGGGCCGTGAGCGTAGCGCTGCTTGCTGCCGGCAGTAACTTGCAGTATTGTGCTTGCCTGAACTTTACGGACAAGCGCTGAGCATGTCAAGCACTATATTGCATTCTGACGGGCTGGCGGCAGTTGCACCCGCCGAACTGCCGCACAGCTTGGCGGACGCCGAAGCCGCCGGCAAGCACCCGTTCCTCGTCGGTCTGGGCGAGCGGGTGCGTGCGCTGCGCGCGCGCCGCGGCATGACACGCAAGGCGCTCTCGGCGGCAGCCGACGTGTCGGAGCGGCACCTCGCGAACCTGGAGTACGGCGTTGGCAACGCCTCGGCGCTGGTGCTGTTGCAGGTGTCGCAGGCGCTGAAGTGCACGCTCGCCGAGTTGCTGGGCGACCCGACGACCCGATCCCCCGAATGGCTGATGTTGCGCGAGATGCTGGAGTCCGTCGACGAAGCCACGCTGCGCCGCGTGCGGGAAGCCGTGGGCGAACTGCTCGGCAAGGGCGGTGCGCACGGTCATGGCAAGTCGCAGCGCAGCGCCCGCGTGGCACTCGTGGGCCTGCGCGGCGCGGGCAAGTCGACGCTGGGCCAGATGTTGGCTGACGACCTGGGCTTTCCGTTCGTGGAGTTGAGCCGCGAGATCGAGAAGTTCGCCGGCTGCTCGATCAGCGAGATCCAGGCACTCTACGGCCAGAACGCCTACCGCCGCTACGAGCGGCGCGCGCTGGAAGAGGCGATCCAGATCTACCCCGAAGCGGTGCTCGCCACGCCCGGCGGCCTGGTGTCGGACCCGGCGAGCTTCAACCTGCTGCTGGCGCATTGCACCACCGTGTGGCTGCAGGCGAGCCCCGAAGACCACATGGCCCGCGTGACCGCGCAGGGCGACCTGCGGCCGATGGCAGGCAACCGGGAGGCCTTGCAAGACCTCAAGAACATTCTTGCCGGGCGCGCGGCGTTCTACTCCAAGGCCGAGTTTCACGTCGACACCAGCGGCGCCTTGCTGGAGCCCACGTTCAGTGCCCTGCGGGGGGTGGTGCGCGCCGCATTGGCCATTCCCGTTTGAACCTCCTGCATGCAAAAAACTGCTTGACGATCCAACAGAATGAGCATTAAACTGCGTACCGATCGTCTCGAAAATGCGCAGTTTCTTGCCGTACTCCCTTGCTTCACCCGGAGACACCATGAGCTCAGACCCACGCGTCGACTACCAGACCCACCCCGGTGCGTACCGCCATTGGAAGCTGAAGTTCGAAGGCCCGGTGGCCACGCTGGCCGCCGACTTCGACGAGAACGCGGGTCTGCGCCCCGGCTACAAGCTAAAGCTCAACAGCTACGACCTGGGCGTGGACATCGAGCTGAACGACGCGATCAACCGCGTGCGTTTCGAGCACCCTGAAGTGCGCACGGTGGTCGTGACCAGCGCCAGGGAGAAGGTGTTCTGCTCGGGCGCCAACATCTTCATGCTCGGCATGTCCAGCCATGCCTGGAAAGTGAACTTCTGCAAGTTCACCAACGAAACCCGCAACGGCCTCGAAGACAGCAGCGCGAACAGCGGCCTGAAGTTCCTGGCGGCGGTGAACGGCGCATGTGCGGGTGGCGGCTACGAGCTGGCGCTGGCCTGCGACGAGATCATCCTGGTCGACGACCGCAGCAGTGCCGTCAGCCTGCCCGAAGTGCCGCTGCTCGGCGTGCTGCCGGGCACCGGTGGGCTGACCCGCGTGACCGACAAGAAGAAGGTGCGCCACGACCTCGCCGACCTGTTCTGCACCAGCGTCGAAGGCGTGCGCGGCCAGAGGGCAAAAGACTGGCGCCTGGTCGACGACATCGCCAAGCCGGCCGCGTTTGCCGCCAGGGTTCAGGAGCGCGCGCTGCAACTCGCCGCACTCAGTGACCGCCCGGCCGACGCCAAGGGCGTCGCGCTGCCGCCCGTCGCCCGCACGATCGAGGCCGACGCGATCCGCTACCCGTTCGTCACGGTCGAGATCGACCGCGCCAAGCGCGTTGCGCACTTCACCGTCAAAGGCCCCGCGGCGGCGCAGCCCGCCGACGTGGCCGGTATCGAGGCCGCAGGCGCCGCCTGGTACCCGCTGCAGATGGGCCGCGAGCTCGAAGACGCGATCCTCGAGATGCGCACCAACGAGCCCGAGATCGGCACCTGGCTCGTCAAGACACAGGGCGACGCGGCAGCCGTGCTCGCCGTCGATGCCACGCTCATCGCGCACCAGAACCACTGGCTGGTGCGCGAGACCATCGGTCTACTGCGCCGCACCTTCAGCCGGCTCGACCTGTCCTCGCGCAGCCTGTTCGCGCTGATCGAGCCGGGCTCGTGCTTCGCCGGTTCGCTGTTTGAGCTGGCGCTGGCCTGCGACCGCAGCTACCACCTCGCGCTGCCCGACGACACCGAGACGGCCCCGACGATCACGGTGGCCGAGACCAACTTCGGCCTCTACCCGATGGTCACCGGCCAGAGCCGGCTGCAGCGCCGCTTCTACAACGAGCAGCCCGTACTCGACGCGGTGCGTGCCGTGGCCGGCCGGCCGCTGGATGCCGATGCCGCGTTCGCGGTCGGTTTGGTCACGGCCAACCCCGACGACATCGACTGGGCCGACGAGACCCGCATTGCCATCGAAGAGCGCGTGGCGATGAGCCCGGACGCGCTCACCGGCATGGAAGCCAACCTGCGCTTCAACGGCCCCGAGAACATGTTCACCCGCGTCTTCGGCCGCCTGACCGCGTGGCAGAACTGGATCTTCCAACGCCCCAACGCCGTCGGCGAAAAAGGTGCGCTGAAAGTTTATGGAAAAGGCGACAAGGCCGCATTCGACTGGAACCGTGTTTAAGGAACTCCCATGAGCAGCATCAACTACAGCGACAAGATCCCCAACAACGTCAACCTCAGCGAAGACCGCACGCTGCAGCGCGCGCTCGAACAGTGGCAGCCCAGCTTCCTGAGCTGGTGGGACGACATGGGCCCGGACGGCAGCCAGAAGCACGACGTGTATTTGCGCACCGCCACCAGCGTCGACCCCGAAGGCTGGGCGCAGTTCGGCCACGTCAAGATGCCCGACTACCGCTGGGGCATCTTCCTGAACCCGGGCGAGGCCGACCGCAAGATCCACTTCGGCGACCACAAGGGCGAAGCCGCGTGGACGGACGTGCCCGGCGAGTACCGCGCCAACCTGCGCCGCATCATCGTGACGCAGGGCGACACCGAGCCCGCATCGGTGGAACAGCAGCGCCACCTCGGCGCCACCGCGCCCAGCATGTACGACCTGCGGAATCTCTTCCAGATCAACGTCGAAGAAGGCCGCCACCTGTGGGCCATGGTCTACCTGCTTCACAAGCACTTCGGTCGCGACGGCCGTGAAGAAGGTGAAGCGCTGCTGCAGCGCCGCAGCGGGCAGGAAGACAACCCGCGGATCCTGCAGGCCTTCAACGAAGAGACGCCCGACTGGCTGGCCTTCTTCATGTTCACCTACTTCACCGACCGCGACGGCAAGTTCCAGCTCTGCGCGCTGGCCGAAAGCGCGTTCGACCCGCTGGCCCGCACGACCAAGTTCATGCTGACCGAAGAGGCGCACCACATGTTCGTGGGCGAGTCTGGCATCAGCCGCGTCATCAACCGCACCTGCGCGGCGATGAACGAGCTGAAGACCGATGACGTGACCAAGCTGCGAGCCGCGGGCGTGATCGACCTGCCGACGATCCAGCGCTACCTGAACTTCCACTTCAGCGTGACGATCGACCTGTTTGGCTCCGACGAGTCCAGCAATGCTGCGACCTTCTACAGCACCGGCCTGAAAGGCCGCTATGAAGAAGGCAAGCGCATGGACGACCACCAGCTGCGCGGCCAGACCTACAAGGTACTGTCGGTCGTAAATGGCCAACTGGTCGAGCGCGAGGTGCCGATGCTCAATGCGCTGAACGAGGTGCTGCGCGACGACTACATCAAGGACAGCATCGGTGGCGTGGGCCGCTGGAACAAGGTGATCGAGAAGGCCGGCATTCCGTTCCGGATGACGGCGCCGCACAAGGCTTTCCACCGCAACATCGGCGCGCTGGCCGGCGCGAAGGTCTCGCCCGATGGGCGCGTCGTGAGCGAGGCCGAGTGGGCCGCGCACAAGGCCGAATGGCTGCCGACCGAAGGCGACCGCGCCTACGTGGCCAGCCTGATGGGCCGCGTGGTCGAGCCTGGCCAGTTCGCCAACTGGATCGCGCCGCCGGTCATGGGCATCAACCGCCAGCCGGTGAACTTCGACTACGTCCGATTCGGCTGACCCATGGGCGCCTCCGAAGCCATCGTCATCAAGCAGCACCTGATCGACCCCGAGATCTGCATTCGCTGCAACACCTGCGAGGCCATCTGCCCGCAAAAGGCGATCACGCACGACTCGAACAACTACGTGGTCGATGCCGACATCTGCAACCTGTGCATGGCGTGCATCTCGCCGTGCCCGACCGGCAGCATCGACAACTGGCGGTCGATGCCGAAGGCGCGCGCCTACAGCCCCGAAGCGCAGCTTGGCTGGGAAGCACTGCCGCCAGAGTTGAGTGACGATGAGCTGGCCGAGGCCGGCGTGGCGGCAGGCACCGTGGCCGGGGCTTCAGTGGGCGATCCGCTCGGAACGCAAGCAGCGCTCGGCAGCATCATGGAGCCCGGCGCGAACAGCGTTAGCAGTTCGCAGTACGGCGCCCAGCTGCCGCCGTGGTCGGCCGCGCATGCGTACACCAACCTCTACGGGCCGAAGGCGTTCGAGAAGACGGTCCGCTCCACCGTGACCGGCAACGTGCGCGTCACCGAGGTCGGCAAGGACTACGACACCCACCACATCGTGCTCGACTTCGGCGCCACGCCGTTCCCGGTGCTCGAAGGCCAGTCGATCGGCATCGTGCCGCCCGGCGTTGATGCGAGCGGCCGCGCACACCACCCGCGCCAGTACTCGATCGCGAGCCCACGCAACGGCGAGAGGCCGGGCTACAACAACCTGTCGCTGACCATCAAGCGGGTGCTCGAAGACCACCAGGGCACGCCGGTGCGCGGCGTTGCCAGCAACTACATGTGCAACCTCGAAGTGGGCGACACGGTGCAGGTAATCGGCCCGTTCGGCGCCAGCTTCCTGATGCCCAACCACCCCAAGAGCCACATCGTGATGATCTGCACCGGCACCGGCAGCGCACCGATGCGCGCGATGACCGAGTGGCGCCGCCGCTTGCGGGCGGCCGCCGCCGGGCCGTCCCAAGGCGGCCAATCCCCCGCGGGGGGCGGGCGTGGCAGCGCCACGACCTGGGGGCCCGAGGACTCCAAGTTCGAGGGCGGCAAGCTGATGCTGTTCTTCGGCGCGCGCACGAAAGAAGAGCTGCCTTATTTCGGCCCGCTGCAAGGCCTGCCGAAAGACTTCATCGACACCACCTTCGCCTTCAGCCGCACGCCCGGCCAGCCCAAGACCTATGTGCAAGACGCCATGCGCACACGCGCGGCCGACGTGGCCCGGCTGCTTGCCGACGCGAACAGCTACTTCTACGTCTGCGGCCTGAAGAGCATGGAAGAAGGCGTGCTGCTGGCGCTGCGCGACATCGCCACGCAAGCCGGCATGAACTGGAGCGAGGTCGGCACGGCGCTCAAACGCGACGGCCGGCTGCACCTCGAAACCTACTGAGCCCCACGGTGGCCGCCGACCGATGACGCTTTCATTGCAAGACACACCCGTGCTCGTGATCGGCGCCGGCATCATGGGCGCGGGCATTGCCCAGGTTGCGGCCCAGGCCGGCCACGCCGTGTTCCTGTTCGACCTGCGCGACGGCGCTGCCGCCGAAGCCAAGGTGAAGCTCGCCGCCACACTGGCCGGCCTCGTCGCCAAGGGCAGGGTCGACGACGCTGCAGCGAAGAGCACGCTCGCACGCATCCAACCCGTGGCCACGCTGCAAGACGCCGCTTCGGCACGCATGGTGGTCGAGGCCATCATCGAGAAGCTCGATGCCAAGCGCAGCCTGTTCCAGCAACTCGAAGGCGTGCTCGCAGACACCGCCGTGCTGGCCACCAACACCTCGTCGATCAGCGTCACCGCCATCGCCAATGGGCTCAAACACCCGGAGCGGCTGGTCGGCATGCACTTCTTCAACCCGGTGCCGCTGATGAAGCTGGTGGAAGTGGTCAGCGGGTTGCAGACTTTGCCTGCCGTTGCCGAGGCCGTCTTCGCGCTGGCTCACGCCTGGGGGAAGACGGCAGTGCACGCCCGCAGCACACCCGGTTTCATCGTCAACCGCATCGCGCGGCCCTACTACGCCGAGGCGCTGGCGCTGCTCCAAGAGCAGGCCGCCACGCCGGTCGTGATCGACGCCTGCCTACGCGCTGCGGGCTTTCGCATGGGGCCATGCGAACTGATGGACCTGATCGGCCACGACACCAACTTCGCGGTCACGCAATCCGTGTTCGAGGCCAACTTCTTCGACCGGCGCTACGTGCCCAGCGGCGTGCAGCGCGAGATGGTCGACGGCGGCCTGCTCGGGCGCAAGAGCGGCCGGGGCTTCTTTGCCTACCCCGCCACCGACGCGGCCCTGCCGGTGGCCGTGCACGCCGCACCGGGCACCGCGCGCGAAGTCTCGGTACACGGCTCGGGAAAGATCGCCGATGACCTGCACGCGGCCGTGACAACGGCACTTGCCGCGCAAGGCTGGGGCCCCGCGCGCGAGCCCGCGAGCGGCTGGGTCGGCATCGTGATCGACGGCGCCGTGCTGTGCGCGAGCGACGGCCGCACCGCCAGTGAACTGGCCGCCGCGCACGGCACGCCCGACGTGGTGGTGTTCGACCGGCCGGTCGGGCGGCCAGTGTCCGGCGCGGCACTTGCCTACGCGCCGGCCGAGGGTGCCAGCCCGGCGTGGCGCGCCGAGGCGCCTGCGTGGCTCGCCGCGCTCGGCTTCGCGCCGCAGGCGGTGGCCGACACGCCGGGCCTCGTCGTCACCCGAACGCTCGCGATGCTCATCAACGAAGGCGCAGACGCGGTGCAGCAGGGCGTGTGCACGCCCGCCGGCGCCGACGCGGCAATGAAGCTCGGCGTCAACTACCCGCAAGGCCCGTTCGAGTGGCTGGCCGCGTGGAGCGCCGAGGGCGTGATCGGCGTGCTCGATGCGCTCGATGCGTGCTACCGCGGCGAGCGCTTTCGCGTGAGCCCGTGGCTGCGCCGGGCGGGCTTGCAGGCACCTGCGCGCGAGTCGGTGGGCTGACCGGCGCTCAGAACAACTCGGCCTGCGCCGGGTCGGCCGTGCCGGCGTCTCGCGTTTTGCGCGTCTTCCCCGCTGCCTTCGGCTTGCGTTGCGGCGGCAGCCCGCTCTTGCGCGAGCCATGCCGTGCCTGCACGGCGTCGGCCTCGGCCAGGGCCTGCGGCGTCTTGCGCAGGCCGTAGAGCTTGTCTTTGGCGGCCTTCAGCGCGGCGCGTTCGTCGACGACGGGCGGCGCATATGCGGCGCTGCCGAACTCGGGCACCCAGCGCCGCACGAACTCGCCGCTCGGATCGTGGTCCTTGGCCTGCTTGGCCGGCGAGTAGATGCGCAAGGTGTTGATGCCGGTCGTGCCTGATTGCATCTGCATCTGGCTCCAGTGAATGCCGGGTTCGAAGTCGAGGAACTGGCGCGCCAGGAACAGGCCGGTCTCGCGCCAGTGCAGCCACAGATGGTTCGACGCGAAGCTGACCAGCATGGCGCGCATGCGGAAGTTCAGCCAGCCGGTGGCGCGCAGCGAGCGCATGCAGGCATCGACCATCGGGAAGCCGGTGGCGCCCGCACACCAGGCCTCGAAGCGCGCATGGTCGGCGTCGGTCATCGGCATGCCGTCGCCCGGCCGCAGGCCGTCGAACACGCGCGCGAAGTTGCGGTGTTCGATGGCCGGTTCGTCTTCGAGCTTCTGCATGAAGTGGCAATGCCAGCGCAGGCGCCCGCCGAAGCCGCGCAGCGCGTAGGCGAGCGCGCGGTTCTCTGTATTCGCGGTGATGGCCATGGGGGCGGCTGCGGCGGCGATGGCCGCCTCGGTCGCGTGGTGCACGCTGCGCATCGAGAGCGTGCCGAAGGCCAGGTGCGGGCTCAGGCGGCTGCAGCCTTCCTCGGCCGTGAGTGGGCTCGACAGCGCACGCCGGTAGCCGCGCGCGCGGCCCTGCACGAAGCCGTCGAGCACGGCTCGGGCAGCGCCCTCTCCAGCGCGCTGGATCGACTTGCCGTGCGGCGCAACGCCGAGCGACGCGAGCGTGGGCAAGTCGTGGACCGCAAGCGCCGCCCCGGCAAAGCCTGCCGGCGCAGGCAGCTCGGCGGCGTTCATGCGCGTTGCCCACCGCGCGGCCCAGCCGTTGCGAGAGGTGAGCGGCCGCACCACGCCGGTCTGCGGCCATTCGCGCCAGTGCACGCCCCGTGCGCGGCACCATGCGGCCACGGTCTTGTCGCGCGCATAGGTCCAGCCCGGGCCGATTTCTTCGTGGCTCAACAGATGCGTGAACCCGAACTCGCGGCGCAGTTCATCGAACACCTGTGGCAGCGAACCCACGCGCACCAGCAACGGCAGGCCGTGTGCTGCCAGGCCGGCGCGCAACTCGGCCAGGCAGGCGAGCGTGAAGGCCAGGTGCTGGCCATCGAACTCCGGGCTCGCCAGCCACTGGGGCTCGATCACGTAGAGGCCCGCCGCGCTGTCGCACGCGGCCGCTGCCGTCAGCGCGGCGTGGTCGCGCAGGCGCAGGTCGCGTTTGAACCAGACAATGGCGTGGGCGGGCATGCGCCGCATTCTCGGCCGGCGCCGCCCACCTCACCCACTGAGGGTCAAAGCGGTTCAGGTGCGTTCGAACACCGCCGCAATGCCCTGCCCGCCGCCGATGCACATGGTGACAAGCGCATAGCGCCCGCCGCTGCGGTGCAGCTCGTAGATGGCCTTCGTAGCGAGGAAGGCGCCCGAGCAGCCGATGGGGTGGCCGAGCGCAATCGCGCCGCCGTTCGGGTTGACCTTGGCGAGGTCGAACTCGAGCCCGCGCGCCACCGCAATGGCCTGCGCCGCGAAGGCCTCGTTGCTCTCGATCAGGTCGATCTGGTCGAGCGTCAGGCCGCCCTTCTTCAGCGCCAGCTTGGTGGCCGGGATCGGCCCCTCGCCCATGATCTCGTTCGGCACACCGGCCACCGCATACGACACCAGCCGCGCCATCGGCTTGTGGCCGGCGGCGGCCGCCACCGCGCTGTCGGCCAGCACGAAGAACGCCGCACCGTCGTTGATGCCCGAGGCATTGCCGGCGGTCACCGAGCCGTCCTTCTTGAACGCGGGCTTCATCTTGGCCAGCGTCTCCATCGTGGTGCTCGCCTTCACGTGCTCGTCGGTGTCGAAGGTGACCTCGCCCTTGCGCGTCTGCTTGACGATGGGAACGATCTGCGCCTTGAAGCGGCCTTCGGCAATGGCCGCTGCCGCGCGGCGGTGCGACTCGACCGCCAACGCGTCCTGCTCTTCGCGGGTGATGCCCCACTTCGTTGCGAGGTTCTCGGCCGTGATGCCCATGTGGCCCACGCCGAACGGGTCGGTGAGCGTGGCCACCATCATGTCGATCAGTTTCGTGTCGCCCATGCGCGCGCCGCTGCGCATGGCCGCCGACAGGTAGCCGCCCCGGCTCATCACCTCCACACCGCCGCCCACGCCGTAATCGCAGTCACCGAGCAGGATGTTCTGTGCCGTGGTCACGATGGCCTGCAGGCCCGACGAACACAGCCGGTTCACGGCCATCGCCACCGACTCCATCGGCAGCCCCGCCTGGATGGCCGCCACGCGGGCCACATAGGCAAAGCGGCTGTCGGTGGGGATGGTGTTGCCCACCGTCACGTAGTTGATGGCCTTCGGGTCGACGCCCGAACGCGCCACCGCCTCTTTCATCACCGTGCCGGCCAGCTCGGCGGGCTCGATGTCGGCCAGTGCGCCGCCGAAGGTTCCGATCGCCGACCGCGCCGCGCCCAGCACCACCACATCACGTTGTCCCATGCTCGTCTCCTCGAATGTTGAATGAATCCAAATGCAGAGTGGGCGCGCCGGGGCTGACGCGGCCCTTGCGTCAGATCAAGCTGGCGATTCTCTCGCTTGTGGCTTGCTGCGCTAGAGTCCGCCCCGCCGGGCTGCCCGGTGCCTGTTCGCGAGAAGCCCCGCATGAGTGAACCTGGAAACATCGTCGTCATCGGCGGCGGCCACGCGGCCGCGCAACTGTGTGCCGGCCTGGCCGAGGCCGGGCAGGGTGCGCGCGTGCACCTGGTGTGTGAAGAAGCCGAGCTGCCGTACCAGCGCCCGCCGCTGTCCAAGGCCTTCCTGAAGACCGAACAAGAGGCGCTGCAGCCGCTGCGGGCCGAGGCTTGGTTCGCCGCTGCCGGCATCACGCTGCACCGCGCTGATGCGGCCGTGGCCATCGACCGTGCGCAGCGCAGCGTGCGGCTGCGCTCCGGCACCGCGCTCGGCTACGAGCAGCTCGTGCTCGCCACCGGCGCCCGCGTGCGCAGCCTGCCGGCGTTGGCGCACGCGGCGCTCGCGAACGTGGCCGCTTTGCGCAGCGCGGCCGATGCACAGCGCCTGCGCGCGCAGCTGCATGCGGCTGCGCGCGTCACGGTACTCGGCGGAGGCTTCATCGGCCTCGAGATCGCGGCCACGGCACGTGCGCTGGGCAAGCAGGTGACAGTGCTCGAAGCCGCCCCGCGCCTGCTGCTGCGTTCGGTCTCCCCGGAGCTGGCCGAGCACGTGCTGCAGACCCACCGGGCCGCCGGGATCGACATTCGCCTCGGCGTGGCGGTGGGCGAGTTCGAGGTGCAGGGTGACCGGGTCGAAGCGCTGCAGGTCGACGGCATGCGTGACACGGTCGAGCTGCTGGTGCTGGGCATCGGTGCCGTGCCCGAACACGCGCTGGCATCCGGCGCCGGCCTGAACTGTGGCAACGGCATTGAGGTCGATGCCTTCATGCGCACCTCCGACCCGCACGTCCTCGCGATCGGCGACTGCGCGAGCTTCCCCGATTCACGCAGCGGCCGGATGCTGCGGCTCGAGTCGGTCCAGAACGCGAACGACCAGGCGCGCACCGCTGTTGCCACGCTCCTCGGCCGGAGCGACCCGTACAGCGCACTGCCGTGGTTCTGGTCAGAGCAGGGCGGCCTGCGCTTGCAGATGGCCGGCCTGATGCCGGCCGACGCCGAGCGCTTTCGCCGCCCGGGCGCAACGCCCGCGAGCTTCTCGATCCTGCATTACGTGGGGGACCGGCTGCTGTGCGTCGAGAGCGCCAACGCGCCCCTGGACCACATGGCCGCGCGCAAGCTGCTGGAGGTGGGCAAGAGCCCGGCGCCCGCGCTGGCCTGCGACGCGGCGGTTCCATTGAAGGCGCACTTCTAGCCGAAGGGATCAGCGCAGCGTTGTGCTCATCGCTGCGGTGCGGGCCGCGCGTTGATCGGCCACCGGCGCAGCAGCCATGCGCGATGCCGTGCCGCCGTAGGGCTTCAGGTTCAAGTCGCGCAAGGTCATGTGCGCCGGCATCAGCGGCCCGATCCGCGCGTCGCGAGAAAGATGCTCGGCAGGATCAGCAGCGCACCGACCAGGTGGTAGCCCTGCGGCACCTCGCCCAGCACCCACCACGCCACGCCCGCCGCGTAGATGGGCGACAGGTACATCACGAGACCGGCCCGGGTGGCGCCGAGTTCGCGCAGCAGCACCGCATACGCCTGGTACGACAGGAAGCCGGGCAACAGGCCGGCCAGCGCGATGAGCAGCAGCGCGTGCGCACCGAGCGGCGGGGCCGGCACGACGGCGGCCTCGATCAGCGTGAACGGCAGCAGCACGAGCACGCCGCCGGCGGTGATGCAGGCCAGGCGCTGGCGCGCGTCGAGCACCGAGCGCCAGCGCTGTTGCAGCACGGTGTAGGCCACCCACGAGATGGCGGCGGCCACGATCCACAGGTCGCCGGCCACGAAGTGCACTGCCATCAGGTTGGCCACACTGCCCTTGGCGATCACATAAACCACGCCGGCGAGCGCCACGGCCATGCCCGCGCGCTGCAGCGCCGTGCTGTGCTCGTGCAGTACCCAGCGCGAAACCAGCGCAATACCCACCGGCGTGGCGGCGTAGATCAGGCCGATGTTGGTGGCGCTCGTGGTCTGTCCGCCGAGGTACACGAACGCACCGCAGACCCACATGCCGAGTGCGCCCAGCGCCAGCATGTGCGGCCACTCGCCACGCCACTGCGGCCAGATGCGAACGAGTTCGCGGCCGACGAACGGCAGCATCAGCGCCAGCGCGAACGACCAGCGCCCGAGCGCCAGCACGTGCGGCGCCACGACAAAGCGCGCGGCGCGCGCAATGATGTAGTTCGACGACCAGAGGGCCGGCACGATCCACAGCAGTATTTGGGCGCGGTGCAGCCGCGATTGCTCATCGGTCACGCGGCGCAGCCGCGAGTGTTCGTGGGTCACGCGGCGCAGCCGCGTGGTGTCATGCAACACGGGGCGCTGCCTGGTGGCCGCTGACCTCGGCGCCGTCGGCGGGCCGCAGCCGTGCGAAGCCGCCCACGCTGGCCAGCGCGATCAGGCCGATGCAGACGAAGGCGACCTTGAAGTCCGGCCCGGCGAGCTGGCTCCGGCCATGCGCGATCTGCGACAGCGCGAGCAGCAGCGTGCCGACCGCTGCGCCGAGGGCCGAGGCCACCTGCGCGCACACGCTCGACAGCGTCGACGCTGGTGCGCGCAGGGCGGGGTCGATGTCGGCGAAGGCGAGCGTGTTCAGCGCGGTCATCTGCATCGAGCGCGTGGCGCCGGCCATGACCAGCAGCGCCACCGTCAGGGTCACCGGCGTGTCGGCGCGAAGCAGCGCACAGGCCAGCATGGCGGCTGCGGCGAGCGTGCCGTTCACCACCATCACGCGGGGGAAGCCGAAGCGCCGCAGCAGCGGCGTGGTGATGGTCTTCATCGACAGGTTGCCCATGAAATAGGCCAGCGTGAACAGGCCAGCCTGCACCGCGTTCAGGCCGAAGGCGAGCTGGAACATCAGCGGCACCAGGAACGGCGTGGCCTGCAGGCACAGCGCGAAGAAGCTGCCGGCCGAGACGGTGGCGATGCGGAAGGTGCGCACCCCGAACGGCGCCAGGCTCACGACCGGGTGCGCCACGCGGCGAAGGTGACGCAGCGCGAGCAGCCCGCAGCCGATGCCTGCGCCGACCAGCGCGGCGGGCACGGCCCAGTGGGCGAGCTGCGGGCCGGCCTGCGCACTGCGCTCCAGGCCGAACAGCAGCAGCACGAGCGCCGCTCCGCTGAGCAGCGCGCCGCGCAGGTCGAGCCGGCCAGGGCGCGGCACGGGCAGGTCGGGTACCCAGCGCAGCACGGCCAGCACGCCGAGCGCGCCGACCGGCAGGTTGATGAAGAAGTTCCAGTGCCACGACGCATACGTGGTGACCATGCCGCCGAGCGGCGGGCCGATCACCGGTGCCAGCAGCGAGGGCCAGACGATCAGCGCCATCGCGCCCATCACCTCCGCCTTGCTCGCGTTGCGCAGCACGAGGGTACGGCCCACCGGCGCCATCACACCGGCCGCCAGGCCCTGCACGAAGCGCGCGGCCATCAGTTCGTGCAGGCCGCTGGCGAAGCCGCAGGCCATCGATGCGAGCGTGAACACCGCCATCGCGGTGAGGAACACCCGGCGCGGGCCGAAGCGGTCGGCGATCCAGCCGCTGGCCGGCATCAGCGCGGCCGCCGCGAGCAAGTACACCGTGACCGCACCGGTGAGCGCGAGCGGCGTGACGCCGAGGCTGGCCGCCATGTTGGGCAGCGAGGTGTTGAGGATGGCGCCGTCGAGCAGCAGCATGAAGAGCGCTGCGGCCACGATCAACGCCACGCGCCGGGTCGGCGCAGCGGAGGGAGTCAGCGCGTCGGTGGCAGCCATGCAGGCATGCATTCTCGCCCGCCGAGGTCGGCCTAAAGAAGTGGCGGCGCAGCCGGTTTCGAGCGCCATGGGCGCGTGGTCGAGCAGGCGGTCGGCGTCGGCAAGTTGCATGGCGTGGGTGTTGTGAGGGCGGTCTTCGATTCATTCGCCGCAGGTGAATCCTTGCTATTGCCTTCACCCGGCTTCGAAGATGACTTTCGGCGTGCGGTGCAGACGTTCGCCCGGGCTGCCCGGCTCGGTCATGCAGGGGTCGGTGCTGTGCACGAGCATCTGCGCGTTCAGCACGCCGGGTGGACGATGATGGCCAGACAAGGTCGAGTTGCGCAAACGCCGCGGCTGGTGGCGATGACGCCCAACACCACACCACCTGGGAGCGGCTGGACCGCGAGATCGCCACCGTACGTGCGACCGGCTGCGCTGCTGAAACACTGCGGCCGGCTGCCACAGCAACGGGTGCGCTGACGGCGCGTCCTTGACTTGCCGTCGACCCGTTCGGAATCGGCCGGCCGGCGCATCTGTCTCGAAACGGCGCAATCGCGAAGAGAAGCTCCGCCTGTGTCAGCCAGTCTGCTGGTTTGCCCTGTGTTTGCGTGCCGGCGTTGGCGCCTTAGCATGTGCAACGGCGGCCTATTCGCGCTCGCAGCACACCCCAGGAGAAAAAGCATGAGCCTTCAGTTGAACGTGAACGGAAAGTCGATCACCGTGGAGTCAGAGGCCGACACGCCTTTGCTGTGGGTGATCCGTGACGAGATCGGCCTCACCGGCACCAAGTTCGGTTGCGGCATGGCACTGTGCGGTGCGTGCACCGTGCACCTTGACGGCGTGCCCGTGAGGTCGTGCCAGACGCCGGTGTCGGCCGTCGTGGGCAAGACCGTCACCACCATCGAGTCGATGAGCACAACCGACCTCGGCCGCAAGGTGCAGGCCGCCTGGACGGCGCTCGACGTGCCGCAATGCGGCTACTGCCAGTCGGGCCAGATCATGAGCGCCGTCGCGCTGCTGAAAGCCACGCCGAAGCCGACCGACGCCGAGATCGACGGTGCCATGTCCGGCAACATCTGCCGCTGCGGCACCTACCCACGCATCAAGGCCGCCATCCAGATGGTCGCCGGCACGAAAGGGGCCTGAGCCATGACGAAGCTTCAACAACCTTCACGCCGCCACTTCATCCAGAGCAGCGCCGTCGTCGGCGGCACGCTGTTCACCGGCGGCCTGTTCGTCGGCTGCGCCATGATGGCCGACAAGGGCCCGATGGCGCGCGCCCTGCCGCCGAGCGCCACCGCTGCAGGCGCCATGCCCAACGCCTGGGTCAAGGTCGGTACCGACAACGCCGTCACCATCATCTGCGCCCGCGCCGAGATGGGGCAGGGCACCTTCACCTCGATGCCGATGCTCGTGGCCGAAGAGCTCGAGGTCGACGTGACCAAGGTGCGCGTCGAGATGGCGCCGGCCGGCGAGCCCTACACCAACACGATGCTCGGCGGGCAGTTGACCGGTGGCTCGACCTCGGTGCGCGAGGCCTACGACAAGCTGCGCGTGGCCGGTGCGCAAGCGCGCATCGTGCTCGTCGCCGCGGCGGCCGAGCGCTGGAAGGTCGACCCCTCGGCCTGCACGGTGGCCGATGCCGTGATCACCGGCCCGGCCGGCCAGAAACTCACCTACGGCGATGTTGCCGAGGCCGCCTCCAAGCTCACGCCGCCGAAGGAGCCGAAGCTCAAGGATGCGAAGAACTTCAAGGCGGTCGGCAAGTGGGTGGCACGGCTCGACACGCCGGCCAAGGTCGACGGCAGCGCCGAGTACGGCATCGACGTCAAGCTGCCCGGCATGCTCTACGCCGCGCTCGCTCAGTGCCCGGTCATCGGCGGCAAGCCGACCGGCTTCGACGCCGCGCAGGCCAAGACCATGCCCGGGGTGAAGAACGTCGTGCAGATCAGCGACGGCGTGGCCGTGGTGGCCGACACCTACTGGCATGCGCGCAAGGCGCTCGAGACCGTCAAGGTGACGTGGGACGAAGGCCCGGGCAAGTCACTCAGCTCGGCCAGCGTTGCGGCCGCGCTGAAGACCGCCAGCACGAAGCCCGGCGCCGAGTTCCGCAAGACCGGCAACTTCGAGGCCGGCTACGGCGCGGCTGCTAAGAAGGTCGAGGCGACCTACGAGCTGCCCTTCCTGTCGCACGCACCGCTCGAGCCGATGAACTTCACCGCCGACGTCCGCAAGGACTCGTGCCTGCTCTACGGCCCGTCGCAGTTCCAGCAGGCGGCGGTGGGCACCGCAGCGGCCATCACCGGCCTCAAGCCCGAGCAGATCACGATGCGCACCACCTTCCTGGGTGGCGGCTTCGGCCGGCGCATCGACTTCGATTTCATCGCGCAGGCGATCGAGATCTCGAAGGCGGTCGGTGCGCCGGTCAAGCTGCTGTGGTCGCGTGAAGACGACATGAAGCACGACTTCTATCGCCCGATCAGCCGCCACACGCTGTCGGGCGGGCTCGACGCGAACGGCATGCCGACGTCGGTGAAGGTTCACATGACCTCGCCGTCGGTCACGCAGCGCCTGTTCGCCGCGTTCGTGAAAGACGGGATGGACCCGTTCATGCTCGAGGCCGCAGTGCTGCCCTACGACATCCCGAACCAGCTCGGGCAGGTCGTGATCCACGACACCGGCCTGCGCGTCGGCTACTGGCGCTCGGTCTCGCACGCGCTCAATGTGTTCGCCAACGAGTCGTTCATCGACGAGCTGGCCGCAGCCGCGGGCAAGGATCCGGTCGCCTACCGCCAGGCGCTGCTGACCAAGGAGCCGCGCTACCTCAAGGTGCTCGCAGTCGCGGCCGAGAAGTCGGGCTGGGGCACGCCGGCACCGGCTGGCCGCTCGCGCGGCGTGGCGGTGATGGAGGGCTACGGCACCTACCTCGCGATGGTGTCCGAGGTGTCGGTGACGGGCAAGGACATCCGCGTCCACAAGGTCACGGTCGCGGCCGACGTAGGCAGCATGGTCAATGCCAACATCGTTGCGCAGCAGATCGAGGGCAGCACGATCTTCGGCTTGTCGGCGGCATTGATGGGCGAGATCACGCTGAAGGACGGTGTGGTCGAGCAGAGCAACTTCCACGACTACCCGGTCGTGCGGATGAGCGAGTCGCCGGTGATCGCGGTGCACATGATCCCGAGCACCGAAAAGCCTGGCGGCATCGGTGAGCCGTTGACGGCGCTGATCAGCCCGAGCGTCGGCAACGCGGTCTTCGCCGCGACGAAGCAGCGGCTGCGCAAGCTGCCGTTCCGCCTGGCGTGACCACCCGCGATGCGTGAGTGCGAGGCCCGCTTCGGCGGGCTTCTTCGTTTGCGTCGCGTGCGGTGACTCGCGCGCTGCATCGCCTGGCGCGAGCGCTGCTCGCAGCCGCGCTCGTGCTCGCCGGCGTGGCTGCATTCGCACAAGACTACGAGCGCGAAGCGCGCTGGGCCAACGAGACGCTCGCGACGCTGATGGTCGGCAACGCGGTACAGCTCGAGCAGAAGAACGGTCACCGCTTCCTCGGCTTGTACACGCGTTCGCAGAACTCGCGCGGCGCGGTCGTGATCGCGCACGGGCGCGGCTGGGCCCCCGATTTCGAGCTCTACGGTGCCTTGCGCACCCAGCTCGCCGAGGCCGGGTACTCGACCCTGTCGATCCAGATGCCGGTGCTGCCCGGCACCGCGAAGATCGGCGACTACCTGCCGCTGTTTCCTGACTCCAGCGAACGCTTCGCGCTGGCCATCGCGTGGCTGCGCGCGCAGGGGCACGGCCGCGTCGTCATCGTCTCGCACAGCCTGGGCGCGACCATGGCCAACCAGTACCTGATCACCGTGCCAGACCCGGACGTGGATGCCTGGGTCTTCATCAGCATCGTCAACGGGCTCGAAGACATGTTCCGCATCAAGGTGCCGGTCCTCGATGTCTTCGGCACGCTCGACTGGCAGGTCACGCGCTACGGGGCCGAGGAGCGGCGCGCACAGATCCTGAAGATCGCGGGGTCGGAGCAGGTGATCGTGCAGGGCGCGGAGCACTTCTTCGACCGCAAGCAAGAGGAACTGACGGGCATCATTGCTGCGTTCCTCGGCCGGGTGCTCAAGTAGCGCAGCGGGCCGGCGCCGTCAGTAAAGTGGCGTGGCACTACCCGTGGAGGCGGCTGTGTCTCGGCACGCTGGCCAGCAGGAACTCCATCTGGTCGGCCAGGATGCGCCGCCCGCGCAGGATCATGTCTTCGTGCAGGCTGGGCACGTAGGGCATGTACAGCAGGCTCATGTTCGCTTCTTCGGGCAGCTTGTTGCCCTTGTGGCCGTTGCAGGGCCGGCAGGCGGTGATGCAGTTCATCCAGGTGTCGTGGCCGCCGCGCGAGGTGGGCACGATGTGCTCACGCGTCAGGTCGTCGAAGTGGGCCTGGCCGCCGCAGTAGGCGCAGATCTGCCGGTCGCGCGCGAACAGCTTGGGGTTCGACAGCGCCGGCGTCTGGCGCCAGGCCCGGCTGGGCACCGAGCCGCGTACCGCAATGATCGGGTGAACCTCGATGCGGGACTGCAACCCGGTGCGGCGCTGGGTGCCGCCGCGCAGCACGAAGAAGGCGTCGCCCAAGGTCCACGCGATACCGTCGGTCGCATAGATCACCGCCGCTTCCTTGGCTGAGATCCATGCTTGCGGCCGACCCGAAATGTCGAGTTGCAAGACTTCCATGGTGCCTCGAGCGTAATGCATGTAACGCGTATCCCTCAAGCCCCCGATCATGCGCCATGTGCATGGGCGCCACAGGCGTGGGGCCGTGTTGGCATGGCCGCGTCATCGGCGGCGGGTGACCGATGGCGACACATCGTTCGGGGGGTTAACCCTCGCCAGCGCGACGCCGGGGGCGCCGTTCTAGGCGCGAACGCCTAGAAAAACACGGCTGCGCATCGGGCTCGTGGCCCACGGTCACCGCAATCTTCTGCAAAATAGCACGGTCGTTCGTTTTTACGATTGAACCTTTCCCTTACCGTGACCGACCCCCACTCCGACCTCCGCCCTGCCGAACCTGCTGCACCGCCGCGCCCGTTGATGAAGGGCCGCCAGACGCGCGCCACGATCCTCGACGCCGCGCTCGCGCTCGCGTCGCACATGGGTCTCGAAGGGCTGTCGATCGGCGCGCTCGCGGAAGTGACGCAGATGAGCAAGTCGGGTGTGTTCGCGCACTTCGGCTCGCGCGAGGAATTGCAGATATCGGTGGTGCGCGAGTACCACGCCAAGTTCGCCGACGAGGTGTTCTTCCCGGCGATGGCCGAGCCGCGCGGCCTGCCGCGCCTGCATGCGCTCTTCGACCGCTGGATCAAGCGCGTCACGGTCGAGATCGACTCGGGCTGCATCTACATCAGCGGCGCGGTCGAGTTCGACGACCGGCCCGGCCCGGTGCGTGACGCGCTGGTCGGCATGGTGCAAACCTGGCAAAGCTCGCTCGAGCGAGCCATCGAGATGGCTGTCGACGAAGGCCACCTGCGTGCCGACACCGAACCGGCGCAGATGCTGTTCGAAGTTCACGGCCTGATCCTCGCGCTGCATCACGACGCGCGCTTCCTGCGCCACCCGGGCGCCGACGAGCGCGCCCGCGCCGCATTCGAGCGCGTGCTTGGCCACTACGCGCTGCCGGGTGCCGCGCCCGCCAGTGAAACGGCGTCGGAAGCGGCCACCGCGCTGAACCGCAAGCGCACCACCTCATCCGTTTGACCTTTCCCCAGGAGCTTCACACCATGCCCCACTACACCCCGCCCCTGCGCGACATGCAGTTCGTCATGCACGAAGTGCTCAACGCCGTCGATGAATTGAAGGCGCTGCCGGCGCATGCCGACATCGATGCCGACACCATCAACGCGGTGCTCGAAGAAGGCGGCAAGTTCGCGGCCAACGTGATCGCACCGCTGAACCAGAGTGGCGACGAAGAAGGCTGCACGCTCGACCGCGCCACCCATGAAGTCACCGCGCCGAAGGGTTTCAAGGAGGCTTACGCCAAGTACGTGGAAGGCGGCTGGCCCGCACTGAGCAGCGACCCGGCCTTCGGCGGCCAGGGCCTGCCGCACATGGTGAATCAGTGCATGTACGAGATGATGAACTCGGCCAACCAGGCGTGGACGATGTACCCCGGCCTCTCGCACGGCGCCTACGAATGCCTGCACACGCACGGCTCCGACGAACAGAAGCGCCTGTACCTGCCCAAGCTGACGAGCGGCGAGTGGACGGGCACCATGTGCCTGACCGAATCGCACTGCGGCACCGACCTGGGCCTGCTGCGCAGCAAGGCCATTCCCTTTGAAAGAGATGGTCAGCCGGACGGCACCTACAAGCTCACCGGCAACAAGATCTTCATCTCCGCCGGCGAGCATGACCTGGCGGTGAACATCGTGCACCTGGTGCTGGCGCGCCTGCCCGATGCGCCGGCCGGCTCCAAGGGCATCTCGCTCTTCATCGTGCCGAAGTTCCTGGTCAATGCCGACGGCTCGCTCGGGGCACGCAACACCATCTATTGCGGCGGCCTGGAACACAAGATGGGCATCCACGGCAACGCCACCGCGCAGATCAACCTCGACGGTGCCGTGGGTACGCTGGTCGGGCAGCCCAACAAGGGCCTGGCCGCGATGTTCGTGATGATGAACGCGGCCCGCCTGGGCGTGGGCATGCAGTCGCTCGGCCTGACCGAAGTGGCTTACCAGAACGCCGTGGCCTACGCGAAAGACCGTATCCAGATGCGCTCGCTCTCAGGCGTGAAGAACCCCGACAAGCCAGCCGACACGATCATCAACCACCCCGACGTGCGCAAGATGCTGCTCACTGCGCGGGCGTACGCCGAAGGCGGCCGCGCGTTCGCTATGTGGACGACGCTGCTGCTCGACAAGGAACTCGCGAGCACGGATGCGCAAGTGCGCGCCGAGTGCAACGACCTGGTCTCGCTCGTCACGCCGATCGTCAAGGCCTTTCTCACCGACAACGCATGGATCGCCACCTCGCACTGCTTGCAGGTGTTCGGCGGCCACGGGTACATCCGCGAGTGGGGCATGGAGCAGTACGTGCGCGATTCGCGCATCAACATGATCTACGAAGGCACGAACACGATCCAGTCGCTCGACCTGCTGGGCCGCAAGGTGCTCGGCGACAACGGCGCCAAGCTCAAGAAGTTCGGCAAGCTGGTGACTGAGTTCATCGAGGAAGAAGGCACGAACGAGACGATGCAGGAGTTCGTGAACCCGCTCGCCGACCTGGGCGACAAGGTCACCAAGTTGACCACCGAGATCGGCATGAAGGCGTTCAAGAACCCCGACGAAGTGGGCGCTGCGGCAGTGGACTATCTTCGGGTTTGCGGCCACCTGGTGTTCGCGTACTTCTGGGCCCGCATGGCCAAGGTGGCGCTCGAAAAGCTGGATGGCGGCGACCCGTTCTACAAGGCCAAACTCACCACCGCGCGCTTCTACTTCGCCAAGCTGCTGCCCGAGACGGCCACGCTGATCCGCACCGCGCGGGCCGGCTCGGCCAGCCTGATGGAGATGGACGAAGCGCTGTTCTGACCCGCCACTTAAAGGGAGCCCAATGATGATCCGCAACACCCTTCACCTCGGCGTGGCCTGCGGCCTCGTGCTCGGCGCAACGCTTGCGCATGCGCAGGCCACGCCGGTCGGCTTGTGGAAGACCATCGACGACGAGACGAAGAAAGAGAAGTCACTGATCCGGCTGACCGAGAACGGCGGCGTCGTCACCGGCAAACTCGAGAAGCTGCTCGACCCCGCGACCAAGCAAGACGCGGTGTGCGACAAGTGCACCGACGAGCGCAGAGACAAGCCGGTCGTCGGCATGACGCTCGTCAGGGGCGTCAAGCAGAACGGCGCCGACAAGGCCTTGTGGGACGGCGGCGAGATCCTCGATCCGAACAACGGCAAGGTCTACAAGGTGCGGCTCGTGCCCAAGGAAGACGGCAAGAAGCTGGACGTGCGCGGCTACATCGGCATGCCGATGCTGGGCCGCACCCAAACATGGATTCGCGTCGAGTGACGCAAGGAGAACCTCCGATGAACCGATTCCCCGTGCGCAAGGTCGCCGTTCTCGGCGCCGGCGTGATGGGCGCGCAGATCGCCGCCCACCTCGTCAACTGCAAAGTGAGCGTCGTGCTGTTCGACCTGCCGGCAAAGGACAAAGACGGGGCAGGGGCCCTGTCTTCCAGTTCATCGAAGAACGGCATCGTGACCAAGGCTGTCGAAGGTCTGAAGAAGCTGAAGCCCGCGCCGCTGGGTGTGCCGCAGGACGCGGCGCTGATCCAGCAGGCCAACTACGAAGAGCACCTCGACCTGCTCAAGGAGTGCGACCTCGTGATCGAGGCCATCGCCGAGCGCATGGACTGGAAGCTCGCGCTGTACCAGCGCATCGCGCCGGCACTGGCGCCGCACGCCATCGTGGCCAGCAACACCTCGGGCCTGTCGATCACCAAGTTGTCCGAGGTCTTGCCGGAAGACATCAAACCGCGCTTCTGCGGCATTCACTTCTTCAACCCGCCGCGCTACATGGCGCTGGTGGAACTCATCAACACGCCGACCACGAACCCCGACGTGCTCGACCAGCTCGAAGCCTTCGTCACCACCGCGCTCGGCAAGAGCGTGGTGCGGGCGATGGACACGCCCAACTTCATCGCCAACCGCGTCGGCATCGCCGGCATGCTGGCGACGATCAAAGAGGCCGAGACCTACGGCCTGAGCTACGACTTGGTCGACGACCTCACGGGCAAGAAGCTGGGCCGCGCCAGCAGCGGCACCTTCCGCACCGCCGACGTGGTGGGGCTCGACACGATGGCGCACGTCATCAAGACGCTGCAGGACAACCTGGGGCCCGACACCGAAGCGAACGACCCGTTCTTCCCGAGCTACGCCACGCCCAAGGTGCTGGCCGCGCTGATCGAGAAGGGAGCGCTCGGCCAGAAGGTCGGCGCCGGCTTCTACAAGAAGGTGGGCAAAGACATCCTTCGCTTTGATGCGGCCAGCGGTGACTACGTTGCCGGCGGCGGCAAGGCCGACGACATCGTCGCGCGCATCCTCAAGAAGCCGCCGGCCGAGCGCCTGAAGCTGCTGCGCGAATCGAAGAACCCGCAGGCGCAGTTCCTGTGGGCGATCCTGCGTGACGGCTTCCATTACGCCGCCGTGCACCTGGCTGACGTGGCCGAGAGCGCACGTGACGTCGACTTCGCGATGCGCTGGGGCTTCGGCGTCAGCCAGGGCCCGTTCGAGCTGTGGCAGGCGGCCGGGTGGCTGCAGGTTGCCCAGTGGGTCAAGGAAGACATCGACGCCGGCAAGGCGCTGTGCAACGCGCCGCTGCCCGAGTGGGTGTTCGAAGGCCCGGTGGCCGCGAACGGCGGCGTGCACCGCGCCGAGGGCTCGTGGAGCGCGGCGCACGCGCGCTGGGTCGCGCCCAGCACGCTGCCGGTCTACGCGCGCCAGCACTTCCGCGAAAGCGTGTTCGGCGCCGGCGCGCCCGAGCCGCTGAAGGCCGGCACCGAGGTGTTCAGGAACGACGAAGTGCGCGTCTGGACGCTCGACGGCGAGGTGCTGATCGCCAGCATCACCGCGAAGCTTCACCTCATCAGCCCGACCGTGAGCGAGGGCCTCGTCAAGGCCGTGGAACTGGCCGAGGCGTCGTACAAGGGCCTGGTGATCTGGTCGCCCGACGACGTGTTCTCGGCCGGCGCCAACCTGGAAGCGCTGATGCCGGTGTTCATGAAGAGCGGCGCCAAGGGCATTGCCCCGGAAGAGAAGAAGCTGCAGGACGCGATGCTGCGCATACGCTACGCCAGCGTGCCGGTGGTGAGCGCCATTCGCGGCATCGCGCTCGGCGGCGGCTGTGAACTGGCGGTGTATTCCGCCAAGCGCGTGGCGGCGATGGAAAGCTACATGGGCCTGGTCGAGGTCGGCGTCGGGTTGATCCCGGGCGGCGGCGGGCTGGCGTACATCGCGCGCCGTGCGGCCGAGATGGCGAGTGCGGGCAACGCCAACGCCGACATCTTCCAGTTCGTGCGCGACGGCTTCACGAACGCGGCGATGGCCAAAGTGGGCACCAGCGCGATCGAGAGTCGCCAACTCGGCTACCTGCTGTGGAGCGACGTGATCGTGCCGAACAAGGACGAGCTGCTGTTCGTCGCCATCGAGCAGGCCAACGCGATGTTCGAAAGCGGCTACCGCGCACCGGCCAAGGCACTGTTCCCGGTGGCCGGGCGCAACGCCATCGCCACCATCAAGGCGCAGCTCGCGAACATGCGCGACGGCGGCTTCATCAGCGCGCACGACTTCCACATCTCGTCGTTGATCGCCGACGTGGTGTGTGGCGGCGACGTGGATGCCGGCTCGCTCGTCACCGAGGAGTACCTGATGGCGCTGGAGCGCAAGCACTTCTGCGGCCTGCTCGAGAACGAGAAGACCCAGGCGCGGATCATGGGCATGCTTCAAACCGGCAAGCCAGTTCGGAATTGACGGGTTCAGCAACACCATGCCCGCTGCGCACGCGCCGACCAATCCCCTCTCCCGCACGCGGGAGAGGGTTAGGGTGAGGGCGCGTGAGCTGCGCAAAACCTCCACCGACGCTGAGCGCTCGTTGTGGTCAGCCTTGCGCGATCGCCAGCTCGACGCCTACAAGTTCCGCCGTCAGCGCCCAGTCGGCTGTTACTTCGCGGACTTTGCGTGTCTCGAAGCGATGCTGATTGTCGAACTCGACGGCGGGCAGCATTTCGAGCCTGAATCATTGGCTGCGGATCGCGAGAGAACCGAGAAGGTGAATCGGGTCGGCTTTCATGTTCTTCGCTTCTCCAACCGGGAAGTGTTGGCGGAACGGGGGGCCGTTTTGATCCAGATATTGGATTGGCTTCATCGCCATCACCCTCACCCCCAACCCTCTCCCGCAAGCGGGAGAGGGAGCTAAAACACGGACCACACCATGAGCAAGCAAGTTCAAGACGCCTACATCGTTGCCGCCACCCGCACACCCATCGGCAAGTCCGGCCGCGGCTACTTCAAGAACACCCGATCGGACGACCTGCTGGTGCTGGCCATCCAGAGTGCGCTGCGGCAGGTGCCCACGCTCGACCCGAAGGCGATTCAAGACGCCGTGATCGGCTGCTCCTTCCCCGAGGGCGAGCAGGGCATGAACATGGCACGCATCGCCGTGGCGCTGGCCGGGCTTCCGAACTCGGTGGGCGGCATCACGGTGAACCGCTTTTGCGCATCAGGCCTGTCGGCCATTCAGATGGCGGCCGACCGCATCCGCGTCGGCGAGGCCGACGTGATGATCGCCGGCGGCGCCGAGTCGATGAGCCTGGTGCCGATGGGCGGCAACAAGCCCTCGTTCAACCCGAAGGTGTTCGAGCGCGACGAGAACGTCGGCATCGCCTACGGCATGGGCATCACGGCCGAGAATGTGGCGAAGCAGTGGAAGGTCTCGCGCGAGGCGCAGGACGAGTTCGCGCTGCAGTCGCATCTGCGCGCGCTCAAGGCGCAACAGGCCGGCGAGTTCGCGGGGGAAATGACGCCGGTGGACGTGATCGACCGCTTCCCGAACCTGCTGACCGGCGAGCAAGGTTTGAGGACGCGTACCGTCTCGCTCGACGAAGGCCCGCGGGCCGACACGTCGCTCGAAGGCCTGGCGAAGTTGCGCCCCGTGTTCGCGGCGAAGGGTTCGGTGACTGCCGGCAACAGCTCGCAGACCAGCGACGGCGCGGGTGCACTCATCCTCGCCAGTGAACGGGCGGTGAAGGAACACGGCCTGACGCCGCTGGCGCGCTTCGTCAGCTTCGCGAGCCGCGGCGTGCCGCCCGAGATCATGGGCATCGGCCCGATCGAGGCGATCCCGGCCGCGCTCGGCTACGCCGGCCTGAAGAGCGCCGACATGGACTGGATCGAGCTGAACGAGGCCTTCGCCGCGCAGGCGCTGGCGGTGCTGAACACGCTCGATCTCGACCGCAGCAAGGTCAACCCGATGGGCGGCGCCATCGCGCTCGGCCACCCGCTCGGTGCGACCGGCGCGATCCGCGCCGCCACGGTGATCCACGCGCTGCGCCGCCACAACCTGAAGTACGGCATGGTGACGATGTGCGTGGGCACCGGCCAGGGCGCGGCTGGCATCTTCGAGCGGGTCTGACCGTGTGAATGCCGAGCGCCGCCGCTCGCTGCGCGTGCTCGGCGCCGGCATTGCCACCGCCACGCTCGCAGCGCCCGTGATCGTGAGCGTGGTGCACCCCGCCGCGCTGCGCGAGTCACGCTTCGCGTCGATGGGCGATGCGCTGCGCACGCTCGAGCAGCTGAAGGCCGAGGTAGCGCGAATGAACGGCGTGTGGGACTTGCCCCACGTGCTGCACCACGTCGCGCAGAGCGTCGAGTTCTCGATGACGGCGTTCCCGCAACCGAAACCCGCGTGGTTCCAGGCCACGCTGGGCTCATACGCCTTCGTGCTGTTCAATGCGCGCGGTCAGATGACGCACGGCCTCGATGAGCCCATTTCCGGCGCGCCCGACATCGCGCAAGGCCAGCCGCTCGCGCCGGCCGTGGACCGCGCCATTGCGGCGCTTCAAGCATTCGACCGCCACACCGGCACACTGGCGCCGCACTTCGCGTATGGTTCGCTCGGCAAGGCAGCCTATGCGCGTGCTCACCTGATGCACTTGGCCAACCACTGGAGCCTGCTGCAGGCCTGACTTTTACAGCGTCATCCATTCAGCGTCGTCCATTCAACGTGATGCATTCAATGCAACGGAGCACCCCATGACCATCAAGACCGCCACCCTGAACGGCGTGGCCACCATCGAGATCGCCCGGCCCGAGAAGAAGAACGCCATCACCGGCGTGATGTACTTCGCCATGGCCGAGGCGCTGATCAAGGCGACCGACGACAAGGCCGTGCGCGCGGTGCTCATCACCGGCCAGCCCGGCATATTCACGTCGGGCAACGACATCGAAGACTTCATGCAGCGCCCGGCCGGAGCTGAGTCCCCAGCGCTCGTGTTCATGCGCGCGCTGATCGCCTGCGACAAGCCGGTGGTCGCGGCCGTCACGGGGGCGGCCATCGGCATCGGCACGACCCTGCTGCTGCACTGCGACTTCGTTTACGTGTCGGACGAGGCCCGCTTGGCGATGCCGTTCGTGAGCCTGGGGCTGGTACCCGAGTTTGCCTCCAGCCTGATCGTGCCGCGCCTGATGGGCAACGCGCGTGCTTCCGAGAAGCTGCTGCTCGGCGAGCCCTTCACCGGCGCCGATGCGGTGGAGTGCGGCATTGCCAACGCGGTGCTGCCGGCCGGTGAAGTGGCCCTGCACGCGCGCCGCATCGCCGAGCGCTTCAACGCGCTGCCGCCAGGGGCGGTGCGTGACGCGAAGCGGCTCATGCGCCGGCCGCTCACCGACGACATCCACCAGGCCATCGCCGCCGAGAGCGAAGTGTTCGGTGCCCGCCTGCGCAGCCCCGAAGCGCAAGAAGCGTTCAGCGCCTTCTTCCAGAAGCGCAAGCCCGACTTCAGCAAGTTCTGATCGCCTCTTCACTGCCGATCCCGCCCCCATGTCCCTGGCCCACAAGCTCGTTCTCTGGCCGATCCTGATGGCGCAGGCCGTCGGCACGCGCAAGCGCGCGCCTGCGCTATCGGAAGCAGCAGGCCCGCGCGAAGGCAGCCTCGGCCAGGGCCCGGCGGGCTTGCGCGTGCTGATCGCCGGTGACTCGTCGGCAGCGGGCGTGGGGGTGGCGCATCAAGACCATGCGTTCGCAGGGCACTTCACGCGCACGCTGCACCGCCGCAGCGGCCGCCCGTTGCGCTGGCGCCTGCGCGCCCGCTCGGGCCTGACCACGCAAGAGGTGGCCGACATGCTGCAGGCCGAGCCACCGCCGGCGGCCGACGTGGCCATCGTGCTCAGCGGCGTGAACGACGTGATCGAGCTCGTCACGCCGCGGCGCGCGGTGGCGCAGCGCGAAGCCATGGTCACGTGGCTGCTGGGCACCGGCGCCGCGCGGTACGTGGTGTTCGCCGCGCTGCCGCCGATCAACCAGTTCCCGTTGCTGCCTCAACCGCTGCGCCGCGTGATGGGTGACGACGCGCGCCGCCACGACGACGCGCTGGCGCGCTGGGCGGCCACGCGCGCGGGCGTATTCCATGTGCCGGTCGACCTGCAGCTCTCGCCGGCCGCAATGGCCGCCGACGGGTTTCACCCCGGCGAGCCGGTGTACCGCGCGTGCGGCGAAACACTGGCACGCTTCGTTGCCGAACGCATTCTTCCGACCGAGACGAAACGATGAACAACTTGCGCGGCAAGACCCTCTTCATCACCGGCGCCTCGCGCGGTATCGGCCTGGCCATTGCGAAACGCGCGGCGCGCGATCGCGCGAACATCGTGGTCGCCGCCAAGACGACGGATGCGAACCCGAAGCTGCCCGGCACCATCTACTCGGCGGCCGCCGAGATCGAAGCGGCTGGCGGCCAGGCGCTGGCGGTGCAGACCGACATCCGCGACGAGGCCAGCGTGCTGGCGGCCATCGAGCAAGCCGTGGCGCGATTCGGCGGCATCGACATTCTGGTGAACAACGCAAGCGCGATCAGCCTCACGCCGACCACCGCCACGCCGATGAAACGCTTCGACCTGATGTTCGGCGTGAACGTGCGCGGCACCTACCTGTGCACGCAAGCCTGCCTGCCGCACCTGGTGAAGAGTGCCCAGGCCGGGCGCAACCCGCACGTGCTGAACATGTCGCCACCTTTGAGCATGCGCGAGCACTGGTTCGCGCCGCACACGGCCTACACCATGGCCAAGTACGGCATGAGCGAATGCACGCTCGGCCACGCCGGCGAGTTCCGCCCGCTTGGCATCGCGGTGAACAGCCTGTGGCCGCGCACGGCCATCGCCACCGCGGCCTTGCAGATGATTCCCGGTGTCGACATCGCGCGTTGCCGCACACCCGAGATCCTGTCCGACGCGGCGTACCTGATCCTGACCAGCGACGCGAAGGCCAACACCGGCAACTTCTACCTCGACGACCTGCTCCTCGCGCAACATGGCGTGACCGACCTGGAGCGCTACAGCGTCACAAAGGGCACGACCGACTTCGTGCTCGACTTCTTCGTCGACTGACGGCGCGCCGTCAGGCCACAGCCGAGGGAATGGCGCGAGGCCGGCCTTCGCGGTCGATGGCCACATAAGTGAGGTTCGCCTCGGTTACCTTCACGACGTGCAGGTTGCTCGGGTCGCGCTCGGCGTAGACCTCGACGTTCACGGTGATCGACGTCTTGCCGATGCGCTCGACCTTGGCATAGAAGCTCAGCAAGTCGCCGATCGACACCGGCTGCTTGAAGATGAACTGGTTCACCGCCACGGTGACGATGCGGCCCTTGGCAATGCGCGCCGGCAGCACGGCGCCGGCCAGGTCGACCTGCGCCATGATCCAGCCGCCGAAGATGTCGCCGTTGCCGTTGGCATCGGCCGGCATGGGCATGGTGCGCATCACGAGCTGGCGGTCATCGGGCAGGTGCAGCGGGGCGATGGAGTCGCCCGCGTCGCCGCTGCGGCCGTCACTTGAAATCTCGTGCATATTGCGTCACCTGCGGTGGTTGCCCGCCGCATTGTGCTTGCTCGCCCAGCGCGTTCCTTGTTCCCTTTGCCTGTTCCTCCTGCCCCTCCTTGATGCGACCTGCCACGCTCGACCTTCCGCCCGTTGCCTCCGCCACACCGGCAGCGCCCCGATCCGACTGGGCCACGTTGCGCAAGCTCTTGCCGTATGTGTGGCAATGGCGCTGGCGCGTCGGCGTGGCGCTGGCGTTCCTCGTCGCCGCCAAGGTGGCCAACATCGGCGTGCCGCTGGTGCTCAAGCAACTCGTCGATGCGCTCGACCTGAAGGCCGGCGACCCGCGTGCGGTGCTGGCGGTGCCGGTGGCGCTGCTGTTCGCATACGGCGCCTTGCGCCTGTCGATCACGCTGTTCACCGAACTGCGCGAGTTCCTGTTCTACCCGGTGGCCGCACGCATCGCGCGCCGCGTGTCGCTCGAAGCGTTCGAGCACCTGCTGGCCTTGAGCCTGCGCTTCCACCTGGAGCGGCAGACCGGCGGTGTGTCGCGGGACATGGAGCGCGGCTCGCGTTCGATCCAGTCGCTGTTGAACTACACGATCTACAACATCCTGCCCACGCTGGTCGAGATCACGCTCGTCATCAGCCTGCTCTCGGCCAAGTTCGACGGCTGGTTTGCGGCCATCACCTTCGGCGCGCTGGTGCTGTACATCGGCTTCACCGTGACCGTGACCGAGTGGCGCACGCACTTCCGCCGCGCCATGAACGAGCAGGACAGCAAGGCCAACACGCGCGCGGTCGATGCGCTCATCAACTACGAGACCGTCAAGTACTTCAGCAACGAGCGCTTCGAGCAGAGCCGCTACGACGAGAACTTGCGCCGCCTGGAGCGCGCGTCGATCAAGTCGCAGACCTCGCTGTCGGTGCTCAACCTCGGGCAGAGCCTGATCATCGCGACGGCGGTGACGCTGCTGGTCTGGCGCGCCACGCTCGGCGTGGTGGCCGGCAGCATGACGCTGGGCGACCTGGTGCTGGTGAATGCGCTGATGATCCAGCTCTACATTCCGCTCAACTTTCTCGGTGTGATCTACCGCGAGATCAAGCAGTCGATGATCGACATGGAGAAGATGTTCGCGCTGCTCGGCGAAAACCGCGAGATCGCCGACGCGTCGGGCGCGAAGCCGCTGGTGCATGCCGGTGGTGCCGTTCGCTTCGAGCGCGTGCGCTTCGGCTACGACGCCGACCGAACGATTCTTCACGACATCAGCTTCGAGATTCCGGCCGGCAAGACGGTGGCCGTCGTCGGCCCCTCGGGCTCGGGCAAGAGCACGCTGGCGCGGTTGATGTTCCGCTTCTACGACGTGAACGCCGGTCGCATCAGCATCGATGGGCAAGACATCCGCACGGTCACCCAACTGAGCCTGCGCCAGGCCATCGGCATCGTCCCGCAGGACACGGTGCTCTTCAACGACACGGTGGAATACAACATCGCCTACGGGCGCACCGGCGCCGGTCGCGCTGAAGTGGAGGGTGCTGCGAGGGCGGCGCACATCCATGCGTTCATCACGTCAACGCCGAAGGGCTACGACACGATGGTGGGCGAGCGCGGGTTGAAGCTCTCGGGTGGCGAGAAGCAGCGGGTGGCCATCGCCCGCACGCTGCTGAAGAACCCGCCGGTGCTGATCTTCGACGAAGCCACGTCGGCCCTCGATTCGGCGAACGAGCGCGCCATCCAGGCCGAACTGCAGAGCGCGGCGCGCAACAAGACCGCACTGGTCATCGCGCACCGCCTGTCCACGGTGGTCGACGCGCACCAGATCCTGGTGATGGAACTCGGCCGCATTCTCGAA
>Ga0123336_10000364_pt1 | contig 46414 bp, 34 predicted proteins | sample SSSSmetaG_FD_96466 | JGI IMG/M metagenome (GOLD analysis project Ga0123336, IMG submission 96466) | Glacier valley bacterial and archeal communities from Borup Fiord, Nunavut, Canada, to study Microbial Dark Matter (Phase II) - ​SSSS metaG | ecosystem: Environmental > Aquatic > Freshwater > Ice...
AAGTTGTTATGTGGGACAATTTTAATTTTATGTACTAATCTTATTCCCGAAATTGTGGAAGAATTAAAAATAAATCAGGAATCTCTCTTTTGTTATATTAATTTGATTATTATTCTATTTTTCATCTGAGAATTTTATTGACACATGTGTAGCATCGCAAAATGGTTTGTTCATTGATTTACCACAGCGACACAGCGCTACTCTGTTTCTCACCTCATAAATATGCCCATCTGCAGACTCAATTGGAATATTTCCTTTAACAAAAATTCCACCACTTACTCCCTTTTGAGGATCCTGAATTATATCAATAGATGGCTCATATTCAGGTTCAATTACTTTTCCTGTTTTATCTCTAGCAACTAATCTCCCTGCTGGGCAATCACTTGCAGCTTTTATGGCTTCTCTTTTACATTCTTCATCATCCGAGTTTTCAGTCAATTCCCAAACACTCCCTTTATCCCTGTGACAGAAACGAGCAAAGGCACACCTATCATCGTCCAAAAGATCAATATCTGGACCCTCAAGTAATTCGGCCCTGTCTTCATACTTGTCTTTTGAAGCAGTCTCTGTGCCAACGAAACCAGTCTTTTCATGGGTGCCATCACAGAATGGTGGTTTTTTTGACTTTCCGCAGCGGCATAACGCATATTCCTCATTCTGTGGAAGGTCACGCCCATCTTTAAATTCATATTTCTTTCCCTTTGATACTATTATTTTCATAGACAAAGGCACATTACCCGTTACAACATATGGTCCATCCTTTAATATTTTTATCTTTGCGTTCTTATTAGTGATTTTCATAAAGACATATCTCTTTTCTATATTTTTGATTTTAGAGTAGTATCTTGCGTTAAAACTTACAAATTCTTGTTTTGATTGTTTAGCAATTTGATAACATCCAAAAGTGTTGGCAGATTTGCATATAATATTTTACTGATTTCCCCATTTGGCTTTACTATATCTGGTATCATCACAGGTTTCATTCCTGCTCTGTATGCTGACAATATTCCCATTATTGAATCCTCCAGCGCTATACACTCATCCGGAGAAACGCCAATAATTTCACTTGCTTTTAAATAAATATCAGGCTCTGGCTTTCCTCTTTCAATCATATCACCACATACAATTTCATCAAAATAATTTGAAATATTAGCTTTTTGAAAGTAATATTTAGCTTTCTCTTTGTCAGTTGAAGTAGCAACTGTCATTTTATAGTGATTAGATTTTAAGAAGTCAAGTAATTCGGTTAAACCCGTTTTTATAGGAATACCATTTTTTTCTATGTAGTCAGTTACATAATCAATTCGTACTCTTCTAATAGCATCATAATCAAAATCATTCCCTAACTGCTCCAGAAAAATATGTCTGGTGTTTTCGGCATTTAATCCCAAAGTTCTGACCACAATATCTTCCGTTATATTATACCCCTTTTGTTTGCCAGCAAAATTCCATGCTTTAATTACAAGTCTTTCTGTATCAAACATTAAGCCGTCCATATCAAAAACTATGCCTCTAATCATTACCTACGCCCTCACATAATCATTTGTTGTTTCTTTATTTATACTACATAACAATGTGCTGTTACAAAATGCATATTAATGCTGGATAATGGATTCTATTCTCGTTATACTACCTCAGAATGACAAAGCTAGTGTCATTCTGAGTAAACATTAAAAAATCTATTTGCTTATAGGTATATTAAATGTTATTTTATCTCAATGTTCTTAGTCATGCTACTTCCAGCCATGCCACCTCCAGGAAGGTCAAAGGATACACTAGCTGAATTTGTAGCTGTGTTTACTCCAACTGTGATATTTGCTGCTTCTGACAGAGGATTTGACACCGAAATGCTTGGAGCATTCCCGTTTTCGTTTATTATCACCATGCAGGGCTTGTCAACGGATATATTTAGGCCATCCCTGATTTCGATTGTAGAAGGAGCATAAAACACTATCTCTGTTACCCCAAGGATTTCATGTCTTACCGCCTGCAAATCGGTAGTATTGGCAATAACCCTAATTGGAGAATGGCTTGCATATTCACTTATGGACTTAACATCTGTTCCGGGAACTACAATATACTGATAGCTTTCATTTACAGGCTTAACTCCATGGTCTAGCCACAAAGTAAAGACATCTTTGGATATGCTTTCCTCAGCATATTGGTCATTAACTGATTTCCAGCTCCCTGTCTGAGGCCCGGCCTTTATGTTTATAGACTGATCTCCGGATAGCACATAACCAACTCCGTCGTGGAGTACCCAGCTTACTGAGTCGAAACCTGCTTCACCCTTCTTAAGTTCATTTCCATCCACAAGTACGCTCCCATTCAGCAGGCATTGGTTCAAGGTAGTACCGACAGGGTTCTCATCAGTTGAAGTTATTCCCGTACCAAGAGCGACAAATTCGTCATCGAAGAAAAACCAGGACTTTTTTGCGGTGGTAGCCATTTTATTTAGGGACATTGTTGCAACGCCAAAGTTGCCATCTGACACCCCTCCAACAAACTTTTCGTCATGGTAAACTCTGCTCTTTATCTCCCAGACATAGTAGGGAGAAGTTACCCCAGGAAGTCTTGCCCAGTCCCATACGGGGTAGATATCGTTATACTCATCCCCCCTCTGAAAGATATATGTAAGACCAAAAGGTAGCCAGAAGCCTTTAAGGTTTTCGTTGTTTATAAGTTCAGTACCTATTGTTCTTGCAGATACCATCTTGACCGAGGTGAAATACTTCACTCTCTGCTGTGTCATGTAGTCGGTACGCCAGAAGAATTTATTACCCGATATACTGTTAGGTGTTCCGATCGCGTTAATATGACTCTTTAGCTCCCCAAACTCCTTTGCTCTTTCTGGATTTGCTGAAGCCAGAATATCACAGGCTGGTAGAAGTCTCCGTGCCTTGTCTGAATTGCCCTTCCTGCTTGGCTCCCTACCTTGTACACTCGGATCCAGACTTTTTCCTCTGACCATCCAGCGATCCCCATCCAGCAAAAGGCCCGAAAGTATATCTATCTTATCCTTTTCAAATGCATAATTTGTTCCTAGCACTACTGAAATCCAATCTGTAGTATCATCGATAAAGCCAAGCCCATAGCCTCCGTTATATAATTGTGTACCATGTTGGTAAAAGCTAAAATCCGGCTGTATGCCTTCACCTGTCGTTATCTTAATTTCACTTTTTATGTAATCTAAGCCTAGCTTCACATCTGCTTCATTATAATTGATCAATCCCCTTTGTATGGTTTCAGTTGCAAACCATACAAGGTTCTGACCTGTGGTCACAGATGATTTTACCTGAGTTGGGTCATATAAGTATTTGGCACCAGTAGAAACCATTTCTTCGGATAGCTCGTTCTGTAGCATGAGTAAAATCGGTCCAAGCTTGTTCTGCTGCCCGATTTGAATTTGCCACCAGTTGTCAGATGTTGGCTTACGCTGGTACCAATATTCAAGACCTTTTTTTATACCGTCTAGCATCTTCTCTGATTTATAATACTTGCTGTCAGGATCTTTATAGGCAATTGCCATGTCAAACACCTTGTTAAGATGTTTGAGCGGTAGCCAGTTAGTCCTTGAAATATCATCGTAGCTAACATCAGTCCATTTCCCTTCGAAATCCTGTGCATTCAAATATTTTTGGGCTGTAGACCACCTGCCGATTTTTATATAATTGTCTATAAGCCTTTGTCTGATAGTTACAAAATCGTTTTGCAATTGATTGACCTCCATATCTTCTTTGTCTAAAAATTTTATCAAGGCAGTTTTCGCTGCCTCATTCCAGGATACCTCAGCCCCAAGAGCCTCACTTACGAATCTCAAGGGGACAAATGTCCTGTCCCCTATCATCCTCGCAGCGGTATCCAATGAAATCTTTCTGCCGCTTACATCAGCTTCTTTGCTTCCTATGCTGAGAGTCACCTTTCTTTCCTGCTTAATTGCGGTGATGGTTTTGGTGCTGTCTTTCCAATCCACCTGTGCATTTAGAGCTTCGAATATAGCACGTAAGGGAACCATTATTCGACCATTTTCTGTAAATGGCTGTGAATCAGTCTGCAGTGGTTTTCCATTCACAATTATGCTGATGTTATCAGCTGCCTTAACTGAAACCGTTAACATTGTTAGTACAATTGTACAGCTTAAAAAGACAGAAAGAATTTTTATTAACATAGCTTTCACTCTCCATATTTAAGAAGAATTCAAATCTGACAGTTTGTTTATATGCTTATTATATCAAATTAATCAGGGTTACATATATATTTGTCATATTCTTGTCCCATTTTTCTCTTTATATTGACAACATTTTAGGTTTACAAAAAAGGAACCCATATAAATGGACTTTTTAATATCCATTCTATAGGTTCCTTTTTACATTGCTCTCGTTTAACCAAAACCAGCCATTCGCTTTCTAGCGTTATTGATATATTCTATTAATGAAAACTACATCTTTTAAATTCCCGCAACTGAAATCTGCTTTCTACTTAGATAGCAGGTTATACAGCACTTGGGCCATCTGGGCTCTATCAAAGGCTTCCGACAGATTAAGCTTTCCATCACTACCATTGATCACCCCTGCTTTAAGAAGCAAAGTAACAGCCTCCTTTGCCCATGGTGCTGTCTGATCCGCATCGCTGAAGTTTGCCAGTGTTTTCCCAGTTGTACCTTTAGGCAGTTTATCAATTGCCTTTAGTGTGTTATACACTAGAGTGAACATCTCCTGCCTTGTAATTGACTTATCAGGTGTAAAATTGTTGTTTCCTGTACCATTGGATATCCCCATTCGTTTGGCTGTTGCCAGATAGTCAGTATAATAGGCGTTTCCTGCATCGGCGAAATTATCCCCTGAGTTTTGGTCAGGCTTTATACTATATGTACGCATCATCATGACCATAAACTGTCCACGGGTAAGCTCATCCTTCGGGCTATAATTACCAACCTCCGTGCCTGATGTTATACCCCTTGCAGCTATAAAGCCCACTGCATCAGCATACCACATATCTTTGGACACATCCTTGAAGGTTACTTTGTTATATCCTACAGCATACTGTGAGAAGTGGTTAGTATCAAAGGTAACCCTTCCAGTTATAGCATTATATAAACTATTGCAGACAAGCTCTAGTTCTCTGTTATCATTAATATAGTAGATAACAATGGCATTGATATCCTCATTCTCTCCTGGAGGATATGGCATTGATACTGATACATTTCCGTCAAACTGTGATATTGTCCTATTACCACTTGTCACACTGAAATCATATACTGGATGCTCGCCCACTTTCTGCCTTAAATCGTCTGAAAGTGCAGATGTATCTATTTTTGATATATTAAATTTTACATCTTCTACTGCTTGAGACATTATTGTAGAGATAGATTTATTGGAAAACGTCATGTTTCCTGCAGGTGTTGAGATAGTCAGAGCTTTAATCCCGCTGTTTACTATTTCCTGTAATGCAGCAACTGGAATTCCCGTTTCAACAGATTTTGCATCTACAGGTGCTTCAACTTTTATTTCAACAACAGAAGTTCCGCTTTGCCCTAGCTTTTCTGATTCCTCCAAGGCCATACTTACGGCACTGCTTATTTGTGAAGTAGTTACGTTTGCTGCAGATTTACCAGAACTGTCTGTCACTGTTCTAAGTATTGTTGTTATCGTTGTGGTATCACCAGCTGTAGCCACTTCTGTTTTAGATGGTTCTACTTGCACAGTAACTGGATGATTGCTATTTGATTTACTGACTACATTTACAACGAAGCTTCTAACCTTTACTGCTGACTCTGACAATGTTATCAGATTATCTACCCTCTCAAACTTGTTCTTTGATAAAATTATTTCATTTTTTTGTGGAAGGGCATAGACTGTTATTGTAGTCATACCTACTTCCTTTCCAAGCAATCTCATATAGCCTTGACTAAAATCCGCAATTTCTACATTGTCTGAAAAATATACAAGTCGTGGAGTTTGTAATGTCTCATCCTTGTAAGTCAAGTATGGCTCTATATCTATCGTGCTGCCACTGTACAGATACATATTTGTTGGAATAGAAACCCCTTTGCTCTTAAGTTCAAAGGTGCTGATATTGTTTATAGTGTCAATGTCCTGCTTGCTGGCAAAACGCTCTGTTCTGAGGCTTGTTCCAGTGCCGCTTTCTGAATGCACTGTAATATCTATGAATTCTGTTACAGAACCATCCTCACTAACTGAATTTTCAAACATTTCCGGCTGTATATCTGCATAGAATCTAAAGCCACCTGTTTCGTCCACATCAAGACTGCCAATTTCAACAGTACCAATATTAACACCAGAAACCTCTGCAATGATCTCCGCGGCATTGGCACCTATATTTCCATTGTTTACAGCAGTTCCTGTGATCCTCAGTCTATTTCTGCCATCAAATATCGTGTTAGCATCAAGAATATCAATAACGCTCTTGGCTATAATAGTCTGTTCAACGTCGCACAAGGTTTCATCCCCATCTTTGATAACTGCCTGAAGCTTTGTATTCTCAATATTTTCTGGTGCCTGCCAAAGCAAGGATATATCCCTTTTCTCGCCGCCTCTTAAATCAAGAGGGTATCCATTTATTTTCTCAATTGTATCTCCAGAAATTTGATAAACCTCTAATGTCGCCCCGCTTAATGCACTTAGTCCCATATTCTGTACACTGACTTTAACTGGTATACTGTCGTATGGCTTTGGCATAGGAATTGGTCCTATTTCAGCTTTTACCTTTTTAATATTTACATCATAGTCAGCAGTCATAAGAGTACTGTTATTTATATTTTCAACAGACATCAGCTTTCCTGCCACATCAGCAACCTCTGAAAATCTCTTGACGAAAACTGTTCGAAGGCTTCCTTCAGGTAAAATTTCAAAATCCAAATCCTTGTAGTTAGCCCCTTTTCCCTCAGTAAGCTTAACCGGGTCAGACCATAAAGATGTTTCTGTGCCAATTGTCTGGCGTGCTGCATATATATGATGTTCACGGTAATGGTTCTCAGGAAGGGTAGCTTCCCTGGAATTTGGATCAATTCCATCCTTATATGTAATGTCATTTTCGCCCCAGACAATATAAACATTGTTTTCATCCGCTTTTACCATAAACTCGTCAATTGGTGATTCATTCTCTCTTATTTCATTTCCAAGTTCATCTGTTCTGATGTCATAATTATGTCGAACCACAGTTTCAGGTTTATTGTATGCTCCTGCTAATTTATTCAATACAAATACAGGCTTACCATCAACCTCATATTTCAGCAGGCCTTCCTGGATAAGCTTCCCGATGTCCATGGCCATGACGTCGCCATCAGATATATAGTACAGATAAACTGTATCTTTTACACTTTCAAACTCCAGATCATATTCCCCAGTTATATTATCGCTACAACGGATTGGTGAGTAGAACACTTTATCCTTATAGCTATATAGCTGAATAAATAGCTCCCTGTCCGCCGTTGTTCCCAGGTTCATATCTAAATCCAGTACATAGGCAAGGACTGCATAATCTTTGTATGCTGTCAGGTTGCTGTCCGCAATAAGTGGGTCACTGCCTGGCAATGACCTTATTCTTATCTCATTACTGTATGGTTTCCTTGACCAATAACCATTCCAAGTGTCATCTCCTGTTATAACAAAATCGCTGTCGTCAGCATACACATAATCAGATACGCTGATAAATCCCTGTCCGTAATAACCATTTCCCTTGTCGGCACTTACATCCCAAGAATTTGTATTAAAATTATAGAAACGGTAAGCAAGTGTGGAATAGTAAGGATTTACCACATCACCAATAACCGCATCCTGATCATCAACACCCCCAGTTGCCTTATACTCATTTTTAGTGTAAGTGATCATTAGGTCTTCCTTGCCAGTTTGGTCCTTCCAATAAGCAATGTATGGCTCGGAATCCGAATATTGGTCCTGTACAGTTTCATGGGTTATATCCTGTACATTATCAAAGGCCTTACTAGATTTATTAAAAAATCTTCCTTTGATATTTCTGTTATTCAGCACTTCCATAACAGTGTCATCACTATCAATTGCAGAAGCTGAGCTTGACCAGGCTACCAGCACCTTGTCCCCCATATCGCTGATCCATGGAAGTCCGTCAGGAGTATTATCGTTATCTACCTTTTGTGGAATGCTCCAAGAGGACCCATCATAAATTGAATAATACAACTGGGTTCTATTTCTCTCATCATGAGCCACTGCGTCATCCAAAAAAACTAGCAGTTGCTGATTTTCTCCAATTGTGGCAAGGAGGGTATATGGATAAGGATAAACTCCAGTTTGTAATATTTGTTCGTTTGCAGCTACCATTCCTAAGGGTAACGAACCCCTAAGCATATTGGCACCATTTCCCTGCCATATTCCACGGTTTTCAAGATAGTCCCTCGGTGTGACTTCATAGTTTTCGGCATTGCCATACAGATAATTTGTATCCCCTAGAAGATTACCGGAGCCAACGCCTTTACTGTATAGGCTCCAGGATCTCTCAAATACTTCCCATTTGTATGTAAAAAATAAGGCCTTAAGCTCAATTTTGCTTGTCAGTGTAACACTTCCAGTGCTAGAGCCGCTCGAGGTAAAGTCCAAATTAAAAGTCGCATCGCCAGTGATGCTCAAATCAGCACCTGCTATTTTTGCACCAGCCGTTATATTTATAGATGGTTTCAAAATAAATTTGCCATACATTGTGAAATTACGGTATGGGTCATCCCTGTCAGCCTTTGAAAAATCTATCTCTCCTTCATTATTAAAATAGAATTTCTTTCCCTGATACTGTTCTATGACCAGCATTGCAGTAATCTCCCCACCAAGGACCATATCCACATATACAGTAACTCCAATAGGAGTCATTCGCTCAATCCTCTTGTTGTAGGAGCCAGATACGGTTACTGACAATATCATCTCATTGAAATATGCATTTCCATACTCAGGAGAGGAAGGGTTATCATTTACTGTCATACGAAGGTACAGAGATGTGGAAAGCCCAAACTTCATATCAGAAGTCACACTGGCACTTTTCTTTTCCTTGTTTTCTTTATTTATAGCCTTATCTGCAGTCTCTGTTACTTCTTTTTCTTTTTTTGCTTCTGTTTCACCAGGTTCAGGGGCTTTCGCAGCATCTTTCAGAGCCTCATCAGCAGGCTTTTTATCCTTAACATCACTGCCATCCGAAAGACTCTTGTTCCAGCTATCGCTAAAGCCAAATCTGATAATCCATTCCTTCTCACTTTTTTCCATGTATTTATCTGCCTTGCCTGCAAGCCCTAAATCAAAGGCTGCATCAACAGTTCCAATCAAGTCAACAGCAGGCTTTACAGGAGATTTAAAGGAATTCAGAAGGGAAAAGGTACTCAAATATTTCTTAAAAATAAAGCCTACTTCATGTTCTGCATATCCCACTTTGTTCTGATCCATGAACTGAATTGTCATACTATCTCCAGCCACAACATTATAAGCTGCAGGATTAAAATCAAAGGTGAAAGCACTATTACTAGCTGGGACTTCAATAGGTTCGCCTCTTTGCACCCTCTCCTTTGAATAGATGCGAATTAAAGCTTTCTGGGCAGAGATCCCTGGTTTAATTGCTTTAGCATAAAAATTAAATCTGAAATTGGCATCCCTGTTATCTATTTTTTTAAGGTCTACCATACTTTTGCCCTGGAAAGCCAAGAAATCATATGGTATAAAGCTGTCATATTCCTCAATAGTAATGCTAGTAAAGGCATTTACATTAACATAACCAGTATAGTTGGCACCTTTATAATTAACCACAATGGTGTGATATTCGTTTGTGGTGAAATCACTATGTTTTATAAGGAATTTTCCATCATTATCTGTGGAAACAGTATTCCCATTTACCATGACAGTGACATCAGGCAGTGGTTTTTTTGTGGTACTTGCAGCCTGTGTAGCTGAATTTTGCAATACAGTACCTCCACTGATATATACCTTTCCTGTTATTGTTCCAGGTACTGTATTCGTTGGTTTCGGCTCAAAGCTGTAATATATAAGTGGCTTATCATAGTTAGTCACATAGTTATAGAAGCTTCCATTGACAGCTTTTCTGTCAAATAAATGCTCGTATTTTTTCATATTTTCAGATTCTGTTTCATCTAAAATACCATCCTCATTAATATCACCCGACCAGTCCTTCCATAGAATCCTATAGCCTTTATCAGGCGAACCGCTGAGTGTATATGTTTTATTTCTTTCTATTGGGGAAATGATCATAGGATTGTTCTTATCCCCAGTCTTTGGATTGCCTTCTTCAGGGAAAAACGCAACACTACCTTTATCCATATCTCCGCTATTAGGATCAACCTTTACTTTTAAAGCAGTCGGAGAATACTCAACGTTAAGTATTGATAAATTTTTTTGAGGCTTGAGGTCAAGCTCTCCAGGAAATGCCGGATTGATATTTAATCCTTCAATAGGTGTAAATTTGGGTCTGTAGTATTCGGATCTAGGGTCATAATAAGTATTATCGTATGGTTTATACCACATGATGGTATAGTCATAAACACCCTTGAGATCTTGTTTATCTAGACCAATCTCTGCATAAGACATTAGTTCAAATGGATATTCTGAAACCCCCGAGTCACCAAAAAAATAATTAGACTCAATACCAATGTTAGAATGCTTGTATCCTGAAATTCTATATCCATCTTTTGCATTTACCCTAATATTCACTGTATCCAGCATTCCTACTCTTATTGCTTCACCACTATTAAAGGTGTGAGGCTCCATATCTCCTTTAGCTTGATCATTATTAATAACAAAAAATGCATTTCTCACTTTATAAACTGGAAGTACGGAAACAATATTATTGTTCATTAAAACTTCAGTGAAGGGAATTTTCTTGCCCTTTACATCCTTCAAGAGGTTTAAACTTAGTGCATGCATATCCAAGGAACATGATTGCAAATAATAATATGGCTCACCTGCAAGTCCACCACGTCGTTCAATTTTAAAGCCCCAAAGGTAGACTTTAGATTTATCAAGACTATTATCAGCAAATCTAGGCACAAAATATATATTATCGTCATCTATACTAAAGTCTTTTTCTGTTAAATTTCCTTCTAAAAAAAAGTTAAGAGAACCCACATACTCCGACGGTGAATCAACACTTTTAGTAGCCGATGTCCATGTTTTAGGTGTTACTCTTGCATCCGTATCCTCCTCAACTGCTTTAATTATAACCTTTACTTGCTTTGCCGTAGCAGTCAAAGCATCTGTTGTTGTTAAAAGAGTTGAAGCTTCACTGCTCTGCCTCATAAGATATTTGATGGGAGCCTTTATTGTCACAAGGCTTCGAACTTTTCCAATGGCAGACAGATTTGGACTTTCAGGGTCAAGCTTTATAAGAAATTGTAGTTCTTCACCACTCTCCACATTCAAAAGTGGAATCCTTACCTTTTGTGTCTCCTGCCCTGGTACAAAGCGGATCTCAGTGGAAACCGGCTCATAATCTACTTCAGGCTGCGCTGTTAGCGCCGCCGTGCCCACTTGAATCATACCATATCTAAAAAGGCCTGCAGTACGTCTTACTGTAACCTCAGCAAAGCCAGTTAGCCTGTCTACTGATATCTTATCTTCCACTATTTCAAATTCAACTTTTTCCTTTACTTCATTGTCTTGTATATTCATAAATCCGCTGACAGATTCCCCCAAAGCACCACCAATGGGGTCAAGGAGAGCAAACATAACCTGCTCTTCGTCCTCAGAAATTGTATCATCAATTGTGTTAAACTTAATTTTCTTTATATATTCGCCATCTTCAAAGTTAAAGGTGTATATAACCCCTGGAACACCTTCGTACATTTCATTATGTAAAGCAAGGGCGCTGTCTTTTGTTTCTTGATCTACCTCGCGCCAGGTCTTGCGTTCGGATTCTGTGCCTGTAAAAGTATCTCTTGCTTCACGCAACCCACTGTTTTTAACCTCTACGCCCCGATTTAAGGCAGGCAGTTCTAAGTATTTGGTTCCAATGTTTTCGGAATACACAGCATCTGTTACTGAATACACCCCATCACTCACCGACGTCTCAACATTTTTAAAGCTTTCTATTAGTGGCTTTGCATCTGCGTTTTCAGACAGTGTCTGTGTGAACAGACCTTTTGGAACACTAATGGTATAATCCTTCCCGTATTTTGCGGAAACATCAATTGCCTTAAAAGTAACACTGGCTTTGCCTGCCACGCCACCCTTTCTGACAATAGCAAATTCCACAGAGGATAAGTTTTCTGATGTATTCATCCTATTTGCCAGGAAATCAAACATACCATTGGGGTATTGTTTTTCGTCAACTGCTTTTCTTAATTCCCCTTTAAGCAGTTCCTCATTTTGTCTTTCGGTATCAGTGACCGCTGCTAATGATTGAATCGGAAATGTACTAAAAAGCATTAATGCTACAAGTACAAATGATATGAATCTCATCTTTTTCATTTGATGCTGCCTCCTCAATTATTTAATATTTTTCTGAAAAGTCCTGAAGCCCTAATAAGCCAACTATGTCCGGTTTACTTAGATTGCAGAAAGAAATTTAGAAGCATAAGCCCTATAATTTATGTTTACGATTGTGCAAAATAGATTTTCTTGTGATAATATGCATAGAAATTAGAAAATTATGAAATATTTACAGTTATTATATATTATTTTACATTACTGGTCAATATAGGTCAATATAGGTCATTAAAAGCAAAAAAGATCAACTTAATAAAAAAAATAATAGCTATTGAACAAAAATAAATAAAGGCTGATCAATCTTTCAAGCCTTAATGTGTTATGAATCCATAATTGAAATATAGCCAAGTAATTTATTATTTTAATAATTTGATTTAAAACCCCACTATACACAATATATAGGAGGAATAATTAATGAATCAGCTGGCGTATTACCTACCTCACCTTTTTATGGTTTAGAACGCAAAATTGAACAACTTCAGATTGCAATTACGCAAAGTCAGGAAAAACTTGCGACACTTCAGGCTAAAATTGCCACTGAGAGAGCTGCAGAAGCAAAAATAGAACTTCAATCAGCAAAGAAGGGCAGTGGAGTAGAAACAATTAGTGCTGCTGAAAAAAAAGTAAAGGCAGCAGAGGTTTTAAAAGATGAGCATGAAAAATTAAAAGATGCTGCCGAGTCAGCAAAGGAAAAAATCAAGGACCTCGATGAGCAAGCCGAAAAAATAATTGATGTAGGTATGAAGCAAATTGAAAAGGCAAATGACAAGATAGAAAAGGTAGAAGATAAGTCTTATGAGGATAACAAAAAGATAGAGGAAAATGATAATAAAGAAAAAGACAAAGAAATAAAAATGGCTGAAAAGGAAGAAGAAAAAAAGGCAAGGGAAAAATTAACAAATTCCGAAAAATATGCTAGAGAAGACCCTAAAAAGGCTAAAAAACAAGCTAAGGACTAATTAAAAAAAGTCTGATAAATCAATAGGGACTGTAGTATACCATAAGACTAGGTAATGTAAATATTTTGTGAGTACGTTTCAATTTTGTGTAAACTGCAAAAATTGATATTGAATTTAATTTATCTAGTGAACCAATCCATACCGTACCAATACCGGCCTTATTTTCTCCGCCAGATTCTGCCCCATTAAAATATGACCATAATCGGAAGGGTGGGTCAAATCAAAGGTCAATGCACCGAAATCAGTAAGAACAGTATCCCCTTCAATTAAATATAGGTGGGAATTATTCCACTCCTTATGAAGTTTCCTCAGGATTTCTTTGAATTTACGGTTACTTTCTCCGCTCTCTTTACCGTTGTTTTTGATATAGTCTGCCGAGTTTGGATAAATGGTAATGAGAAAGACTGGCTTGCCCGGATGGCTTTCTAATGCCCTTTTAATGAGATACCTAGCCCTTTCCTCAAACTCTTCAGGTGTGAACTTCCCCCTCATGTTCACACCGATTTCTAAGGTAATAAAATCCCACTCCTCTGAAGCGATGTAATCGGCTACTTCCGGCTCGCAATGACAGGAACCGCCGATACCTTTATTCAGAACATCTACACCCATTCTGCGGGCCGCCTGCTGGATATAGCTGTTGTGGTTTACCGTAGCACCCGAACCGTGAGTGATGGAAGAGCCGTAAGCCAGCCAATGTACGGCCGGAGCCTCATCTTTTATTGGAGGTCGGGTCTCATGGCCGAAAGTATCCACATACTGGAGGGCAACACTGAAAATGTCCATAGCCCCCACTCCCCGACCGATGACAAAGCGCCAGAGTTTCGACGAGAACCTACCTTTACCTTCCGTTTCTTCGCGCAAATTAAGAAACTGGTCCGGCAAATCCACAAAGATTGGTTTTGCAATGCATGCTGTCAAGTGGTGAATTGAATGAAAATGATCACCGATATATACACATATATCGCCGTCTGTCTCTAAAGCTGTCAAAACTATCCTCACTGCACTGCTGTCAGTAACAAAACGGATTTCGCAACCAGAGGACACCTGAGCCTTAAAACGGCCTTTCTTGTATATAGGTGATCCTAACGCATGTCTTACATTTTCAGGAAATCGCTGTAGGATTAGACCGTTGATTCCTTCTTTTCTTTCCAGCGAGGCAACGTTAAAAAATTCTATATTATTGTGAATCATAGCCAATTCCTTTTCTTATTGTATTTTAATTATTTTTAATATTCCATCAAATAAATATATTAGACTCTCCACTATCAGTTCTTCTGGGATTTGTTCTTCTATCGATTGCTTTATTACACAAATTAAATTAAAAGTGCAGATTATGGAGACAACTGCTTCATAATGTTCGTTTCTGTCCTTTGAAGTTAGTCCCCTATAACCTGCACCTTGTGGAATAAGTCTTTGTTTATCAGAATAATTCAATTGTTATTAGCTTTTATTGACATGATGTAAATATTACTGTTTCATAATAAGCTCTAACAATTTCTATTTGCTATTTTTCCATTTTTCATATGCATCTGAATAGTATTTTACAAGCTCGTCACTGCCCATTTTCTTAATGGTACTGACATACTCATCCCACTTAGTTAGCGGTTCTTTGCCTGTAACAAATTTAGCTCGCATCTCTTTATAGTAATTTATGATTTCAGGTTCTAAAGTATTTATACTATCCTGAGCCTTCGGTTCATGGAGGAAGAATGGAATTACCTCTTTTACAGCATATTTATCCAATTGTTTTAATGCATCCTGAAATTCCGGAGTAAGATCCTGGAATTTTTCCGATGTAAGAGTAGGCATCTGTCCTGCATTCATAGGAGTATATCCTCCCATAACAGTTCCTACATCTAATCCCTGAGGATTTTTCTTTACAAGATCAGTATATACGACCTTTCCGTCAGGCATCGTTTTACAGGTTTCTCCCTCAATACCCATTTGAATTAGCTTTGATCCTTCTTCGCCATATAAGTAGTCAACCCAACGCATAATCGCTTCAGGATATTTGCTGTTTGCTGAGATTGCAAAAACACCAGCGTATCCAACTGTATTGACATTAGTATACATCTGTTCGCCATGAGGACCTTTTAAAGCGGGTATAATCACAAAATTATCACCACCGTTATCAGTTATACTATCCAAATCCGCTGTAGCTATAAATGAGCCAAGTACTCCATCCTTAGCTTTTGCAGGATTTTGTACCGAAGCCGACTTCACCGTAAATACCTCATTATCAATTAAACCTTCCTTGTATAACTTATTACAATATTCAAGTACCTCTTTGTAATATGGTGCAGTACAGATTAATCTGAGTTTTCCTGGAGCTGCAGGATCCTTGTCTACAGTTATTGAACCTATATCAGAAGCTGTACTTCCTGCATTGTTTAGCCCCCATGCTCCGTGGAGAAATTGTATAATTTTAACGCTACTATCCCCAGTCCAACCAAGTTCATCAGCTTTGCCATTTCCGTTTGGATCTTTCTCTTTGAACGCTTTTAGTGCTTGGTAATATTCTTCAGTTGTTGTTGGAACTTTTATACTCAGCTTATCCAGCCATGTTTTGTTTATGTATAATTTAACGCCGTACTTTTCCGCAGGCGTAGGTCTTATAACTGGCAAAGAATAAATTTTGCCATCAGGAGCTGTGATGTCCTTTTTAACATCAGGATATTTAGCCAGTAAGGCTTTTAAATTCGGAGCATACTGATCAATCAACTCATTTAATGGTGCTAGAATTCCTTGTGTTCCAAAATTAACCTGGTCAGCACTTGTGAATTTGGCCCTAAGAAAAAAGTCAGGCAAATCACGACTTGCAAATAAAATATTTTTCTTTTCCGGATATGCATGTGCCTCAATAATGTCATACTTAACAGACATATTTGTCATTTTCTCATATTGTGTGAGTACTTTCATAGTATTCCAGTCCACTTGATTTGCTGACCCTGAACCAAATACCTTAAGGGTTATAGGTTGCTTTGCAATAGGCATGCCCGTCATGTTCAGATATTCTGGGATCTTAGCATCCGTAGTCGCAGTTTTTACCTGCTCTTTTTTACTTGCCCCTGCGCACCCAGTCATTAACGTCACTACCATAGCTACGGTTAATACCATTGCCATTAGTCTTAATCTTTTCATAGCCTAGTCCTCCTTTAATATAGAGTTTATTTATAACAAAGGGAAGTATTATCCCTTTATTGCCCCTATCATAACACCTTTAACAAAGTATTTTTGTAAAAAGGGATACAGTATCAGAACAGGTACACTTGCAACAATAATCAATGCATACTTTAATGCTTCAGCTATCAACAAATGCTGTGATTGGTCAATTTGTGTCGTATTAATCATAGACTCCGTCTGAAAACTTTCCAGAAGTATAGCTCTCAAAATCATCTGTAGAGGATATTTTTGCCTATCTGTTATGTACATAAGGGCATTAAAGAACGCATTCCAATGTGCAACCCCATAAAACAAAACCATCACAGCGATAATCGGTGCTGAAAGGGGTAATACTATTCTAAAAAGCATCTTGAAGTGGGAGCATCCATCAATTCCCGCCGCTTCATAAAGCTCTTCAGGTATACTGTTTTTAAAGAAGGTTCTCATAATGATTAAATTCCACACGGATACTGCTGTAGGTAGAATCATAACCCAGAAATTATTTATTAGTCTTAATTGTTTTACAACAAGGTAGGTAGGTATAATACCTCCATTAAAGAACATAGTAAAAACAAAGATAGCTGTAATAACATTTTTCCCAAGGAAGTCCTTTCTTGACAAAGGATATGCCCCGGCAATAGTCAGTGCAAGGTTTATGGCTGTTCCTACTACTGTATACAATATAGTATTTTTGAATCCGTTTAATACTCTTGCATCTTGAAAAACTCTTTTATATGAGTCAATATTAAAACCTATTGGGAAGAAGACTACCTTTCCCTGAGCAATAGCTGTTGGATCGCTGAAGGAGCAGCTTACTATAATAACCAAGGGGTATACTACTACTATAAGTATTAACAAGAGCAAAACAGTATTAATTGTATCAAAGATGGAATCCTCAATATTCTGTATTTTCCGTATATTCATGATAATCCTCCTCACCACAAACTGGTTTCAGTAACCTTTTTTGATAACTTATTCATAGATATAAGCATGGTGAAATTAATTAGAGAGTTAAATAAACCAACCGCACTCGCATAATCATACCTTCCCTGCTGCAAACCTACCTTGTAAACATAAGTGGATATTACTTCAGCGCTATCCAACACTAAATCGTTCTGCATAAGGAATACTTTTTCAAAGCCTACATTCATAACCTTACCCATATCAAGTATAAGCATGATAATAGCAACAGGTAATATGCCAGGTATTGTTATATGCAATATTCTCTTCAACTTGCTTGCTCCATCCACAACAGCCGCCTCATACAACGCAGTATCTATACCTGCTAGAGCAGCCAAGTATAAAATAGATGCCCAGCCTGTATTTTGCCATATACCCGAAAGTACATATATACTTTGAAACCATTGAGATTCTGTCATAAATGGTATAGGATCAATACCAACCGCTTTTAAAATAGTATTAACAATTCCACTATTCGGAGATAGAAAAGATATGACCATACCTGTAAGAACTACAAGAGATAAAAAATGTGGAAAATATGTAACTGTTTGCATTACACTTTTATAGGCCTTATTTTTGATTTCATTCATCATAAGCGCCAACACGATTGGCATTGGAAACCCCACAATTATTTGATAAAAACTGATACTGAAAGTGTTTTTTATAACACGTACAAAGTCATGAGAATTAAAAAATCTCTCAAAATGTGTGAAACCAATCCATGGGCTTCCCATTATTCCTTTAGTAATTATGAATTTCTTAAAAGCAATTTGCACTCCATACATTGGCCAATATTGAAATAAAATGAAATAAATCAATACCGGCGCTATAAGTACATATAATTGCCAGTTTCTAAGGATGGATTTTAATATGAAGTCTTTTTTGGTTTTTGTTTTGATTACAACTCTCTCCTCTTTATATGCCAAATCACTCATTCTTCTTCCCCTCCCCATTTTGTTTGCCATAAATATTTTCTAGCCATTCAACCTCAATAATATAATGCAATCACTTCTTCGACTAATAACAATATAAAAATAAAGCTAATAACTAATTTTAATTGTTTATGTTTACAAATTTAATTGCATTGCTACTATTAAAAAAATCTTATACTTACTGGTAATGGTTTTTAATATATATAAATTAAACGTCTTTTTGTAACCGTGTACAAAGTTTGTATGAAATATTTTTAAATATGCCAATATAGAAAACATCTTATTTATAAGAAAAGGCAGCGTTTATTATAATTAAAATTCTAAGTTCTAGAAAACTCTGACGATTTCCGTACTATCAAGTTCGCTGGTAGAACTATGCTCATAGCTTTTTCGTTCTCTGTATCCTTAAGTAGGTTAATCATCAAATTAGCGGCTTGATACCCCATAAGTGTTCTTGGCTTTCTTACAGTAGTCATAGCAGGCTCAACCAAAGCTGCAAATTCAGTGTCATCAAAACCTACCACAGCTATATCTTCGGGAATACGGAGACCTTTTTCCTTAATAGCTTTCATTGCACCAAGAGCCATAAAATCGTTTGAAGCAAATACTGCAGTAATACCTTTGTTTTCTTTAAGAAGTTCCTGCATGGCTACATACCCACCTGTTTGATCATAATATCCAACTTTCTGCAAGGATAAATCCGCATCTATACCGCTATTGTTCAAGGCCAAGTAATATCCTCTTTTTCTTTCTACGCTTGTGCCATACCTAGGATCTCCTTCAATAAAACCAATCTTTTTGTGGCCGAGGTTGATTAAATGCATGCAAGCTTCATAAGCACCGGTTTCGTCATCTGTAACTACATAATTTATGTCCAGTCCTTCTATTTTCTGATTCACCAATACGAGGGGAAGGCTGATTTTACCAAGTTTGTACGCTAACTCTGAATCTTTTTCAAGGCTCAACACAAAAATACCGTCGTAGTTATTTCTGGATAGTTTATAAAGATCAATAAGATCCTTTTTTTCCTGAAGCTGGTTAAACAATAATGAGAGGTTGTAATCGTACTCATTAAGCCGTGTTACCATCCCTGCAAGCACTGCAGGTAAAAAATCCAAAGGGAATTGTTTTTGAAACAAATCATATAAAATTAACAGTCCAATATTGTTGGTCTTTCCAGATATAAGAGATCTTGCAGAGCTATTGGGAGAAAATTTATTTTCCTTTATAAGTTTTTTAATTTTCTCTCTTGTTTCTTCATTTACATTCGGATTATTATTTATGACACGAGAAACGGTTGCATGAGAAACTCCTGCCAGCCTTGCAATATCCCTAATTGTCATACCCACTGAAATCACCTCCTTACGAACATCTAAATCGTGAGACTATTGTAAACGTGTACAATAAAATTTTAACTAAACAAACGCTGTTTGTCAATACATTTAATTAGTTTATTTTATAAAGCTTACTTTTATATCACTCTTGTATTTATAATCAAGTTATCATGTCCGGGGATTACAATATCTGTCACTTTCTTAATATAATACACACTTCTAACTGCTGCTTCTGTATCTTCATCAGAAGGATCCGGGCTATTATCTCTGAAATGGTATTTGGTTTTTGTAGCATCTCCCGCTGCAATAACTATCCTGCCTTCATGAATAAAAGCTACGCCATGTTGGGCAATAGTATGACCTGGCAGCGGAACTGAATAGACCCCAGGCAAAAACTCGCCCTCTGCCTCAAGTATTCTGTTGGGAGTGATATATTCAGAATTGCTAAGTTTCTCCACTACAGGCTTCGCTGCAAGCCATGTTGCCTTCGGAAAATAATTCAGTCCATATTGATGGTCGATATGCTCATGTGTACAATAGCAATGTGTAATGTCTTCTGGGAAAAGCCCCGTACGTCTGTTCAGGTCAAAATAAAAATCCTCAGCGCAATTCCTGTGGGTTGGATCTATCAGCAATACATAGCCCTTTCCTTTAACGAGCACCGAAGTACAGGTAAGTGGGAAGCCCCTCAAGGATTTCTCCGGATTTTCATTGAAGTACCTGTTACATCTCATATGCCCTATTACTATTATGTCATAATCCAGTATCCTGCCCTGAATTTTTGAAGACAAATCGCATTCATCCTTTAATATAGTTCTATCCATATCCCCACCCTCTTTCATCACTATTTTCGCAGAACTTCAATAAACTGAGTGATATTTCATTACCATCTTTCCTTTTACTCACAGTGTAGGGAATTTGACCTCAGGGAGAGTACCCTCACCAATATTTACAAAGCTCATAGTTATACCCCTCATCTCTGACTCAAAAACCTTAAAACACCTTGTTTCCTCAAACTTTTTTATTCCATTCTTATTTGTTGACAATACCAATTCCATTATACCGTCATATATGACTGGCACTTGAAAAGAACAAGGTATATCTAGGTGCTCCCCTAATGGAACTTCAAAGGTTTTAGTACCTGACGCATATACTACAGTACCTGATTTAATTGTCACTTCCACTATTACAGAGGTATCCCTGAATTCATCATTGTAGAGCACTAGTTTACGGTTTACTATGGCTCCTGCTTCCAGTTTGGGAATACAGTCCTCCACAAATGACGAGATTCCAAGGTTGTCATACTCCTTATCAAAAAGTGCAACAGGTGCATAAGCATTTCTTGCATTAATAGTCCTGATAGATTCCATATCCCTGGAAGCAAACCAGTACCAAGCAGGGCGAACATCTGTAAACCCTACATACCGCATTCCCCGTATCCAGATACCTAGCCACCATTTATTTATTTCAACTGCTGCCTGAACCTTCATATCCTGAGATTTTAGGTGAAATACTTCTCCTGCACCTGTGGGTTTATCAGGCCGGGTATATTTATCCCAACTGTAAATGCTCCCTTCCGGTACTTTGTTATAGCCTTCAGGATAATGGTAATTAATTACATCATCTCCTATATCGCCTTCACCGTCATGACAAACTGGTCTTGTAGAATCATAAAGCCTTATTGTATCAGCTAGGTCAAGGAGTTGCGATTTGTCAAAATTACCAAGGTGAGCATAGGTCATCTCGTTTGTGGCACCCCAAATGTAAATTGAGGGATGGTTGCGGTTAGCTTTTATCCAGGGAGCAATCCATTTCTTTGCATTGGCTAGATATGTTTGTTTATCGGAACTTAGCAGCTGCCTTCTGCCGTATATTGCAGACTCACAGTCAATTAGAAGCCCATATTCATCTGCCATATCCAAAATATATTGTGCAGGGGGGTGCATATGCCATCGCAACACACGTATATTCAGACTTTTCATTTTTTTAATGGTATTAGGCCATGTTTCAGGAGTGTATTCCAGTGGAGATGTATAAGAATCGCTTCCATATCCAGTGTAATCACCATAAAGGTTTACTCTTATTCCGTTTAGCCTAAATTGGTTACCTTCAATCCAAATCTCTCTAAAGCCGAAACGTCTGTATTCGCAATCAATAACCTTATTGTCTTCAACGAGTTTTGAATAAAGATGATACAAAACCGGTTGGTCAGGCCACCACAGCTGTGGATTTTCCCATGCTATAGTTGTTGAAATGACTTTTGACTCCTGAGGTGCCAATTCGAAGGCTTCACTTATATTACATATTTGTATTTCATTTTCTCCAGGCAAATTCACGATAGTCTCTAATTTTAAAACTTTAACTTTTTTATCATAATTTACAATTGTATAATCTATTGTCAAGGTTCTATTACGATAGGAAGTCTTAACAAATGCATCCTCAATATGGGACCTGCCATATGCCCTAAGCCAAACGTCATCAGTTATGCCCTCGTAAATATTTCTGTTAAGTGCGCCACCTGCAGGCCATTGAATGTTACCAGCATCATCAAGCATAGGCCTATGCATCAAGCCTTTTACATCAACCTTGAGAGTGAATTCCTCTCCTGGGCTGACAAACTCTGTAATATCTATAGAGAAAGGTACCCATCCACCGACATGATTTGCCACAAATCTATCGTTCACAAATACTTCAGCTACAAAATTCACTGCCATGAAATCAATTTTAATTATTTTATCTCTCCAAGATGAGGGTATACTGACTTTTCTCTCATATACACGGAAGTCGAGACTGGTTCCCCCATATACAGGAACTTTTCCGCCTGTCTCCCATACACCATTAAGTGAAATTTGTTCCCTTAAATCAAGGGCCTGCTTATTATCTACTATATTTTGTGCTTCTACCTTTTCATTAATAAAATCATCCATTCCTACTACCCCCTTGTAACCAATTAAATTATCTTAAACCAAATCTATGGCTATTACCTCGTTTACCAGGATTGAGGGAACACTTATGTTCAAATAATCTCCGTCCAACTCAAAGTCGGGTTGTACTTCGGTTACCAGCAAACGTACCTGAGTCACTTTTTTTCCTGTTGGAATGCAGACTCTGACCTTTTGTTCGCCAATAGGTACCAATTCTCTGAAAGGTGCTTTGAACATTCTGGGGTTTGTGAGGTTTACAATATGAACGGTCATAGATTCCTTTTGTTGCCAGACAGAAATGTCAATCAACCCTGAACCCTCAACAGAAATCAATTTTTCACGGTTAAGCGCCCATTTCACCGAATTACTCAATAGTGTTAAATGATCCTCAAACATAGCTTCCCAAAAAGTTTGATCGATGTTCCAAGGGAAATATACTATTCTGCTGTCACCAATTTCCCTTAAGTATACCTGAGCTACATCCGTTTGTAGACAACGCGGATAACAATCCTCCATAGGCATATGCGGATATGCCGGTATCAGTGTGAGTGGAGTATTCTCAACCTTCTCAATCGGTTCAACATCCAGCTGCCAGCTGCCATTTATGATTCTGTTTGCATCTTCCAAGCCTTCCAGTATGGGATGATACTTTCCGGTTAACCTATCTTTTTCTATCTTGATATATGAATTTTTAACAGGTCCTCTACTTGCTTTGTAGTTAACCCCAAACAAATCTGAAAGCCCGAAGGTTCCCCTCTTTATGCCGTTTTCATCATTTATAGAGGTTTCATAAGTAGTGACAATACTTCCTCCCTGCTTTACAAACTGTCGGATTTGCTCGCATTGCTTGTCCGACATGTCGGTAATATTGGGTAATATCAATAATTTATATTTTTTAATTGCTTCCAAATCCATCTTATTTACGTGAACCATATCAAAAGGAATTCTTGACTCCACAAGTGCGTGGTACATTCCCATATTATTATCATCTTCACCGCGTTTACTGAAATTTACAGCCTTAGGACCCCATATATCGTGAGACTCAAATATTCCCCATTCCTTAAGCTGACCGTAAACAAGGCCTACATCCGTAATTGACTCCTCATTACGCATGTATTTTTCCCATTTATGATGCCAGCTGAAAATATCCTCGATTGTCTTCATCCACCGTGTATCATATACAACACCTGAGAACTTCCCCCAAGATGGACGCATTCCGCTTGCAAGGCCGTCTGCATGCCATATCCTCATTTCAGGCGAACCCTGAACCCCATCCTTCCATCGGTAAGACCCTTCAGGTGCAATACTATAGCCTCCTGCAACGGGTTTCTTCCCAAGAATTGAACGAAATATTTTACCAGTCCTTCCAATTGACCATACTGGCTCATGCCCACTTCTTCCCTGTTTATCAACATTAAGTATACTAGCGTACTCGCCCAGCTTTACCATGTCAATCTGGTATTTTTCATGACCTGTGTTTGGATTGAACCTTGAATTGGGATTAATTTTTTTAACAGCACTGTCCCAATGATTTATCAATTGAAACATCTTTTCCCCTGACCACTTCATGTAGTTACTCCTCTGTGGGTCATTCACATCGAAGGTACGGGGCAGGTCCATACCGTAAGCTTTTTTGAATTCGCGACGGCAATTTTCACAATAACAAGTGCTATGCTGTCCCCAGTGGTTATTAAAAACCGCATCCACACTATAGTTTGACATGATTTCTTTATATACTTCCGTCATAAAATCAAACCCATAACTTCCGAATATACAGGGCACCCATAGTTCTTTATTTTCCCAATGTCTCAGTTTATTTCCGTTCACATCTTCCAATATCCACTCAGGATGCGCTTCGTAAGCCGCCTGATGTACTGCTTGACAATCATTCCTTGCTATTACGGCTATCCCAAGCTTGCGTGCACCCAATACTAGATCCCCGAATGGATCCATATCACCCAACCATGAGCTTCTTCTATGGAATGGAATATTCGTAGGGTAGTAAGCTACAATTCCTCCTGCACTTAGTGTTACACAATCAATATGGGTCTTTTTTAAATAATCAAGCCAAAATTGTAAGTCATATAAACCGGGATCGTTCTCAACAAGTGTCAGATTAGCAAACCTCATAGGTTTGTCAAACCAATTATTATTATTCGCTGCTATTTCAGCTAAATATTTTTTGTCCTCTGCGTTCATTTTTTCTCCTTTCATAAGTAAATTGTACCTGCATCTCAACTATTTTGCAGCAACCTTATGTACTTTTCAACTTTTTCTATCATTCCATTTCTCACTTCTGACAAAACCTTTTCAAATCTTAGCTCAGAGTCTTTGTTAAAATTGAGAAATTGTCTTGCAGTTTGAACTGCTCCGGTAGAAATTTCGGTATTTACATTAATTTTACATACACCGAGGGAGACTGCAGTCACAAGCATATCATCAGGTATACCCGAACAACCATGTAGTACAAGTGGAATATTCACAGCCTTGTTTATTTGCTCCAGTATGTCCATGTTCAAAATAGGAATTCCCTTGTAAAGACCATGGGAATTTCCTATAGCTATGGCTAGAGCGTCAATTCCCGTAGTCTGGGCAAACTCTATTGCCTCCTCAGGTTTTGTAAATTCGTTCTCTATCCCAGATTGCAAATCAACGTTTCCATCTTCATTGTTAAGGTACCCCAATTCGCCTTCTACGCTAACTCCTGCTTCATGAGCTAAATCCACAATCCTTTTTGTTTTTTCAATATTCTTATAGAATTCATAGGCTGATCCATCATACATTACCGAGGTAAACCCGCATTTTATTGCTTTTATAATAGAATCAGGATTTCTTGCATGGTCCAGATGAAGTACGATAGGCACGTCCATATTACCCGCTAACTCTTTAACAATTCCGGCTATTATTTCTACGGGGGCATATGAAAAGTAACTCTCTCCGAAGGCGATTATTACAGGAGCTTTCAAATTTTGAGCAGCTTGCATCACTGCCATTACGCTTTCCATGTTATACACATTAAAAGCTCCTAGAGCTCTCTTTTCTATCCTCACTTTTTGAAGCACCGATTGCATACTGACCAGCATACTCTATTCCCTCATTTCTTAATTAACATTTCGATTATTTCCTTTAATGTACTTTTAGTTCCTACATTTCCAGGAAAGATTATATAGGGTATGCACGGGAACTTACTTTCTTCTCCCGTTATCCATACGGGTATACCTGGCTTAATCTGACCAGCAACAATTGCCTTTTTTACCTTCAAACCCTTGGTCCCAATATCGCTTGATGTTATCCCACCCTTTGCAACAATAAAGCTCGGACAGACACTAAGCTTTTGTACGATACTTGTGACAGCATCTGATATCTTAACAGCAATTTTAAGCTCTTCTTCACTGTTTTTCGCATCCAAATCTAGTCTTTCTCTTTTAGTATATATAACCACTGTCTTACCACTTTTAATCAATTTCTCACAGGTTTTCACAACCCTGTCCACTTCGTTTTCAAGTTCGGAAGGTTTCAGAACTAGATGCTGATTGAACTCTATCATAGTAACAGCACTGTATTCTTTTAATTCTTGAAGCTGCTCAGAGGTCTTTTTTACATGAGATCCTACAACTATAAGTCCTCCAGTGTTATTCTTATCACTGATTAGTTCCTGTCTAGTCAAAAGTCCCCTATCTGGAACACCACCAAATACCTTTGTAAAAGAAGCAGCCGTTCTAAATAAAAAGCTTTTTCCAGATTTCATCGCTTTTAAAAGAGCAACAGTAAATACTTTTACATCTACATATTCCAGAGCATTTACTACTACTTTGTTAAAACCATCAACCGTTAGAAGTTGCGAAAAAATTCCTTCAATATTCATGCATCTTATATCTTCCAATGAAATATATTGTACATTTTCTGCCTTATATCTTGAAATTGTTTTTTCTTCAATATACCTTCCGAGATGAGAATTTATATAGCCAAAGGTCTTGTCCCGTGCGTACTCAGTTTCACCGACAGGTGTCAGAAATTCATTTTCCTGGACGTAATGTGTATCGTAAACCGTAAACCTTCCGCCTTCTTTAAAGAATGGAAATACTACTTCACCGTCTATCCTGATATGAGAATTTTCTTCGAGAGTGTCTTTCAACACTTGGGTTTCAAGAGGATAATTTCCTCTGAGGGTTGAATCCCCCCTACTGATTATTATAAAGTCCTTCTTAAATTTTTCTGATACTTTAATGATATTTAGGGCGATTTCCCGATGGACCTTTTCAGTTTTTTCTGCAACAAAGCTTCTGGAATTAGTCAATATGAAAAACATAGCATTACTCTCAGAAAAACCTGACTCAATGCTTTCAACAGAATAATCCGTATATACAGAAATTCCATATACCGTCTGGATGCCTGTAGGGTCATCATCCAGGACAATTATCTTTTTATTAAAATTTTTTAATGCTTTCTCTAGTTGTGTGCTAATTGCTTCATCATCCAGGTAAGTAAAACTTTTGAAAATTTCATCAGCCAAAACTTTTCCTTCATTCATAGTATTTCCTCCCAAAGAGTTTAAATAAAGCTATCTGTGAAAAATACTTTTTTTCTGATGTTTTTAAACATTATTGATTATTCTCGGAATTTGTTATGTTAAAAAACACTGACATCAATTTTCACCACGACTTTTCGTATTTTTTGGGCTTTACTCCTTGTACAGCACGGGCGATGTATGTCGGAGGGAAGAAAAAAAGCAAATTTTCCAGGTGTTAAGACTACCTCCATCTCATTCTCCATATTTCTGTAAAGCAGCGTATCCTTCTCGATGGTTAAATCCTCAACCACCTCATTGTTTTGGGAATTGACAGAAAATCCTATGATTTCTTCTCCACTGATCATGTAATGCAGATCTGCATACCTTATGTGGCTTTCAGGCTTCCTATCAGCTTTCAGCATGGTTTCAGGCTCTGAAACCAGCGCATACAGCCTGTCTCCATCAATGTCATACCTACCATTTTCCAATTTACAAAAATCTGTAATCATCAAGTACTCCACAGCTTTTTTTATAGCTGGACAATAGATATCTTTATCAATATTCCAATTTACAATATCACCAAATATCATCAATAACCCATCCTTTTTATTACTGTAACAATCTTCCTCAATACTTTATGTTACAGAAATTCTATTTCATTGACATATGAATCACTTATTAGCTACAGCACCGTTTATATGTAAATCTGACATGATCTGTTTCCCCCTGGACACAATCATTCCCTGATCTGAGCTAATTGTAATATACTGTACTCCTTTGTCTATCCACCACTTTGCTTCAGCAGCATCAGAGGCTATTATACCTACAGCTTTACCTGCTCTTGTTGTTTTCATGATAACCTTATCAATTGCCTCCATTACTTTCGGATGTTTAGGCTGACCTGTTAATCCCAAAGATTGAGATAAGTCAAAAGGTCCAACAAAAATAACATCTATTCCTTCTACTGTGAGGATTTCATCAAGGTTATCCACCGCTGTACCTGTTTCACAATAACATACAACCAAAGTTTCTTCATTGGATTGTTCCACATAAGCTACTGGGTCCATAATACCGTACCTTGCTGCCCTGTGAGTCGGTGCAAAGCCTCTATCTCCCATTGGAGCGTACTTTACACTTCTGACAACAGATTTCGCCTCTTCAAGGGTATTAACCTGGGGTATCTGTACACCTAGCGCTCCTGAATCAAGTGCCTGCAATATTTCTACAGGTCTGTTCTCTCTTACACGTACTAAAGGTACTATACCAGTTGCATCTGCCGCACGTATGATGTTGACCATACTTTCCCTGTTCATGGAAACATGTTCATTATCTAGTACAAAAAATTCAAAACCTAGTAGTCCTATTATTTCAATAGTAGACGCGTCAGTAAACTTCACAAAAGTACCGATTACATTTTCACCGTTTTTTATCTTTTGCTTAATATTATTTTTCTTTATCATGGAATATTTCCCCTCCCTTTATTAGCTCTAAAACCTTATGTATAGGACATACTTGATTGAGTTTCAGCTCAATATACTTTATATTGCTTCCTTCCAAGGATTTTCTAAAATTCTGAGGATCCTCTGTGTTTTCATTGAACATCCCGTAATGACAAGGTACAGCCGTTCTAACCTCAAGCTCCCTGGCCAACCAAGCAGCCTCGCTGCAGTTCATATTTCCTAGCTTGCCATTAATACAACAAATCAGTATATCAGGCTTAAACCTTTTAATATCCAACAACTTTTTATCCAAAAGACTGTCTCCTGTTAAATATGTTATGAGGCCCTTATACTCAATTACTACGCCTATACTGTCCTCTGTATGTGCTGCAAACACACCATGTATCACTGCGTCCCCCAGATTAATGGAGCCCCCTCGGTTTAAAGCTATTATTCTTTCAGCAGGTATATTTAAGGTCTTGAATTTACTAACACAGGTATCAGGTCCACTGTAAATGAAACTACTGTAGTCGGTATACATCAAGGTTTCTTCATCAAGATGGTCGATATGGTTATGAGTGCATAACACCATATCGACTTTTAAATCTTTGGGCTGTACCGGAGGAGGTACAATTCTGTTAAAACCGTTAAAAGCCATTAGAGAATTTGAAAGATAAGGATCAATACACAGTCTTTTATTACCAAAATCAAATATAAAGCCCCCTTGCCCAATCCAGGTTATATTAAAAGACATAAATTACCCCTCCTCTTTTTTATATTTAATGTATTTTAGATTATCAAAAGCCAGGTACAAATTTATTGTCAAGAAGCACTGGAAGCACTGCGCCTCCATCCAACATCAGACAGGTTCCAGTAATATACTGAGCTTTATCGGAAGCAAGATACAGCACAGCATCAGCAACCTCCTCAGTACATCCATATCTTCCAAGAGGTATTCTCGAAGCCAGCATTTTCCCTCTAGGCGTTTCATCTTCACCTTCCCTGATTTTCGTACATCCAGGTGCAATTGAATTTACCCTTATGCCATACTGTGCCAGTTCCAGTGCCGCATGTTGCGAAAATTTATTCATGGCAGCCTTTGTAGGACCATAGATATTAGATATTGGAAAGTTACATAATTGGTGTATTGAGGTAATATTTAATATAACACCTCTCGTTCCTTTTTCTACCATTTTTCTGGCAGCCCTCTGAGTGCAGAAGTAGCATCCTTTCCAATCTGTATTTGTTATCTCATCCCATAGTTCTTCGGTAGCCTCAAGAATTGGAAGATATTTTGTGACTCCAGCATTGTTAACTAAAAGGTCAATATGGTCAAAGGCTGTAAAAAAAGTACTGAATATACGATCTATATCTTCGAGCTTTCCGATATTGCCCTGAATACAAATAGCTTTCCCTCCCCTTTCCTCTACCAATTTACACACCTCTTCAGCCTGCTCTTTACTGCTTAAATAGTTTACTCCCACATCATATCCATTCTCAGCTAAAGCCAAAGCTATACTCCGGCCAATTCCTCTACTTGCTCCAGTTACCAAAGCAATCTTTCTTTCCATATTAGTAAGCCTCACTTCCTAGTAGTTCTTTGTTACTTGAGAATAATTTCTGCATTCAAATAACATAATTCAATAAAATGAATATGTAACAAAGTACTACTGATAATATTTTTTATTCTATTTTAAAGTCATTAAATTCCTTCACCGAACAATATTAAAAGGATTATTTACAGGCCAACTTGGTTCTTTGCCACTAAGCACTTCATCTATTCCAATGGCAGCATGTAACGACATACGTACAGTTGCCTCTGCAGTTAATGCAGCATTATGTGGCGTCAAAATAACATTTTGCATAGAAAAAAACGCGTGATTGTCACCCAGCGGCTCTTGTTCAAATACATCAAGCCCTGCACCTGCAATTTTGTTTTGCTGTAAAGCTTCTATCAAAGCATTTTCATCCACAACTTCTCCTCTGGATGCATTGACAAAATAGGCTGTGGGCTTCATCATCGCAAATTCTTTCTTTCCTACAATCCTCCTTGTACTTTCTGTACTAGGCAGATGCAAGCTAATAAAGTCAGCATTCTTAAATACATATTGCCAATCTCTAGTTAATTCAACTTCTGAAATAACCTTTTCCTGTTTTACAAAGGGGTCATACCCGATTACCTTCATGTCCAACCCACGGGCAGCTTTTTGGGCAACCATGGACCCTATACGTCCCAAGCCCACAACTCCAAGTGTTTTACCCGCTAAGTCTATTCCCAGCAGTTTGGTACGCAAATCAAAATTACCATTTCTGAATTCTTTGTCTAGCCTTACAATATTTCTAGCCAACGCAATAATAAGGCCAATGCAATGTTCTGCAACAGTACCTGCATTGGAAAGTGGTGCAAAAGTCACATAAATTCCATTTGCAGTAGCAGCCTTAATGTCTACATTATCCACACCGATTCCATGTTTGGCTATTACCTTTAGTTTTTTCGCTGTTTTTATTACATCTTCTGTTATGAATGCTGTTCTTAGTAGAACAGCATCACAATCCTCAATTTCCTTTTTTAAGATTTCGGGCGTTATTCCTGTACCCATTTTTATTTCATACCCACGTTCTAAAAGATACTGTTTTCCATCATTTGCCACATCCTGAGGTATTAAAACCTTGAAACCCATTTTCAGTCCACTCCTTAATTTTAATTATTTTTTAATGCCTTCTGTACTGTTATTATTCCTTTATAGCTAATGTATACGTGTACATTTTTGTGAAATAAATATCGTCTAATCCGACTACAGCAATATTATCAGGTACCTTAGGTTACTTTTGCTTCAATTCCACTTTCCCTTAAACCCTGCAATAACCATTCTTACGTTCAATGCTAGTTAATATACATTCACAGTTGCATGAAATACTTCCGTTAGTTTAGCTAGATCCTTTATCGTAATATTCACAACGTAACCGTCATTTCTCTATTTACATCCAATCAAACTAATGATACTAACTGACATTTAAGATTATTTAAATGTCTTCCTCAAATATACTTAATATCAAACTCTCAATGTTAACGTGTACAATGTTATTTTACTTGTCGCCTATCTCATTTGTCAAGCATTATTTCATATTTAGTTTCTTCCTATAAATTGCCATTTGCTTGTAAATCAATTACTGAATAAACATTATTCGTATTCTTTCCTTGATATAAGTCTATCCAATTAATAGATAGCTTTCCTTCTTTTACAATATAACCTGCTATTTCTACATATACGACTTTACAAAGGAAATGTAGACCTTCTTTGAGTGTTTATAGTATGCAATACCTGTCTATGATCGAATATTCTTTGATTTAATACATGAAAATGCTCACCCTTTCATAGCAGGTCTTATTATTCTACCCATCTACTTAAGGGAGAGCATATCAAATTTTAAGGCAGCTCTATCAATGCTAATCCTATCCGTTTACAACATTTAAGGGTTTAGACTTTATAAATGCTTCAATGTTGTCTACAGCAATGTCCATAAGCCTTGCCCTTGCTTCCTTGGTTGCCCATGAAATGTGTGGGGTAATATAGCAGTTCTTAGCTTTAAACAATGGATTATCAGCTTTTGGAGGCTCAATAGAAAGCACATCCAGTCCAGCACCTGCTATCACACCATTATTCAAGGCCTCTGCTAAATCTTCATCTACAATCAACGGTCCTCTAGAAGTATTGACTAGTAATGCTGATCTCTTCATCTTGGCTAGGTTTTCTTTATTAATTATACCCTTTGTTTCTGGGAATAACGGACAATGTAGACTAATAATATCAGATTCCATTAAAAGTTCATCTAATTCAGCCCACTTAAAATCCTTTCTGCCAGACTGTTCACTTTTATAGCTATCAAATCCTAAAACCTTCATTCCAAAGGCCTGGGCAATGTCTGCTACACTTTGGCCTATTCGACCAAAACCGATAATACCCATGGTTTTACCTTCCAACTCTATCAAAGGATATTTCCAGAAGCAAAAGTCCCTGCAATTGCTCCACTCTCCATTAAAGACCGCATCGCTGTGATGCTGAACATGCTGTGTCATTTCTAAAATCAGTGAGAAAGCCATTTGTGCTACAGATTTTGTCCCATAAGTAGGGATGTTTGTAACAATAATATTGTGTGTGTTTGCTGCTTCTATACTGACAATATTGTATCCGGTTGCCAGGACACCCACATACTTAAGTTCTTTTAATATGGAAAATTCATTTTCTCCCATAGGTGTCTTATTTGTAAGAATAACCTCTGCTCCCATGGCACGTTCAACTACTTTGTCTATGGGGGTATGGTCATAAACTGTTACATCTCCCAGCTTATTGAGTCTATCCCAATTCAGATCTCCCGGATTTAATGTATATCCGTCCAGTACAACAATTTTCATATTCTTCGCACCCCTTATTTATCATATATTTTAAAATAGAATCTACACTTTTGCCCATGCTAGATTCAAGGTTCTCTTTGCATTTGCTATAACAACATCCGAATCCTCATTCCCAAATGGCTTGACTTCAAAGCTGACAATTGGAGGATTCTTTTCATTCAAAAAGCCTATATCTTTGAGCACTTTGAGGAATTCTACCAGTTCATCCACATCATTTTCTCCGTTTGGGAATCCAAACCGGGGATGTGCATCACCATAAGCCAGCATACCGGCATCCTTTACCACACAATTGCCTATATGGGCATGGACTAGGTAGTCCTTGATAGGCAAAATTGCCTCCTCAGCTGTCTCTCTAATCAGAGGAAGGTGGCTTAAGTCTACCAATAGCCCAAAATTGTTATATTCCTTTCTAATCTCTTCTGCATATCTCTTTGCAAGGCTCGCAGGACCGATAAGGCTCTTCTTGTCGATGTCATAGTCAAAAACCTCATGAACAATTTTCAAGTTGCCCTTGGATTGTGCATAGGCACATAATTCTTTGGTTGATTTGACAAGTGCTACATAGGCTTCCTCTTTTTCATTTTCCTCATATTTACCACTGAGGAATGCAAAACCGACGGCCCCCATTTCATAAGCCTCATCTATGCCTTCTTTTAATGTCGCTAAGGCTTTGAGCCTTCCCTCTAAATTAACATCATTAATATTTAGGCCTGTTGTAAGATGCCTGGGCTGCGAACCATAAGCCACAGTCATGTGGGATGTATCAAGGATATCTTTTACCTGTTTTCTTACTTCAGCATCCTTGATCCACGAAATCTCAATGGCGTTAAAGTAGTCATCCACAGCGAGTTTCTTAATCGTTTCCAGAACAGGTCCTTCACCTTTCATTGTGGAAGGATAAGCCATGAAGTGAATTATTCCCACCTTCATATATTTGTACATAGATTCGTTCATAAATCAAACCTCCTTTATTATAATAATTTAAATTTCTGAAAATAATATATCATGATTGTTTTTTAACAGTTTTTAAGTATTTATACAATTCTACTGTCTCTCTTTTTAATAAGTATTGTATCCCAAAACTTACCCCTTTTCTTCTGTTGTAATGATTCAATCTTTATGCTACATTGATATTATAAGAAATCACAAAAAATGGATTATTACGTCAAACTTTGAGATTGGAGTGAAAACAAATATGCAGGATTGCTATGAAAGGTTTCGGTTGAGTGACTACGCCGACCCGTCAGACGCCATTTTACATTCGATTATCTATGATATAAATTATAAAGTTTCTCTTCATAACCACTCTTATTATGAAGTTTTTCTTCTTTTTTTGGGAGAAATGTACCATGAAGTCAATGGAGAGCTCCAGGACATTCCCTGTTATTCCGTTATTTTTATTCGTCCGGAGGATAGACACAGATATTATCAGAAGGGAAGTGTTTCCTGTGGTTTGATTCGACTTTGGCTTACTCCACAAATCTTTGATTCCCTTACATATTTTTTGGGCAACAGCTTAGGTCTTAACAGGCTGCTTGCAGAAAAACTTCCACCCGTCTTGTCAATAACCGAGGTGGATATGCAAGGATTCCTTGATAGATTTGAAGCAATTTTTTCATTGTCACCACTGGAAGAAACAAAACGCATATCGAGTTTAAAACTGATCCTTTTAGAAATTGTGTTGTTATTGTTAGGTTATATTGAAAAAGTCAAAAAAGAATTTCTTCCACCCTGGCTTGAACAACTTTGCAATGAAATGTCACTTAAGTGTAACTTTACACTGGGAATAGACCGCCTTTTCCAGCTTTCCCATGTGAGCCGTGAGCATTTAAGCCGATCCTTCAAAAAGTATCTAGCTATCACACCAACAGAATATATTAAACGTTTGAGGCTAAATTATGCTGCAAATCAGCTGGCTAATACCAATATGAAAATAGTTGACATCTGTTTCGACTCAGGGTTTGGTAATATGAGTTACTTTTATGATTGCTTTACAAAAAGTTACGGACTTACGCCTAATAGCTACAGAGCATCCAAATTGAGCCACATTGACATGCCTTGATATGGATTGAAGCCACCCTAAGCCCACCAAACCTACAGGCATGAAAAAAGCCGCAAAGTTTGCGGCTTATAACAACATCGTTGGTTTCATTGTTGGAGGCAAAGCATGAGATATACCTCCTTATCTTATATAGCTCCCAGGTCTGGATTTCAAATCATACTCAGAGAGTATTTTTTCTGCCCTGTACTTTGAAATGTTAAAGGATTGCCAGCTTCTGCTATTCTTCAGTTGCTCCTTTTTCAGGTATAAACCATTCTCAGCCTGAAGAGAAATCTCCTTATTTTGATCATTCAAAAGAGGTACTATAATAGGAACTACATCGTAGGAAAGTTGGGTCAGATAGTAAGCATCAATTTTATTGGTAATTTCATAACGGTGTATATTGTTTTTAGCAATGATCATGTCAATGTTCATATAATTAATTAATACATAGGCTACCAAGGCAGTAATTATATATGCCTTTAGCAGAGCTGCCTTTTCACTCCAGACCTTAACCAATGCAATTATAAGTAAAACAAATATAAAAGCCATAAATGCATGGGTTAATAGTCTTAAATAGGTATAACCGTATGCTTCTTCATACATTGACATCCTATAGTGTGCTGAAATGAGCATAATTGCCGTACATGCCACAAGCAAAGAGTTTAACACCTTCGTAGTAAGGTTTAAAGCATTGCCCCCATCTTTTTTTAGATTAATATTGCACAGCAGAATAACCAGATTGATCAGGGTTACCAGAATAAGTTCAAAGAAACCCCTTCGAGCATATTCTGAGTATGTAAAACCATCAGGTACACCACCACCAAATAAATACGCAAACTGGATAGAAGTGAAAACAACATAAATCAGATTGATTGAAACTAGCACCGTAATTACTATAACAGTATCCCAAATACGGGCTGGAGCTCCCTTTTCTTGAGCTGCATCAGTGGTTACACCTGTTTTTGGCGGTATAAAACTCCAAATATAACTGAATGTAACAGTACTAACTAAAAGAATCAGGCAGATTCGAATTAGGAATTCAAAAAAGTTTATATTTTCTAAATATTGGGGTATATTACCAAAAAGATTCCCAAAAACCTGGTCTGCGGAAGTCAAAAGCATAACTACAATCAACACAAGAGGGAGTGAAATCAGTAACCCTATTAAGACTTTATTTAAGGTATTGTACTTACCAGAGTTGCCCTTTTTTACTATAAGTCCTTTGAGCATTCCAAAAGGCTTAGAGATATAGGACAGGGTTCTGTAGAACATTCCATACAATATATCTTCTACGAATTTCCCTTGAAACCACTTATACCTGTTTGCTTTTGAAAGTAAAACAGTCTGAGCTATAATCAGTATGGGAATACCCATAAGGTTTAATATCCAAAAAACTTCATTTGAATAGATAAAGTATGTAAATGAAAGCATAATCACTGGTACGCTCAAGAGCCACCCAAAGCTTAAATTATAGGTAAAGTTATGCCTCTGCCTCCACAGAAATACGGCATAAAAACATAAAACAAATATAGGATATGAGATTCCCGGAATTTCCTTATAAAACAAAATATTTGAAACAGCTCCCAGTAGCATGCACGCTAAAAGCAATCCTATATCTTGTTTTTTAGGCAGTTCTTCCTTTTTAATATCCTTCTCAGGTTGATCATTTTTAGTTATTAAATCTTCCATATCTTCATCTCCTTAAGACTTTATTAATTAACTAAGCTTATAAGTCTTCTGTAGTCACATTACACGAGCTTATGTCCGTGGCGAATTTATCATCCTCTACATATTCCAATATATCTCCCGGTTGGCAATTTAAAGCCTTACAAATAACATCAAGGGTGGAAAACCTGATTGCCTTGGCCTTATTGTTTTTAAGTATGGATAGGTTCGCCATGGTCAAATCTATCTTCTCCGCCAGCTCTGAAGAACTTATTTTTCGTTTAGCCATTATTACATCCAAATTCACAACTATCGACATATAAATTATCACTCCTTGCGACGATCGATTAAAAAAGTCATTGAAAGATTAATAATAACTCTTTCAACTGTATACTGTTTTCATAGTTATGTTATATCGTTAAATCATTCTCTTCCTTAAAGATTACCGCCTGACGAAAAACTTCAGATAGTATAATGGAAAAAAGTCCAGCTATAATAAAAATCATGGTGACTATCATTGTCAGAATAGTATTGTAAAAAAATAATTTTACAATATAGGTGGCGGATATTGCAAAAGCGGCTATAGCCATAGACTTAAGACTTTTTACATTATCCATCATAAAAGGATTCATTCTGGTCAGAGTTTTAAATATCTTTCTCAATTGATGAACTATATCCAAACTAAATAAGCCTGTCACATATAAAAAAGCTAATAGGAAATAATAGTTTTCACTGCTGGTGTTTCCTAATAGTGCAAAATACCATTTCATAGTAAAAGGCAAACTTATGTAAATAATAATTCCTCCAAGGAAAACCATATCCAGAAATAACTTTACGGCGACCGACAATCCTTTTGTTCCTAAAATTGACATTAAAAAACCTCCTTAAGATATAAAGTCAACATTAGTATATACTATAACAAAGCGTAAATCAATAAAAATTTATTGATAATCAATAAATTTTTATTGATTTACGCTTTGTAGGATAACTGGAATGAAAATATAACAAGTACCCTAATTTTCAGGAATGGAAGATATACATCCAAACAGATGCTAGTAAAAAGCGGATTTTAGCATGAATTTATGGCATTATAAAAGACAGTGATCATCTGATATGAATTATTTATTAAAACGCTATGAGTATTACGTAAGATATCAGATATTTGTGAAATCACTATTGCATTTATTTCAATAACTATATAGTATTGAGGATGAATTTATTTCTAAACTTGACTAGGAGAGCGTTCATATGAATCTTTTTTTGGCCCCAATTCAGGGTATGACTATGGCATGTTACAGGAATGCATTTGCAAGGATTTTTGGTGGTATCGATGCGTATTATACACCATTTATTACCACCGCGGCTATGAAAAAAGTAAGTCCTTTACTTTTTAAGGATCTTTATACTGAACGTAATGACGCAACGGTTAAGATTGTCCCTCAGCTTCTCAGCAACAATGGATCTGATTTCAAGTCTTTTTCTTCTGCCATCGTTGACATGGGATACAATGAGATAAACTGGAACATAGGGTGTCCCTTTCCCATGGTAACGCATAAGAAAAAAGGTTCCGGGATACTTCCGTATCCAGATATGTTAAGAAAATTTCTTGATATTGCTTGCTCTGATAGTTCATATACTATAACGGTAAAGATGAGGCTGGGATTAGATGATCCTGAAGATGGAATACGCGTGATTGAGGCACTTAACGAATATCCCTTGGGCGGTGTGATTATACATGCCCGCACCGGACTACAGATGTATACAGGTAATGTTGATCTAAATTCATTTGAAGCTCTTGCTTCGGCCTGTAAGCACGAAGTAACCTATAATGGCGATATATTCACATATGCTGACTTCATACGCATTAGCTCGCGTTTTCCTTCTATAAAAAACTTCATGCTGGGCAGAGGTGCTCTTAGGGATCCATTCCTGCCATCCGTCATCAAAGGGCAAATGAATCCGTCTGCCAATAAAATAAACATGATCCGACTTTTTCATGATGAGATTTTTAATTATTACAAAAATAACGTTTCTGGGGATAAGCATCTATGTGACAAAATGAAGGAGTTCTGGGTGTACATGTCGATCCATACTGATAAAGATGGCAAGCTCATGAAAAAATTAAAAAAATGCCAAACCTCAGCTAATTATTGGGAAGTGATAAACCCAATCCTTGATTCTTCTTCCGTTTGGAGTGATTCTCCTCTCAGATAGTTATTATCGGGGACAATGAACCTGTCCCCTTGTCCCTGACAATATATAATCCATACAGGGGTCCCTCTTATCTAAATAATCTTTAATAGTTACTTCAAAATTAACCTCAGGAAAGAAAGAAAGCTGTTTATCGTCTTTAATAATTTTATAATATTCAGTAGAATATCTGATTCTTAATTTTGAATTTTTTAAATCAAAATACAAGACCTCTCCGTAGCAATTTGGTTTACCTCCTGTAGCTTCACCTACAAATATTGCTTTTGTTCCATTCTTAAGAGAATAGGCATTCAAAAGAGCTGATGAAAATGTTTCTCTACCCAATATTACAAATATACTGCCTTCTCTATTTAATATTTTACATTTACTCAATTCCTCTATAAAGGGATCCAACAAAGTCGAATCTCCCCCAAGGTTGTTTCGTAGGTCTATTACTAGCTTTTTTACTTCTTCTTGGTTGATGAAGTGTAACAAGTCAACGCAAAAATCTTCCACCGTAGTATCTTGCATATCTCTACAACTATTGTATTTAAAGTATAAAGTATTATGTTCCTCAATAAAAAAACTCCAAAAGTTTTTACTCTTATTTTTTCTATATAAAGGAAGATAATCTTGTGATACACCTACATCTTTAATAATCTTCCTTTTTAAATTACTATATTCACAAGTTGTTACAGTTTCCGTAAATGCTATACCATTTTGCAACTCAAATGTAATTTCAACATCCTCAAATTCGTCGATAATTTCAAGACCATAAAGCAACTCCACTGCAGGAAGATATTTAGGAAGCTGGGCCCTTAGAAACGATTTGTTCTCACAAGAAACTATACTGGTTAACCTTTGGATTACCTCATCTATTGGTATGCCATTTAGATAGGTCACTCTACAGTTTAATGCATCATTATTCTCACCAAAGGTGTCAACTAAATATATTCCTTCTGAGAACCAATAAAACTCAAACGGTATAACTTTCGCTACTGACATAGTAACAGTTGTATGAGCATCTCTAATCGATGCAACTATTGCCATAATCCTTGCATAAATCATATAATTATCAAGATTCACGAGGTCCTTTTTGAGATTTTGTATCTGTTCATAAAAATCTTTTTTCTCTAAACGAAAAAATAAGTTTTTATGACGTTGAGGTAATTCTAATTCCAACTGATCAATATCTTCTGTCCATTTACCAAGCCAATCATTTTCCATCTATCCTCCGAATTACTGTTAAGTTAGTAACTCATATTCTAGCAGATTTTGTAGGCTACGGGTACCCAACTTGGTTTTCTTCTTAAATTCTCTGGTTAGGTTTTCAGACAATGTGTGGTGGTGGCGAAGCATGGCCCTACAAACCCATAAATCTTCATCTAGAATTGGGACAAGGAACCTGTCCCCTCGTCCCTGCCAGCTTAAATTTTGTGGTATTTATATTGTGGTCTACCCACTTTACCGTATTCCACCAACTTATCTACCTTATTTTCTTTTTCCATATATTCAAGATATCTTCTAACTGTTATTCTTGCTATACCTAGTTTCTCTGCTAGCTCTTCTGCTGTAAAATCCTTACAACTACTTTTCTCTATCTCATACCAAATAGCTTTATAGGTATATTTATTAAGTCCCTTTGCAAAATCATCTTCATTCTGAGAAACACTTAAACTAGATATTAACTTATCTAAGTCCTTTTGTTCAATTACATCATTTTTCTTAAATTGATAATACCTGCCCTTAAATTGAAGAAGCGCCTCTTTAAATCTTTCAAAACTAAAAGGTTTTATAAGGTAATCTACAACCCCATATCTAAAAGCTTCCTGTATTCTTTCAATAGATTTATCTGCCGTAATTAAAATAATATCTATATCTATCTCTTGGGCCCTTATCCACTTCAAAAAGTCAATTCCATTTTCTTTAGGGAGGTACACATCAAGCAGTATTAAATCAGGTTTTTTAGCTGATATAATTTTTTTTGCATCGTCAAGGTTTGAAACTGCTTTATGCAAATCAAATCCTTCTACTCTTTTTAAAAACTTAGAATTTATTTCTCTAACCATAGGATCATCTTCAACAATCATGACTTCAATCAAGCTTATCACTCCTTGTCATCGGTATAGTTATATTCCAAATAACACCTTCATCCACGTCAAATTCTATTGTACCGTTAGACTCATCTATTATTCTTTTTACAATATACATACCATGTCCGCGCTGTCCTTCCTTTGTTGAAAACCCTTGCTCATATATTTTCTCTCTATATTCTAATGGAATTCCACCACCATTATCTTTCATTTTTATATTTAAAAAGTGTCCATCTTCAATTATTTTTATATATATTAAGCCAGTACCATCATTTTTAACTTCATCCAGGGAATTTTCAATTAAATTTCCTAGAACTGATACAATTTCTTCAAAGGTCATATACTCTGGTAACTTTGTAAGCTTTGAACTTTCATCTATTTTTAACTTAACCCTACTCTCCTCAGCTTTATTATACTTTGCCAGTAATAATGCTGATAAGGAAGGGTCTTTTATATTCTCTGATAAAATATTGCTTAGATTACTCCTTACTTTTGCTACATCTGAAATAAACTGTAGTGCTTCCTCATACTCTTCTAGCTGTATAAGCCCTGCAATGGTATGTAGCTTATTCATAAATTCATGGTTTTGAGCTCTTAAGGACCATTCCATTTTTTTAGCACCTGTGAGCTCTTCAGCCAATCTTGTTACTTCTGTTTTGTCTCTAAAGCTAGCAATAGCTCCTACTATCTTTCCCTTATTCATTATAGGTATTCTATTAGTCATTATTAGGGTATTATTTATCCTCTGCTCATTTTCAAATTCAGATTCTCCTGTTTCTAATACATTAACCATACGGGTATTTGGTATAACCTCTTCTATGTTCTGCCCTATAATATGTTCCTTATTAATCGTTTTTTCAAAGTGTAGTATATTTAAGGCTGAATCATTTATAAGTGTAATCCTACCTCTATGATCAATAGCTACTAACCCTTCATGAATAGCATCCAGAATTCCCATCTTTTCATTGTAAAGCTTTGTTATTTCCTCTGGCTCAAGTCCCAGTAAAATGTTCTTAATGTTATTGGCTAATAAAAATGCCCCAATTATCCCTGCCAAAAGCCCTCCAAGACCAACTAAAGTTATATATAAAATGGCTGTATGCTTAGCTATTTCAACGCTGTGGGTAAGTGTGCCTACAGAAACAAAACCTATCTCTCTCTTATTTTCCGCATCATATATTGGAGTAAAAGCTCTCAAAGATTTTCCTAACGTTCCCATTGCCTCAGAGATATATGTTTCACCCTTTTGAATTACACTATACTCATCTCCTCCCACAAACCTTTTCCCTACCATTTTAGGGTTTGGATGAGAATATCTAATTCCCTCCATGTCGGCCACAATAATATACTCAACCTGTTCTAAATTCTTAAGCTGAATATTAATATAAGGCTCAATCTCGCCACTGGGATCCTTAACCTCCAACGCATCTACAATCTCTCTGGAATGTGCTACCATTTGAGCTACATTCATAATATTAGTTCTTGCCTTGCTTTCAATATTTCCAGTCATCCATGAGGCAACAAAAAAAATGATTATAGCTATAGAAACAAATACTACTGTGATAATCAATAAAGTAAGTTTTGTTTGAAGCTTCATTGACTTTTTCACTTTTATCACCTCACCTTTAATATGTGTAAAATATAATTTATAATTAAAAAATAAAGGAAACACGGATTCACAGTAGACTATGAATCCGTGTTTCCTTTATATTAACTTAACTTAACATCTTCATTAGTAATGCAGCAACTACGATCATAGTAGCTCCACCAATTCTTGTTGAAATTTGTGCGAATGGCATTAATTCCATACGGTTTGAAGCTGATAATATTGCAACGTCCCCTGTTCCACCTAACCCACTGTGACATCCAGTTACTATTGCAGATTCTACAGGATACATATTCATTAATTTTCCTATAAAATATCCAGAAGAAATCATAGCTAAAACTGTAGATACACATATTGCAACATATGCTGGTGTAATAGCTGCTATTAAGTCTTTCCATGGTACAAATAGTACTCCTAATCCCACCATAAGAGGGAATGTTAAACTACTTGATACAAATTTGTACATATGGAATGCACCTTGCTCCATTTTTTCTGGCAATAACTTTGAAACTTTTATTATTGCAGCTGTAAAAATCATGATAACTGGCCCTGGAATTGGTATAAATTTGTTTGCTAAACCTCCAAAGATGAAAAGGGAACATGCTATAAGAAGTCCAGCTCCCATAAGTGGAAAATCTATAGGTTTATTTGTATTTTGTTCTTTCATTAATTCGTTATCATTACCAGTTTTAACAAGCATACCATTACCAGTAAGCTCTGGTTTCTTTTCCCCTAAACGTTTTAATAGTGCTGCTGTTATAATTGCTACAACATTTCCAAGCATTGCTGCGGGAATCATTTGAGCAATAAAATCTTGCTGACCTCTGTGCAAGATTTCTGCATAGGATAGCGTAAGTGGTAGAATTCCTTCACCTATACCACCACCTATAATTGGCATTACAATGAAGAAGAAAGTTCTGTAAGGAGTATATCCAAACATAAGACCTACAAGTATACCTACACTAATTGCTGCTGCTGTTCCAACAATAAGCGGAATAAACATACGCATAAATCCCTGTATTAAAACTTTTCTATTCATTCCAAGTATACTACCTGCTACTAAAACAGATATATATAAATACAAGAAGTTAGATGTTTTCATTATTCCAGTAATTGCATTAATGGAACTTTTATTTAACAAATTAGCATATAACATATATGAAGGAACAAATAGTGATAAAATGGCCGGTCCACCTATAATCTTTAATACAGGAATTTTGCTACCAGTGTCACCTAAAAATATTCCCATAACCATTATTATAGCAAACCCACCTATCATATCTGTGGGAAGCTTTTCATAATAAGATGCAGCAAAAACTAATGCAGCTAGAACCACATATAGTGGTAATGGAATAATTCCTACCTTGTAATTAATAATCGCAGATAAAATACCTTTTGACTCCGTTGAGTTAACTTTTTCAACATTCTGCATAAATAAACCTCCCATTAATTTAAAAAGTTACTATATTCTTGCGGCTCCAGTTTCTCTTGCTGCCTTTTTTATTGCTTCAGCTACATTAGCCGCAACAGTTTTGTCTAATGCATTTGGAATAACATTGTTTTCATTTAAGTCTTCATCTTTTACCATTGAAGCTATAGCATATGCTGCTGCAAGTTTCATTTCTTCATTGATTTCCTTTGCTCTAACATCCAATGCACCTCTGAATATTCCTGGGAATGCAAGCACGTTGTTAACCTGATTAGGGAAATCTGATCTACCTGTTCCAACTACTCTAGCTCCTGCAGCTTTTGCTTCATCAGGCATTATCTCAGGTGTAGGATTTGCCATTGCAAATAGTATAGAATCATTATTCATTGACTTTACCATGTCCTGGCTTACTATTCCTGGCGCTGAAACTCCTATAAATACGTCTGCACCAACAAATGCATCAGCTAAATTTCCCTTAATGTTATCTGGATTAGTAATCTTAGCAAGATCCTTCTTAGCATCATCTACTCCTTCTATACCTCTGTAAAGAATACCAACCTTATCACATGCGATCAGATTCTTTACTCCTGAAGAAAGTAATAGCTTAGATATAGCAGTTCCTGCAGATCCTGCACCATTTACAACAACCTTTATATCTTCTATTTTTTTGTTAACCACTTTTAATGCATTTATTATTCCTGCAAGAACAACTATTGCAGTTCCATGTTGGTCATCGTGGAATACTGGTATATCAAGTTCTTTCTTTAATCTTTCTTCAACTTCAAAGCATCTTGGCGCTGCTATATCTTCTAGATTAATTCCACCAAAGCCTGGTGCTATTAGTTTTACAGTTCTAACTATTTCATCAACATTCTTTGTATCTAAACAAATTGGGAATGCATCAACGTTTGCAAATTCTTTAAATAAGATTGCTTTACCTTCCATAACTGGCAATCCAGCCTTAGGTCCTATATCTCCTAAACCTAGTACTGCTGTTCCATCAGTAACTACTGCAACCATATTTCCTTTTGATGTATATTTATAAACGTTTTCTTCATTCTCATGAATCCTTCTGCATGGTTCTGCAACTCCAGGGGTATATGCTAAACTTAAATCTTCTCTTGTTTCAATTTTCACCTTTGACTTGATTTCAATCTTACCAACATTCATTTCGTGTAATTTTAAACTTTCTTCAAAGTAATTCATTTTTCGTTCCTCCCCTTCAATTTTTATGTGGATTTTTGTTATCATTTGCTACAAGTAAATAATAACATCAGCCGTTTTTAATTAAAATATTTTAAACTTTAAAAACATATTGTGGTCATAAAGAATACTTTGTGATATATTAAACAATCTTTGAGCAATACTTTCCGTTGTTTTTGTACAAAATGAACAAAAAAGAAGGTTTCTAGAAATGATTAAAATTCATTTCTAGAAACCTTCTTTTCCAAGTAGGAATTTAGTTTCTCCCTTTCTTTTGAGAAAAGAAATCAAAAAAACCGCCCCTTTGATTCTCACCTTTTCAAGTAACTCTCATAGATGGCAAAACACCACACATTCCACGTGTCTCGATTTTCAGGTTTGTGGTAATATATATATCATGGCTTTAATTTTGCACCAGATTCTAAAAATATATGAATAGCTAGTTGGGATAAAATAAAATTTTATGAATAAAAAAATTACCATATATACAGATGCTTCAAATATAAAAAACTCAAATATATGTAAAATATCCTCCATTATTACGTTGGAGGATAAAACTACTACCTATGAAGATTTCTGTGCAGGAACCATTGCTTATGCAGAATTAATTGCAGTAATTAAAACGTTAGAACACGTTGAGAAAGAATACCAGCCCAAGAATTTTTGTTTTGATATATATACAGACCATCTTCCAAATGCAAAGTTATTTAATGCAATACTACTTGAAAAAAGCAGCATGGAGGATTTGAGTAGAATTAATGTGATTTTAAATAGAAAGGGCCTTACACGCCAGGATATTAGTGTAATCCCTAGATTAGAAAGTAACAATGCTATCAATGTAAAATGGCTTCCTAGGAAAGAAAATAAGGAAGCTGACAAATTATCAAAATGGCCATGAAAAAGAGTGACTACTCAAAATCATCTTGAAGATCATTGATTTCTTGTCGTTTATTTTCAAGAGCTGCTTTCCAATTCCTGCCTCTTGCCCAACCTTGAGGTCCCTTCCAAAAAACTATATCTCTTCTTAATCTAAGATATTTAGGGCTTCTTAATTCTCCCCTTGTAATTATTCCAGCTTTAACA
>Ga0123336_10000366_pt1 | contig 46329 bp, 33 predicted proteins | sample SSSSmetaG_FD_96466 | JGI IMG/M metagenome (GOLD analysis project Ga0123336, IMG submission 96466) | Glacier valley bacterial and archeal communities from Borup Fiord, Nunavut, Canada, to study Microbial Dark Matter (Phase II) - ​SSSS metaG | ecosystem: Environmental > Aquatic > Freshwater > Ice...
CCAGACTTTATATTACTGTCTATTTTCCTGCATTTCATAACTGAGTAATGATTGAAGGAAGAAATAATTATCTTATCCTGCAAACCATAGTAGTGTATCTTATCAATAACCTTTTCTTCCAAATTCTCATACTCAATAACATTAGTTTTAAGTTCCAGGTTGATAATCATATCGTTCTTTTTCGCCAGCCTTAGAAGGTCATCCAGAACCGGAATCCTCAAGCCCTTGAATTCCTCGCCGAATTTAACTCCCGCATCAAATTGACATAACTCGCTGTAAGTATAATCCTTTATAAATCCCGTACCATCAGTAGTCCTGTCTATTTTTTCATCATGGCATAATACTGTTGTTCCATCCTTTGACAGCTGTACATCAGTTTCAATACCGTCGGAGCCCATTTCAATGGCCTTTTCGAAGGCCAGCATAGTATTCTCGGGGAAATACCCGCTTGCTCCCCTATGTGCAAAATTTAGTGACATAATAAGATTACACCTCCTCTTTTCTATGTGATAAAAACCATTTATACAAATCCTTATTCATATATGTTTCAGTCCAAGAATCATGCTTAGCTTCAGGATAAACTGTAAATTTAACTTCTTTTGCACCACAATTTTTAAGTGTCTCAATCATATTTTCACTCTCAAAGAGTGGCACAACTGGATCTTTCGCCCCATGGAATGCCCAAACCGGAATTTTATTGAGTACTTTAGCATTCCAAGACATTCCTCCTCCACATATGGGTGCAATAGCAGCAAATTTTTCAGGGTAAGCCATCGCAAGGTACCATGTGCCAAATCCTCCCATACTCATTCCAGTTAAATAAATTCTATGAATATCAATATTATAGCCTTCAACCAGTGTATCAATAAAATAGTTAAGATTTTGTAACTCATTTACCCAGAAGGAGTTTGCAGGGCACTGTGGTGATGCAACAACACACGGGAGCTCCAGGCCATTTTCTATAACCTTTGGCAGTCCTCCATGCTCTTTAATAATTTCCACATTATCTCCACGTTCTCCAGCTCCATGCAAGAATATTATTAATGGCCATTTATTGGATTGTAAATCATTGTACTCCTTCGGAAGATGTAACAGGAAATTGTATTTAACATCCCTTGTTATTGTATTACTGAATATTTCATTAGTCTGTCTCATTGTTTTTCCTCCTCTGCGATGTTTGTAAAATGAGATAAACTTCTGCCGCATAAGGTGCAAGCTGATACTGATAATAAACAGTGCCGTTGTTTCAAACTTATTTATTATATATCCTGTAAATCAGCACTGCCGTTTCTGCTCTTGTAGTATTATCAAGAGGATTAATCTTGTTATCACTACCCTTGATAAGACCTTCCTTCACCATGACAGCAATTTCATTTACCGCGTAGTCTGCAATATCTGCTGTATCAGTGAAAACAGCAAGGTCTGCACTTGTGCCAACTGCGTTCAGCTTATTGGCTGCTTTCATGGCTCTCGCCGAGATTACAAGCATTTCCTGTCTTGTAATCTCTGTGTCTGGATCAAACGTGTTATTGTCGAGCCCTTTGACCATGCCGAGTTTCTTGGCAATTCCTACAGCCTCGTAGTAGTAGGCATCCTTGCTTATATCCTCGAAGTTTGAGTCAACTTTTGCTGTTAATCCCAGAGCCTTAATAAGGAGAAGTGTAAAATCTGCTCTACTTATGTTTGACTCAGGATTAAAGGCTTTCTCGGATACACCATTTATAACTCCCTTTGATGCCATTACCTCTATAGAATCTCTTGCCCATTCATAGCCTACGATATCATCAAATGTCTTGAACACATATGCAACTGCAAACTGACTGAAGTGTGTTGTAGTAAATACAACATTTCCAGTCGCTGCATCATACCTTCCATTAGGTACAGCGATTGCCTTTCCTTGTCCATCGATATACCATATCACAATATGTTCAGGATTCTTCAGTTCTTCAGCAGTCGGTGTATATGGTATTTTCACAGTTACAGGAGCATCTGGGTTATTATATCCCAATATCTTGCCATCTGTAATCATGTTTAGTTCAATTACTGGTCGATTTCCTATACTGTCCTTTAATTTCTCCGTCAGCTTATCTTTATCTGCAACTCCTATGCTTAGGTATATTTCCTTATCTGTTCCTATATTTGCATTATCCAGCATTTTAGAAGGGAGCATCACTATACCAAATTCCGTCTCCAATTCTAACTTTCCTATGGCATCTGCCGCTGTGAGAAAAGAATTCGGTATTACAATTGTATAGGAGGTTGCGCCCTCTACCTTGGAAATTTCAGCCTTAGCAGTCTTGGTCCCATCTGCATCCGTTTTAGCCAGTGCAAGTGCATCTGCTAATGTCTTTTCGTCAATGACAGCCTTTGCCTGTCCGGTCTTGTCATCAAGCACAGGTTTCTCTATTGTAATCACTGGTCCTGACACCGATGGTTCAGTAGGTTTAATATCTGTATCTGTATCTGTGCCAGTATTGCCGTTATTAGATGATCTAGCCCTATTCACTACAATCGTATATGTTTGGGTATCTACATTATTCTCTGCTGTTACTTTTATTACAAATGTATTCTCTCTCACATCTAAGTCGGCATTGTAAGAATTACCTGATACCAAAGCATTGTCGTTTACAGTCATGCTCGTGTATCCAGCTGCTGAAACAGTTGGTGTAATCGTAATGCCCGATACTCCATGTTTTACAGATGCTGTATAGCTAGTGATACTTGGACTAAATGCAGGAGTCAGTTCTCCATCACTCAACTCAATGCTTCTCAATGTAGCATCTGTCGGATCGACTATGTATGGTACCTGATTCAAAGCAATTGAACCCGGTGTCGGAGTCTGTTCGGGAGCAATCTTTTCAAGTATATCGGTTCCATCAGTAGGATATTCATACTGAATACTCAGGTCACTGGCTACATCATTTTCAAGGCCAAGGTTCATATTATACCTAGCCTGTGATAACCTAGCAGCAGATGTATCATGTGTTATGAATAGCGTCTTTCCTTCTGTATCACCAAGTATTCCGCCCACATATTCAACTATTTGTTCGTCTGTCAGGCTGGTACCGTACCTTGCATTAAAATCATTAACGGTTTTAGAGTCTGCCACAGATTTTAACCAGACAACCAACGTACCTTTTGGCTGAACCAATTTGCTATTAGTTATATCATATTTAACTACAGCTTTGCCGCTTCCTGTAAAATATTCGATCTTATAATCGGCTATATCTATAGTCTTATCACTATTATTGTATATTTCGATAAACTCATAAGGAGAAACAGTATCACCCTCGCCCAATGAAGACGCCGGCATAATCTCCGTTATTAGAATCTCAGGAATATTTATGGCTTTTACATCTGATACAGTAACATCTGCAATTTTTCCTGTTACTTTCAAGTATATCGTCCTGTCTAGGCTAACAAATGGTATATTGCTTAAAACAGCTATATCTTTACCTGATTCCACTGTCCCTATTGACTTTTCACTGATCTTATTACTATCCAGAGTATTAGTCCTGAAATATTCAATTTTCACATCTGTTATAGCAGTTTCTCCGCTATTTGTAGCATTTGACTTAATCTGAACAGGATTTTCTGCATTGTCACTATTATTTCCTACATCAACATTACTTAATTCAAGCGGTTTCGCATTTTCTACCCATATTGGAGCAGTAACAGCTATTGTGCCATTTGGCATCACAATCCTGACATAATAGTAACTATATAGTGCAGGCAGCTCAAATTCCCAATTTACTTGGTTGGTATCGAATTCCTGAGTAGCCACAATCGAGTGCCCATCTGCAACCACCGTTATAGTACCAATATTTCCGATAGGACGGTATGCTTCAATGCTTAAGCTGAGTTTTTCAGGATCATCCAGCGTTGATCCCATAATCTTGTCATTTATTTTGTATGTAATCTCAAGATTTTTATCTTGTGTAGAATAAGTCCTGTTTTTATTGATAGCATCCAGTAAGTTCTCTCTTGTAAGTCTCGGCGCCAATACAACTGTTGTATTGGCAGTCTTCGCCCAGTTGCCTGAATGATTATCCTCATTAAAAGTTGGACTAATATGCCAGCCTTTGTCAAGAGCCTTTGCATACTCAGCTTCATGTTCTAATGTTTTTACTTCCATAAGGTCAATGACTTCATCAGCTTCCTCACTGTAATAATCATACTCAGCGAAGTCCCCCCATAAGTATCCAGGGTGGTTGAACTGTGAAATTGATTCTGGACTTTCAATTAATTTTTCATAATAGTTTGGTAAATTTACCGTAGAATTATTGCGTTTAGCTTCAATCCAATCTGTATTAAATGTGTTCATATGACCCCACCAGCCCATAGTACTGTCCCAGGTTAGTTCAAAGCCTGGTATAGTAACATACTTATCAGGATCATTATATTTATCTGCGATATCTTTAAGTTCTTTCCACTCACTTTGATCAATATAGTGAGCATGATCAGTTATTCCAAAGAAGTCTACCTTTGATTTGTCACGGGCGTATAAATATGCATCTTCAGGAGCACCCATGCCATCTGAATAATTAGAGTGACTATGAATCTGACCTTTGTAGAAATTATATATCTCTTGCCCTACAACAAATGTCCATGTTTTCTCAGTCTGATTTTTTGCAGTTGAGGCATCAGTCAATTTAAGAAGTACAGTATGATTACCATCTGCAAGATCATTACCAGGGGTATAAGTAATGCCTGAGTCAGTCGTAACTGCATACTCTGTTATGTCAACTGAATCCAGATATAATTTTGCTGATTCAATACCTGATGCATCGGAATATTCGACACTGATAACAGGTCTATAGTCGTTAACAATATAATATTTATCTGCTGGTTTTACATTCTTTACAACCGGTCCTTGTGTATCTGTTACTGAAATAGTATATGGAGTGCTGTTTTGTGTAGGAGATGTAACCGTATTTAGTCCGTCACTTGCCTCTATATAGTATTTGACATAATTTGATCCGGTAATATCGGATGCTGGAATAATTGCTTCATAATTTTCTGTTCCGGATTGACTTTCGGTCATCTCTATACTCACCATGCCATCTGTATTAAAAGTCTCATAATATAGCTTTGCATAGCGCAGCTGAGTCTCATCTGTAACTGTGGCTGAAATTGTAAGTTCAACCGGTTCCATGTTAGTTACCGTTTGCGAATGACTTATAACAGGATTTACCTTATCGAAATAATTGTAAGGTATCTGCGCATAAGTTACAGTACCTGGTGTTGGATTGGCGCCTGCCTTTAATACTGCCATTTTAATAGAATTATCAATTGGGTAAGTGTATGTCATACTCTTATCCATTACATCATAATTCAAATCAGGGTCATCATTATAATTTGCTGTACTAATATACTCCCCCGATGCTGCGTCATCCTTCGCTACCATAATAGTTTTTCCATATACAGTATTATCAATGTTAAAAGCTATTGATGAGGTGGCAGAATCAGCATCAACCATAATTACAGCAAGGCCCTCTTCCATATTGTAACGCTCTTTAAATTTAGCAATCAGCTCAGCCTTCACACTTACATCAAGGGTAGAACTATCCCCAGTACCAAAGTATGTTTTATCATAACTATTGTAAATCCATACAGCTATTGCCTGCCCTGGATATAAAACTATATCATCTTTGATATCATCTTTTTTAATATCATCTGTACTTTCTATATTAGCGATGTACATCAGCTTGTAGTCCTTTAGATTTATGTCCTGGTTGCTGGCATTATAAAGTTCCACGAATTCATAATAGTTCGTTCTTATCAATTTGTTATTAGCATCAAAACCAGATGTAGGATTACCAATAGCTTCTGTGATTAGAAGTTCTGGTATTGCAGGGCCTGCAGACTCTGCCGTACTGATAGTATATGCCCATTCCTTAATACTTTGATTTTTCTTTATAGAACTATCACTCACCTCAAGTTTTATAGTATATTTACCAGCCGTAAGGTTTGTGACAGGAGTATATACAATGTTTGCAGAGGTATATACACTGTTTGTAACACTTATTTCTGCATTGGCCGTAATATCCTGATTATTTAGATATAGTTTAACAGATGATTTATCTATACCTGTTGCATCAGAGAAAGTCGCCTTTATTACAGGTTTGTAATAGTTTACAAAGCTATTGTTCTGAACAGGACTGACGATACTAATCACTGGCCCATCGCAATCGGTTATAGATATTACAAATGGATCATTCTTGTTTGCTGGGCATGTTACATTATGCAGTCCATCACTTGCCTCAAAGTAGTAATTTATGTAAGAAGAACCTGATACATCCGCTTCTGGAATAGTATACTCATAAGTATTTGTCTGGCTTAATACCATGTCTGCATTCTTTGTCTCAGAGGTAGTGTATGTCTCATAATACAGTCTGACATAGCGTAAATCAGTCTCATCTGTGGCCATTGCTGTTATCTTAATGTCCCCCGCATTCATTTCATTCAGCGGTTTTCCATATGTTATAACCGGAGCTGTAGGGTCATCATAGTTGATTGGTTTTTGCTCATAGGTTATGCTTCCAGGAGTAGGAATCATATCTTGTCCAATTACCTTCATTAAAACTGAATCGTCAGACGGGTATTTAAATATGTCACTTGTATCCTCAACACTCCCCACATAATCTGCTTCACAAATAAATTCCCCATCATCTTTTGCAAGCAGTAGTGTTTTTGCGCCAGAGTTTTGAAGGGTAAAATAATTTAATCCTTTTAAATTCATATTAGCATTAACTGCATATATTAGAATTTCTGAAGCACTACTATCATCTGAGAGACCATATTGTTCCCTAAATTTATTTTTTATATCATCAGTTATGGATTCATAGGCTCCAAAGTCTGCTACACAATTCTGATTATAGAACCAAATTATAGCTGTCTCACCAGACTTAACAATTGCATCTTCTGTTATATCATCAGTAAGGTATGTCTGCACTGTTGGATCCGTCATATACATCAGTTTATAATTTTTCAAATTTATATCATTGTCGCTTGAATTGTATAATTCTACGAACTCATAATTATCACCGCCATTTGGCCCGGATGAGTTTGGTAGAAGCTCTGTAATAAGTATCTCTGGAATCTTTGGTATCTGATCAGTAATTGAAAATGTTGAAGACGCCTTAGCATAATTTTTATATGTGGATTTATCATATACTTCAAGGCTTACAGTATACTCGCCAATAGCAAGATCCGTATCATGGGTATATGTAATGCCTGTTTCACTAACTACTGCATCAGCTGTAATATCCTTATCATTCAGAGATAGTTTTACCGATGTGGTATCAATTCCGGTTGTATCAGAGTATTCAGCTATAATTTCTGGCTTATAAAAGCTCTTAAATGCATAACCGTCCGCAGGACTAGTAATATTTACAGTTGGTGCGATATTATCAATTAAGTCTATTGTGTAGAAGCTATCGTCTGATGGTGACATAGTTACATTATATCCATCAGATGTAGCAATGTAATATTTCATATATGTAGCATCGGTCAATTTATCTGCTGGAATCGTATATTGATATATATTTATATCGGAAGAACTTGCTTCCATTTTATACACAGAGTTCACTACCGTAGACCCATAAGTTTGATAATAAAGGTAAGTATTACTTAAATAAGTCTCATCTGTAACCGTTGCGCTTATTTTAAGGTCAGTAATCTTTGGCATGTTAGTCATTGGCTGTTCATGCACTATAACCGGTGCTACAGTGTCATCATAATCACCTGCAGGTACTTGATCAGTTGTTACAATTCCGGGAGTTGGAGTTTGATTGGTACCTAATTTAGTCATTTGATATAAATTAACAGATTTAGGTGCGTTTGTGTATGTGAAGCTTGTGTATGCAACACTTGTGCCTGGATATTTGTATGTAACACTTTGATCTTCGTTTGCGTCTACATTAGTTTTAGTTGCACTCGTATTATAAAGTACACTGCATATGTACAATCCATCATCACTTACTACATGAAGTTTTCTTCCATATGAAGTACCAGTTGCGTCATAAAGTGAAAAACTAGTAGCATCAGCTCTATAAATGGGATAATTATAGTGTTTTGCTTGATAGTGTGTCCTAAATTTCTCGTTTGTTTCTTCACTAGCATCACTATATGAACCTAATTGCTTTACACTTTCCGAATTATATAACCAAAGTACAATAGTATTAGTAGGTTCAATGGTTATGTTTTCTTCTATTTTTGCAGTAGCAATGGCTGCATTTGTTTGATTATATACTACGCTATAGCCATTCAAATTTATAGAATTGTCACTTGCATTATAGAGCTCGATAAATTCAAAGGGATCGGCGGTAGAACTAGTTGTTTTTCCTTCAGAATTAGTAGTATTGAATACAATTTCAGTAATCAGTAACTTCGGAACTGCAGATGCATCCGCAGCATACACAGTATTCCTAAACCCTAGCCCGGAGAAGCTGTCAAGCAGTAACATAGCTGTCAGAAATAATGATAATAGTGTTTTGCCTAATTTCTTTCGCATTTGTTTAACCCTCTTTCAAAAATATCATTTTGGAATGGTTTAGAACAATTACATAAAAGAAAACAGGGTACTACCCAATTTAAACGGTTCCATGCAATTCCACCGTCATAACTTCATGAATAAGTACGCCTGTTTTCACTACTACAACTTCATATATTTATTAACCATTTGACGTGATATCAAATTAGCTAAAGTATAACCCTGACTAAAGTTTTGTTCTGCTTTAGCTTAAAAACATTAGAAATTACTTATAGTCTCTTAGTAATATCGTAACCGCTAGTTAACAAATCCGATTTAAAACTTTCCATTTCAGCTTGTGTGAAGCGATTAGCTGGAAATGCTGCATATCCCATATCATATCCCATCATCTCAAAAGCACATTTTATTGAATTAATTACACCATTTACCCCATACTTGAGCAATACAGTAATAACTTTGTTGATTTTATATTGATCCGCTCTTGCAGCATCAATATTACCGCTTGTGAAATTATTATAGAGGCTTGAAAACCAATCGGGCATCAAGTTATATGTAGAACCAATACCAGCATCGGCACCCATTACAAGACCACAGATAAGCATTTCATCTGGCCCATTTATTACGTTGATATTTCCGCCGTTTAGCTCTTTAATCTTTCTCATTTCATAATAATTCATTCTCGTATATTTCAAGCCTATTACGGTTGGAATCTCCATAAGACGTTTTATCAATTCCGTAATATCAGGGGATTTCATCAAATTTGTTGCATACACTACCAGAGGCTTGTCTGTTGCATCTGCAATGGCCTTGTAATAGTCTACAAGTTCATCATCAGTATAGTTGTAGAAGAATGTAGGTGCTATTGATGAAATTGCGTCAACACCAATGTTCCCTGCATGCTTTGCAAGCCTAACAGCTTCGTGCATATCTGCCGCAGCGATATGATCTATTATCACGCCTCGGCCCTTTATATTATCCATGGCAACCTCTGCCATGTTCATTCTCGTTTCAGCGCTTATAACAGGGCCTTCTCCAGTATTACCACAGATATAAAACCCATTTACACCTTTTGAGAGTTCCATATCCATCAATTTTCTAACTGTATCCTGCTTTAATTTTCCGCTTTCGTCGAATGGAGTGATAAGTGCTGGCATAACGCCTTTAAATTTAATATTATCCATGTGATAAAGTCTCCTCATTTAGTTATTTTTTTGTCAAGGTGTCATCTTGTTTATTCTGCAATTTCTATATGCTTATTGCCGTTTATATGCAATCAACAATTATCATGAATGTACATTTTAATATACATTCTATAATACAATCTAAAATTCCCAACGTATTATTCTATCTGCATTTCTTCAAACACTAACTTATTTTGCCATTATTTAGCCCTTAACAGAGCCTACCATAATTCCTTTTACAAAGTATTTCTGAATAAAAGGATACACACAAAGGATTGGGAGTGTGCTAATAATAATCACCGCAGACTTAATAGTTTCAGTGGGCGGTTTGACAGAATCGCTCATACCTTCGTTACCAAGGTCAGCAATTGATGCACCAATTACAATATTACGCATAATGTTTTGAACAGGAAGTTTTTGTGAATCAGTAATGTAAATAAAAGCGTCATACCAATCGTTCCAATGTGCAACCGCATAAAACAAGCCAATTGTTGCAATAGCAGGTACGCTTAGTGGAATAATAATTTTAATCAATATTTGAATCGGTGTTGCGCCATCAAGTATAGCGGATTCTTCAAGGCTTTCAGGTATCTGCATAAAAAAGTTACGCAATAAGATCATGTTCCATACACTAATAAGACCTGGTACTATAAGTGCCCATACGTTATTATAAAGGCCTATATATTTAACAAGTAAAAAGCTAGGAATAAGTCCACCAGAAACTAACATTGTGATGAATACTATAATTGTAATTGCATTTCTGAACGGCATATCTCTTTTCGATAGACCATATGCAAGAGTGCTTGTAAACAATAGATTTAAAAAGGTACCAACAACAGTCACGAATAAAGTAATCATATAAGCGTGATAAATAATCGAATTACTACCCAATAAAACCTTATAGCCGCTTAAGTCAAATACTTCAGGAATAAGTATAAAACTACCACGCCTTGAAATTTCAGCTTCACCAACAAAGGATGATGATAAAACGGTAAGGAATGGAACTAAAAAAATCAGTGAAAGCAAAAACATAAGTATAACATCAAAAACTTGAAAAACCGATTCAGATTTTGTTTTTTTCATATAATTTGTTCCCCCCTACCATATGCCCTCCTGCCCCATTTTTTTGGCAAGAATATTTGAAAGTAAAACTAAAATAAGTGCAATCACCGACTTAAACAACCCAACAGCAGTTGAAAACGAATACTGCATCTTTTCAATACCAGATCTATAAACATAGGTATCTATGATATCTGCTACATCATATACAGCTGGTGAATACAATGTAAGAACTTGTTGGAAACCAGCATCTAGTATAGTACCCATTCTCATTATAGCCATTATCGATATTATGCTAGCTATTCCAGGTAAGGTAATGTGTAATGTTTGCTTGAATCGTCCTGCGCCATCAATCTTTGCCGATTCATATAATCCAGGATCTATCCCTGTTATGGCAGCCAAATATATGATTGTTCCCCAACCAACGGTTTTCCATATATCTGATACCACTAGTACTCCTCTAAAATATTGTGATTCACCTAAAAAGAATATTGGTTCAGCTCCAAACAGCCCAATAATTACATTAAGTAATCCACCTCTTGTGGACAAAATATTCGTAAGGAGACCTGCCACTACAACCAATGAAATAAAATGTGGAAGGTAAGAAACGGTCTGCACCACCTTTTTATATTTTACATTTGAAATTTCGTTCATTAAAAGTGCAAGAATAATTGGTGCAGGAAAACTGAAAATAAACTTATAAAGACTGATTAATAGTGTGTTTCCTAATATCTGCCAAAAATAATATGACTCGAAAAAGGTTCTAAAATGCTTTAACCCGACCCAAGGACCAGTTAATATATCCTTTATCCCCTGAAAAGGTGATATATCTTTAAATGCTACAATAACACCAAAAAGTGGAATATACTTAAATATTAAAAAGTAAATAAAACCAGGTAAGATTAGAAGATAATATAGTTTGAATTTTTTAGCTGTATTCCAAATGTTTTTGTTAGTGTTAAGATTCCTCGCTACTTTTACATCAACAGGACTTACTTCCATCAGCTACATCACCTTTCTTTTTACGAATTACTTTAATTTGGATGTGCAAATCATATAATTTACACATCCAAATTTTTCTTTAGTAGATTATTTTGTTAATGAAGTATACTGTTTAGAAATCTCAGCTATATACTTGTCATATCCTGCTTTATTTAAGTCACTTAAATATGCGTCGAATTCGCTTAGAGGTCTGGTTCCTGTGATGAATTTTATTTCTTGTTCATCCTGCATCTTTGTTATATCTGCATAATTAGGAACAGCAGTGTTTACAGCTGTCATATCATAAGATATGCCGAAGTCGAATGGTTTTTTTCCTCTTTCTAGTTTCAATATATCATCTTTTAAATAATTTGAGTGCTTTATATTAATTGGGTCATATGTAGCAGCTTTTGCTTCATTAAAGAGTCCCAGTCCAAGATTTAGCTCTCCAGCATAATCTTTGCTAGTAGGATTGGTAAGTTCAAAAATATGATTTTTCTCATCTTTATACTTCCAGTCTGTATCTTTTACGCCTGCCCATCCTACAATATAATGCTCAACATCTGAATTATACCAGTTCATAAGCTTCATTGCTGCTTCCTGGTTCTTAGAATTAGCCGAGAAAAGTAAGCCGACGTTGCTTGCAGGATATACAGATTCTGCTTTGCCTTTTGTACCTGTCAAGCTAGCAATTTGATAATTGGCTTCAGGAAAATTTTGGTTTAAGGTTCCATGGTTTAGTGAAACCCTTGAATACCAAAGAGCAGTAGCAGCAACCTTATTTTGCTTTATGTATTCAACGTTCTGCGTTGTTTTATATGTAAACGCTTCTTTGGTAATCAAACCCTGCGCATACCAGTCATGCATTTTTGTAAGAAAATCTTTATAGCCCGGTGCTGACTGTGCTGGTTTAATCTTTCCGTCTGTATCTTTAAAATTACTATACCCGTATTCAGTAAATGCTCCAGCAAAGCAATATCTTAAAGATTTCAAATCCGCCAGCATCGTTATCGTGCTTCCCGAACCTGCTGGGTCAGAAGCTTTTATCGTTTTCAATGCTTTATCTAGTTCGTCAATTGTTTTTGGCATTGTAATATTAAGCTTTTTCAGCCAGTCTTCTCTTATCCACACGGGATAAGCCACTGTAGGAGTATATCTTGGTATTCCCCATACCTTTTTGTCCTTATCAGTCATACCTTGAAAGAAGTCAGCAGAAATATTCTTTGTAACATCCTTCCCGCTCTTGCTTAATAAATCATTTATCGAAGTGATCATTTTTTTTGGGGCATAATCCTGCCAATCCCCCCAGTAAATATCCAACTCTTCTCCAGAGCTAAGCAATAAATTCAATTTTTGTTTGGCACCATCAACATCAGTTGGCGGAACTATAATTACTGGCTCTACTCCAATTTCGTCAACAATAACCTTTTTAATAGATTCGAGTTTTGCGGGATTTGAAGTTATACCAGATTGCATAGCTCCACTGTTATTATACACATAGACCTTTGGAATAACTTTACTTTTACTACTGTCGTTGTTAGTATTGGTCGAAGTATCTTTCGAAGAACACCCAGCAATCAAAAGCATTGTACAAACCAACGTCAGAGAAATCACTTTTTTGTAAACCGATAATCCTCTCTTGCTTTCATGTAATATCATTTTATCTCTCCCCCCTCAAATATTATTATAGCCTGCTCTTATAATATAGGATATTCTGACAAGGTTAGCTACTTCAATATTGCTCACTTTTTTACTCTGGTTGCTTTTTATAGATTTTTTACACATTTCTTATAAAGATTATATAAATTTGAATATGCAAATTATACAACTTGCCTCATCGCAGCCTCAAAGTTTGTGGATTTTGCCGAATAATGTAAGCTAGCATTAGCTACAGGTGTTACTGTGTAGGAAATCTCCTTTGTTCACAGATGATATCATTTTATCCCCAAATATCACTATAGACTTTATTCTATAATATAGGATAATTAGAAAAATTTAGCCACTTTCTATATTTCCAATGCTATAATATTACTATGGAGGGCATTATAGTTATGGATAGTTTATATATTGATTTAGAAGAGCAAAAATTTATAAATATTGAGTATCATTTAATGGGCTATGATCCTGACCTTCATAAGAACCGCAATCATGAAGGCTTTGAGATAATACAGACATGGTCCAATGAAGGTTATGTACTGGTAAAGGACAGAGTTTATCCCATGCTAGAAGGTGCAATTTATATTATTAACGGTATCGAGTCCCATAGTACAAATCCTGCGGATATACAGAGATACACTCGAAGTAAAATTACATTTTCACCATCCTACCTACATAAAATAATTGATTTGATGGGACACCCATATCTCCTTGATCCATTTATAAATAATGACAATTCAAACTGCATGTTTGTTCCTCCACTTGATATACGTGACGAATTCGACAACATTTTTGATAAAATTACTCGTGAATCGTGTGCAAATCCTGCAGGGGCTTCTGCACTTATTTCATCTTGTGTGGTTGAAATGCTCACTCATATTTACAGACTTGGTTCACTGGATGATAAATCCATGGTTCAACATGCTTTTCCCCACCAAAACCATATTTCCTCTATGATTGAATATATAAATGCAAACCTGACAAAGGAATTCATTCTTGATGAAATGTGTGACGATTTACATTTAAGCAAGTTTTATGCCTGTCACATATTTAAAAAAGTCACCAAGATGACAATAATGGAATATCTAATTGAAAGACGTATATCAGAAGCAAAAAAGCTGCTTTCACACACAAACAAGCCAATATCGGATATTGCCATGTCTACGGGCTTCAGCAGCTTTTCATTATTTAGCAGGACTTTCAGTAAGTTAACAGGTTGCACTCCTTTAGAGTACAGGAAGCGATAAGCTAATGTTTATCGCTCTATAATAAAAACTCTTTTTCACTCAAACTGTAACCTCTAATTTGAGCATTTGGAGCATCATCTACAATGTAACCTACTATATATATTTCTCCATTCTCAAATTGTGCCCAACCGGAATAGCCAAGGTCGGCGACAGGACTTCTATCATAGTCAATTGGCATAATCCTTGTAGTCTGTTCTTTTCTCTCTATAGTTTTAGCCGACTGCACATCAGTTAATGCAGCGAAAAAGTTCTGCGCACGTGTGCTGAGCCAACCTTTACCTCCCTGTATGAAACGGTAGGTTATCATGATATTTCCACTTTGAAGTATTCCGGCTACCGGTCTGTGACACCCTGGCAGCGGCATCCTATAAGGGCCTTCCCAGCTTTCTCCATTGTCTTTGGAAATTGATTTATAGCAGTCCTTACCATCTGAAGAATTTTCCCTCATAAAAGCAACCAATGTTTCATCAGGTAGTTTAAGTATAGATACTTCACAAAGATTTAGTCCTTCTTGACTACCAACTGTTACTGGGCCAACCCAATCCTTTCCCTGATTGTCAGAATACCAGAGACACTGTTCAAGATACCTGTGCTCAGGACTTCCTTTATGTGCTGATAATATCCATCTTCCGTTTGTAAGCTCAAGGAGTTTGTCTGGAACAATCCCAATAACAGGTGTTTCAATAGGGCCTGTCCATTTTTCACCTTCTGCGTCCCCAAACCACAGATAGCTTTTACCTTCTCCCTCACCTTTACCATTCTTACCTTTAGTAAATATCTTGTCACAAACTATAACCAGTCTGCCATCTGAAAGTTTAGAAATTCTTGCACAATTCCAGTAAGGAATACCATTTGTAATTTCAGTCACTGGTATTTTATCCCCCCAGGTTCTGCCCCTGTCGGTGCTCATCTTTAGAACGATTCTTGTGTATGCTCGATCAGTATGATGTTTACATTCCGAGAATATACAAATTAATTTTCCCTTTTCTGTTAATACAACATCTGGCCAAGCTTCATATTTACTGTCATCACGACTTATTGAAAACTTTTCAATTGCCACAATATCAACTCCTTATATACCATATTAGAATATAAAGCAATTGTTGTATATTCTTTTATTGCTTATAATTTTACTACTATTGCTTTTTTCATGGGGTAAGTATCAGCAATTTTTTTATATCTGAGAGACATTTCACCTACACCAGCTATCGTCCTGACAGTTAAATGCCTCTAAAATAGATGTAGCTTTTTTACTTTGACTAGGCGCTAGAGTATTTCGTTCCATTAACACATCAATCTTTTCTTTATTAACAGATATATTTGAAAACCCGTATTTATTATCTTTTGAAGAATGGTGCAACCCTCCAGCTCTTTAATAACTGCAACATTATCTCCACGTTCTCCTGCTCCATGCAAGGATAATATTAATGGCCATTTTTTTGATTCTAAATCATGAGATACCTCCCTCCAGGTTCTGCCCCTGCTTAAAATTTTACTGTTATTGCCTTTTCATGGAGTAAAACTTAGCTTCTGGATCCCACTTTCTCCGCCAAAATAAAAGACTTCGAGGTTTAACTCGAAGTCTCTTTTAAGACTAAAATAATATTTTAGCAATTATATGCAATAAATTGTTTTTATACTATAATTATATAATAGTTTACATAATAATTAATATTCGAAGGGGAGGATTGCATTAAATCAACAAATCATTAAAGTTCTAGTTTAGCAGTTGGTTGGACAAAAATAGTCTGAACATAAATTGGGCAAGAAAAGTAGATTTGTAACATTCAAATATTAAAAGATGATTAAGTCAAAAGCGGTTCTTTTCATACTATTATATTTTGAAGAGGGTGGTGAATTGGAGAATTTATTTTGATACTATTAACAGATAAAAACATAGCTTTGTTCACAATTTAAAGGAGAATGCTAATATGAGATTAAAAATAAGAGGTAAAACTATACTGCTGATGACAGCTTCTATCCTAGTGTTTTGTATTGCAATTAATATTTTAGTTTATAATGAGTTTAACAAATATATCACTCAAAGCGTATTGACTTCAGATGCTAGGGTTGGGATGAGCATAGTTGGTGAACGCTTTCCCGGTGACTGGATAGTAGTGGATGGCAATCTTTATAAGGGAAACAAATTGATCAATGACAATTCCGAATTGGTAGATGATATAAAGAAAAGTACTGATACAGAATGCACTATATTCTTAAATGATACCAGAATCAGTACAACTGTATTGCAAGACGGAAAACGTGCAATAGGGACAAAAGCAGCCGACAATATAATTGAAAGTGTACTTAAAAATGGTGATGAATACATAGGTGATGCAACAGTATTAAACAAACCCTATAAAGCAGTATATATACCAATCAAAGATACTAACGGTAAGGCAGTGGGCATGTTTTTCATAGGTAAGGAGATAAAAGTAATTATTAACCAAATAAATACTGTTGCTTATAAAATTATACTTACAAGCGCAGTGATGCTGGTTATAATAGTGTTCATAAGCATGTTTATGCTTACAAAGGTTATAGTAAAACCATTACAAGAGGTCTCGGAAGTAATGAAAAAAGCGTCGAAAGGCGATCTGACTGTAAGAACAAAGCTCAAAAACAATGACGAAGTCGGCCAGATAGGCCAAGATATAAATGCGATGCTAAATTCTCTTGATGCAATCATCCTGGGCGTGGAGGTAAAATCAGCAGAAATCAACAATTTTGCATCCAACTTATCAACTACTTCCATTGTAATGGCTGAATCATCACAGGGGGTGGCAACTGCTATAGGCGAGACCGCACAAGGAGCCTTTCAGCAAGCTGAGGACTTGTCAAATATCACGATTTCGTTGGAGAGCTTCAGCACAGCTTTGGAAAGCATATATAATTCTATGACCGCAGTTAAGAAAGGCTCTTCACTGACTGAAGAATTTTCAAGTGTAGGAAGCAAGAAACTGATAGAGCTGACCACTTCAATAAAAGAAGTAAACTTATCCTTTGACGCTACTTACCAAACGGTAACTTCTCTCAATGACCAGATTAACAAGATTGATGTAATCGCCACATCGATCAAATCAATCTCTGACCAAACCAACCTGTTATCGCTGAATGCTGCAATAGAAGCCGCCAGAGCTGGAGAAGCCGGCAGTGGGTTCTCTGTTGTTGCACGAGAGATAAAAGCTCTGGCTGAACAGTCAAAACAGGCGACAGAAATTATATCCCAACTTGTGAGGAAAATTGCAGAAAGTACAGAAGAAGTTATAGTTGCGAACAATAATACAAGAGAAAAACTAAACTCACAGATTGAAACAGTAAATGATACAACTGAATCATTTGAAGTAATTTTAAAATCTGTATTCGAAACGACTCCAATACTAAACAAGGCTTCCAATGAAACAGATATTGCCATAAAAGCAAAGGACAGCATTGTAACAGGAATCCAGTCTGCAGCGGCTGTTGCAGAACAGTCATCGGCATCGACTGAGGAAATATCAGCAGCCACTGAAGAGATGACAGCAGCAACTCAAGAAGTGGCAACTATGGCAGAGAGGTTGCAGGAGATTTCAAACGAGCTTGTTGAAAACATCCAAATCTTCAAGGTATAAACAAGACTTTTAATTGGCATATCGTCTTTCTACTTAATTATTATAAAAGTTTAGGTCTAATTGTCCAAATTGATTAGATACACAATATTTAAGGCAGCTGTGAACTTAACAGCTGCCTTAAATTTGTACTATAGCTTGTTTTGTTAACAAAACCAACGAATCAGCTTTGGCTAAATATTTGGCAAAGCTTTTATGGGTTCCCTGGGTATGTAGTATTATTTGAGTAAATATTCCCATCTGAGGTATCAGTCAAACTCTTATTACTTGTTAGCGAATCATCTACTGGTCTTTGAACCTCTGCAATAATGGCTTTTATTACACTGTTATTCTGTAAGTAAAAAGTATTGTTTGAGATATTAACGTCTCTTCCTTTAACATCAATACATGAATCTGAGTAGTTTTGGCCTGATATCCCCGCTCCAAGGAATGTGCTATTTGTTACAATGGTACCAAATGTCCCCTCTTTTATGTCCATATGCTCTGCTGTTACATCTGGACCAAATGTGCAGCCTGTAATCGTATTATTATTGCACGAATAATTATATTTGCTCCATACACTATAGTCAGACCCAACATATAAGCCTTCACCAAATGAAGCAGACGCAATTCCAGTATTGCTCACAATACAGTTCTGTGCTGTATTGTTTGAGCTACCATCTCTAAAGTGAATTCCTTCCATACCTATATTGTATACGTTACAGCCATAAATAAGACAATGGTTTGCGCTATCAAGCATTATGCCTTTTTGCGCATTTGTAACTTTTACATTTTTAATATCCCAATAGTCTCCTGTAATATAAAGTACATATCCGCTTCCTGTTCCAGCTCCTTGCAGCACTGCTGGATTTGATGTAGTTTCACTTTCTATTGTAATATGGTTTGAAGATGTACCATTCTTTGAAGAATAAAAATATGCAGTAGCTGAACCGCCGCCAGTGGTTACTGAGGTTCCACTCCCCGTATAAGTGCCTGATTTGATTACTATCCTGTCACCTGCTTGTGCATTTGATAGAGCAGTCTGTATTTCCGCTGCGGTATCACAGTAAATCACACTTCCCCCTGGTGTAGGCGTTGGTGTAGGTGTAGTTGGCGTTGGCGTAGTTGTCGGGGTTGGTGTTGGTGTACTTGAACCACCTGGTTCGGTACCCCATATTAGGATTCCATTCTGATACATTGTTACTTTATCCCAGTCAGCAAGTGAAGTTTTGGTTGGATCATATGAGTAGTCATCAGTCTCAGAGTAATTGCTATAGTCTGTTTTACCTGCCCTAAACTTCATTCTTCCTGTATTATTACCTGCTGCAATGCTTCCCGCACTTGATGTAAATCCAACTTGTAGGTAATGGCCATTGGTAGCATCACCAAATGTTCCCGCTATATCACTTTTGCTTGGCAGCGAGCCTTGAAAGTCCGTTGTAAATCTTTCTCCTACAGTACCATCCTTTGTATACCAGTAACGTATTGTTATTGTAGAAAGGGCCACAGATGATGAGCCATTATTTAATATCTCTATATATGGTCTTATGGCATTATTAGTAGGATCTGAAGGGTCACCGCACTGGTACTGAAGTTCAAGACTGCCCGTACTTGCAGCAAATGACACTGACATCATAGATATCATCATCGCCACAACAACTGTATACCCTAATATCTTCTTTGTTATTTTTAACATACTTTTACCTCTCTCTTTTTATATTTCTCTAATTCGTTTAACTTTAACGTCAAAAATATTCTTCAAGCTTGTGAAGTTTATGTAGTAATATTCGTTAAAGTAACTTGTCATAAGAAACCAAGCCGCATTCTACTAAAGCATTAGTTAACTCCGCTAAAAAATTTCAGGCCTTTAAAACTCCTTGGCGGTACTAAAGCCCTTATATATATCTAATTCTAGAATAGATAATCAGAATTAAGTAAAATAAACTGTTGTGCATTATGTAATTATAATAGGTAGCTTTATAAGAAAATCTTTAGATAAGCAGCTAAGAAGCTATTCTTAAATAAATTTTTACATAAAACAAAAAATTTGAAATAGTAACAACAACCGACATTATAATTATAATGTATACCAGTTGAATTACAATGAACCAAAGTACCAACTTTATTCGAAAATGTTATTTTTAATTACATATATAGCCAACTGTGTTCTATCCCTTATCTCTAGTTTACTCAAAATTCTATTTATGTATTTTTTGATACTGCTTTCTGACAAATGAAGTCTTTCGCCAATTTCTTTATTTGACATCCCTTCTGCAACGCATTTCATGACTTTTAATTCATTTTCACAAATTCTTACTTCTAACTTTTCCACTCATTATCCTCCCAAAACTTCTACTGTTTCTCAACTTTTTCTATCTTAATGATGTAATTATCAAATGCAATGAATATCAAGTATATTATACTGTAAAGCTTATACTGGTGATTCATTCAATACTGAAGCAGGAAGAAATACATTATTATACGACATCACAGAAGTTTGAAGATGCAGTTCTAAATGAGCACTCCTCTTAAATCCTAATTTATATCTAATTCATTCATTAAGCAATGAGGATTATTTCAAAAAAGGGGGAATTTTTTATTGGATTCTGTAATTCATAGATTGTTTACACATTTGTCTATTTTTTATGTAAATATTATGAGTTATAATAAATATATAAAATAAAGTTTTAATATTGTCGTCTCCTAACAAATATGTGGATTGTTGTGACTGATGATTAAATTTATATGAGAGGGTAGAACTATCATGCTAAAAAATAAAACTGTAATGAGTGATCTTTCAAACATGATTAATGTAGAACAGTTGCCAAACAATCTAGCTGAACAAATAGATGAACTAATTGAACTTGAAATGATATATTCATCTGCCGTTAAGGAAATCAGTACAAAACTTGAAATTCTAGATGATGAGTTCCAGTCAAGGCACAAGAGAAATCCTATCCATAATATTCAAAGCCGCGTTAAATCTCCTGAGAGTATATTTAATAAGCTTTATCGTAAAGGATATGATATTAGCCTAGAATCTGCAAGAGAAAACTTAAATGATATTGCAGGAATACGGGTCATCTGTTCTTACATTGATGATATTTACACTATTGCAAACATGCTTAAAGCGCAGGATGATATCACTTTAGTTCGTGAGATTGATTATATAAAAAATCCAAAACCAAATGGATATCGTAGCCTACATTTGGTCTTGAAGATACCGGTGTTCTTCTCTAGCCATACTGAACTGGTTCAAGTTGAAGTGCAGATAAGGACCATTGCAATGGATTTCTGGGCAAGTCTAGAACACCAGTTGCGATATAAATCAGCTGATGAAATCCCTGATTCCTTATCCAATGAGTTAAAAGAATGTGCAGATACTATCTCATCCATTGATTTAAAAATGCAGAACATACACAGCACTGTTGAAAATTTATATAGTAAGGAATAACTCCTTATTAAACAATACAAAAAGTGAGTACCCCCTAAAAGTTTATCTTTACGGTGATACTCACTCTTTTTTATGACATTTCCTATTATTTTATTAGAAAGCTCTCACATTCTGTAGAATCACATATAACTGTATTTTGGAAACCGCCAATACTTATAGTCTTGGCATTACAAAGCTGATTATTATTATGAACACAATCTTCCACAACACAATTAACGCTTATATCCTCTGTGCTGTGATGGCTACTTTTATCAATGGGAAATTCAGTACACATATATGTACTGCACATTGTTTCACTTACAGTTAATTCGCTATTCTCTACATCTATGGCGCCAGCTGCACATAGACCTCCCTTTTGATACTTACATGTTTCAACAGAACAATTTAATTTAGGCAATTTTAACTCACTCCTGTTTCTTCAGTTTTAGATAGAATTATTATTTGCCAATAATTTTTTTATATTCTTATAATATTGTTAGAGAATAAATCATCGTTATTATGTTATATGGTTCTTCGCTACATTCAGAATAGCAAAAATGCGTTATGTGAAAAAGGAGTCTGTGCTATTAAACACAAACTCCTTTTTTTAAATAAAATCATCACTCAAAATTTCATTTTTTAACTGTTTCAATGGCCTTTTTACCGAAATCGTTGTTTACAAGCTTGTTAAAGTCTGCGGATTGTTTTAATTCTCCAGCTTCCTGCATAACCTTTTGTAAAAGGTCAAATGACTCTTTCTTCATCATCGGGTCCTTGTTCCATGCATCAACATCTTTGTAACGTTTTGCAACTTGTGTCAATATCTCCTCAGTAGTATCAGGGAATGATGGCTTAATCACTTTTGCTATTTCTGCAGGTGTATGGGTGTCAACCCATAGTTGGCCTTTGTACAAGGCATTTGTGAACTTCTGAATAACATTATAGTTTTTAGCTATGTAACTATTCTTTGCGAAATATGCAGTATAAGGTATCTCACCGCTCTCTTGCCCTACAGAAGTCAGTACATACCCTTTGCCTTCCTTCTCAACCATAGAAGCTGTTGGTTCAAACAATGCAACATAGTCGCCCTGTCCCCCTGTAAAAGCTCCTGCCATCAGGTTGAACTGAACGCTTGTATCTACATTAACGTCCTTCCCAGGAATAACCCCATTCTTTTTCATTACATATTCAAGAGTCATCTCTGGTACTCCACCTTTTCTTCCGCCAATAACATTTTTGCCTTTCATATTGCTCCACTTAAAGGTCTCAGACTTTCTTCCAACTATGAAAGAACCATCTCTCTTTGTCAATTGAGCAAATACTGATGCATAATCTTCCTTTCCTTCATTATAAACGTAAATAGTTGTCTCCGGTCCTGCTAAGCCAATATCAGATTGTCCTGCAAGAACAGCGGTCATAACCTTGTCAGCGCCACCTCCGTTGGTTAGCTCAATCTCCAACCCTACGTCCTTGAAAAAGCCTTGATTAATAGCAACATATTGTGGAGCATAGAAAACTGAATGTGTAACTTCATTTAACCTGATTTTAGTTACTTCCTTATTACTGCCACAACCTGTAAAAACAAGGGATAAGCCAATAACTGCTGTAAGAAAAACAAGTACTTTTTTCATGTCATTCATCCACCCTTCTGCCGAATAATTACGGCTCACTATTTGCCACTCTTAGTATTCATTATATGAAGAAGCATATTTGAGGGTGAAAATATTGCATAGAAAGAATATTACTCACCCTTTACCAAAATCTTTTCTAAATACACAACTACTTGATACATTAAAGTCGCTGCTACAGAAAGGATCAAAACACTGGTCATTACCAAGTCAAGCTGAAATACCTGGCCACCATAAACTATTAAATATCCTAACCCAGCCTTTGAAACCAGAAATTCTCCCATGATTACGCCTACCCAAGAAAGCCCTACATTTATTTTAAGTGCGTTTATTATGGTAGGGAAATTATAGGGGATAACAACTTTTGTAAGTATTTGCATCTTGTTTGCCCCAAAAGTTTTTACAAGCTTAATCTTATCCTCGTCAACTGTCAGAAATCCGTTTAGAACCTCCATTATCGTAACTATTAAAGATATAGCTAGCGCCATTACTACTATGGCTTCTGGCCCTGCACCTATCCATACAATAAATATTGGACCTAACGCGATTTTAGGAAGGCTATTTAACACTACAAGGTATGGATCTAATACTTTTGTTAAAAACTCAGAAAGCCAAAGAAAAATGGCAATTATTGTACCAAAAACTGTCCCAAGAACAAAGCCTATTACTGTTTCCACGCAAGTTACCCTTATATGGGTAAACAGTTGTCCCTCATTATATAAATTTCTAAGGGTCTTTAATACCCTTGAGGGCTGACTAGTAATAAATGAATCAATTATTTTCTTATCTGCAGCCCATTCCCATAAAGCAAAAAAGGCTATCAGTATAAATATCTGAGTCAATAATATGGCTAACCTTTTTAATTTCAAATTTCTCAAATACGCCCTATGGTCCTTTGAAATAATAATATCTTTTTGCTGTACCCTAGACATGTACTTCCAGCTCCTTCCATATGGTGTTAAAGTATCCTCTAAACTCAGGGGCCTCTCTAGAGCACAATGGAGTACGTTTATTACAGGTCAGCTCTATTTTATGTATATTCTTTATGGTCGCAGGCCTGTTTGACAGAACCACCACTCTATCAGCCATACTTATGCCTTCAGAGATATCATGAGTAACCAAAATCGCTGTCTTATTTTCTTTTTTGATTATAGTGTAAATGTCTTCACTTACAGCTAATCTGGTTTGATAATCCAGTGCCGAAAATGCCTCATCTAGCAGTAGTATATCTGGTTTTGCAGCCAATGTTCTAATAAGCGCTGCCCTTTGCCTCATACCCCCAGATAGCTGGTTTGGATATTTATCCTTGAAATCGTACAAGCCATATGTTTTTAACAGCTCATGGACATATTTTTTATTTTCTGAAGTATGCATTTTCCTTATTTCCAGCCCCAGCATTACATTCTGAAGGATTGTTCTCCAGTCAAAAAGCTCATCTTTTTGTAACATATAGCCAACTTCGAAGGATGTACCACTAACTTTTTTTCCATTAATAAAAACATCCCCCGAAGTCTGTGCTAAGAGTCCTGACATTATTGATAGAAGTGTTGATTTCCCACATCCACTGGGCCCTATTATGCTAATAAATTCTCCTTTGTCTATTTTTAAATTTATATCTGAAAGTGCATCAATTTCTCCATTTTGTGAATGGTATTTCATAAAAAGTCTGTCTATTTCAACAATATAACCCATTTTCAACCACCTTCCAGCATAAATTTCTGTATTGAATAAATGTATCTTGCCACCTCCAACATACTTAATCAAAAAGTTTATTCATAATAATTATATTCTGATAACACCATAAAAGTGCCCACATATAAGGGTTACATAATTATCTTTTTAAGTTAAATCAGGGATACTGACATTAAAAAATATGCTTTAAGATTCTTCGCTGACGCTCAGAATGACAAAACTAGTGTCCAACACCCCCTTACACTTACTCTTCCAAATAAAGTGGGCAGAATTCCAAGCCCATCAAAAAAAGCTTCTAGAAGCAATAATTGTTGCTTCCAGAAGCTTTTAAGTAGGACTTTTATCTCCATATATTAATAAGATGAAAAAATATGCTTTGAGCTGGTGTTATAAATTACCTCTAATCTTATCTAGCTCCAAATTTATATATAGTGGTGAAATTGTATTCGTCTCCCACCTTCAATATTGGTGAGGGGAAGTTTTTATGCTTTAAAGCATTTGGATAGAACTGAGTTTCCAGACATAGACCGTCATTTCTATTATAATTTGCACCAGCCTTGCCAGCTTCAACATTTTTTAAGCCATTGCCACTATAGAACTGCATCCCAGGCTTATTTGTATATACCTCCATGAATCTTCCGCTTTCTGGGTCATAAACCTCAGCTGTCTTCACAGACAGGTTACCTTTTGCATTTAATACAAAGTTATGATCATATCCGTGTCCATTTTTAATCTGTGTATCCTCAGCCGAAATTCTATCTCCAACTCTACTCATTGTTGTAAAATCAAGGGGAGTCCCTTTTACATTAGCTATTTCCCCGGTCGGAATGCTTTCGTTATTAATAACAGTAAATTGGTCAGCATTGATATATACTTCATGGTCTAAAATATTTCCTGAATTATGTCCTGATAGGTTAAAATAAGTATGATTAGTAAGGTTAACTACTGTGTCCTTGTCTGTTACTGCTTGGTAGTTAATAGAAAGCTCATTATCCTCTGTAACTGAGTAAAAAACTGTAACAGACAGATTTCCGGGATAACCTTCTTCCATGTCTTTGCTCAAATAAGTAAGTTTTAAAGTTTGTTCATTTTCTTCACCAACAATTTCTGCGCTCCAAAGTACTTTGTCAAAACCCACCAGACCGCCATGGAGGTGATTATTCCCATTGTTCTTTGCTAATTTATATGTTACTCCATTTAATTCAAATTCTGCATTTTCAATCCTGTTACCATGTCTTCCTATTAAAGCCCCTAAATGAGGACCGTTTTTTTCATAGGGCTGAAACTTCTCGTATCCAAGAACTACGTCGGCTACCTTACTATTTTTATCAGGAACCTTCAATGTTACTATAGCTCCTGCAAAATTCGTTATTTCAGCACTCATACCCTTAGAATTTGATAGAGTAAATATATCAACTGCTCTACCATCTTCAGTTTTCCCAAATGTTTTTTTCGTAATGTTCATTAATGTAATCTCCTCTCAAATCACTTTTAAAATTATCTTTAATAATTCAAATTCAACGTTAAATCTAAAATAAATAGTCCGTTATAAACTTTACTAATCGATAGTCAATTCAATTGGACAATGATCTGAACCCATTATACCATAGTGAATTTTTGCATCTATGAGCCTTGATTTAAGTCTATCAGATACGCAGAAGTAGTCTATTCTCCATCCTGCATTTTTCTCTCTTGCCTTGAACATGTACGACCACCATGTGTATGAATTAGCTTTATCTGGGTAGAAGAATCTAAAAGTGTCTATAAACCCATCACCTAGAAGCTCTGTAAACTTACCTCTTTCTTCATCAGTAAAACCAGCATTTTTTCTGTTAGTTCCAGGATTTTTTAAGTCAATTTCCTGGTGGGCGACATTTAAATCTCCACATAATATTACAGGCTTGATTATATCCAGAGCCTTTACATATGACCTGAAACTGTCCTCCCAAACCATTCTGTAAGATAGTCTTTCAAGCTCTCTTTTAGAATTTGGAGTATAGATTGTCACAAAATAAAAGCCATCAAATTCCAAGGTCAAAACCCTTCCTTCGGTATCGTGTTCTTCAAATCCTATTCCGTAGTTTACAGATAAGGGTTCCACCTTTGTAAATATTGCAGTTCCAGAATAGCCCTTTTTGACAGCATAATTCCAATATTGATAATAGCCCTCAAGTTCAAGATTAATCTGCCCTTCTTGCAACTTTGTCTCCTGAATACAGAAAATGTCAGCATCCTCTTCTTTAAAGAAATCCGTAAATCCTTTTTCAACACATGCTCTTATTCCATTAACATTCCATGATATTAGTTTCATCGTATGAATCCTCCACTTTTTGAGAATATACCCATAATTATATACTAATATCATACTTATTAAAAATTAAAGATAAGTTAATTTGCACTATTGCTAAATTTTTTCCTTAGTTATATAGGTCTAAATGCCCAGTCTATACCTATATATAGCTTTTCAGTCTGTTTGTCAGTTAAAACATTTACCTTTTCTTACGATATATAAAAAGTAGTAATTTTTCAATTGAGGTGGATTTCATGAGCATATTAACCTACCAAGATGGTAGTTTCTCTATTAATGAAAATGAAATAATTTTTGCTGAAAGTCAGACATGTCAATCAATAAACATTTTGCTTCAGGGAAAAGTTGATGTATACCTGTGCTACTTAGATAATTGCGTAGGCATAAGTGAAGTTGAGATATATAAAAATAGCTTTAAACTATTTACAATAGATAAAGGCTCTATTTTGGGATGCGAGGGCCTTTTTGATGAAGGTCTTCAATATTTTACTTATAAATCGGTAACAGATAGTGCCGTGTATGTTTTCTGCACACCCACTATTGGCAAGCTTCATGAAGTAATTGAATCTCATAAGGAGTATGGGGCTTATGTAGTTACCTCTATAGCCGATACTATAACCCATAGTGTAGAAGCCCTATCAAAAGCAAATATTACCTTAAGAGAGCTGGAAATCTTGACAGAAAATCTTTTAACCTATTTCTGGCACTATAAAGAAATATTAAACTTTAGTACAGAGGGAGTTAGCCAGGAATTTTTATCTAGAATAGAAAATTTCGAAAACCTAAAAGAGAAAAACATTCTACCACCAACATTTTTTAACGAAGAGTTTTTTATGGAAGATCACTCAATCGATACTCCTCTAGCGGATATGGAATTTAGTTATCACGAAACTTCCGAAACATTATATTATAAAAGGTTCTTAAGAATTCCAGCAGACGCAAGGAAAAGCTTTTTTGGGTATGATTTCAATGTTACCAGCTATCACTGCAGGCAGGGAATTCTATATCTAAATGAGTTGCAGGAAAAGTTAAAGGAATCCTTCAATAATCTCTATAACCTTTATAAAATACTATGCTCTAAAGATGAGCATAGTATAATAAACCAATACGTCAAGGCTTCCTATGGTTTGAGACTTGACATTCTATCGACTCAACATTTTTTAAAACTGATAGATTTTGTGGGTCAAAAAGCACAGTATTATATAATTCTCTTTGCCTCTGAATATTGTAATGACTTTGGGATGGATGAAGTATATATTGAAAATATAGTTACGCAAGCTAAGCTTGGTAGAAGTCCATTTTATGAAACTTCAGAAAAACTGTCTGTATCTGAAGTTTTTTACGAAAATATTCCTGAGGAGCTCCGTGACAGTGCGAAGAAGATAGTAGAATACTCTGGTATAGATGAAGAAACAGGAGCAAAGTTTTTATCAAATCTGGATTCTTTCAGAATACTTAATGATAAATTTAGTGTTGATGAAAATACAGGAATCCTCAGAAAAAGTATCACGAACGCCTTCTTTAAGATTTATGAAGGAGTAATAAAAAGAGTTATTGCTGAAAAGCCTCAAACAAGGCTTTACCACATGTTTTTGAATTTTGGTTATATGGACGAAAGGCTACTACTACCAGAGCAGACTTTATCATTGTATAGCGCTGTCGAGAAGTTTATTGGGCAAAGTGATAGTCAAGTTTATTGTATGCGAGACTGGTTGAACGATATTTATGAAATAAAGAAGGATCCTTCTTTAAATGAATTTTCCATGGACTACAATGATGTATTCAGAGATATGAAAAAGCGTGGAGAGCTTACAGACAAAGATAGGCTGACATATATGGTTAATAAGGATGGAAGATTGAATTTCGAAATAAATAACATGTTCAAATCAAATCATAGAGTCTGTTATGGCCAGCCAAGCACATACTTTCCCATACTCCACAAGGATATTTTTATTAGAGATTTAGATAAAGCCTTGGTCACCCCTGAGAAAGTTATCTCTAGTCTTGAAAAGATATTGGAGGTTGACTACTCAGCCTTTCATAGAGAAATAAATTACAAAAATGCAACTAAAGGGATTGAAAAGGAATTATTAATGATGCAAGTGATGCCTGAAATTATTCTCATGCCAACTTTCGGCTCAAGGGGAATAATGTGGCAGGAGATAACTGGAAGGGTTAGAAGCAGTCCCGGAAGATTTATCATACCTATAATGACAGCAGAGAATCTAGACGACATGTTAGTAAAACTTGTTGGCAACTTTAGATGGGAGCTCTGTAGAACAATGATGGGAGTTGCCTGGAACGATTTCACTCAGAAATCCCTGACTTCTGAGTATACTGACTACATACAGTTCTATAAAAAGAATAAAGAGCTTTCCGATGATAATAAACAAAAGATAGCTGTTCAGATGGTTAAGCATAGGAGTCTTATGCGAGAAATATTTACATCTGATTACGAGTCTTGGTTTAACTATGAGTCAAAAGGTATAATAAGGCTCAATAAAGTTTCTAGAAGCATTCTTTATAAGTACTGCCCCTTTAATAAGGAAATACGTGAAAAGCTCTCTAATCATCCATTGTTCAGCGATATAAATTCCCATTATAGAATTCTTCGTGCAAAGCAACTAAGAGAAGTGGATAATCATTATAAAAAGTTAGAAAAATCTGGCATTGAGTTGGATGACGAAATGGTTAATAATCTTAAGTTTTATAAAGAGATGTAACCCTCATATAGAAGAATCTTTTAAAATATATATTTAAAGATTCTTCGCTACTCTTAGAATGACACAGATACCACGCACCATGGCATAAACACCACACCTTATGGCACAAGTACCGCATCTTATGGCGCAAATATAGTTTTTACAAACCACAAAATGGGCGAACCTTGTTCGCCCATTAAAATTACTCGCCTACTCACTAAGTGATAACTAAACTATGTAGTCAAACTATGTTATTCCACATAGCCTACTATTCTATCTCTATAGTCTTTTCTAATATCCTGTCTAAGATATTCTAAAAATCTACTTATTAATGTAGCAGCCTGGGCCTTTGTAATGTATGAATTAGGATTCAGGTACCCTCTGTCATCGCCCTTAATAAGCCCAATTTTTTGAGCTACATATGCAGACCGTCTAGCGTACTGTGGAATCTCATCATTATCATTAAAATTGGTTATAGGATTCTCTCCAGAAGCTATACTTTCAAGTCCAAGTGCATTAATAAATATAGTAAGTGTATCTGCCATTACAAGGTAATCGTTCACTCCCAAGGTTCCATCACCCTTGCCATTAATCAGACCCATTTTTAAAGCTTCGTTTATTCTAGTAAAATACTTGCTGTTTACATCTAGGTCAGTAAATGGAGAAATAATAACAGTCTTCTTGCTAGTTGTTGTTCTTGTAGTAGTCGTTTGAGTGGCTGTCCCTACATTGTTTACAGCATTAACCATATCAGCAATGAATTCGACTTTTGTAATATAGTCTTCAGTGTTAAAAGTATTTATATCCTCATCAAATATCTTAAGACTAAATAATTCCTTGATATACTGCTCAGCCCAATGTCCATTTATCTGATAAATGCTAGGTGCCATTAAGCTCTTTAGAGTTGGCGCATTATCAATTCTTAAGGTTCCACTGTAATCATTTATATAGTCAGTTGTATCAGTAAGTCTAGCTGTGTATTCCAAAACGCTTTCGTTTTGTTCAGACTGAATGAAGCCTCCCTGAAAACTTATAATCTGAGGCTCATTTTCTGAATATTTTAAGCTTTTCTCCATACCCGAAGATATGTTTACGTTTGCTGTACCTACCCCAATAGTCGAGATCTCGCCATTTACTACTTGCTCAGCCGTTATGGTCTGACTAAGTTTTTGTGCCTCAGCTATTCCCCAGTACTGTTGATATCCGTAAATATCGCCAATCGTCTCAACAGTAATAGTGTTTGCAGCATCTGAGCCCACCTGATAAAGCTTTTGTGTTGATAACTTCCCTGAGTAATAATCAACAGCAGGTTTATCATCCAAAACCGCAGATTTGGAAAATTCATAATTTTTAAGTGAATAAGTAGTGCCTCCGATTTTAATTGTCTCAGAGGGTTTAGTGATCGTCGTGGCTTCGGTAGTTTGATTATTCGACTCTTTAGTCTTCTTAGTGGTGAGTGTCATAGTTCTCTTCAAAGTATCTGAAGAATTCTTGACGTTCTTTAAAGAATATTCATATTTAGCATTAACAGTGTCAGTCCTTCCAGTAGTTGTAACTTTTAAGTCACCTTCAAAAATTATTGGTTCCCCCGTTATAAAGCAAACTTCCTTATATTTCATAGCTGTTTTCCCATCGGAATCCCATGAGGATATTCCGCCATCAAAGCCTCCATCACCCGCTGCTGCAAATGCTGGGGTTTGTATAAGAAGGACAGCTGCCGATACTACAGAAAACAATGTAAATATATTTTTCTTCATCATGAACCCCCCCTACTATCCTTCCACTACTACAATGTAAGCATTGCCAGTAGTAGTATAACTATCTTTTAAAAGCTTTATCTGGTCGCCTTTGGTAAGTTCCTCAGCCTTAATAACCTTATCTCCCTTAATAATAATAGTGTTTTTTAAGAGATTAACTATGTAAACTGGACTTTCACTCCACTCATAAGTATTAAGGTTGAAAATCCTTCCACTTTTCAGCTCCAATGTGCTACTAGAAGCCTTAGTTATTTCCGCTTTATAGTTATACATATTTGCAAAAGGTGCTGTACTTATTAAAACTGCTTCTCCATTTTTTGCAACTACATAAACACTTTTACCATTATAGACACTGCTAACGCCACCAGTGAAATTCCTCATAGAAACAAGCCCTGCAACATCTAACAGCCTTGTTCTGGACGTAATATCAAAGCTCTTTCCTGTATTGTAAAATTTAAAGTCATATCCCTCAAAAAGTGAATAGGACTGCACATTAAAGTTTGTACCATCATTTATTTCATTTATTCTACCTCTGTATATTTCGAAGTAATCGCTGTTCACAGCTTCACCTGCAATAACAATAGCCGCATAGGCTCCATTTGTCCCTTTATAGTAACCAGATGCTACATTTAAAGCATCTTCAAGCTCTAATGCATTAAACCCTACCAATCTTCCATCCTTTATAAATATTGTCTCATCCTTATAAGGAAGGTTAATCTGGGAATTCCTAAGTGATAATACTCCATTTAGTGTATCAATCTTCATTAAGTCATCATTGTAAATTGGCATCTGAGCCAACTGCTGTGTATTAATTGAAATAACTATAGCCTTCTCGTTGTCACCAAAATCACTTTTTGTTACAACATATGCTACGCTAAATGCTTTTACTTGGGCCAAATCCTTCAAAAGGATCTGCCTTCCATCCACAAATACCTTACATCCATTTGATAATGGAACCTTCTTAATCCCTCTGTCAGAAACCCAGTCAAAACTATTTTTACCAAGCGTCTTTACATCACTTAGAAAAATATTACTTGTATCACTTTGGTAATTCTCAAAGCTTGCTTTATATGTGTTTTTAACAGGACTATATATGTTAGAGCTTCTAACTTCAAAAACCTTCGTTCCTGATGGGCTTATGCCCAAAGTTAGCATTACACTATCGCCCTCTTTAATACTATCCTTTTCTACGCTTCCATCAGCTCCAAACCACCTAGTATCAGGATCTGTGGTCAGTACTTGTTGTGCCCCATCATCAAATTTAATTCCAATTGTGGTATTATTCAAGTTAAGGACCGTTGCATATTTAATTGTATAATTTGAGGCCGCACTTATTTGAGCAACTCTTCCATCTGAATTAAGCCTTAAAAATACTGTATCTCCAGGAAATATATCCTTTGGACTTGCCTTTACATGATCTTTATATATCTCAACTCCGTTAAGCGAGCCATAGTTATAATTTCTTAGGATATCTGAAGTTATTGAGTTAGCCCCAACCCCACTTCCATCTTGTCCATAAAGAGTTATATATCCCAATGAAGGGTTGTTGTCTTGTACTGTTCCATTTATTACGCCTGTCTCTCCAGCCTTATACACAGAATTGAATTTTTGCACTTTTTTAATGATATCATTGACCACTGTAACTACTACAAAATCATTTTCCTTAAGTTGTGACGGGGCAACATTGATTCCATCATTAATAAATTTTGCATCATTGCTATATGGAAAAGTCTGTTTCATTTTATATGGTGAACTAAGATTACCATACTGCTGTATTAAATTAATGTCAGAAGACTCACTTTTAAAGAATGTATCTAAGCTAGCAGTAAACCCTTTAGAATCTATACCTTTTAACTGCCCAACAAGATATTGTGTATCTAAATTACTTGAAACCACATTTACAAACTTAACTATTCCATTAGCATCAAAGATGTATTCAATTCTGTCTCCAGAAGCTAAAGCACCTGCACCGCCAATATTTTCATTTTTATAAACAACAAGGTCCGAACCGTTAACATCCTGTGGTACTCCATTCAGTTCTCCTTTTTGGTAGTTCCATGGATTAGCTGAAAACCCTGAATTAATTGAGCTTAAAGAGCCATCAATATTTCTTATATAAAAGTCTACCGAATTTATTTTTTGACCATTCTGTACTTTTGTAGTTGGAACCAACTTCTCAATAGTTCCTGATGCCTTTGTATACTTCATTGCTGGCAAAACGTAACTCTCAGCATTCTTAGCTATCTGAGCTGCCTGTTCTCTAGTTAAGCTACCATTTGGCAAAAACGAACCATATCCATCGCCATTCATTATCCGATTCTGCAAGGTTGCTTCAATATATGCAACTTTATCTGCATCACACTGCTTCCAATCTTTAAAATTGTTCAAAATTGCCTGCTCATCATATTTGGGTGGCAATTTGAGGGCCTTGGCTGTCCAATAAGCCATCTCCTGCCTTTGTGCAGGAGCCTGTCCATCGAATCCCTGCTTACCATTTGAATCCACAGCAGCCTGATATTCCTCTTTAGGGATAAGTCCATCGTCTGAAGCAATCTTCAAATATCCCAGTGACCAGTATAATAATGGATCCTTTATTTTATTTGCAAGCGTTCTCGTGCTATCAAGAGTTTCGGCAGCCAGCTTAGCATCAGCTTCCCTGCCTGCAAGTCTTAGAGCTATGGCTATAGCCTGTTCTCTGCTTACTGTATCATCCTTTGCAAAGATCTGGCTACCATAGCCTTTCATAATGTCTAAAGCCCCTGTCTCATAAATAGCTGGAGCTGACCATGGTTGTAAGCCTCTAATATCAGAATAATCTATATTGTTTAATACAAAGCCTGCAGCTGAATCACCTTTAAGAAATTTTGTGGGTTCATCTGCCTTAACCCCTGTAACCGTAAAAGTCATTAGGCCTAGTGACACAGATATAAAAAGTGAAATCGTTCTATTTCTAAATATCATTCCAGTTCTCTTTAATACCATCTTAAACAACCCTTCCCATTTCTGTTCTCTTTAGGTAAGTCCCCTATGAAACTGTACCTAAAATAACAAATAGCCGCATTTTATATATCGGCTATTTTATCTAGTGAATAAAGGCTTAATACCTTTCTAGTTTTACGTTTGTATTACGGATTGATTGATATTTTTAATAAAGAAAGAAAAGCCTCAGAACTCCAAAAGCAAGAGGTCTGCGGCTTTCCAAAATATATTCACCATTTATATCTTATACTTCTTAAGTTCCTGTCTGTAGTTATCAGTTAAAGTCTCAAGCATGTTAATATGACCAGTTAAATCCTTTATTCTGTCTGAATACTCTGATACATTAGCGCTCATTTCCTGTGAAGAAGCTGAATTCTCCTGTGCTATTGCAGCTAGTGAATGAATATTCTCGTATACTAGGGTAAGCTGATTTGCTTCATTTGAAAGCTTCCCAATTAACCCAGCAATGTTGTCTCCTACTTCAACTATTTTGGTAGTTGACTCTCTATTCCCTGTAACAACCTCTTCAAGAGTCTGGTTACTCGTCTCTAGTTGGCTAAACTGACCTTTTATCTGTTCAATTAGTTCATTTACGTTTCCAGTAAATTTAATTAAATTCTCGCTGATGCTTCTTACAGCTGATTTTGAGTTCTCTGCAAGTTTTCTAATTTCCTCTGCTACAACTGCAAAGCCCCTTCCCATCTCTCCTGCTCTTGCAGCTTCAATAGCTGCATTTAGTGCTAACAGGTTTGTCTGATCCGCAACAGTTGCTACAGTGGTTACTATAGTCATTATTTCATCCACCTGCTGCCCTAGCTCTTCTCCCTGCTTGTTTACATTTCCAAAGCTTTCTTTTACATTAAGAATCATTTTTGCAACATTATCAGTAGCCTCAAAGGACTGTTCTAAGTTTCCAACTGCATTCTTAAGGTTTTCTTTACCTACAGTCTGTTCCTTTGCAATTTCATTTAATGATTCAATATTTGTATTCAATATGTCTACAGATTTCTCTGTTTCTTCTGCCTGATGTATAGCACCACTGGCAACTTCCTGAACAAGGTTTGCAATTCCATCAGAAACAAAACCCATTTTATCGGCTATCTCTGTAAATTTCTCGGTAAATGAATGCAAGTCGTCGGTTCCACCTTTTAAGAAAAGGAAGTCCTTGGTTACATTGCTTCTGAAATCAAACAGAGTCTGGGATAGAGTCTCAAAATCATCTCCTGATTTTATAAGAAGAGGGTCAGTAAATATGAGATTCCCAATTGACTTAGCATCCTTTGAAATAAAGCTCAATGGTCGCATCATAATAAATGATACAATATATGATATAAGGAAAGTGCTTATACCTAATATTGCTAGCTTCACAGGTTGTGAAAGTCCTAACACAGCCAAAACTGCCAAAGTTGTAAGTATACCAGTGGAAAGTGCTATCTTCACTGGTATGTTTCTAACAAAACCAAAGGATAATATTTTATTTATTGAGAGATGCTTAACGCTCTGAGTTTCTTTTTCAAACTTAATTTTGACTCTAAGAGTTTTATTCTCACCTTCAGTAGTTCTTTCGATTTCCTCATAAATTATTTTCTCGTTAAAAAATGTTGCGCTTCCTTCCAATAATCCAAGGAAATAATCAAACATACCTCTAAAGGAAGAATACTTAATTTCAATTTCTCTTGCTGATATTTCTTTAGCAATGAGCCTTGGTGGCTTTGCTCCTGGTATCATCTTAGTGAGTTGGGCGTGGACCTCGTCCATTACCATTAAAAAGCTTTTTAGGCTAAAACGTTCAAAATAAGATGGGAACCATTTCTGAAAAGAAACAATATTTGAACGTCCAATATCTCTCCAAATGATCTCAGTTTTCTTCTCTACTAAAGAGCTTACAGTTCCAATTATCTTATGTACTCCTGCATCTTCAATATCCTCTAAAGGATTTATGACAAAGTCCTCCTGCCAACCATTCTGCAAAAGTGCCTTTGACAACACCTCCTTGCCGTACAGATCTTTAATACTATTAAACCACGTCATTACTACAGTACCTTTCATAATTATCCTCCACATTTAAATCTTCAAATATTCACTTTTATAAATAATTAAAGAAAAATAATTAATAACTGAAAATTCAGAATATTGCAAAGCTGCATTTTGCGGCACATATACTGCTGCGGCCAAATCTTTACTAAAAATTAGAAAAGGAATTGTGATGTAAGACTATTAGATAAAAAAATAAATAGGATAAAAGTAATCTTCAAAAGATCACCTAATCCTATTTTATTATATATTAAGTGCTATTTTTTTACAAGATATTACATGGGATATTATCTCGATATTTACTGCTTTCTTTGTAAAGAACCACCAGCTTCTCTTACAGATATACTGAAATTGTTAAGGCCTGTCCTGTTATTGTCCACCTCAACTTGATACCCAACTTTTATCTCCGCACTTTTGTCATCAATTTTGACATTTACTTCGTTTGCGATAACACCTATTGTGAAAGCACCATAGGCCGTATCGTAATATGAAACATGCTTTTGTCCTTTTTCAAATACCATTTGGGAATTTACGATACCGAATCTCATTAGGGTAACAATCTTATCACTGATTTTTACCGTGGTCGTGGTACCTTCCATACCAGTAACTTCTGTTTCCGCATATGTCACATAATAGTTATTATCTTTTTTATAATATTTACCCTCTGTAACTAGCTCTAGTTTATTCATTTCATTCTCAGTGTCAAGCTGAGTTCCTTTTACAGAGATTATTACATTCTTCTTCACTTTGTCCCACTCCTTAAAATATAATGCCATTAGACTTTCTAAATGGCAATAAAGTAATATAATTATAAATCTCACAATTTTGAAGTTTCAAACACTATTTATTCCAATATAAGTAAATAAAGCAGATAATATATATTTATCTTAACAATATTTTATGATGAAAAACTTCATTTGTCATCAGGTATATTTACCCTCAATAATAAAGAGCTATGACAAAAATATTGCTATCACTAATTTTGCATAGCTCTAAATATTCTTATATATATTTTATTTATATAATCTAGTACTTTTCAATGTCAACTTTTTCAACTGCATGTATTTCCTTACCTAGTATCCGGCTTCCAAACGACTCAAAAAGCTCTATATTATCACTAGTATAATATCTGTAAACAGAGTCTATTTCTGGATCTCTAGCAATATCATTTTCTTCTATCAGATTTTTCACTACCCTAGCAACCTCTTGTGCAGAACTTACTAGTTTAACTTCAGGCCCTACAACCTTATTAATTGTATTGTACAGAATGGGGTAATGAGTACAACCAAGAACGAGAGTGTCAATGTCATACTCCTTAAGTGAAAGTAGATATTCCTTTGCAATTCTCTCTGCAATATCGTTTTCCCACCAGCCCTCTTCAGCAAGTGGCACAAACAGTGGACATGCCTTGCTAAATACCTCTATCTGGTCGTCAATATGCTGAATGGCATTTTCATAAACACCACTGTTCACAGTATTAGTAGTACCTATAACACCAACCTTTTTACTTTTAGTTTCCCTCACAGCTGCAGTAGCTCCAGGCTCAATTACCTCAATAACTGGGATATCAAAAGTATTTTTAACCTGTTTTATGCTACATGCACTGGCTGTATTACAGGCTATTACTATCATTTTTATATCCTGATTTAATAAAAATCTTATATCTTGAAATGTGTACTTTACTACAGTTTCCTTTGATTTATTTCCGTATGGCGCTCTACCATTATCTCCAAAATAAACTATACTCTCTCCTGGCATGCTAGACATTATTTCTTTAAGTACTGTAAGTCCGCCAAGTCCGGAATCAAAAACTCCAATTGGTCTATTGTCCATTATATCCTCCAGTTATATTTCTCTTGCATTATCTTTATGTCTCTCCACTGCTAGCTCTATTACCTTACTAATTAATTCAGTGTATGATATGCCTGATGCCTCCCATAGTTTAGGGTACATACTGATATTTGTAAATCCAGGCATAGTATTTATCTCGTTAATATAAATCTCTCCAGTATCTTTATGAACAAAAAAATCAACACGGGATAGCCCTGCACAGTCAAGAGCCTTAAACGCCTTTACCGCATAATCCTGGATAGTCTTTATAGTTTTTCTATCTAACTCTGGGGGTATAACTACGGTTGAATTATCTCCACTTTTATATTTAGCTTCATAGTCATAAAACTCATTACAAGGAACCACTTCACCAATTGTTGATGCTACAGGGTAATCATTCCCTAGGACAGCACACTCTATTTCTCTTCCGTTTATAAATTCTTCAACCAAGATTCGTCTGTCATATTTTGCTGCAAAGGTCAGTGCCTTAATCAATTCTCCTTTATCATGGGCCTTGCTGATACCAACTGAAGAGCCTGCATTGGAAGGCTTTACAAAGCAAGGATATTCTAATGTATCCTCAACTTCTTTGATAACATGCTTCATTTCTGTCTTTATTCTTTTTCTATTTACAACTACATATTTACCTTGTGGAATTCCTGCCTTCTCAAATATTATTTTTGAATATGCCTTATCCATTCCAAGGGAAGAACCCAATACCCCACATCCAACATAAGGTACTGACGCCAGTTCAAATAGCCCCTGAATAGTGCCATCTTCGCCATTACATCCGTGCAGAACTGGAAATACAACGTCTACAGGTCTGCTATTTTCTCCAATATCTATATCTATAATGCTTCTTGCTGAAACCACAGGTAGGCTCTGTGTATGTTCATCACAGCTTCCTATGTCAACGGATTCACATTCACCATTTGACAGGCCCAAATTAGCTATTCTCTCCCATTCCCCCGTTCCAATTTGCTCAACGGGTCCTTCATAACTTAGCCACCTTCCGTCCTTCGTTATACCAATCATAACGACATCAAATTTATCTCTATCTATATTACTTAGAACAGATTGTGCTGATTCCCTTGAAACTTCATGTTCTGTGGACTGTCCACCAAAAACAACAGCCACTTTCAGCTTATCACCCATCGTAATCCCACCTTTTCATTTATCATTGTCCCATTAAAAATGCAAGCCCACAAAGGTACTTGCGATATTCTTACTTATTTAATTTATATTTTTCATTTTACTATTTATGAAATATGTTAGCAAGTTTTTTAAAATAAACTATTGTTTGCAAAACGGAAATTTTCTTAATATCTGAGTATAACTAATTTTTATGAACGAGAAATCAATTTCAGGAAACCAATATCACTGACCCGTAAGGAATACCTCTAAGTAAAGTGCATCGCTGATGAGCCCTAGAGACATTTCCCTCAGATGCATCTTTATGTTGCAATTGAAATTGGCTGTATGCAATTGATTTCTCGTGTTAGCACTGCCTAAATACCCAAACTTTGTATCCTAGGTAATTTACTATCTGCGCTAAAACAGTAACTATCACTTTGGCAATATAAATATTGATTTCAAAGTAACCATTTAAGATTTTCAAACCTAATAGGGATAAACCAAGGGAAACTAAATTAATAAGCACAAACTTAAACAGCTGAAACTGTGTGCTTATATTAGACTTTTTACTTTCAAAAGTCCAAAGTTTGTTCATAACAAAACTATTCGCAATGCCAGCACTATAGCCAACAATCTGGCATATTAGCGGTTCAACTCCGAAAGCTGCATTTAGGAGAGTAAAAACGGCAAAGTCTACACCGGTATTTATAACCCCCACTATTCCAAACCGTATTAGCTGAACATATTTTGCATATAGATATCTGAAATTTGACCAAAAAGGAAATGAATTTTTATTTCCCACTATCAATACCTACCTTTTTTACATCATACTATATTTTACCTAACTTATCATAATAATTGTGGAAGTTCATAAAATTTTTACACATACCCCATATTCTCCAAGGCCTAAAAAATATATACAATAAAAAAAGTACAACATATCAGTTTTATCTGATTTATTGTACTTCCCTTATGCTTATATTATAATCTTATTGGCATTAATTCTATATAGTCATCTATACTTCCATCGTTAAGGCAAGTCTCAATTATCTTCCTGCCTAGAGGATTTAGATCAGGAGAAAGATACTTTTTAATCTCTCTCTTAAAGAAATCACTAAGTATACTTGCGCCCTTATCATAGCCCTCTATACCAACCTCAGACTGGTAAGCTGGTTGTAGAAATCCCTTTGGTACATACTGCCCATCAACCTTTAATGTTTCAAGAGAATACCCTAAAAGAGAACATCTTGATTCAATTATTTGCTCAGGTCTAAACTTAGCAGAACCACGTCTTGCAATATATTCTCTTGCTACCCACTGTGACATGAAGCCAACTTTGTATGCTCCAATGTTCTGATTAGGTATAAGTAGATATCTTGTTGAAGGTGTATTAACAATCTGTTCAAGAAGTAGGTTAGCCTGATCAACCATTTTTCCAGTTGCAAATGGCCAGTATGAACCCACACCTTCACTGCTCATTCCTTTAGTATCTATTATACTTGGATTATCATGGCCTCTTGGGGAAACAAGTCTCCATAGCCAAGCAAGTGCAGGAGGAAGAATGTGGAACATTCCTATAATACCATAGGTTGGTTTTTCTTTAGTACAAGGAGGAGTCCTAACACCAAAACTTCTTATATCAATCTCTACAGGCCCAGTAACGATATTAGGATAAAACTTCCTTGGCATTATAACTCTAGGGTTAGAGCAAGGTCTACCAGGCGCATCCATAGTATGCTCCCATATCAAGCATGTTGAATCAGGTTGACCCTGAAGATTTATAAAAACCAACGGTTGCTTTGGATGAATGCTCATCTTTTCAATCTGTGGATCGGTTCCATAATGTTTAATATGATCAATTCTAAGGAACCAGCCATCTTCAGCATCCGTTACAACTAGTTTCTTGCTATCATTCTGTAGGGATGGATGACATAAAGCCATATCATCGGTTACAGGCTCAAGTTCACAAGTTTCTTTTAATTCAATATAGACTTTATCATTTGTAATGGTATTTTTACCAAGTAGAATAAGTCCGCCCTCTTCCTTGTGAAGCTTTTCAGTCATTTCACTTTTACCCCCACCACTTGCACCTTCATGTAATATGGTAATTACATTCTCATATGGTGTGATAACCTTAACGGCAGAAGCATGAAGAGTTGTCCAACCTTCCTGCTCACCTATATTTAACAGAACTGAATATACCCCTTTTTTTGCACTAGGACCTGGGTATACATTGTAGCAATATAATTCATGCAAGCCCTTAAGCCTGTTATGAACAACCACTTGCTTACCATCAAAATGAGTATGTCTAAAAGGTGGAGCAAGATATATGACTGCTCGTGGAGTAAAGTTCTCAGGTATTTCATCCTTAGGGATAAATTCTTGTAAATCTGCTAAACCAGTAGCGAAGAAGCCAGCATTTGCAGGAGCTACCATGAGAGCCTGATATCCTAGTTCACTTCCGCCTGCCATAAACGGCATTATTATTAAGTCCCTATCTCCAAGCCACTTGAGGGTATCATTCTTTAACTCTGAAAAATCCTTACCATATACATCCTTATACTTCGGCTTATCAGTAGGAAGATCATCCGCAATAAGCATACTATCTGGATCACGTCTTCTCATATAAGCTTCTGGGTAATTTATAACCAACCCATTTTTACAACGAGTTACTGTAGCTTCGGTAACCATACCATGACCTTTAACTTCATATTCAACCTCATAATATGAGTTAGAAGGGCCACCCAAGGACATCTCAAAAAGCTGTTCTCTATTCTCCGGCACAATTATATTAATATTTTCTTTAAGCAGTTCCATTATTTCTTTTGGTAGAACCATTTTGTTCAATATTTCTTTGTCCATGTCTGCTCCCCTTTCATAAAAGTAACATCTAATAAATAATATGTTTTATTATGTCATAATTTATCATCTTTAATATAATACACATAAAATCTTATCTTGTAAATAGAATATGCAAATTCAACAATCAATTCCTGCATTTTTTTTAAATTGTTTGCTATTTTTAAGGATAATATACGATTTGATGCATTTCTAACATCCATAAATTTCATATTTAACATGTGATATAAAATCATCACTATTTTATGCGCGCTAAAAAAGCAAATATACATTTTCATTTCATGATCCCGCATTTAATACATGATCACCGCAGGATTTTCTTCATCCCATTTTCTGTGGAACTCTAGAGTTATAAATTTAATTAGTATTAGGAAATGAGGCTTTTTTAACATGCTCTACCTATTTGTTAGTGAATTATCCTAAATATCTCCTTTATTTATGATTACAATAAAGCAAAAATCTATATTCTAATATAGTTTGAGAAATTAATATATTTATTATGCATTCTTCTATTTTATTAGCTATTGAACTTAAAATATGTAAATTTATTACCTTTATGGCTACATATAATCTACCTTTTGTCGAAAAACCATGGTAAATTTGCAATTAAAATTTCCAATTTAAATATTTACCCTTTTTGTAAGGTTATAGGCTGTTTAATATAATAATCCCATATGCTATTTTCGGTGCTTTGTTGTAATGCCTGATATTAAAGGGTTTCAAGCCTCTCATTTTTTGGATTTCTTTTATACCAAAAAAACAAGTAACATTATTTTGAAAATTTATAATTTATTGTTGACTAATACTGGTATTTATGATAGCATAATATACGCAAAGATTGTCGAATACTGTAAAACTTAGGAGGGTATATTATATGAAATCTACAGGTATTGTAAGGAAAGTTGACGAATTGGGAAGAGTAGTTCTACCAATAGAGCTCAGAAGGACACTTGATATTGCAGAAAAGGACGCCCTTGAAATTTATGTAGATGGCGCAACAATTATACTTAAAAAGTATGAGCCAGCTTGTATTTTCTGTTCAAATGCTAAAGATGTTGTTAATTACAAAGGCAAAAACATATGTCCAGATTGCATGGCAGAGTTGAAAAGCAATAAGTAAGAGTTATTTGTGAAAAATAACAGGATAGCGAGGCTATCCTGTTATTTTTTTTGCGTAGACAGTCAAATCATTGTTATTGTTATATATTTCAAATACATTCGGCGTATACATCCCTTTTTGAAATGCCTCTCTCTAAGGAAACTCTCTTTATAGCTTCCTTTTTTCCCATACCTTGCTCAACATACATTTCAACATGCTCTCTAATAGAAATATCATCCCACCGATGGTGTTCCTTCTCAAGTAGTAAATTTTCGTTAGCTCCTTCTACAATAAGGACAAACTCACCCCTTGGTGACTCATTCTCATAATATTGGAGCGCTTCGTTCAATGTACATCTCTTTATTTCTTCAAATTTCTTTGTCAGTTCTCTTGCTAAAACAATATTTCTCTCTCCAAGGATTTCATACAAGTCCTTAAGTGTATAGATAAGCTTGTGAGGTGCTTCATAGAAAATTGTAGTTCTGGTTTCGCTAAGAAGCCCAGCAACCCGCTCTTTGCGACTTTTCTTATTCATAGGAAGAAAACCTTCAAATACAAATTGGCCAGTTGGAAGCCCACTGACAATAAGTCCGCTTATGGCAGCAACGGGACCTGGAATAGGAGACACTTTTATTCCACTTTTTTGTGCTAGCCTTACCAAATCCTCCCCTGGATCAGAAATACCAGGAGTTCCTGCGTCCGATACCAGCGCAATGTTTTTCCCTTCTAGAAGCTGCGCAATAAGGTGATTTCCCTTTTCCATTTTGTTATGTTCATAGTAACTGGTCATAGGCTTGCTTATTTCAAAATGGTTTAGTAGCTTTATAGTCTGCCTAGTGTCTTCTGCAGCAATCAAATCCACCTCTTTTAAGGTTCTAACCGCTCTATATGTTATATCTTCTAAATTTCCTATGGGAGTAGCCACCAAATAAAGACATCCTGAAGACAAGTATATTCCTCCTCTCGCTATAATATAGATAACTCAGTTCTACCTAATAGCATTAATATAAATATTATAAGATTCTTCGCTGTGCTCAGAATGACAACTGGGATAGCATAGCTCAAAATTGTCATCCCGAACAGAGTGAAGGATCTATAGTTTATTAAGAGTAACGAGTAAGCTTCTTTCCTAAGCTCAGAATGGTACTGAGCACAACTCTGTAAAACAAAAAAGGACTCTTATGAGCCCCTTTATATACATGTTAATTTAGTTAAGTGCTTCTTTTGCCTTCGCTACTAATTGAGCGAATGCCTGAGCATCATTAATTGCCATGTCAGAAAGTACTTTTCTATTTAAAGAAATTCCTGCTTTTGAAAGACCATTAATGAACTTGCTATATGATAAACCACTTATTCTAGCACCAGCATTTATTCTAGCAATCCAAAGCTTTCTGAAATCCCTTTTCTTTAACTTTCTATCATTATAAGCATAAGTGCCTGACTTAAATACTGCCTGATTGGCCATTCTAAAGAGTTTACTCTTAGCACCAAAATAACCCTTAGCTAGTTTTAAAACTTTTCTATGTCTTGCGCGTGTTCGCATTGCGCCTTTTACTCTTGCCATGGTACATTTCCTCCTTAATATAACTTAGATGTGTAATAATTTCTTTATTGCATTTGCATTAGCTGATGAAACGTAAGCTCCATCCTGATGGCCCTTCTTAGCCCTTTTAGATTTTGAAATAAGTCTATGTCTGTTGCATGCATGGTACATCTTAATTTTACCAGTACCAGTTATTTTAAATCTTTTCTTAGATGCACTGTGTGTTTTTAACTTTGGCATAATGTTTTCCTCCTAATCATTGCTTTGGACTTAGTATCATTGACATATTTTTACCTTCAAGCCTTGGTGTTTTATCCATCGAACCTAATTCTTGTAGTTCTTCAGCAAATTTCATTAGTACTTCTCTGCCTAACGAGGTGTGATTCATTTCCCTACCTCTGAACTTAACCGAAACCTTAACCTTATCACCATCTTGTAAAAATTGGGCCGCACTTTTCATCTTAAATTCAATATCATGTTCTTCAATAGATGGAGAAAGTCGAACTTCTTTAAGACTAACAATTTTTTGATTTTTCCTAGCTTCCTTTTCCCTTTTTGCAAGCTCGAACATGTATTTACCATAATCCATAACTTTACATACAGGTGGGTCTGCATTTGGAGAAATCTTTACAAGATCCAAATCCTGTTGATTTGCCAGCGTTTGTGCTTCTTTCACTGACACAACACCAATCATTGAACCATCAGCATTAATGAGTCTTACTTCCTTGTCTCTAATTTCCTCGTTAATCATCAATTGATTTTTGCTAATATAAAACACCTCCGGATATGTTTAAGCAAGAAGTCTACTTTGCAGAATTAAAATCCTTAAAAAATAATAAAAAGTGGATTAAAAAATCCACTTCTCTGAAAATAGTATAGAAAAACTTTCTAACTATTAACCCGTCAAATAATTTCTTCAGCAGGTGAGAAGCGGTAACTTCTGCTTTATTTACTGATATAGTTTAGCATACCCAAAATAACTTGTCAATATATATATAAAGATTCGATAGAGTCAATTTACTGTAGGGAATTGACAAGCAGATAAAATCCTGGATTTGCTTTTGCAATAATCCATCCGGTAACGTCCTTGATAACAAACATATCCCTTATGGTTTATCAGCCAGGG
>Ga0123336_10000367_pt1 | contig 46222 bp, 38 predicted proteins | sample SSSSmetaG_FD_96466 | JGI IMG/M metagenome (GOLD analysis project Ga0123336, IMG submission 96466) | Glacier valley bacterial and archeal communities from Borup Fiord, Nunavut, Canada, to study Microbial Dark Matter (Phase II) - ​SSSS metaG | ecosystem: Environmental > Aquatic > Freshwater > Ice...
GGCAGTAACAACCTGTTCAGCGGCACCAACAGCGGCCTGAACAACACCACGGGCAGCCACAACCTGTTCAGCGGCACCAGCAGCGGCCTCAACAACACGACGGGCAGCCGCAATCAGTTCAGCGGCTACCAGAGCGGCTTCAGTAACGAGACGGGTTTCAGCAACCAGTTCCGCGGCTACTTGAGCGGCTACGCCAACACGACGGGCCGCAACAACCTGTTTACGGGCTACCAGAGCGGCTACTTCAACACGACGGGCAACCACAACCTGTTCACGGGCTACCAGAGCGGCTACTTCAACACGACGGGCCACGACAACTTGTTCACCGGCTACCAGAGCGGCTACAACAACACGGCGGGCCGCGACAACCGCTTCAGCGGCTATCTGAGCGGGTTCAGCAACACGACGGGCGACTACAACCAGTTCGACGGCTACCAGAGCGGTTACGCCAACACGACGGGCCACGACAATCTATTTGTCGGCTACCAAAGCGGCTACACCAACACGACGGGCTACGACAATCAGTTCCGCGGATACCAGAGCGGCAACAACAATACAACGGGCTATGAAAACCTGTTCAGCGGTTACCAGAGCGGCTTTTCCAACACGACGGGTTTCGGCAACCAGTTCAGCGGCGAACAGAGTGGCTACGAAAACACGACGGGTAGCAACAATCAGTTCAGCGGCTACAACAGCGGCCACGCCAACACGACGGGCTACAACAACCAATTCAGCGGCTACCAGAGCGGCTTGAGCAACACGACGGGCAACGACAACCTGTTCAATGGCTACCGGAGCGGCTTGAGCAACACGACGGGCGACTACAACGTGTTTAGCGGCACCAACAGCGGCATTTATAACGTGACGGGCAGCGGCAACACCGCCCTCGGGGTAGGTAGCGGACCCGCCAACCTTGCGGTTGGCTTGACGAATACCGTGTCGCTGGGCTACGGGGCCAGGGTGGCTTCCAGCAACACCGTGGTGCTCGGCAACGCCGCCATCCAGTCGCTGCGCTGCCAGGTGGGGCTGACCATTACCTCCGACGCCCGCTTCAAGACCGACCTGCAAGCCAACGTGCCCGGCCTGGCCTTCATCACCCGCCTGCGCCCCGTTACGTACCGCCTCGACGCCGCCCGCCTCGACGCCTTCACCCGAACCGGCACGCTCGGCCCCGCCGCCGCCGTTGCCGACCCCGCGCGCCACACCGGCTTTTTGGCCCAGGAGGTGGAACGGGTAACGCAGGACCTGGGCTTTGACTTCGACGGGCTGCACGCTCCGGCCCACGCCCGCGACCCCTACGGCCTGGGCTACGCCCAGTTCGTGGTGCCCCTGGTGCGCGCCGTGCAGGAGCTGAGCCAGCAGGTGGAAACCCTCCGGGCCGAGCACGCCGCCGACCACGTCGCCTTGCTCGCCGCGCAAGCCCAGTTGGCCCGGCTGCCGGGCGGGGCGGCCCCGGCCCCGGACGCCCAGGCGCGGCGGTAGCCGCGCGCGGCCCGCTACGGCTGGGGCAGCACAGCCACGCTCACGGGCGCGCTGTAATCGCCCACTTCCACGTCCTTGTCCATGTAAATCAGGGTGTAGGTGCGGGTTTCGGGCTGGCCGGGCAGCAGATTGGGGCGCGGGTCCACGTAGTGCGGATGGGTGACGGTGGCCAGCACGGTGGCCGCGGCCTCGGCGCCGCGCTGGCACAGGATTTTGATTTGGGCGTGGTGGTGCTTCTCGCAGCGCAAATCGACGTGGCCGGCCACGAAGCTCTGCCGAATCACGGGCCGGTCGGCCCCGGCCTTGGCGGCCACGTCGTGGGCCACGGGCGCGGTGCCCAGCAAGGCCTGGATGGCGGGCGTGTAGGCCGGGTTGGGCTTGAGTTGGTCGATGACGGCCTGCACCGCGTCGTGCGAAAGCGTGTTTTGCTTGGCCTGCGTGTCCCCGGCGGCCTTGGCATCGGCCAGGGCCTGCTGCTGTTTGGCGTAGCTGGCGCCCCAGGCCAGGGCCTGCTTGGCGGCGTCGGCGCCCATCTTGGGGTCGAGGCCCATCGTGGCGAGGGCGGCGGCAATATTGGCGGCGAACTTCGCGTAGAAGGGCCCGCGCTTGTCGTTGGCAGAGGGAATGATGGGAGTCATGGACATAAAACAATCAGAAAAAAGGGTGAGTAACCGGGAATCTTGAAGATGAAAGTAAAGGGGTTCTGTCGATATCCACCATGTCTACCTGTTGCTTTTTGGCGCTTCGACCGGTTTTAATACCGCTTCCAGCGCTTTTGAAACCGGTTTTGAGTCCTTGTACGCCCCATTCCAACGCTTTCAAAACCAGTTTCAGAAGTTCCGAAACCGGTGTTCAATCTTCCGAAACCGCTTTTGAAACCTTCGGAACTGATTCCGAAATTTCTAAAACTGGTTTTAAAAGCTTCGAAACCGGTTCCGAAGGTTTCAAAACCTACCCCGCCGCCCGCCGGGGCCGCTCCACCACCCACAGCGCCAGCAAAAACGCCGCCGTCAGGCCCGCGTGCCAGGCGTGGCGGGGCCACCAGCCGGCCACTTCCACGCCCCCGCCCAGCGCCACCAGCCCCGCCGCGCCCAGCAGCCACAGCCCCAGCCGCCGCGCCGGGTAGGGCACCGGAAAATGCCGCTCGCCCAGCCGCCAGCACAGGATGGCCATCATGAAGTAGCAGGCCAGCGTGGCCAGGGCGCAGCCCAGGTAGCCCAGCACGGGTATCAGCAGGAAGTTGAGGGCGATGGTGAGCACCGCCCCGCCGGCCCCAATGTAGGTGCCGTAATAGGTCTTGTCGGTCAGCTTGAACCACACCGACAGGTTGTAGTACACGCCCAGAAACAGATTGGCCAGCAGCAGAATGGGCACCACCACCAGCCCCTGCAAGTACTCGGGCCGCTTGAGAAACAGCCGTCCGAAATCCTCCACGTTCAGGCTGATGCCCACGAAAATGACCGCGCAGCACAGCGTGAACCACTTCAAAATCAGAGCAAAGGTGGCCGGGGAATTCTTCTCAGTGCTTTGGGCGAAGAAGAACGGCTCGGCCGCGTAGCGAAACGCCTGAATGACCAGCGACATGAAGATGCTCAGCTTGTAGCACGCCCCGTAGATGCCCACCGCCGTGAGGCTGCTCTGGCCGGGGTAGAAGCCCACCGGCAGCCACTTGGGCAGCAGAATGCGGTCGAGCGTTTCGTTCACCATGCCGGCCAAGCCCATCAGCATCAGCGGGTAGGCGTAGGCGAGCAGCGGCCGGAGGAAGGAAAAATTCAGCCGGAAGCGGAAGTCCAGCAGCTCGCGCCCGAGCAGCAGCAGCGTGAGGCCGCTGGCCACCAGGTTGCTCAGAAACACGTAGCCCACGCCCACCGTGGGGTCGTAGAGCCGCGCCACCAGCGGCGCCAGGCCCGGCAGCCACTTGCCGCCGGCCACGGCCGGGCACAGCACGATGAAAAACAGGTTCAGCGCCACGTTGGCCCCGATGCCGGCCAGCTTGATGCCGGCAAACCGGCGGGCCCGGTTTTCCAGCCGCAGCCGGGCAAACGGAATGGCCGTCAGCGCGTCCAGCCTCAGTATCAGGGCCACCCACACCGCGTACCGCTCGTGGCCGGGCGGAATTTCCAGCAGCCCCAGCAGCGGGCGGGCCAGCAGCACGAGCCCGGCCGTGAGCAGCGCGGTGCTCACCAGCAGCAGGCTCAGCACCCGGTCGTATAGCTCGCGGCGGTCGGTGCCGGGCCGGTTGGCAAAGCGGAAAAACGTGGTTTCCATGCCGTAGGTGAACACCACGTTCAGAAACGACACGTAGGCGTAGAGCCCCGTCACCACCCCGTACTCGGCCGCCGCAAAGGCCCCCGTGTATATCGGCACCAGCAGGTAGGTGAGCACCCGGCCCACAATGCTGCTCACGCCGTACACGGCGGTTTGCGACGCTAATTTCTTGGCTACGCTCATGCTGTCATTGCGAGCGGAACGCAGTGGAACGCGGCAATCCGTCCTCTCCTCGCGACCAGCCTTGGGTTGTGATGCGCTTTTGCGAAGGCCCGCGCCCGGCCCGGGACCAAACCAGCGTTGGCCCCCGCCGCAGGCCGGTTGCGGAAAACCGGACGGCTTGACGCCGCTTGATGCGCGGAATGCCGGGCCTCCTCGCAATGGCAGGCGCCCTCATTTGCCCGTAAATACCGCGGCCCGCTTTTCCACAAACGCCACGGTGCCCTCCTTGAAGTCGTCGCTCTCGAAGGCCCGCCTGAAGGCCTTCGCTTCCGCCTCGTAGCCGTTCACGCCCTTGGCGTAGTGCGCGTTCACGCATTCCAGGACCAGGCCCACGGCCAGCGGGGCTTTCCCGAGGATTTTAGTCAGCAGCTGCCGGCAGAAATCCAGCAACTCGGGCTGGGGCACCACGTGGTTCACCAAACCCAGCCGCAGGGCCTCGTCGGCCCGGATGGCATCGGCCGTGAGCAGCAACTCGATGGCCTTGCCTTTGCCAATGAGTTGCGGCAGGCGCTGGGTGCCGCCGTAGCCGGGCAGCAGGCCCAGGTTCACCTCGGGCTGGCCAAAACGGGCGTTGTCCGAAGCCACGCGCAGGTGGCAGGCCATGGCCAGTTCGCACCCGCCCCCCAGCGCGAAGCCGTTCACGGCCGCCACCACGGGCTTGGTGCTGTCCTCGATGCGGCGGAAGGCCTCCTGGCCGCGCTCGGCGGCGCGCTCGGCCTGGGCCGGGGTGAGGACGGCCAGCTCGGCAATGTCGGCGCCGGCCACGAAGGCCTTTTCGCCGCTGCCGGTGACGATGATGCCGCGCACCTGCGGCTCGTCGAGGGCCTGCTGCATGGCCGCGTCGATGTCGGCGATGGTGGCCGCGTTCAGCGCGTTGAGCTTGCTGGCGCGGTTGATGGTGAGCGTGAGGATGCCGCTGGCGGCGTCGAGGTCGTAGAGCAGGTTATCGAACGAAGCGGACATGAAGCACGAGGCCCCGCATGTGCGGCAGCCCGGCCAAAGATACGGCGCGGGCGGAGTGACGCTGGCCGGGCCAATGCTTGCCTTCGACGCGGCAGCAACTGGGTCAGGCGAAATTTTTCCTTTCCGACGCCCCGGGCACCGGAGCTTTGCAACATCGGCGATAAAATTTAAGTACTTAATTTTCGCCTGCTTTTCTTTCACCCTCCCCTTTTACTGCAATGGGCTTCGTTTCCGAGTTTAAAGAATTTATCGCCAAGGGCAACGTACTCGATTTGGCCGTGGGCGTCATCATCGGCGCGGCTTTTGGCAAAATCGTCACTTCCCTCACCGACGACATCATCATGCCCATCGTGGGCCTGGCCCTGGGCAAAATCGATTTTGCCAACCTGTTCATCGCCACGGACGGCCAGCACTACGCAACGCTCGAAGCCGCCAAAAAAGCCGGCGTGGGCACCATCAACTACGGGTTGTTCATCAACGCCTTCATCAACTTCCTCATCATCGCCCTCATTATCTTCCTGATTGTGCGGGCGGCCAACCGCATGAAAAAGGCGCCCGTGGAAGTGGTGGCCGTACCCGCCCCGCCCACCACCGACCAGCAACTGCTCATGGACATCCGCGACGCCCTGCGCACCGGGCGCGCCTAAGCGCCTGATTCCACCGGCCCGGAAAAACCCGCTGCTGGCCGGGCCACTGGCCGCGGTGGCCGCTTGCCGGGTTCAAGTTCTCATTTTAGCCAAGGCAGGTAAACAGTCGATTCAAAATAAGTTGCGTACTTAGCAGCGGCAAAGCCCATCCGGGCCCGCCCCGGTTGCCGAAATTGAACCACCCCGTTTTCGTTTCCGTTAGGTTGCCGTTCCCCTTCTTCCACCCCCGAAGTTGCATCACATGAAAAATTGGCTTGCTGCCGCGCTCTTGGGCGGCCTGAGTTTCCTGGCCGCGCCGGCGGTCCGCGCCCAAACCGGCGGCCCGGCATTTCCGGCCCCCGGCCAGGCCACCAGCGAGGCCGCCGCCCGCCGCAGCGCCGGCACCAACGCCGAGGACCTGGCCCGCAACCAGCGCCGCGCCGCCATGACCCCCGACGAAATCAAGCGCGACCAGCAACTCGAGCTGCTGGAAGTCCGCACCGGCAACACCAGCTTTGGCGGCCGCAACGGCGCCCCCGAGCGGCAGTTCGACTCCAACCGCAGCGGCAACGGCTTCGTGGTGCGCAAGTTCCGGGCCCGCCCGGGCTTCGGTGAGCAGAAGCGCGGCCTGAGCCATCCCATCGGCGGCTCGAACCCAGCCGGCAAACCGCTGGTGCACAGGCACGGCCACAAGAAGTTCCTGTTCTTTTAGCCTAAAGGTTCACCATCAAATCAAAAAAGCCCCGGCCGCATGAGCAGCCGGGGCTTTTTTTAATCGAAGCATTCGTGGAATCCGACGAATGCGACGGAATTCGCGATTACAGCGTCCGTTTGATTTCCTTCTCTTCGAAGCCCTCAATGTTGTCGCCTTCCTGCAACTCGTTGAAGTTCTTGATGGAAATACCGCACTCGAAGCCTTGGCGAACTTCGCTCACGTCGTCCTTGTACCGCTTGAGGTCCTGGATTTCGCCGGTGTGCAGCACGATGCCGTTGCGCACCACCCGCACGCGGGTTTTGCGCTGGAACTGGCCTTCCGTCACCATGCAGCCGGCAATGGAGCCCACTTTGGTGATGTTGAACACCATCCGCACTTCGGCGTTGGCCGTCACCACTTCCTGCACCGTCGGGGCCAGCATGCCTTCCATGGCATCCTTCACCTCGTTGATGGCGTTGTAGATGATGCTGTACAAGCGAATATCAATCTGCTCTTGCTCGGCCAGCTTGCGGGCACTCTGCGAGGGCCGCACCTGGAAGCCGATGATGATGGCGTCGGAAGCCGAAGCCAGCAGCACGTCGCTTTCCGAGATGGCGCCCACCCCTTTCGAGAGGATGTTCACCTTCACTTCCGGCGTGCTCAGCTTCAGCAAAGAGTCGGAGAGAGCCTCCACCGAGCCGTCCACGTCGCCTTTCACCAGGATGTTGAGTTCCTTGAACGAGCCGATGGCCAAACGGCGGCCAATTTCGTCCAGCGTGATGTGCTTCTTGGTCCGGATGGTCTGCTCACGCGCCAATTGCAGGCGCTGGGTGGCGGTTTCGCGGGCTTCGCGCTCCGTTTCCATCACCTGGATGCGGTCGCCGGCTTGCGGGGCACCGGTCAGGCCGAGCACCTGCACCGGGGTGGCGGGCGGCGCGGTTTTCATCTTTTTGCCGCGGTGGTCGGTCATGGCCTTCACGCGGCCAAAGTGCGGGCCGGCGAGGATGATGTCGCCCACGTTCAGCGTACCGGTTTGCACCAGCACGGTGGTCACGTAGCCCCGGCCTTTGTCCAGCGAGGCTTCAATGACGGTGCCAATGGCGTTGCGGTCGGGGTTGGCTTTCAAGTCGAGCAATTCGGCTTCCAGCAACACCTTTTCCAGCAGCTCTTCGATGCCAATGCCCGATTTGGCCGAAACCTCTTGGCTCTGGTATTTGCCCCCCCATTCTTCCACCAGAATGTTAATCTGGGAAAGCTCTTCGCGGATTTTCTCGGGGTTGGCCGAGGGCTTGTCAATCTTGTTGAGGGCGATGATAATCGGCACGCCCGCCGCTTGCGCGTGGTTGATGGCCTCCTTGGTCTGGGGCATCACCGAGTCGTCGGCCGCCACCACGATGATGGCGATGTCCGTCACCTTGGCACCACGGGCCCGCATAGCTGTAAAGGCTTCGTGGCCTGGCGTGTCCAAGAAGGTGATGGGCGAGCCCGTCTTGGTCCGCACTTCGTAGGCACCGATGTGCTGGGTGATGCCGCCGGCCTCGCCCTTGGCCACACTCGCGTCGCGGATGTAGTCGAGCAGCGACGTTTTGCCGTGGTCGACGTGGCCCATGATGGTCACAATCGGGGCGCGGTGCTGCAAATCTTCTTCGTTGTCGCCCGCATCGATGCTGATTTCCTCTTCTTCTTTCGAAAGGAATTCTACATCAAAGCCAAATTCGTCGGCAATGACCGTAATAGCTTCGGCATCAAGCCGCTGGTTAATGGACACGAACATGCCCATGCCCAGACACACCTTAATCACCTCGTTCACGTTCACGTCCATCAGCGAGGCCAGGTCGTTGGCCGAGATGAATTCGGTGAGCTTGAGGATTTTGGCGTCGAGCTCGTTCTGCGCACGCAGGGCCTCGCGGTCCTCGGCCAGCATGCTGCGCTTGTCGCGGCGGTACTTGGCGCGGTTCTGATTGTTGCCGCCCTTGTTGCCGCCGAGTTTGGCCAGCGTGGCCTTAATCTGCTCCTGAATCTGCTTCTCGGCCTGTTCGGGCGTGAGCGCGGGGGCGTTTGGCTTCGGGCCGGGCTGGCCGGGCCGTTGGCCGGGCGCACCGGGCCGCTGGCCGGGGCCGCCGGGGCGGGTGCCTTGGTAGCCGCCTGCTTGGCCGGGGGCGCCGGCCGGGCGGTTGCCCTGGTAGCCGGGGCTGGGCGGCGAGGTGGTGCTGCCGGGAGGGCCGGGCAGCCGGGTCCGTTTCTTCTGGCCGGGGCCGGCGGGCAGGCCGCGCTTGCTCACATCCGAAGATGCAATGGGGCGGGGGCCGCGGCCACCCGGCCCACGACGGTCGTTGTTGATGGACGATAAATCAATCTTGCCCAGCACCGTGAGGCCTTTCAGCGTATCCGACTTGGCCACAATGGTGCTGGTGTCTTCGGGTGCCCCGCCTTCGGCCGAAGCCTCCAGAGCAGCCGCCACCACCGGCAGTGCGGCCACCGGCGCACCGGAAGCCGGAGCAGCAGGCGCTGGCTCGGCTTTGGCCACGGGCGGCGCTGCGGGGGCCGCTGGGGCAGGCGCCGGGGTTGGGGCAGCCGGAACATCCGATTTGGGGGCAGCGGGGGCTTCCACCTTGGGCGCCACCGGGGCCGGAGCGGCTACCGGCGCCGCGGCGGCCGGAACATCGACCGGCTTGGGCTTGGGAGCTACCACGCGGCCTTTGCTATCCAACTCAATCTTGCCCAGCACTTTCAGGCCCGGAGCCGCTGGAGCTTCGGGCGCTGGGGCCGCCGCGACTGCGGGGGCCACCACGGCAACGGGCACCGGCGCAGGCGCCACGGGTGCCACCGGCCTGGGGGCCGGCGCAGCCGCTTGCACCGGCCGGGGAGCCTGAGCCACGGGCTTGGGTGCGGCATCCAAGTCGCTCTGGCGCTTGGCCTGAATGACTTTTTGGGCTTCTTGCCGGTCGTGCGCAGAGGCCGCAAACTCCTTCTCAAGCGCGGCCACATGCTCGCCGGTGAGCTTGGTGGTGGGCTTGTTCTCTACTTGTATACCTTTCTTGGCCAGGGCCTCGACGACCCTGTCCATTCCAACGTTCAGGTCTTTGGCCGCCTGTTGTAGCCGTTTCGGGGTTGCTTCCGCCATTCTATCTTTTCTCGCGTACGATACGCTTCTAGGTGCAAAGGTATTACATTAAATCTTGTCAGCAGGCCGCAAACCGGGCCTGCTGACCTGGTTTTAACGCCCTTGCCGTACCGGCCGCGCGGCCGTCATTGGGCTGGCTCAGCGGGTGAGCTGTCGCCCGCGTCCTCAACCGGTGCTTCGTTTTCGGCGGTGGGCTCGGTTGCCAAAGCGGTGTGCTCGGGCGCCGTTTCCGTGGCGGAAGCGTGGGTAACCGCCGCTTCTTCGCCGCTGGCAGCTACTTGGGCATCGGACGTTTTGCCCGCCGCCACCCGGCTTTTGGCCGCTTCCAGCGCGCTGTCATCGAGGTCTTCGTCGTCGGCAAATTCCTGGCGGATGATGCGGTACACATCGTCCACCATTTCTTCTTCGAGCTCCGTGCGGCGCACGATGTCGTCCTTTTTCACGGCCAGCACGGCGCGGCCGGTGTCGAGGCCGATTTTCTTCAACTCGGCCAGTACCCAAGGCTCGATTTCGTCTTGGAACTCGTCCAGCGAAATGTCTTCCTCGTAGTCGATGGCTTCGCGGAACACGTCGATTTCCATGCCCACCAACCGGCTGGCCAGCTTAATGTTGGCGCCGCCGCGGCCGATGGCCAAGCTTACTTGGTCGGGCTTCATGAACACCGAAACCCGGCCGTTTTCCTGGTTTATCTTCATAGAACCCACCTTGGCCGGCGATAGTGCCCGGGCAATGTAAAGCTCCAGATTATCGGTGTAGTTGATGATGTCGATGTTCTCATTTTCGAGCTCGCGCACCACCGGGTGGATGCGGCTGCCCTTCATACCCACGCAGGCGCCCACCGGGTCGATTCGCTCGTCGTAGCTCTCCACGGCCACTTTGGCGCGCTCGCCGGGCTCGCGCACCACGTTTTTGATGACGATGAGGCCGTCATAAATTTCGGGCACTTCCAACTCGAACAAGCGTTCGAGGAAAGCCGGCGCGGCGCGGGAAAGAATGATTTTAGGCGTGCCGTTGATGACTTCTACGCGGTGCACGACGGCGCGCACGGTGTCGCCCTTGCGGAACCGGTCCTTGGGAATTTGCTCGCCCTTGGGCATCACCAGCTCGTTGTCGTCTTTATCCATGATGAGGGCCTCGCGGCTCCACACCTGGTACACTTCGCCGGTCACGATTTCGCCCACCTGGTCCTTGTATTTTTGGTACAGGTTATCGCGCTCCAGGTCCTTCACGCGCTGAATCAGCGTTTGGCGGGCCATGAGCACGGCGCGGCGGCCGAAATCCTCCAGCTTAACGCCCTCGGCCACGGATTCCCCGACCTCGAAATCGGGCTCGATTTTTTGGGCGTCGGTGAGCGTGATTTTGTCGTGGTCCCAAATGTCCTCGGAGTTGTCGTCCACGATTTCGCGGTTGCGCCAAATTTCCAAGTCGCCGTTGTCGGGGTTGATGATGACGTCGAAGTTTTCGTCCTGGTCGAATTTCTTGCGAATCATGGTGCGAAACACGTCGTCCAGGATGCTCATCATCGTGGGCCGGTCAATGTTCTTGCTCCGGGCAAATTCGCCGAAGGATTCAATGAGTTCGTGGCTGTTCATAAATCGCTGATTAAGCTGATTAACCGTGATTTCGCTGATTATTTCTGCTGATGTGCTCGTGATTTTTGGCGGTATTCCTGCTGATTCATGAGGACCAGCGGGAGAATCGGCGAAATCACGGTTAATCAGCTTAATCAGCGATTTACTTGAAGGAAATGACCACCTTGGCTTCCTGAATGTCCCCGAAGGGATAGAAGGCGGCGGGCAGGGTCGTTTTTTTGGTCTTTTGCTTGATGACTTCCTCGATTTCCACGCCTTCGGGCGTGGCGGCGGTGAGGGTGCCGGTTTTTTCGGTGCCGTCGGCCAGCTTCAGGGCCAGGGAGCGGCCGATGTGGCGCGGGTACTGGCGCGGGTCGATGAGGGGCTGGTCGGCGCCGGGGCTGGTCACTTCCAGCGAGTAGGCGGCGTCTTCGCCGTAGTGCTCGTCGATGCGGCGGGCCAGGCGGCGGCTGATGGTGGCGCAGGCCTGAATGGCGAGGCCCTCGGGCCCGTCGAGGGTAACGGTCACCTTCGGCAGCACCGAATCGGACACGGCGAGGCCCACGATGAACAGTTCCTGGTCGCCGATGGCGTCGCGGAGCATTTCCAGCAGCAGGGTGCGGTCAAAGGACATAAATTCTAAAACAAGCGGGCAAAAAAAGAGGGGACTGCGCGTCCCCTCTTTGCTAAAGCGAATACCAACTTCCGGGGCAAAGATACGGCAGGCGGCGACGGAATGCAAGAAGCCGCGGAACGCGCCGCCACGGCCGGAACGGGAGAAGCAACAGCAACCGTACTTTGAGGCCTTTGAAACCCTGCTTTGCCGGCCGGGGTTTGCGCTTTGAGCTCCGAAGGCGGGCTCATCTTTCAACCTTTCTAACAACCGTTGTCATGAAAAATATTCCCTTGCTCCGCTGCGCCGTCCTGGGCCTGGCCGTCGCCCTCACTACCAGCGCCGCCCACGCGCAAACCGGCATGGCCAAAGCGCCGGCCGCGGCCGAACCCAAGCCCAGCCCCGCCGCCACGGCCACCGGCAAGATTGGCGCCGCGGACGTGACCGTGCACTACAGCAGCCCCGCCGTGAAGGGCCGCGCCATTTGGGGCGGACTGGTGCCCTACGGCCAGGTGTGGCGCGCCGGGGCCAACGAAGCGACGACCGTCGAATTCAGCAAAGCCGTGACGGTGGAAGGCCAGGCCCTGCCGGCCGGCAAGTACGGCTTCTTCGTGCTGCCGACGGACAAGCAGTGGACGGTCATCTTCAACAAAGTGCCCAACCAGTGGGGCGCTTTCAAGTACGACCAGAAGCAGGACGCCCTGCGCGTGGCGGTGACACCCCGCAAAACCGCCAGCCTGGCCGAGCGGCTGGCCTACGAGGTAACGCCCAAGGGCCTGACCCTGCGCTGGGAAAATCTCGAAGCGCCGATTGGTATAAAACAATAGACTTACTCCTGAACAAAGAATTGGGCGTCCTGCTGAGCTCGCCGAAGCAGGACGTTTCTTGAATACTGAATCCTTTACGCGGGCGGCCCACGGTGGGCCGCCCGCTTACTTTTGTGGCTTCCTGCTGTTTCTGAATTTATGGAGTACAAACTCACCCAATACAGCCACGGCGCGGGCTGCGGCTGCAAAATAGCGCCGGCCGTGCTCGACCAGATGCTGCACACCAGCATTGCCCAGCCCCACGACGCGCGGCTGCTGGTGGGCAACGCCAGCCGCGACGACGCCGCGGTGTACGACCTCGGCGGAGGCCAGGCGGTGATTTCGACCACCGACTTTTTCATGCCCATCGTGGACGATGCGTATGATTTCGGGCGCATTGCCTCGGCCAATGCCATTTCCGACGTGTACGCCATGGGCGGGCGGCCGCTGCTGGCCATTGCCGTGCTGGGCTGGCCCGTGGACAAGCTGCCGCCCGAAGTGGCCCGCCGGGTGCTGGAAGGCGCCCGCAGCATTTGCGCCGAAGCGGGCATTCCGCTGGCCGGCGGCCACAGCATCGACTCGCCCGAGCCCATTTTTGGGCTGGCCGTGACGGGCCTGGTCGACATCAAGGACCTGAAGCGGAACGACACGGCCACGACCGGCTCGGAGCTGTACCTGACCAAGCCGCTGGGCGTGGGCATCTTGACCACGGCCCAGAAAAAAGGTATTCTGCGGGACGAGGACGCGGCCGTTGCCCCCGCGCAAATGATGCAACTCAACAAAATTGGCGCCGAGCTGAGCAAGCTGCCGGCCGTGACGGCGCTGACCGACGTGACGGGCTTCGGCTTGCTCGGGCACCTGGCCGAAGTGTGCGAAGGCAGCGGCCTGACGGCGGAAATCGAATTTTCGAAGGTGCCGCGCATTGCGGCCGCCGCCGCCTATTTGCAGCAGGGCAGCGTGCCCGGCGGCACCGGCCGCAACTGGGCCAGCTACGGCCACAAGGTGGGCGCCATCTCCGACGAGCAGCGGGCGTGGCTGTGCGACCCGCAGACTTCGGGCGGCTTGCTGGTGTGCGTGGCCCCGGCCGGCCGCGCGGCGGTGCTGGACGTGTTTGCCCGGCACGGGCTGGCGCTGGAAAGCTTCGGCCGGCTGCGGGCGCACCGGGCCGGCGAGGCCTGGGTGCAGGTGGGCGCATAGCACGGCCTTGCCTCCATGAAATCTGCGTTTTTCCGGCCGCTGCTCGAAGCCGCCGTGGTGCTGTTTTTGATAGTGGGTGCGGCCCGCTGGCTGACGGGCCTTTTTTCGAAGCGCACCTACGTGTACCGGACCGCGGCGGCCCGGCAAATGCGTTTGCTGTTTTGGCCGCTGCTGGCGCTGGGCGCGGGGCTGAGCGTGGTGCCGGCCGTGGCGGTGGGCGCCCAAGCCAGCTCGTTCGAATGGCTGCTGTCGGGCGGTTTCCTCGTCTTCACCCTGGCCTTAGGCGGGCCGGCGCTGCTGCTGCACCTGCGGTACTGGACGTTAAACCACGAGACCACGCTGGTTTTTCAGCCCGCCGAGAACCGCTTTGAAGTGTACGAGGCGGGGCAGCGCGTGGCTTTTGCGCGGCGCGATTTGGCCGGGATAGTGCGCGTGACGTGCCGGGCGCGCCGCACGTTCCGGGCCCGGTACGACTACCTGCGCCTGGACCTGTTGGACGGCCGCTCCCTGGTGCTCACCTCGCTGCTCACCGACCTGGAGCCGGTGGCCGTGTTTCTGCGCAGCGTGCCCACCCAACGGCACGCCCGTGCCTGGTGCTGGGTGTGAACCTGGGAATTGGCTACGGTTGCCGGCGGCGATACAGACCGGGCGTGCTGGTGGCCTCGTACTGCCCAAACACGCCCGGCAACAGCCGCTGCAGGCGCGGTACGTGGGTGCCTTGGTCGAGCAGGTACTCGGGGGGGTCGGGGGCCATTTTCTGGGCCACGCGCACCACGGCGGCGTACTCGGTGAGGTGGCCAAAATCAGCTTGGGAGAGGTTCCAGTCCAGGTAGGGCGTGGCGGGCCGGTTGGTGAGGTAGGCGCGGGCGTCGGGGCCGAGGATGAGCAGGGTGTGGCCCTGCAGGCGGGCGTAGCGCGGGTCGGGCTGCAGGCCGAAGCGGCTTTCGGCGGGCATGTGCAGCAGGCTTTCGAGGCGCGGCACCTGGGCCCGGTAGCGCAGCACCACCGCCGCGTTGAGGACGAGCAGCAGCAGCAGCTCCTGCAACAGCGGCCGCCGGGAGCGCTGCCACAAAAACAGGCTGAAATAGGCCAATGGCGGCAGCAGCAGCACCAGCACGCCCGGCGCCCCGCCCCGCTCCACGGCCGCCGTGGCCGCGGCCACCGCCAGCCACACCAGCATCAGCTGCCGGAATTTTACTTGGAACACCAGCCCCAGCGACGTGCCCAGGGCGCGCAGCAAGGCCAGGGCCAGCACGATGCCCGGCACCACCAGCAGGCGCAGCTGCAAGCCGGCCGGCAGCCCGCTGGCAATCAGGTCCGTCAGCCCCGGCTGCAGGTGAAACGCCCCAAAACCCGGCAACGCCCCGACGTAAAAAAAGAACGTGGCCACCAGCACGTACGGAAAGAAAAACCCGCACAGCAGCAGCAAGGAACTGCGGAAAGCATTTGGCGCAAAAATGACCACCGCGAACAAGCCCACCACCAAAAACAACGTGAGCGGCAGGTAGCACAGCGCCCCCAGCCCCACCAGAAACCCGGCCCGGAACAGGCGACGGTTGTCGTAGCCTTCGCGGGAAGTGGGCAGCAGCGCGCTCAGGGCAAACACCACGAACGTGTGCCCGAGCAGCAGCGGCGAGAGCGTGTCCAAATCGGTGCTCACGCTGCCCACCAGCAGGTAAGTGAGGGCCGCCACGAAGCCGCGCTCGGGGTGCACGTCGTACCGGTTGAGCACCAGGTTCAGCCGCAGGGCCTGCACCAACAGCAGGACCAGGGCAAACAGCCGGTAGAGCCACACCGGACGCGCGAGCACGGCATCGAGGGCGGCGAAGGTGGCGGCGGCCAGCGGCGCGGTGCCGTCGTAGAGGTCGCGGTAGGGCAGGGCGCCGCCGTGTAGCCGCTCGCCCACCAGCAGGGCCCGCAGCTCGGCAGCCGTCACGGGCAGCCCGGCCAGCAGCAGGGGCACGCGCAGGGCCAGCACCAGCAGCAGCAGGGCCACGAGCTGGGCCGGCAGGGAGCTTTTGAAAAAGCGGAGCAAGGGGAAAGCGGGGAGCGGGGAGTGAGGCGCGGGACGAAGGCAAAGGTATTTGCCGCTGCCGGCTTGCCGGCGGATGAGAGCGGCCGGCTATTCTCCGCTCCCCGCTGCCCGCTTCTCATCCGTACCTTTGTCAGTCTATGGAAAGCAAACGACAGCAAAAAATGGCCAGCCTGCTCCAGCAGGAATTGGCCGCCGTGTTGCAACGCGACTTGCCGCACTTGTTCGGCGGCGGGCTGGCGCCGGGCATCAGCCTGGTGCGCGTCACGCCCGACATGAGCCAGGCCCGCGTGTACCTGAGCCTGCTGCTGGGCGGCGACGCGGCCGAGCGCATCGAAGTCATTCGCGACAACACGAAAGCCATTCGCCAGGCCCTGGCCAAGCGCATCCGCCAAACGGCCCGCGTGGTGCCCGAGCTGATTTTCTTTCACGACGACAGCGCCGCCTACGCCGCCCACATGGACCAGGTGCTCGGCACGCTGGACATCCCGCCAGCGCCCACCGCCGCCCCCGACGAGGACGCCGACCAACCCGCCCGGCCCCGGCTGTTCAAGGGCGAATAATTTTTTAATGTGAAAATGTGCTGATGTGAAGATGTGAAAATTGTTTTCCGTTTCCGTTAGCACATCCTCACATCAGCACATTTTCACATTTTCTTCTTTGTACTACGACCCGATTAAGAAGACGCTGGGCCAAGTGTTCAACCGCACGCCGTGGTTGCGCCGGCTGTTTTACCGCTTGCTCGACTTGCTGCTGCTGCGCACCTGGCACGTACACCGGGAATTACGCCGCTGGGCCAAGGGCCGCACCCAGGAGCCGATGAACATCCTCGACGCCGGCTCCGGCTACGGGCAGTACACGTACTGGCTCAGCGGCTTGAGCGATAAATGGAACATCCTGGCCGTGGACGTGAAAGAGGAGCAGGTGGCGGATTCCAACCAGTTTTTCCGGCAAATTGGCCGGCGCAACGTGCAGTTTGCCGTGCAGGATTTGGTGCTGTACCAGGAGCCCAATTCCTTCGACCTGGCCTTGGCCGTCGACGTGATGGAGCACATCCTGGAAGACGTGGAGGTGTTCCGCAACGTCCACGCCTCGCTGAAGGACGGCGGGATGCTCATCATTTCCACGCCCAGCGACCAAGGCGGGTCCGACGTGCACGACGACGGCGAGAGCAGCTTCATCGAGGAGCACGTGCGCGACGGCTACAACATCCGCGAAATTCAGCAGAAGCTCAGCACGGCTGGGTTCGAGCGCATCGAGGCGCGCTACGCCTACGGCGAGCCGGGCCAGATTTCCTGGCGCCTGAGCATGAAATACCCCATCCTGCTGCTGGGCCGGTCGCGGCTGTTCTTCCTGCTGCTGCCATTTTACTACGCCGTCACGTTTCCGTTGTGCCTGTTGCTGAACTGGTTGGACGCCCGCACCGTCCACGACTCGGGCACCGGGCTGATTGTGAAAGCCTGGAAATAGCGGCCGGCACGGCCCGCCCCGGCCCGCCCAGCGCCAGGGCCGGCCAAAAACGCGTACCTTGCCCTTACCTCTCCCGTTTTTCGCTTCGCTACTGCCTTCCTGCCAATGGAACCCAGCAATTTTCAGACACTGATGGACTCCCTGTTTGCCCGCATGGAGCGGCAGGAAGCGCAAGCCACCGTGGCCAACCAGGCCCTGCTCGACCTCGTTGGCGAAGCGCGCAACCTGCGCCAAGACGGCCAGAAATTTCAGCAGCAGCAAGGCCAGTTCAACCTGCGTATGCTGGAATGGATTGACCGGCAGGAGCAGTTCAACGACCGGCAGGAGAAGTTCAGTGAGCGCCAGGAAAAGTTTAACGAGCGGCAAGACCAGTTCAACATTATTTTTCTGGATGAAATCCGGGGCATGAAGAAAGACCATCCGGGACCTGACCGAAGTCGTGCTCAAGCAGCACGAAGGCCGTTTGAAACGGTTGGAAGACTTCATGGACGGCCTGATGCGCAAGGCTAGCTAGCCGCGCGGTGCCCGCTACTGCTCCCCTGTGAACGTACCCTTCCTCATTGCCCGGCGCTACTTCCGGTCCAAGAACAAGCGCAACATCATCACCATCATTTCCAACATTTCGATGATTGGGGTGGCGGTGGGCACCATGGCGCTGATTATCGTGCTGTCGGTGTTCAACGGGCTTGAGGATTTGGTGCGCACGCTCTACGGCAAGTCGGACCCCAACTTGGTTATTTCGGCCGCCCAGGGCAAGGCCTTCGACGTGAACCGCACCTTCATGATGCGGCTGGAAAACACGCCCGGCGTGGCCCTGCTCACCGAGGTCATCGAGGACAACGCCCTGCTGCAGTACCACGACCGCCAGATGGTGGTGAAAATGCGCGGCCTCTCGGACAATTACTTCGGCCAGAGCCAGATTGACGCCAACATCCGCGAGGGCGACCACCGCCTGCGCCGCGACAGCCTAGAGCTGGCCCTGGTGGGCGCCGGCGTGCAGCACGAGCTCAGCATCACGCTCAACAACCGCCTGGCGCCCATGCGTCTGCTGTACCCGCGCAACAACGGCCGCAAAACGCTCAGCATGAACCCCGACAAGGCCTTCAACGAGCAGGACGTCATCGCCGGGGGCGTGTTCCTCATCGAGCAACACATCGACGACAGCTACATTTTTGTGCCCCTCGCCTTTGCCCAGCGGCTGCTCGGCTACGGCACCCGCCGCACGGCGCTCTACGTGAAAGTGGGCGAAAGCTTCGAAATTGAGCAGGTAAAAAACCAGCTGCGGCGGCAGCTCGGTTCCCGCTTCAAGGTGCAGGACACCGACGAGCAGCACGTGAGCTTGTTCAAGGCCATCAAGGTCGAAAAGCTGTTTGTCTTCATCACCTTCACGCTCATCCTGCTCATTGCCTCGCTCAACATTTTCTTCTCGCTCTCGATGCTGGTCATCGACAAGAAGAAAGACATTTCGGTGCTGCTGGCCATGGGCGCCAACCAGACCATGGTGCGGCGCACGTTTTTGATGGTGGGCGCCATCGTGGCCCTGGTGGGCGCCGTGGTGGGCCTGGTGCTGGGCGTGGCCCTGTGCTGGCTGCAGCAGCATTTTGGCTTCGTGAGCATGGGCATGGCCACGAGCGTGGTCGACGCGTACCCGGTCAAAATGAAGGCCTCGGACCTGGTATTTACCTGTTTGTCCATCATCTTCATCACGCTGGCCGTGAGCATTCGGCCGGCCCTGAACGCGAGCCGGCTCGACTTGCGCGAGAATTTATAGGCTTGGGCGCATCCCGGGGCGCATATAGCCGTAAGGCTTTGCTCGCTCCTTTCCGCGAAACGCCGCCGTGTCCATTTCCACTTTCGGGCATATCTTGCGACTTCCGCGTGCCCGGCTATGAAAGTATCTACCGCTGAACCGTTTCAAATCGTTTACTCGCTCTTCGAGCACGAGTTCCTGGGCCATTTGTTTGCGGCCTACGTGGTGCAGCTGGGCCCGCGCGGCCAGCTCACGCTGCAGCACCAAACCGTTTCGGGGAAAAACGCCCACGAATTCGCCGCCGCGCTCGACGCGGCCGACTTTGAGTTGGTGGAGCGGTGCGACCAGATTCAGCAGGAAGCCGTGGTGAAGGAATTCTGGCCCCGCAAGATTGCCACGGCCGAGTTCTTCCTGAAAACCTACCACGCCGAGAAGGGCGACAAGCCGCTGCAGGAACTCATCACCCGGCACGTGCAAACGCGCATGGCCGGCATTCTGGCCCGGCTGGCGGGCAAGCGCGTGTTCATCATGGGCCGCGACGGCGAGCCGACCTGGCACGAAATCGGGCTGGCGCCGGCCCGGGCGTCCATCCTGTTCCACTTCCGCCGCAACGAGGAAGGCACCCACTACTTCCCCACCATTCAGTACCAGGGGCAGCGGCTCGATTTCCAGTACAAGGGCGCGGCGCTGGTGTGCCAGCAGCCGGCGTGGCTGCTGCTCGGCGATTTGCTCTACGCCTTCCGCACCGACGTGGACGGGCGCAAGCTGTTGCCGTTTTTGAAGAAGAAATTCATCGTCGTGCCCCGGCAGGTGGAGGAAAGCTACTTCCAGAAATTCGTGGGGCCGCTCATGGAATCGTTTGAGGTGCACGCCCGCGGGTTCGACATCCGTTCGGAGCGCTACGTGGCCCGGCCGCTGCTCACCTTCAGCGACGCGCAGCCCGCCCCGCCCGCCCCCGAAGCGCCCGTGCGGCCCCCCGGGCCGCCGCGCCGGGGCCGCATTCCGCTGCCCAAGCCCATCGCGCCCCTGCTCACGGGCGCCGAAACCGAACAGATTCACTTCGAGCTCAGCTTCCGCTACAGCCCGCACCTGATGCCGCTCAGCCCCGACAAGCCGGTGAGCGTGCGCCTCGAAAAAACGGCCGACAGCTACGTGTTCCACCGCCTGCTGCGCAGCCCCGAGCAGGAGCTGGCCGCCGTGGCCGAGCTAGGCACCCGCTTGCTGACGGTGGAAAACGGCCACGCCGCGCTGCCCAAAAACCAGGCCTTCAAGTGGCTGCACGACCACACCGCGGACCTGGCCGAGCTGGGCTATACCGTGGAGCCGGCCGCCAGCACCAGCAAAAACTACTTCATCGGCCCAGCCCGCGTGCAGGTCGGCATTCAGGAATCGGGTGACTGGTTCGACGTGCGCGGCACGGTGTACTTCGGCGACATTGAAATCCCGTTTATTCGGCTGCGCGGGCACATTTTGCAACGCCGCCGCGAGTTCAAGCTGCCCAACGGCCAGATTGCCATCATTCCCGACGAGTGGTTCACGGATTACCTCGAGCTGTTTGCCTTTGGCGAAGAAACCCCCGACGGCCTGAACCTGCGCCGCCACCACCTCGCGCTAGTCGCCGACCTGCAAAGCAACGAGCTGGCCACCGTGCGCATGGGCCGCAAGCTGGAGCGGCTGCGGGACTTTGCCGAAGTGGAGGACCACCCGCTGCCCACGGGCTTCCAGGGCGAGCTGCGCCCGTACCAGAAGGCCGGCTACAACTGGCTGCGCTTCGTGCAGGACTACCACTTCGGCGGCTGCCTAGCCGACGATATGGGGCTGGGCAAGACCATTCAAACGCTGGCCCTGCTGCTGCAGCGCCGCGAGAGCGGGGCCGCCCAGGGGGCGGCGTCGCTGCTGGTGCTGCCCACCTCGCTGGTCTACAACTGGCTGAGCGAGGCCCAGAAATTTACGCCTGAGTTGCGCCTGCTGGCCTACACGGGCACGTACCGCGACAAAAACCCCGACCGGTTTGCCGGTTACGACGTGGTGCTCACCAGCTACGGCATCGTGCGGCTCGACACAGACCTGCTGGCCAGCTACAAGTTCGATTACGTGATTTTAGACGAATCGCAGGCCATCAAAAACCCCAGTTCCACCACGTCGCAGGCGGTTCGGCAGCTGCACTCCAAGCACCGGCTCATCCTCACGGGCACGCCGGTTGAAAACAGCACGATGGACTTGTGGTCGCAGATGTCGTTCATCAACCCCGGCCTGCTGGGCACGCAAGCTTTTTTCCGCAAAGAATTCCTCAAGCCCATCGAAAAGCACCAGGACGAAGGGCGCACCCGGCGGCTGCACGCCCTCATCAAACCATTCATCCTACGCCGCCACAAGGCCCAGGTAGCCAAAGAGCTGCCCGAAAAAACCGAGCAGCTCAGCTACTGCCCGATGACGGAAGAGCAGGCCCACGCCTACGAGGAAACCAAGAGCTTTTACCGCAACAAAATCCTGCGCAATCTCGACGAGCACGGCCCGGCCAGCACGCAGTTTTTGTTGCTGCAAGGCCTCACCCGCCTGCGCCAGATTGCCAACCACCCGCGCCTGGCCGACGACACCTACACCGGCGAATCGGGCAAGCTGCGCGAGGTGCTGCGCATGATTCGCAACGTCGTAGCCGAGGGCCACAAAGTGTTGGTTTTTAGTCAATTTGTGCAGCACTTGGCTTTAGTGCGCACTGCGCTTGACGAGCGGCAACTCGCCTACGCCTACCTCGACGGCAACACCCGCGACCGGGCCGCCGAAGTGGCCCGCTTTCAGGAAACAGAGGACCTGAAAGTTTTCCTCATCAGCCTGAAAGCCGGTGGCATCGGCCTCAACCTCACCGCGGCCGATTACGTGTTCCTGCTCGACCCGTGGTGGAACCCCGCCGTGGAAGCCCAGGCCGTGGACCGCGCCCACCGCATCGGCCAGTTGCGGCCGGTGTTCACCTACAAGTTCATCACGCAAGGCACGGTCGAAGAAAAGATTTTGGCCTTGCAGCGGCGCAAGCTGGCCCTGGTGAGCGAGCTGATTGCCACCGACGAGGCCGTCATCAAGCACCTCACCCGAGCCGATATCGAGGAATTGTTGGGCTAGCTTTTCGTTTGTTACCGAATCATCCTACGCTTCTGCCAGCGGCCACACCTTTGCGCCACTGAGCCAATGGCCTAGCTTTATTTTTTTATAGTAATATTACTGATATTAAAGGGCTTCTTGCGCATGGCAGGAAGCCCTTTATTGCACAAAGCATTTTATAAATTTAATTATCCTTGCAATTTATATAAACTTGAGCTAGGTTTGCTGCCCCGAATATTGCTTAAATCTGGTTTTATCACCACAAAGCAATACACACTTGCCGAGTTTCTCTTTGAAGATTGCTGCCCAGTGAAATTTTCAAGCCCCCTTTCTTATTTGCTGGCTCGTGGCCTTTCGGCGCGGAAATTGGCGGCTGGGCTCGGCGGCCTGCTGTTGCTGGGGGTAGCGCACGCAAGCCCGGCCCAAACCCGGGGCCGGCAAGCGGTGCAGCCGGCGCCCGTTTCGGCCCCTACCGGCCAACCCGCGCCCTTGGCGCCGGCCAAGCTGGAAGAAGCGCTGCGCCTGCTGCTGAGGGCCGATTCGCTGGCAACGCTCCGCGCGGTCAAAAACGGCGGCACCGAGTCGCAGGGCTTGGTGCTGGACCAAGCCCTCACCAAACTTGGGCACGATTTCTACGACCAATTCTACGGCACCTTCGAAGCGCCGCTGGGGGCGGCCGACTATACCATTGTGATAGCCGAAAAGCCCGCCCGCGGCAATTCGGCCCTGGTAGTGCTCACAGTGAACGAATCGGAACTCTTGGAACTGCCCCTGCCCACCCGGGCCGACCAGATGGAGGAAGTGGTGGCCGCCGCCGTCGAAGTGGCCCAAGGCTACCTCCTCGACGCCCAAAACCTGAGCCGGCAACTGGAGTCTGGCCGCCGGGCCCCGCCCGAAACGTTCTAACCTAACAAACTTTCCTTCCACCTTCCTTCTGCACCGCATGAAAAAGCTTTTTACTTCCCTGGTTCTGTTCATTGCCGGTTTTTGGGCGCACGCGGCCAAAGCGCAAGATTTCGTGTACGAACCCAAAAACCCCGCTTTTGGTGGCGGCAACCCGTTCAACTACTCGTGGCTGCAGGCCTCCGCCACGGCCCAAAACAGCATTCCCGACCCGGTGAAACCCGCTTCTCAGCAGGCCGACCCGCTGGCGCAGTTTGCCAACAACCTCAACCAGCAAGTGCTGTCGCAGCTTACCAGCCGGCTCATCAGCTCGCAGTTCGGCACCGGGGCCATCAAGCCGGGCTCCTACAACGTGGGCGGCTACCAGGTGCAGGTGTCGCAAGGCACCAGTGGGGTGGTGATTGTGGTGACGGACACCGCTACCGGCAACCAAACGACCGTCACCATTCCCAACGGCTTGTGACGGGCTGCTTCCCGCAAACGCCGGCCGGCCGCCACGCCCCACGGGTGGCCGCGGGCCCCTTTCCACTCCTTCACCTTTCTCTGCAATGGCCTCCCCGCTCCTTTACCGGTTGAGTGCGTTTCTTTTTTTCCTGCTGCTGGGCGCTTGCACCCCCTACCTGCACCAGCACTTGCTCACGCCGCAGCCCGCGCGCCTGGGGGCCGAACTTACCGCGAACTCCCGGTGGCGCAGCTTGCCCGCGCCCAAGGCCAAGTCGGTGGTGGCGGTGTACAAGTTTAAGGACCAGACCGGGCAATACAAGCCCCAGGCCAACGGGGCCAGCTTCTCGACGGCGGTGACGCAAGGCGCCACCACCATGCTCATCCGGGCCTTGGAAGAGTCGCAATGGTTCGAGCCCATCGAGCGCGAGAACTTAGGCAACCTGCTCAATGAGCGCAAAATCATCCGCTCGACTCGCGAGGAGTACGCCGCGCAAACCGGCAAAAAGCAGCCGGCCTTGGCGCCGTTGCTTTTTGCCGGCATCATCCTGGAAGGTGGCATCATTTCCTACGATTCCAACATTCTGACCGGCGGCGCGGGCCTGCGCTATTTCGGGGCCGGCGCCTCGGGCCAGTACCGGCAAGACCGGGTAACGGTGTACCTGCGGGCCATCAGCACCAATTCGGGCAAGATTTTCAAGACCGTGTACACGTCCAAAACCATCCTCTCGCAGCAAGTGGACGCCAGCCTGTTCCGCTTTGTGGACTTCAAGCGCCTGCTTGAAACTGAGACGGGCTTCACCTACAACGAGCCCAGCGAGATGGCCGTGAAAGACGCCATCGAGAAATCGGTGCAGGCCCTCATCTACGAAGGCTTTGCCGACCGGCTGTGGGCGCCCCTCGACTCGGCGGAATACAACGGCCTCGGAATACAAAACTATCTGTATGAGAAGAACCAGAACCTGGGCATCGATGTGCTGGGCCGCGAGGTGAAGCTGCGCCGCTCAGCCCTGGCGGTGGGCTTCAACGGCGCGTTGCAGGAGTACCAGGGCGACTACGGCTCGCCGTTGCGGCGGCCTGGGGGCGAGTTCACCATCCATTACCAGCCCAAGGGCTCGACCAGCGTATTCCTCAACCTAGGCCGCGGCCAGTTGGCAGCCGGCACCGGGGGGAGCCCCGTCTTCAACCACGTGTTTAACTACGCCGAAGCCGGCTTGCAGTACCGGCTGCTGCCTTACGACCAGTTCACGCCGTACTTACTGCTGGGCGGCGGCGCCACTGCCCGCGAGCCCCTGCGCGCGACCAACGCCAAGACTCTGTTGCCGCATTTGGTGTTTGGGGTCGGGGGTGAATACCTGGTAACGTCCCGGCTGGGCATCAGCGCCAGCCTCGACAACCATTATTTCCTGACCGACCAGCTGGACCAAATCAACGCGGGCCGCTACAACGATTCGTACTGGGCCATTCGGGTCGGGGCCGTGCTTTACCTGGGCAAAACGGCCGAAGAGAGGGCCATTTTGAAAGCGGAAAAAATGGCGGCGGCTCAGAACAAAAAAACAGCAAAGTAGCATAGTAAAAATTATTTTTATAAATATTTTATCGCTGAAGGGCATTATTGCCCCAATTTTAGCTTTTTGGCATTTTGTAAATATTAATTTTAAATTTTATTTTAATCAGCTATTGACATTCTCATTTTTAATAGTACCTTTGACATGTTCTTCCGGAGAGAGCGAATCACCAACCTTCACTTCCTTTTTCTTAACAGTATGAAAACGCTGCAAAAAATTACCCTCGTTGCCTTCGCCGTTCTGTCGGCAGGCGCCGCGAACGCCCAGGCTCCCGTTGCCTGCATGAACTGCGCTCCCCCCTCTGTGGCCCCGCCGCGCCAGGCTGACCGCCCGGGCTGCCTCACTTGCGGCGGTACTGTCGCCAACCTGGAAACCAACGTGACCACCGCCCAATTGCGCGGCAACCACCTGAACAACTCGTTCGTGTTTCAGAACGGACGCAATCAATTTGCCTGCGTGGACCAAGCCGGTGGCAATGGCATTAATGCCAACACGGCCAACTTGATTCAGGATTCGCAGAACGACAACGCTGACTACGGCAACCGCGGTTACCAGACCCAGACGTACTCGTCGACGGGCGTGAACTCGGGCCGCGGCAACAACGAAGCCTTCGGCGCTCAGTATGGCGACCGCAACGTCATCATCCAGAAGCAAACCGGGTCGGGCAACTTGGCGTCGGCTTATCAGGGTGACTGGGACAAAAACGTGTCGTACCAGGAGCAGGAAGGCCGCGGCAACCATGCTTATTCCGACCAAGGCGCCGGCGCTAACAACAGCTTTTCGATGCAAATCCAGAAAGGCACCGGTGGCTACACCCAAAACCAGGACAACTACTCGAACGTGACGCAGAGCACCCACAACTACGCGTGGAGCGCCACGGTACAGGAAGGCAAAGACAACGCTGTGACCGTGTACCAGCACTAAGCCATTGCAACGGGCAGCCCACGGCTTCAGCCGTGGGCCATCCTCGTTTTCTGCCGGGCTTCGGGCGGCCTCCGGGGCCGCGCCGGGGCCCGGCAGATTTTTGGTTACCCCTCAGCTTGCAATCGATTAGGCCATGAAACGCTTCTTTTATTTGTGCTTGGCCGGGCTGGCCTATTGGCTGCTCCCAACAGCTGCCCGGGCCCAAACCCGCCCGGCAGCCGACGCCCCCAGCACCGCCCAGCAGCTGGTCGAAGAAATTGGCTTGGACCGGCTGCCCGGCGGCCTCGCCATCCCGCGCGTGAAGGATGCCCGCAGCCTGAGCGTGCTGGAGCAAACCGGCGACCGCAACCAAGCCACCATCACCCAAGTAAGCCTTGGCAACGGGACCAACGAGGCCTTGATTGTGCAAGCCGGGGCCGCCAACATTGCTTTTCTCAACCAATTTGGCACCGACAACACCACCAGCCTTCGGCTGAAGGGCGATGGCAACATCGGCAAAGTAGACCAGCGGGGCAGCAACAACTCCTTCGATGGCCGCATTGCCGGCGACAACAACAAGCTGGACGTGTACCAGGACGGACACGGCAACAGCTCGACGCTGGACGTGGCGGGCGACAGCCGCAAGTACCCCGTGGTGCAAATCGGCGACAACAACTCGCTGGTGCAGCGCGAAGCCGCCAACTCAATGGCCCCCAAAGGCTACGGCGTGGAAATGCGCGGCAACGGCATCCGCCTCACCATCGAGCAGGGCCACGTGCAGCCCTGACCGTTCAATTCCTTGCGCATGTAACACCTTCTTTTCTTTCTGAGCTATGAACCGCGCCCCGCTGGTGCTTGCAGCCTTTTTTATGCAGCTCAGCGGGGCGCTTGCGCAGGCGCCCTGCCAAGCCAAGCTCGACATGCACTGGCACGACCAGCTCCTCACCGTGAGCGGGCACTGCCGCAGCCTGCTGGCCCAGCCCGCCCACTACCGCTACCAGTTGCTGGTGGTGCGCCAAAGCCGGGGCGGCCGCGCGCAGAACAGCCAGGGCGGGGAATTTTTATTGGCGCCGCAGCAAGACGTGGTGCTGGCCGAGGTTCACCTCAACACCGGCCCCAAAGATTTTTACCACGCGCAGCTTTTTGTTTTTGATTTAAACGGCCATCCGGTAGCCACTGATTCCATCAGCCAAGGCATTCCCGGGCATTAACAGTACCCTCGTCTAAAACCTTTCCACTACCTTGCCGCTATGAGAATTGGTCTGCTGCTGCTCATCGGATGGGCGCTGTTGTTGTCGTTGTGTGCTTGCGAAGACGCCCCCGTGGTGCCAACCACCTTTGGCAGTATCGCCGTAACCGTGGTGGACGCCCGCACCAACCTGCCCCTTGCCAATACGGGCATCAGCACCAACCCCGCCACCGGCTCTTTCGTGACGGACGCGCAAGGCCAACTGACGATTCCCCAGGTGACTTCGGGCATCACGGCCGTAACGGCCCGCCGCACGGGCTATATCCAGCTCACCATCAACGTGACGGTAGCCGACGGGCAAACCCAGGGCGTGATTTTGCAGATGGACAAGCCGAGTTCGGCCGCGCCGCCCAGCCCGGCGGGCCGGCCCGGGCCGGCCACGGGGGCCGCCAACCAGCCCAACGCGGTGCCCCTGACCTGGCACCCCGTCAACGCGGGCAAGGCCGACTCGCTGCGCTACGACGTGGTCATCTACGAGAGCAACAACCTCAACCAGCGGACCCTGCTTACCAACTCGAAGGATACGACCGTGACGGCGACCGGCCTGCTCTTCAACACCACTTACTACTGGCAGGTGACGACGCGCAACCCCGGCGGGGCTTCCGCCCGCGGCCCCGTCTGGAACTTTCAAACCGGCCCCTTGCCCGACAACCGCTACCTGTTCGTTCGCACGACGGCCGGCAACACCGACATTTATTCGTCCGGACTGCTGGAAGCTAATTTGGTGCGCCTCACCTCTTCGGCGGCCGTGGAAACGGCCCCGCAGCTGAGCCCCAACCGCGACTTAATTGCCTTCACGTCCAACGCCGACGGGCAGTACCAGCTTTATACCATGAACCGCGACGGTTCGAACCCGCGCCGGATTACGACTCTCTCGGTGGAAGGCTACAGCAACGCGGGCATCGGCTTCCGGTGGTCGCCGGACGGCGCCCAGCTAATTTATGCGCATTACGACCAGCTGTACCGCGTGAACCGCGACGGCACGGGCCTGCTGCTGCTGGCCACGGCGCCCGCGGGCCGCCACTTTCGCGAGTGCGACTGGACGGCGCAGGGCAACCGCCTGGTGGTGCAAACCATCGGCGCCAACCCATACGATGCCGAACTCTACCTGTACAACACCGACGGCACCAACCCGACGCTGTTTGTGAGCAACCTGCCGGGCCGGCTCGATTCGCCCAGCTTTAGCCTGGACGGCCGCACCGTGGTGTACACCCGCGACGTGGCCGGCTTTGAAAATGCGGCGGGCCGGCAACTTGACGCGCACATCTTCGCCCAACGCACCGACGGCTCGTCCCCACTCGACGTAACGGGCTTGGTTACGGGCGGCTCGGGTAAAGTATTGGGCACCAACGACTTGCACCCCCACTATTCGCCGGACGGGTTTCATTTGATTCTGGTAAATTCCCAGAATGACGACCGCAGCCCGCCGGAGGTATTCACGATGGACCTGGACGGCCGCGGCCGCACCCGCCTGTTCGCAAACGCCGACTTGCCGGACTGGAAATAGCGCTGCCCGAACAATCCGGGACAGCGGTCGTTAGCAGCGGGTATGCACATTACCCTACGCACCGCCGTGGCGGCCGCCCCGGCCCAGGTGATGGCCGGCTTCACCGAGAAGCTGTTTCTGGCTTTGGCGCCGCCTTTCCCCAAGCTGCGGCTGCGGCGTTTCGACGGCTCCCGCACCGGCGACCGGGTTGAAATCGAGTTGGACACCTTGGTGAAGCGGCTGCGCTGGACCTCCCTGATTGTGGACGACGGACAACTGCCCGACGGCACCCTATTCTTCGTGGACGAAGGCCAAACCTTGCCCCCGCCGCTGCGCTACTGGCGGCACCGGCACCTGGTGCAGCCGGGCCCCGCGGGTGGCAGCGTAATTGTCGACGACCTGGATTACCGCACGGCCTCGCCCTGGCTGGATGCCCTGTTGTACCCGGCCGTGTGGGCACAGTTTGCGTGGCGCCGGCCCATTTACCGGCGCTGGTTCCGGTGAGGCACGGGGGCGCTACAGGTCCAGCACCATTTTCACGTCGGTGCGCTGGTAAGGCGTGGCAGGCACGGGCACGGGCCAGAAGCCCAGCTTTGCGTACAGCGCCAGCGCCGGGGTGAGGCGGGAATTGGACAGCAGCTCCACGCGGCGCCCTCCTAAGGCCCGGGCCTTGGCCACAGCGGCCTGCCCGAGCAGCCAGCCGATGCCCAAGCCCTGCGCCCGGGGGGCCACCGCCATTTTAGCCAGCTCGTACACACCGTCGTGCTCGTTGAGGAGGGCGCACGTGCCCACCAAGTCGCCGTCGGCGCTAGCCATGAAGATGTGACCGCCCGGCTTCCGGATGTAGCCTTCGGGGTCGTCGAGCATTTGGTTGTCGATGGGATCGAGGGCAAAGTATCGGACAATCCATTCGCGGTTCAGGGCCCGAAATGCGGGCTGGTGGGCGGGCTCGTAGTCGAGGATGGCGATGTGGGCGGGCATGAAAAGAAGAACGGACAAGCTTGAGCAAGGAGCGAAGTTCGCACAGGGGGCGCCGTACCTTTGCCGGCCTATGCCGAACCCCGCCACCATCGTCCTTAAAAACGGAAAAGACCATTCGCTGCGCCGCCGCCACCCGTGGGTGTTTTCGGGCGCCATTGCCCGTGTGCTGGGCGAAGCCGGCGAAGGCGAAGCCGTAGTGGTGGAAGCCGCCAACGGCGAGCGGCTGGGCGTGGGCCATTTTTCCGGCGGCGGCTCCATCGCCGTGCGGATGCTGGACTTCGGGCCCGACGCCGCCCTGCCCACCCCGGATTTTTGGGAGGCCAAGCTGGGCAATGCCTACCGCTTGCGCCAGGGCCTGGGCCTGACCGGCACGGCGGATACGAACGTGTTTCGGCTGGTGCACGCCGAAGGCGACGGCCTGCCCGGCCTCGTCATCGACGTGTACGGCGACACCGCCGTGGTGCAGGCCCACAGCGTGGGCATGTACCGCGCCCGGCCCGAAATTGCCGCCGCCCTGCAGGCCGTGTTCGGCCCCAAGCTACGCGCTATTTACGACAAGAGCGCCGAAACCGTGCCCGGCAACGCCGTACCCGACGCTCAAAATGGCTACCTGCTGGGCACGGGCAGCGGCGCCGAGCACCTGGTGCTGGAAAACGGCCACCGCTTTGCCATTGATTGGGAAACGGGCCAGAAAACCGGGTTTTTCATTGACCAGCGCGACAACCGGGCCCTGCTGGCGCGCTACGCGCCGGGCCGGCGGGTGCTCAACACGTTCTGCTACACCGGCGGCTTTTCGGTGTACGCCCTGGCCGCCGGGGCCGAGCTGGTGCATTCCGTCGATTCCAGCAAAAAAGCCATTGCCCTTACCGAGCGCAACGCCGAGCTGGCGCCGCACGCCGAGCGCCACGCCGCCTACCCCGACGACGTGCTGGGCTTCCTGAAAAACCACCCGGCCGAATACGACCTGCTGGTGCTCGACCCGCCTGCTTTTGCCAAGCACATGGGCGCCCGCCACGCCGCCCTGATGGGCTACAAGCGGCTGAACACGGCCGGCATCGCGCACCTTGCGCCGGGCGGGCTGCTGTTCACGTTCAGCTGCTCGCAGGTGGTGAGCCCGGAATTGTTCGAGGGCGCGGTGCTGGCGGCGGCCATCGAGGCCGGGCGCCCGGCCCGCATCCTGCACCGCCTCACCCAGCCGGCTGACCACCCGGTGAGCCTGTTTCACCCGGAGGGCGCGTACCTCAAGGGGCTGGTGCTGGCGGTGGAGTAGCCTTTTTTGCGGGGCCCGCGAACCGGGCCCGCGGGCCGGCGGTTGCTGGTGCAACTCATTTCTCCTTCGTGCAGCACCTCCCCGGCAAACATTCCTCCGCAAACACTTCCAAGCAACCCGTGGCCATCATTGGGGCCGGCGTGGCCGGGCTGGCGGCGGCCGTGCGGCTGGCCGTGGCGGGCCACGCCGTCACGGTGTTCGAAGCCAGCGGCACGTTTGGGGGCAAGATGCAGCAGTTCAGCCTGCCGGGCGGGTACCGGTTCGATGGGGGACCGTCGCTGTTCACGCTGCCGGCGCTGGTCGACGATATTTTCCGGCTGGCGGGCCGCGTGCCGGCCGACTATTTTCGGTACGAGCGGCTCGACCCCATCACCCGCTACTTTTTTGCCGACGGCACGCGGCTGGCGGCCTGGGCCGACGCTGGAAAATTTGCGGCCGAAGTGGAAGCGCAACTGGGCACGCCGGCCGCGGCCGTCGCCGATTTTTTAACTCGCAGCGGCAAGGCCTACGACGCCACGGCGGGCACCTTCCTGCACAAGTCCCTGCACAAAGCCGGCACGTATTTCAGCGCCGAAACGCTGAAGGCCGTGGCCGCGCTGCCCGGCCTGGGCCTGCTGGGCACCATGCACCAGCGCCACGAAAAGGCTTTTGGCGCCGACCCGCGCCTCGTGCAGCTCTTCGACCGCTACGCCACCTACAACGGCTCGGACCCCTACCAGGCACCGGCCACGCTGAGCCTGATACCGCACCTGGAGCACGGCATTGGGGCATTTTATCCCGAAGGCGGAATTTACGCCATCGCCGCGAGCCTGCACCGGCTGGGCGAGGAGTTCGGGGTGGCGTTTCGCTACCACGAGCCGGTGGAGGAAATCATCGTGGCCGAGGGCCGCGTGACGGGCCTGCGCACGGCCCAGGACGTGTACGACTTCACCCAAGTGGTGAGCAACATGGACGTGGTGCCCACCTACCGGCGCCTGCTGCCCGGCCAGCCCGCGCCGGAGCGCACCCTGGCGCAGCCCCGCTCCTCCTCGGCCCTGATTTTTTACTGGGGCATCGCCCGCGAGTTTCCCGAGCTCGACGTGCACAACATCTTCTTTTCGGCCGATTACCAGCGCGAATTCCAAGCCATTTTTCAAGACAAAACCGTGGCCGACGACGTGACGGTGTACGTGAACATCACCAGCAAGAAAACGCCCACCGACGCCCCGGCGGGCCACGAAAACTGGTTTGTGATGGTGAACGTGCCCCACGACGAGGGCCAGGACTGGGCCGCCCTCACGGCGCGCACCCGCGCCGCGGTGCTGGCCCGCCTGGGCCGGGCGCTGGGCACGGCGGTGGAGCCGCTTATCCGGGCCGAAAAAACGTGGACGCCGCCCGGCATCGCGGCCGACACGTCGTCGTGGGGCGGGGCGCTGTACGGCAGCTCCAGCAACAACGCGCTGGCGGCGTTCCTGCGCCACCCCAATTTTTCGGGGCGGCTCGACGGGCTGTACTTTTGCGGCGGCTCGGTGCACCCGGGCGGCGGCATCCCGCTCTGCCTGCTGTCGGCCAAAATTGCGGCCGACCTCATTGACCATTAAAAGTTAACCGTTGAGCGTTAAAAAGGACAGGTGAAGCACGAGAGGCCCTAACGCTCAACTTTTACCTTTTAACTGCTTGGCTCCTGCCGATGGAGTATTCCGAATCATTGAGTCCCCCCACCAATTCCACCCGGCTACGCGTTGCCCAAGGCCTGGTGCTCCTGTTCCACATCACGGGGTTTGTGGGGCTGGCCTTTTCCCGAAGCGCCGATTTTTACCTGCGCTTCACGCCGCTCACCCTGGTGCTCACGGCGGGGCTGCTGGCGGCGTTTCAGCCCGAGCGCGGGGCCCGCTTCTGGAGCTTTTGCCTGTCGGTGGCCCTGCTGGGCTTTGTGGCCGAAGTGGTGGGCGTAACCACCGGGCGGGTGTTTGGACACTACACTTACGGCGCTACGCTGGGCCCCAAGCTGCTGGATGCGCCGCCCTTCGTGGGCGTGCCCCCGCTCATCGGCCTCAACTGGCTGGTGCTGACGTACGTGTGCGGCGTGTTGGCCCGCTACCTGCCGCTGCCCGAGCTGCCCCGCACCCTGGTGGCAGCCCTGCTCATGCTGGGGCTCGACGTGTGCCTGGAACCCGTGGCCGGGCGCTACGACTTCTGGCACTGGTCGGCCGACGTGATTCCGCTGCAAAACTTCCGCGACTGGTTCATCTTCGCTTGCGTGCTGCAGATGCTTTTCAACCGCGCCAGCTTTCCAAAAACAAACCCGCTCGTGCCGCTGGTGTACCTCACGCAGCTGTTCTTCTTTTTCCTGTTGGGGCTCTTCAACTAACGGTTCTGGTGGGGGTTGCGGGACGCTGCGAACTTCGGGCGCAGCCCCACCGTAAGAAGCGCTGTTTTCCGTTCGCTTAAGTCTGAATTTACTCCTTCGGTCGCTGCGCTGGAGGCCACCATGCTGGTCTTCTATAAACATGGCCTGCACGCCGCGTCCGACGACGCCCTGGCCGATGCCTTGAACACCACCGTGCCCGCGTTGCGGGCCCGCTTCCCCGACCGGGCCACCTTGGTGCACCACGCGATGCTGGCCGACATGGAGCGGCAAAAACGCGACCACGTGGCCCTCTACGCCAAGTTCCCGTCTGCCGTGGAACGGCTGTACGGCCTGCTGCAACTGGGGCTGCGCGATTTAACCGCCGTGCCCGGCCAGTTCTACGCCGATTTGCAAACTGGCTTTCCGCAGGCGTGGGCCGCGGTGCTGGAGCACCTGGCCAGCTGCTCGGCCCCGCAGTTGCAGCAGCTGCTCAACGAAGGCATCCGCAACCGGCTGTTCCGGTCCGACATCAATATTCAGCTCGTAACCAAGGTGTTGATGGAGCAGCTCAACATGATGCTCAACCCGCAGGTATTTCCGCCCGACCGCTACAACATGAGCGAGGTGTTCCGCAGCATTTTCCTGTACTACATTCGCGGCATCTGCACCGACGACGGTGCGCGGATTGCGGCCGAGCATTTTGCCCGGTTGTAGGCAGCCCCGGTTCCTGGCCGGGGCCTAACTCCTGTTCCATGATGGATGTGTTGACGTTGCGCGGGTGGCTGGTGCCGGCCGCGGCGGGCCTGTTGCTGGCGGGCTGCCAGGGAAAATCTTCTGCTTCGGAAACGGTTTCGGCCGGCAAGCCGACCGAAGCCGCGCCCACCGATACGGCCAGCGTGGCCGCGCCGGCCGACGGCATCACCCCGGCGCTCATCGGCCGGCACATCAAGGTGCTGGCGGCCGACGAGTACCAGGGCCGGCGGCCGTTCACGGCGGGCGAAGAAAAAGCCACGGCGTACCTAGCGGCGGAATTTAAAAAGCTGGGCCTGCAGCCCGGCGCCAACGGCAGCTACTTCCAACCCGTGCCGCTGGTGGAAATCGCCGGCAAGCCCGATTCCGTTGCTACGGCCAGCGGCAACGGCAAAACTCTGGCCCTGAAGTACCGCACCGACTTCATGTTCCTGACCGAGCAGGAAAAAGCCACGGTTGCCATCAAGAATTCGCCGCTGGTGTTTGCCGGCTACGGCGTGGTGGCGCCCGAGTACAAATGGGACGACTACGCCGGCCTCGACGTGAAAGGCAAAACCGTGGTGGTGCTCATTAACGACCCCGGCAACGCCGGCAACGACACCACCCTATTCCAGGGCAAGGCCATGACGTACTACGGCCGCTGGGGCTACAAGTACGAGGAGGCCGCCCGCCACGGCGCCACCGGCCTGCTCATCATCCACGACACCAAGCCCGCCTCCTACCCCTGGACGGTGGTGCAGAGCAGCAACGGCGGCGCCAAGCTGCACCCCCAAACGCCCGACCACGGCGCCAGCAAAGTGGCCTTGGAAGGCTGGATTTCCCTCGACGCCGCCAAGCGCCTCTTCGCGGCGGCCGGCCAGGACTACGCCGAAGCCTACGCCGCGGCCAACAAGCCCGGCTTCCGCGGCAAGGCGCTGGGCGGCTTGGCTTTGACCACCACGCTGCACAACAAAATCACCCTCAAAACCTCGAAAAACGTGGTGGCCGTGCTGCCGGGCACCACCCGGCCGAAGGAGTACATTATTTATTCGGCGCACTGGGACCACCTGGGCATCGGCAAAGCCATTGCGGGCGACTCGATTTACAACGGCGCCCTGGACAACGCCAGCGGTTGCGCCGGCCTGCTGGCCATTGCCACCGGCTTTGTGCAAGCCAAGGAAAAACCGGGCCGTACCGTGGTGTTCTTGTCCGTGACGGGCGAGGAACAGGGCCTGCTGGGCTCGGCCTACTACGCCGCGCACCCGCTGTTTCCGTTGGCCAACACCGTGGCCGACATCAACATGGACGAGCTGTTGGGCTTCGGGCCGATGCGCGACCTCACCATTACCGGCTACGGGCAGTCGGAACTGGACGATTACGCCCGCGCCGCCGCCAAAGAGCAGAACCGCTACGTAATGCCTTACCAACACCCCGAAACCGGCAGCTTTTACCGCTCCGACCACTTCAGCTTTGCCAAAGTGGGCGTGCCGGCGCTGTACGCCAAGGGGGAGTTTGAAAGCCGCTTGCACGGCAAGGCCTTCGCCGAGGCCCAGCGCACCGATTTCGACGACAAGCGCTACCACCAGCCCGCCGACCAGTACGACCCCCGGTGGGACCTGCGCGGCGCCGCCCAGGACGCGCGCCTGCTCTTTCGCATCGGCCAGCGGCTGGCGGCGGAAACAACTTTCCCGCGGTGGAAGAACGGGTCGGAATTCAAGGCCACGCGGGAGAAAAGCCGGCCGGGCAAGTAGCCGCCTGCTGCGGTTTACCCCACCTCAATCCCTCGTCGGCACCGTCGGCGAGGGATTTGTTTTACCGGGCCAGCAGCCAGCCCAGCAGGCCGGCCCGCGCCGTCCAGGCCAGGGTTCTTATCCAGTTGGTGCGCGTGAGGCCGTCGATGGCGACGTAGTCGAAACCCGCTTCGAGGCGGTTGTGAAAGGGCACCGAGACGAAGAACGTGCTGGCCCAGATGAGCCCCACCAGGGCCAGGCTCCACCAGCCCGCGCCGCCGGGCAGCGCGGCCCGCCCGGCCCAGGCCAGCCACGCGGCCAAGGCCAGCTCCACCACCATCGGCAGCAGCACCACATAGCTCATGCGGCGGGTGTGGGCCGCGTGGAAGGCCGCCCAGGCCGCTTTGGGCACCAGCCCGAAGCTGGGGTAGTGCACCACCTGCACCGTCCAGATAAGGCCGGTGAGGTAGGCGGCGGCGGCAAAATTGAGCAAGAGCAGCAGGCGCAAGGACATTGCAGCAAAGTAATGGACCCGAACATACGCATTTCCCGGCCCGGAAGCGCCCGCCGCCCGCCCCCGCAAAAAACCCGGCGCGGCGGCCGGCCCCGCCGCTACTGCTGCTCGCCGGCCAGAGCCGGCACGGGCGCGGCCACGGCCTGGTCCTGGGGCAGCGTCAACACCAGTTCGGTGTAAGCCCCTTCTTCGGAGCGGGCCGTCAGCGTGCCCCCGTAGCCGTTGGTCACGATGTCGTAGCTCAGCCAGAGGCCCAGGCCCGTGCCCTCCCCCGGGGGCTTGGTCGTGAAAAAGGGGTCGAATATTTTGTCGATGACCACGGGGGAAATGCCGGGGCCGTTGTCGCGGACGTGCAATTCCACGCTCGTGCCCACCCGTTGGGTGCGCACCCGCACCGACGGGACGTAGGCCGGCCCCAGCACCCGCGCCTTTTCATGCACGGCGTAAAAGGCGTTGGTAAACAGGTTGAGCAGCACCCGGCCCAGTTCCTGGGGCACCGCCTGGAGCAGTCCCACGGTGGGGTCCAAATCCTGGGAAAGCGTCACGGTAAAGGTGCGGTGCTTGTTTTGCAAGCTGTGGTAGGCCAGGCGCATGTAGTTTTGCGCCAAGGCGTTCAGGTCCACTTCGTGCAGTTGGCCGGGGTCGGCGTGGGCGTGCTCCAACATGCCGGTCACGATGCCGGCGGCGCGGGTGCCGTGCTGGTTGATTTTGCTCAGGTTGGCTTTCAGGTCGGCGAGCAGGCCCGTGGCCAGTGCGGGGTCGAGGGCGGGGCGCTGCTGCGCTTCTTCCAGCTCGGCCAGCAGTTCCAGGCTCACCTCCGAGAAGTTGTTCACGAAGTTGAGCGGGTTCTGCATCTCGTGGGCCACGCCGGCCGTGAGCGCGGCCAGGGCCGTCATTTTTTCGCTTTGCACCAACTGGTTTTGGGCCACTTTCAGCTTGGTGAGGGCTTGGTCGAGGCGGTCGCGCTGGCGGGCAATTTGCTGATTTTTCTCGTTGAGGGTTCGGTTGGCGCGCTGCTTGAGAAAGATGTTGCGGGCCAGCAGGGCGGCCAGCAGCAGCACGCCCAGCAAACCGGCTAGCAGGCCGCGCAGTTCCTGGCGCTGCTGGGTGGCCTGCTGGGCCTGGAGCTGCCGGTCTTTGGTGAGCAAGGCAATCTGGTCCTGCTTTTTATCCAGCTCGTAGCCGTAGCGCAGGGCGCTGGTTTTCTGTTGGGTTTCCTCGCCCGTCACCGAATCTTTGTAGGCTACCCCCTGGCGCTGGTAGCGGTAGGCATTGGCAAAATCACCCCGTTGGGCGTAGGCCTGGGCCAAAATGTCGCTGCCGTTGCGCAAGCTCTCGTTGCTGTGCGAAGCCTGGCTGAGGGCCACTCCGTGGCGGGCCAGCGCCAGGGCACTGTCGGTACGCCCCTGCAGCAAGTATACCCTGGCCATGGCCAGTTCGGCCGCAGGCAGGTTGTAGGCATCGTGGGTCGCCGTGGCCGTGGCACGGGCCAGCGCCGCGTGGGCCTGGGCTTGGGGCAGGTTGCGGCGCTCCGCGTAAAGGTCCGACAGATTAATTTCATCAATCAGGGCACTTTCTACGTCGCCCAGCGCGCGGTTCCGGCGCGAGGCGCGCTGGAAGTAGTCCACCGCCCGGGGCCAGTTTTTCTGCATCCGGTAGGCGTTGCCCAGCAGGTTCAGCGCGGCGGCCACCATGTACTTGTCGTCCAGGGCTTCGGCGCTTCGCAGGGCCGGCAGCAGCACGGCCAGGGCATCTTTGGGGTTTTCCAGTTGCACATACACGTTGCCGATGGCCACCTGCAGGCGGGTTTGGTTCACGCGGTCGCCGGCTTGCTCGGCGTAGGGCAGCCCCTGCAAGGCGGCCCGGAGCGAGGCCGCGGGGTTTTGCTGCTGCGCCTCAATAAAGCTCAGCTGCAAAAACGTTTTGCCCAGGCCGGTTAAATCGTGCCGCCGCCTGAACAGGACCTGCGCCGCCAGGGTGTAGCGCCGGGCCTGGGCGTAGTCGGCCTGGCGCCGGTACAGGGTGGCCAGCCGTATCAGGGCCCCGCCCTCGCCCACAGAGTCCCGCAACTGCTGGCTCAGGGCCAGCGCCTGCTTCATCACGGCGATGGCCTGGGGCAGGTCGGGCAGTAGCAGGGCCATACTCAGGGCCTGCAGCCGGCGCACCCGGGTGGTGTCGGCTCGCGCGTTGGCTTGGAGCAGGGCGCGCAGGCTGTCGGCCGCGCGCGTCTGCGCCTGGAGGCCACTGCAAGGGAGCAACCCAGACGCCACTACAAACAATAAAAGCCAGCGTCTCATGCACAATAAATCCTGGTCTCCTAAGGCTATCCGGCTTGCCAAACAGGGCCCGCGAGACTAGCTGCGTCAGCTCGCGTCGCCCGTCCCGCCAACGGTTACCGGCGGGTTGATGACGTGGGTGGGCTCAATGACAAAAGTTGGCTCGGAGGGCTGGGCCTGGGAGTCGGTCCAGGGCACCGGCGGGTTAATGATTAGCCCAACCCGGTGCCCGGACTTGTCCTTCAATACGGCCCGCTCGGTATTTTTTTTATCGCGGCTGCCCAAGGGGCTTTCGTCCGGCGCTTCCACCATCGAATAACCCTGGCCCAGCAGCGCCGTGCAGGCGGCCTGCATTTCGCTGGGCGTGCTCCCCACCAGCCAATACACAATGGTGCAGTCCGTGTCGAGGGCCAGGCCTTGCCACACGCAGAGTAGCTCCATCTCTTTGGAAATGACGATGGAGTACGAGGGAGGAGACGAAGGCACAGGGTTGGTGTTGGGGTCGCCAAGGGCCTGGCGGTACACCCCCACCGCTTTCTCGTACTGCTCGAAACCCGCGAAGCGCAACGCAATGGATGCTACCCCGGTGGTGATGCCCGCAAACGGGGTTGGCGTTAGAGTACTACTCATGGGAGTTGGCGCTAGAGTGGCTGGTCATCGAAATTTTGAACGGAAACGAAAGGTCTTTTAACCAGAAAGTGGTATTGCTTATAAGTAAATATTGTGTTTTTTAATCTGATTTCAAAATTATCCAACAAATAATTATAATTGTCACAGATAAAGGGCCGCTACAAGCGCGCTGCAATGGCTGTGCAAGGCTGGTTGAGTGGGAACGAAGTGCTGGGTGGACCGAGGCGTACCGGGCATAATCACGGCTATACCGAATCGCGGGCCTATACTTGTCACCGCGGGACGGACGCTTTGGTTAGCGGCCGAATTCCGTGGGGCTTGGCCCAACGCCGGACCCCTCATTATTTACGAATTCTCTGCATGAAAAAGCACCTGCTGTTGCTGCCCTTGCTCGCCGCTTTGGCCTCCGGCTGCCCTTCCAATTCCCTGAAAACGGCCGGTACCGCGGCCAAGCCCGACATTCTGTACGCGGCCCTGGACACCACCGTGGCGCCCGGCGACGACTTCTTCGCCTACGCCAACGGCACCTGGATTAAAAACAACCCCATCCCGGCCTCCGAGAGCAATATGGGCATCGGCAAGAAGGTGCAGGACGAGGTGTACGCCCGCCTGCGCCAGACCAGCATCGCGGCGGCCGGGGCCCGCGCGGCGGCCGGCAGCAACCAGCAAAAAATCGGGGATTTCTGGGCCGTCGGGCTCGATTCGGTAAAAGCCGACCGGCTGGGCGCGGCGCCCATACAGCCCGAGCTGCACCGCATCGCGGCCATGAAAACCGTGGCCGAGGTGCCGGGCGTCATCGCCCACGAAATTCCGCTGGGCGTGAACGCGCTGATTGGCCCGGGAGTGAGCCAGGACGACAAGAACAGCGACAAAATGGCCATCTACCTGCGCCAGGCCGGCCTGGGCCTGCCCAACCGCGACTACTATTTCAATACCGACTCGCGCACCAAAAACATCCGCGCCGAGTACCTGAAACACGTTGCCAACACCTTTAAGCTGCTGGGCGAGGACTACCGGTCAGCCAACGCTCATGCGGCCTGGGTGATGGCTCTCGAAACGGCCTTGGCCAAGTCCTCGCGCAAGCTCGAAGCCCTGCGCGACCCGTATGCCAATTACCACAAGATGTCCATTGCGCAGCTTGATAAACTCACGCCCGGCCTCGACTGGAAAACCTGGCTCGGGCAGATGGGTATCGCCAGTGCCGACACGGTCATTGTGGGGCAACCGGAATTTTACCAGACCGCCGGCCAACTGCTGAAAACCGTCCCGCTCGACGAGTGGAAAGCCTACCTCGCCTGGCAGGTGGCACGCACATTTGCGCCCACGCTCAGCCGCCCGTTTGTGGCCGAGAACTTCCACTTTTATGGCACGGTGCTGCGCGGGGCCACCGCCATTCGCCCGCGCTGGAAGCGGGTGCTCGACATGCAGGAAAATGCCCTAGGCGATGCGCTGGGCCAGCTCTTCGTGAAGGATTACTTCAAGCCCGAAGCCAAAGCCCGCTACGATACGCTGGTGAAAAACGTGGTGGTTTCGTTTGCCGAGCACATTCAGAAAGCGGACTGGATGAGCGCGCCCACTAAAGTGGTGGCCCTGGATAAGCTCCACAAAATCACGCCTAAGGTAGGCTACCCCAACAAGTGGAAAGACTACTCGGCCATGACCATTGACCGCAGCTCGCTGGCCGCCAACGTGATGCGCGCCAACCAATGGCAGTACAACTACGAGCTGCACAAGCTGGGCCGCCCCGTGGACCGCACCGAGTGGGGCATAACCCCGCAGACCTACAACGCTTACTATACGGCGGCCAACAACGAGATTGTGCTGCCCGCGGCGGCCTTCGCCATTCCCGGCCTGCCCGACGCCGACGCCGACGACGCCCTGGTGTACGGCTACGCCGGGGCCAGCACCATCGGCCACGAGCTGACCCACGGCTTCGACGACGAAGGCAGCCAGTACGACGCCCACGGCAACCTGCACGAGTGGTGGAGCAAGGACGACCGCCGGCGCTTCAACGACCGGGTGGGCGGCATTGTGCGGCAGTTCGACGGATACACCCTGCTCGACAGCCTGCACATCAACGGCAAGGCCACGGCCGGCGAAAACATCGCCGACCTCGGCGGCATCGTCATCGGCCTCGACGCCTTCAAAAAAACCAGGCAGTACCGGGAAGGCAAAAAAATCAACGGCCTCACGCCCACGCAGCGCTACTTTTTGGGCTACGCGCTGGGCTGGCAGATGCACGTGCGCGACGAGAGACTGGCCTCGCAGCTGCTCACCGACGTGCACTCGCCCGCCCAGTACCGCGTGAACGGTCCCATGGCCGACGTGCCCGCCTTCTACGACGCCTTCGGGGTGCGGCCCGGCCAGAAAATGTACATGCCCCGGAATTTACGGGTGGTGATTTGGTAATAATGCTTTGCTTAATGAGGAATGAGGAATGAGGAATGAGGAATGAGGAATGAGGAATGAGGAATGAGGAATGAGGAATGAGGAATGAGGAATGAGGAATGAGGAATTTTGGACTCAACGGCCATTTTCTCATTCCCCATTCTTCATTCCTCATTCTTCATTAAGCGCAGCGCTCACCGCACGGCGGGTAAGCTCACCGTCACGTTGGTGCCTGCGCCCGGCCGGCTTTGAATAACCAGCGTGCCGCCGTGGCGGTGCACAAAGGCCCGGCACAGCGCCAGGCCCAGGCCCAGGCCGGTGGCGCGGGGCGTGGGCGTGGGCTCGGGCAGGGCGGGCCCGCTCATGAGGGAATTGACGGTGGCCGCGCTCATGCCCGGGCCGGTGTCGGTGCAGCTGAGCAGCACCATGTGCGGGTCGGCGGGGTCGGGGGCGGCTTCGGTGGACGTGGCCGCCGGCGGGCATGAACTTGAGGGCGTTGCCCACCAAATTGCGCAGAATGGTGCGCGTCATGTTGCGGTCGGCCCGCAGGTGCAGGCCGGGCGGGGCGCTCAGGGTGATGTGCTGCCAGCTGGCGGCGGCCGTGGTTTGGTACAGCGCCTGGCACTCGGCAAACAGCTCCGAGACGGGCAGGGGGGCCGGGCGGCACTCCAACTCGCCGGTTTGGCTCACGGCCCAGTTCAGCACGTTGTCGAGGAGGTGGTTGAGGCTGTCGGACGCCTGGCGGATGAGGGCCGGCAGGCGGGCCAGTCCTTCCTGGTCGTTTTGCGCCAGGTAGGAATCAATCAGGCTAGTCACGTTGCTGAACGCGGCGATGGGCCCGCGCAGGTCGTGGGCCACAATGGCGTAGAGCTTGTCTTTGAACACGGCCACGCTGCGCAGCTCGGCCGAAGCCTTTTCCAGGGCCCGGTGGTTGGCGGCCAGGGCCGAACGGTTGCGCCGCAGGTTGCGGTTGAGATAAGAAAAAACCAGCAAGGCCACCACCAGCACGGCCACCACGGCGCCCAGCAGCCGGCTGTGCCACGACTGCTCTTGCTGGAGCTGGGTGAGCTGGCGCAGGCGCCGGGCCCGCTCCTGGGTTTCGTAGCTCACTTGGGCCGCGGCCAGCGTTTGCATGGTTTGGCGGCTGTTGAGGGTGTCGTTCAGGGCCACGTAGTGCTGGTTCCACTCGTAGGCCCGGCGGTAGTCCTGGCGGTCGGCCGCCTCGGCGGCCAGGATGTTGTAGGCGTCGAGCACGCGCTCGAGGTAATCGGACTGGCGGGCCAGGTGCAAGGCGTCGCGCACGGCGCCGTCGGCGCGGTCGGGCTGGTCGTTTTCGATGTAATAAAGCGCAAACAGCACCAGCTGGTCGGCTTGGTTGCGCACGGCGTGCTGGCGGCGGCTGATGGCCAGGGCCTGGGTGAGCAGGCGCTTCATGCGGGGCAGGTGGCCGGTGCGGTACTGGTAGGTGGCTAGGCTGGAAAGGTAGGTGGCCTGCGCGGTGGAGTCGCCCGAGCGGCGGGCCAGGGCCAGGGCCAGCGAATCGAAGCGCAGGGCCTGGGTGTACTGGCGCCGGTAAAAAAACAAGCTGCCCACGTTGCCCAGCAGCTTCATGCGCGTGCGGGGGGCCACGCCGGCCTGGGGCAGAAGCTGCAACGCCCGGTAATAGTGCCGCCAAGCCGTGACGGAGTCGCCGCGGGCGTGGTAGATGCTGCCCTGAATGGTGTAGGCCCGGGCCAGGGCATCGGCGTTGCCGGTGCGCCGGGCAACGGCTTGGGCTTCGTTCAGCAGGCGTAGCGCCTCGGGGCCGTTGGCTAGGTTGGCGTAGCAGTTGGCGAGACCCAGCAGGCTGGCGGGCAAGCGCCGGCTTTGCTCGGCAGCGGGCAGCCGGCGGGCCAGGGCCACGGCGGCCTCGCCGTAGGGCAGGGCGCGGGTGGGTTGCTCGTCCCGCAGGGCAAAGCAAAGGGCGTTGAGCAGGCGCAGGCGGGTGGTGTCGGGCAGGCGGGTGGCCAGTTGCTGGCGCAGGGCTTCCACGCCGGCGGGCGCCGGGCCCTGCGTGGCCCACGCGGGGGCCTTCAGCCCGAACAGCAGCACACACAAAAGCAGGAAACCAAGCCGCGGCATAGGGGGCGGTACAGTGCTTGTCAAAGATAAACGCCCGCGACCAACATTCACGCTTTAATACTATTTCATTTTGGTCCAGCCCCCGCCTGTCCACTGGTGAAGAACCCGCAACTTCATCGAGTGCGGCCTAACAGCTTATTTTAGCCACTCGGTTCTGGTGGCGGCCGCCTTCAAATTCCGTGGCCAAAAAGACCGATACAATTTCCCGGGCCTGGGCCTCGCTCACGTACCGGGCCGGCACGCAGAGCACGTTGGCGTCGTTGTGCTGCCGGGCCAGGGCCGCCAGCTCGGGCAGCCACGCAATGGCGGCGCGCACCCCGGCGTGCTTGTTGGCGGTGATGCACACGCCGTTGGCCGAGCCGCACAGCAGGATGCCCCGCGAAGGCGCCCCGGCCGCCACCGCGGCCGCCAGCGGATGGGCCACGTCGGGGTAGTCCATCGATTCGGCCGAGTGGGTGCCGAAATCCTGCACGTCGTACCCCTGCGCCCCGAGCCAGGCGCGCAACATTTCCTTCTGGGCAAAGCCGGCGTGGTCGGCACCGAGGGCAATTTTCATGGCAATGAGGGATTTAAAAGCGGAATGTCATGTCGAGCGCCGCCGGGACATCTCGCCCGCCTCGTTAGACGGTTTTGATTACCACCCCACGCGAGGTGTCCGGGCGGCGCTCGACGTGACGTCCCGCCTCCGGCACGAGGAATTTATTAACTTTTGCCTTCCAGCTTCCCTGCTTTCAACTCGCTGTTCAGCCGGGCAGTGGCGCCGCGGCGCACCACGCGGGCAATGTGGATGCTCAGCTCGTAGAGCAGCAGGATGGGGATGGTGACGATAATCTGGGCCGAGATGTCGGGCGGGGTAATCACGGCGGCGATGATGAGGATGACCACAATGGCGTGCTTGCGGTAGAGCTGCATGATTTCGGGCGTCACCAGCCCGGCCTTGGCCAGGAAGAACACAATCATCGGCAGCTCGAACACGAAGGCGCACGAAAGGCTCATGGTGCTGAGCGTGCTCAGGTAGCTCTGCATGTCAATCTGGTTTTCGATGCTGGCGTCGACCACGTAGCCGGCCAGGAATTGAATGCTGAGCGGCGCGGCGATGTAGTAGCCAAACAGCAGCCCCAGCATGAACAGGACGGACACGAAAAACACGGCCCCGCGCGAGTTGGCGCGCTCGTGCGGGTAGAGGCCGGGCTTCACGAAGCGCCAGATTTCCCAGAACAGGTACGGAAACGCCAGCACGATGCCCGCCATGAACGAGGTGCTGATGTGCATGCTCAGCTGCCCGCTCATTTCGCGGTTCTGAATCACGAAGCCGATTTTGTCGATGCACATGTCCTGGGCGTGCACCAGCTGCGCCAGCTTGCACGACATGCGGTAGGTCCAGAAATCGGGCCGCGAAGGCCCCAAAATCAGGGTGTGAAACAGAAAATCCTTGGCGAAAAACGCCCCGACGGCAAACACCACCACCGCAATGGCCGCCCGGATGATGTGCCACCGCAGGGCCTCCAGGTGGTCGATGAAGGACATTTCGTGCTGGCCAGGCAGGGTAGGTTCTTGTTGGGGCTGAGGTTGCACGGAGGAAATGGGGGAATGAGGGGAACAAATATTATCTGTCATCCTGAGCGCAGCGAAGGACCTTATCATGCCCGCAGCAGTCAAAATACTGCCAATCGTTCAAGCGTGATAAGGTCCTTCGCTGCGCGAACGCCAGATGAGGATGACAGACGACAACGTCATTCCATACGTAAAAACCTACGCAAAAAGCGGGTAGTCCTGCAACCAGGCGTTCACCTGCTGGCGCACCTGCCCGATGCGGGTGTCGTTGTCGTGGTGGGTCAGGGCGTCGTCAATCAGCTCCACGATGCGGGCCATGTCGGCTTCGCCCAGGCCGCGGGTAGTTACGGCCGCCGAGCCAATGCGGATGCCGCTGGTCACGAAGGGCGACTTGTCGTCGAAGGGCACCATGTTTTTGTTGAGGGTGATGTCGGCCCGCACCAGCGTGTTCTCGGCCAGCTTGCCGCTCAGGCCCTTGCCGCGCAGGTCAATCAGCATGAGGTGGTTGTCGGTGCCGCCCGAGATGAGGTCGTAGCCCAGGCCGGTGAAGCCGGCGGCCAGGGCCTGGGCGTTGCGGGCCACCTGCCGGGTGTAGTCCTTGAAATCGGCCGTCAGCGCTTCGCCGAAGGCCACCGCTTTCGCCGCAATCACGTGCTCCAGCGGCCCGCCCTGGGTGCCGGGGAATACGCCCGAGTCGAGCAGGGCCGACATGGGCCGAATTTCGCCCTTGGGGGTTTTCAGGCCGAAGGGATTGTCAAAGTCCTGGCCCAGCAGGATGAGGCCGCCACGCGGGCCGCGCAGGGTTTTGTGGGTGGTGGTGGTCACGATGTGGCAGTGCTCGAACGGGGAGTTGAGCAGGCCGGTGGCGATGAGGGCCGAGGGGTGCGAGATGTCGGCCAGCAGCAGGGCGCCCACCTCGTCGGCGGCTTCGCGCAGGGCGGCGTAGTCCCAGTCGCGGGAGTAGGCCGAGGCGCCGCAGATTATCATCCGGGGCCGCTCGCGGCGGGCAATGTCCTTCACCTTGGCCCAGTCGATGAGGCCGGTTTCTTTTTCGACCCCGTAGAAGCTGGGCACGAAGTACTTGCCCGAGAAGTTCACCGGCGAGCCGTGGGTGAGGTGGCCGCCGTGGGCCAGGTCGAAGCCCAGGATTTTGTCGCCCGGCTTGAGGCAGGCCAGGAACACGGCCGCGTTGGCCTGGGCGCCGGAGTGGGGCTGCACGTTGGCCCAGGCCACGCC
>Ga0123336_10000369_pt1 | contig 46122 bp, 70 predicted proteins | sample SSSSmetaG_FD_96466 | JGI IMG/M metagenome (GOLD analysis project Ga0123336, IMG submission 96466) | Glacier valley bacterial and archeal communities from Borup Fiord, Nunavut, Canada, to study Microbial Dark Matter (Phase II) - ​SSSS metaG | ecosystem: Environmental > Aquatic > Freshwater > Ice...
GAACAATTATAAGGAAAAGGGGGGTAATTGAATAATGAGTTTATTTGAAACTGCTACAAGGGAAAAGGCAAAATTAAGATTAGCTTTAACAGGACCTTCAGGAGCAGGTAAAACATTGTCAGCTTTATATATAGCTTTTGGAATGACAGGAGATTGGAGCAAAGTAGCTCTCATAGACACGGAACATAAGCGAGGCAAGTTCTATGTTAATCGATCAGATTTAAATACAGGTGTGTTTATGTACGCAGAACTGACACCACCATATTCAGCTGAAAGATACAAAGATTATGTTATAGAAGGCTGTAAGGTTGTTGGGGCAGATGGGGTTGTAGTTGTAGACAGCTTCTCTCATGCGTGGAATAACGAAGGCGGTGTTCTTGACTACAAAGATACTATTGCAGCAAAGTCAGGGAAAAATTCTTATACGGCATGGAATGAAGCTGGAAAGGTACAAAACAGCTTAGTAAATACGATTTTGGCAGTTGATTGTCACACAATTGTCACTATGCGCAGCAAGATGGAATATGTTATGGAGGAAAATGAGAAAGGCAAACAGCAGCCTGTGAAGGTAGGACTTGCGCCGATCCAACGTGAAGATACTGAATATGAGTTTGATATCGTGTTAGATATAGCACGATCTCATATCGCAGTAGCCTCAAAGGATACTACTTTCCTTGATAAGTTTGGCGCAATAATAACTCCGGAATTAGGTAGTCAATTAAAAGCATGGCTTGATGATGGAGTTGACCCAGAGCGATGCGCTGACTGTGATTTGGTTATTAATGCTGCATTTGGTAAAACTTCTGCGGAAATTATTGCAGGGACGATTAAAGCATATAGCAGACAGTTGTGTATTAGTTGCGCAAGTAATGCAAAAGAGGCGTTAAAAACTAAGGAGGAAGGAAAGTAGATGAAAATTATTGTTGTAAAGCAAAATAAAATGTCTGAATTAAGAATGAAAATGGGATTTAGCATGAGAGTATTGGCTGTCAAGGCAAAATTAAACCCAGTGACTATATGTAATATTGAAAATGCTAAAAGCAATGCTAATCCCAAAACCGCCAAAATAATATGTGAAGTTCTCTCTGTAGATTTTGACGATTTATTTGAAATCAAAGATTCTCCTAAAGAGGTGTCGTGAGATGAACCTAAGGGAATATCAGACGACACTAATAAATGAAGTTAGACAAGCTTACATCGATGGATTCAAACGACCATGCGTTGTACTACCCTGTGGAGGTGGCAAGTCTATAGCGGTTGCTGATATGGCAAAAAGAACAACAGACAAAGGAAATCGAGTATTGTTTATTGTCCACAGGAAGGAACTTTGCGACCAGATAGAGGAAACTTTTAGAGCATATGGCGTAGATATGAAACTCTGCAGAATCGGAATGGTACAGACAATTACAAGACGCCTTAAAAAAATGAAGGATCCTCAGTTAATTATTACTGATGAAAATCATCATTGTTTGGCCCAAAGCTATAAACGCATTTATGAATATTATCCTAATGCAAAATGTGTAGGTGTAACAGCAACTCCATGTAGGTTAAACGGTGGGGGACTTGGAGATGTAAACGATAAACTGATAATCGGTGTAAGTGCAAAGTATTTAATACAAAATAATTTCCTTGCATCTTATGACTACTACGCTCCATCAGTTGCGGACCTCACTGGATTACATGTAAAGGTTGGCGAGTATGTCACCAAAGAAATTGAGGAAAAACTTATTAAAAAATCTATCTTTGGTGATGTAATTGGATATTACAGGCAGCTGGCAGATGGTAAACAAGCAATATGTTATTGCGCTTCAATATCACATAGTGAGCAGATGGCAGCTAATTTTAAGGAGGCAGGTATATCAGCAGCACACATCGATGGCAGCACATTGAAAGTTGAAAGACACAGAATTATTAAAGAGTTTAAGTCTGGGATGATAAAAATACTCTGTAATGTCGACCTGATATCAGAAGGATTTGACGTACCGGATTGTGAAGCTGCCATCCTACTCAGACCAACAAAGAGCCTGACGCTATACATTCAACAGAGTATGAGATGTATGAGGTACAAACCCGGTAAGAAAGCAGTAATTATTGACCATGTAGGAAACTATGCAAGGTTCGGACTACCGGATCAGGACCGAGAGTGGACACTGGAAGCTAAAAAGAAGGGAGCAAAGAAAGAAGAAAACGAGGTTAAGGTGCGGCAATGTCCTGAATGTTTCTATACTCATGAACCAGCTCCTATATGTCCTAAATGCGGATTCGAATACCCGATAGCGAGTAGGACGCTAGAAGAAATTAGAGAGGCAAAGTTAGAACTGATAAATGAAATAGTGCTAGATTTTGAAACAGCTGACGATTGTCACACGATGGGTGAGTTGGTGGCATTCGCTAAAAAGAAAGGTTACAAGCCAGGTTATGCGTTTATGCAAGCGAAACGAAGGGGGATTATATGAGTGAAACAGATATTCAGAACGAGATAAGGCTAGCCCTCTCCGCTCATGGTGTAGTTCTTCGGATGAATACGGGAGTCTTTAAAACAGAAGATGGCCGCACAATTAGATGCGGTATCAAAGGAACTTCAGACTTGTTATTTATCGGAAATGGATATATTGCATTCATCGAAGTAAAGACACCACTGGGCAGAGCTAGTCCAGATCAGATAAATTTCGTGAAACAGATCCAGAAGTTAGGACACAAAGCAGGATTCGCAAGAAGCGTGAAAGAGGCGCTAAATATTATACTAGGAGGTAATACAAATGTTTGAGGTTAAACATGAAGAGGCAAGTTCAGGCGGCGGAGTAATGCCAGTAGGTGAGTATGAGGTAATAGTAAAATCAGCTTTAGAGGATGTTTTTAAAAGTGGAACTATATATATTAACGTCCCGCTTATTGTAAGAAATGACATCGAACAGCCATATAAAAACGCAATTATTTGGCATTCAATATGTCAAGTAAAAGAGCCTAAGGATGCAGATAAAGCTTGCGGTGGTTTTAGTTCATTTGGAATACAGTCTATAAGCAAAGCAGCCAATTTACAGAATGGTAAGAAATACGCGGGTCTGAATGAGTGGTGCGAGGATTTGAAAGGGAAATTAATTCGTGTCACTGTTAAACATGAGGAATTCAACGGAGGCACGCAGGTTAAAGTTAAATATACCAATGAGACCAAATATCCAACTTGTAATCATGTTTACAAAACAGCAGCGGCTAATTCCTCTGCTCCATCCGCCAAAGGACAAGCACCTAAACCAGGTAGTCTTGATGAACTTCCATTTTAACGGGCTAGTTTACAAATATGATACAAAATATGCAATGTATGTTTTGCATAAAGGTGGAATAAATTATGTTTCCTGAAGAATTATTAAAACTAAATCAGTGGGTATGTTGGAAATCACTTCCCGATGAATCTAGGCCAGGTAAAATAAAAAAAATGCCTATAAATCCTCATACGGGTGGACAGGCTCAAAGCAATAATAATAGCACATGGGCGGATTATAAAACCGCCTATGCTGCTTCAAAACAACATAATGGTATAGGTTTCATGTTTGCAAATGGGTATTTTGGAGTAGACATTGATGGAGCTGAGGAAGCTATTCAATCGTATAGAAATAACGATGAGGATAATATTGTTTATGAGTTTATCCACACTCTTGGGAGCTATTCTGAGTATTCAGTAAGCGGCAATGGAATCCATATTATATGCAAAGGTAAACTTCCTAAGAATGGCCGTAGAAAAAAGAATGTTGAGATGTATGAGAACGGTAGATTTTTCGTGATGACGGGTACCATGGCCAGTGAGTATTGCGATATTACAGATTGCACTGAAACAATAAAGCCGCTGCATGAAAAGTATATCGGCGGTGGATCAGAGCCTACTACAGGAATAGTTAAAAATTCTACACTTAATTTATCGCAAACTGAAATAGTAAGAATTGCGTCCGTGTCCAAACAAGGGAGAATGTTTTCTGATTTATACAATGGAAACTGGGAATTGTATTTTACTTCTCAAAGTGAAGCTGATATGAGTTTTTGTAATATGTTAGCGTTTTGGTGTGGCAGAGATGAAACTTTAATGGACTCAATCTTCAGGAGCAGCGGATTGATGAGAGATAAGTGGGGGCGTAAACAATCAGGAAGCACTTACGGAATAATTACAGTTAGTAAAGCATCCAAAGACTGCAGAAGTATCTATGAGGGAAAAGAAGAATATCAAATTACAATTGGTAAATCTGCAAATACTGCAGAACCAGTAAAAGATAAACTTTATACTTTTGATGATACCGGTAACGCTGAGAGGATGTGCGACACATTTGGTAAAAAGATTCGTTACAGCTATATCGATAAAGAATTTTTATACTACGATGGCCGCAAATGGTGTTCGGATTCAACTGGAGCAGTTAAGAGAATGGTTGATGAAGTTATCGAAACAATGAAACATCAACTCAATATTTATATTCGTGATGCTGAAGATGAAGAAGAAATGGAGAAAAACTTTCTTAAACATGTTAAGGCAAGCAGGAGCAATAAATCAAAAAAAGCAATGATTAGCGAAACCGAACACAGGATCCCAATACTACCTAATCAACTGGATAATCACTCAAATATGCTCAACACTCCAAACGGAATTATTAATTTAGTTTCAGGGGAGCTCCTGGCACACGATAATGAACAGATGCTTACAAAAATAACTTACACAGAATATACAGATAAAATAGATCATCCTCTATGGACTAATTTTTTAGACACTGTTTTTAAAAATGATAAAGAATTAATAAGATACATTCAGAAAGCAGTGGGTTATTCTCTCTCGGGTGATACATCGGAACAATGCGCTTTCTTCTGTTATGGCGATGGTAGAAATGGTAAATCAACGTTTCTGGATACTATCTCAGATATCCTTGGGGATTATGCCATCAATATTCAACCAGATACTATAATGGTCAAGAGACAGAGCGGAGGCGCCAACAGTGATATAGCTAGGTTAAGAGGTGCAAGATTTGTAACAAGTGTAGAGCCTGAAGAGGGAATGAGATTGAATGAGGGACTTATTAAACAGTTAACTGGAGGAGATAGGGTTACCGCTCGGAAACTATATGGTAATGAATTTGAATTCAAGCCTGAATTTAAGCTATGGATGGGTACAAATCACAAACCAATTATTCGAGGAACTGATACAGGAATATGGAGAAGGGTGCGATTAATACCATTTACGGTCCAAATATCTGAAAGTAAAGCGGACAAGATGTTAAAGCATAAACTCAGGCAAGAGTACCCAGCAATATTAAATTGGGCAACAGAAGGGTGTTTGCTGTGGAGGAGAGAAGGATTAAAACCTCCAGTAGCAGTTGAAGATGCCATTAAAGAGTACAGATCAGAGATGGATGTTATCAGTAGCTTTTTAGGTGAGTGTACTTCAGATAGTGGGAGTGAAAAAGCAAGTGAAGTTTACCAGGCTTATAAGAAATGGGCAGTTGAAAATAGTGAATATTTAATGAGTTCGACTAAATTTGGGATTGAGATGACTAAAAGAGTTGAAAAGATTCGGTGTAATAACGCAATATACTATAGAAATATTTCATTAAATAAGAGTTTTAAACATTATGAAGTAGGATTTATCTAAAAAATCGTGTAGGGTGTGTTGGGTTTTGGCTGAAAAGCACCTTCTTTACTATATATATATATTATTTTGTTTTGCTACTTTACTTTACTATAAAACTCTACACAACCCTACATAAAAAAGTATAAATAATAAGAAAGGATACTAATAAATGGATATTATTGTTAAAATGCAGGAGTTTAATACATTAATTGACAGAAAGAACAAAGGTGAGATATTTCTAAACGATCCTGAGATACCGAATGAAGAAAAAATTAAGCATATCGATACTTACTTGAAATTACAAAATAACATCGTTGAGCTCCAAGCAGTTATAAATGATTTAGGATACCAGATAACAGCAACGGATTTATGGTTTGGGATTGGAAGAGTAAAGGAAGAACGATGTTGCTAAAATGCTGTGGAAATTGTAAGTTTTTTAAAAATGAAAAAGTAAGCGGGTATGGAAATTGTGATCTTACAAAGAAGCAGAAAAACTTAGGCAGTATTTGTATGGTCTGGAGAAAACAGAAAATTGATGAAACAAGAGAAAATAAATAATTAGAGAGAGGTTTAAGTGTATGAAAGAAGAATTTATTGTCAGGGTATTAGGTAAAGCGTCAGGAGTTATAACTATTGAACAGGCACGTGAAATGAGAGACATAATGAGAATGGAATTGATAGGGTTCGATTTGAATAGATCCTGCACTGCGCTTGCTGTGAAAAGCAACGTATACGAAAAAATAGCAATGTTTTTACACACAAAAGACCTATTGGGTCTATCAAAGTCTACGCTTGGCGGCTACAAGAGAAATTTAATATCCTTCGCAACTTCTCTTAATAAAAACATAGAAGATGCTACAGAAGAAGATATTAATAAATTCCTTTACATCAAAAAACGTCAGATGAAAGCATCGTCTCTGAACACTGTTATGACTGCTATTAGGACATTTGTTTCATGGCTTGCTTACAAAGGTTATATTGCAAAAAACATCATGTTCGACATCAAACCTATCAAAACACCTAAACGTGTACGTAAATGTTTGACCAAATCAGAACTGGAGCAGGTAAGGTACGCAGGTCGTAACATCCGTGATGATTGCATGATCGAAATATTTTACAGCACCGGCTGCCGCCTATCCGAGATTCAGGCTCTTAGTATTTCAGATTTGGACCTTACGAATGGGGACACGATGGTTATTGGTAAAGGCGACAAGGAACGCAGAGTGTATTTAACGCCTAAATCCGTGCTACTTATCAAGGAATACTTATTAACTCGAAAAGATAGGAATGATGCATTGTTCGTAGGTCAAAGGGATGTAGACAAAATAAAATATAAACGTAATAGATTAGGGCATAGAGCTATACAAAGAGTATTCAGTGCTGTGGGCAAATTAGCAGGACTAAATAGGAGTTTATTTCCTCACCTAATGAGGCATACCTTCGCCACACACAGGTTGCAAGCTGGAACTGATCTATATACCATATCAGAACTTATGGGACATTCGGATGTATCATCAACTCAGATTTATGCAGTAAATACAGTTGAATCTGCAAGACTGGCCCATGGGAAAGCTAGTTAATTAAAAAGGAGGTTGTTTTATGGATGAAAACTGGTGTGCTCTGTGTCTAGCAATAATCAAATCCTTTACTCCAGAGCAATCATTTGAAGTGCTTAATAGAAAGCCAGGTATAAAGCAGAAACATAATAAAAGTATTACCAAACTTGATGTTGAGCAGATGATCCGATACAGAAAGACTAAAACCTATAAAGAAATTGGAGAAATGTTTGGTTTAAAAGATACCGCTGTTTATAAAAGGATCAAGGATTATAAGGCAAAGCGAGTAGTGGCATAGTGATTATTTTAGGAGGAACATATATGAAATGCCCAATGAAGTATATAAAAAATGTAGGGACATTTGGAGAATGTGAAGAAGATGCCTGTGCTTGGTGGGATGTAAATAACAAATGTTGCTCATTAAATTGTAAGTCCACCACAAACGTAGATGCTAAATTAGTAATGACGTAAAGACGATAGGACACGCAATATAAACAATGCGAAGGAGAATATATGGTTAATAAAATTAAAACCCTTGCTGATGATGTAAGAAATATTGCAAGAAAAGCAATGTGTTCACCTATTTGGAGTGATGAAGTTAATAAATTAGATATAGCAGCAGGAGTTATAGAAGGACAGCAACAAGAAATAGAGAGACTTAATACAGCATTATTTTTTATTAATGAATCGTCATATTATAAAGATATGCACAGAATCGCTCTTGAAGCAATTATTGAAAAAGATGAAGCAGAGGAAAATGATGTTGCTTGTAATGAATGTAGTTACTGCATTGATAATGATTGCGACAATTCTAAAAGTAAAAGATATGGAGAATGTGTTGACGGAACAGTTAGGGAATGTGCTTTTTTTGAGGAACGATAATTCGCAATATAAGGAGAAGGTGAATCACAGTGTCTTGAAATCATAGATAAAGGAGCGAGGAATTTGAGTAAATATTATAAATGCATTAAAGAATTAGACTTACCTAAATGTGATGGTGATGGATTTGATACAGGGAAAGTTATGAGAGTTAAATTAAAGTCTGTTTGGAACACACCAGAAGAAGGATACGATTGCAGAATTATTGGTGGAGAAGTTAGATTGGAAAGTGACAAATATGGCTGGATAGAAATTTCCAATGAATCACTTAAAGAGTGTTTCTTAGATGAAGGAGCGTGAGGAATAGTGGCAAGATTAAATATTGATCAAATTAAAAACTTAGAAGCTGTTTTGAAACTTACTAGAGTTCCGGGAGCAGTAGTAATAAATCAAATAGATGCTGATGATATATTTGAGACACTCGAAGCCCAGCAGCAGGAGTTAGACTTAAATGATGCTGTTATATCTAAATTACAAAAAGAAAAAGATAAACTTATTGATATGTGGGATAGAACAAGTAACGCGTTAACTCAAGAAGTAGCTGAAAATGAATCAATCCTAGATATGTTGAAAAAGCTGGAATGGTGTGTAATAGCAAAGTGGGGAGTAGATCGCAGATGCCCTATATGTATGGGGTTGAAATCAGAGGAACACGATTCAGATTGTGAACTTTCAGTTATGTTAAAGAGGTGTGAAACATGAATTATTGTGGAAATTGTGTATATTTTGAACTCGATGAAGGTGACGAAGATGGTTACTGTTGGTGTAAAAAGTTGAGTATGCCATGCAAAGCAGGTGCAAAAGGCTGTATGTATTTTAAAAATAAGGAATGAGGCGATAGAATTTTAAATTATTCAGCAGTTAACATCATAGCAATATCCATAGTTGTATTCTGCCTGATATGGTCCGGTAGGCTGATATATAAATATTCAAAGCGTTATGAGCAGGTGGAATTCTTCTATTCGATTTGGTTGTGCTTTATATCACTTGTTTTAACAATAATTATATTTTAATCAAAAGGGGGCATATAAAGTGAATGTTAAGAAATGCACATGTTGTGAGAAGGAATTTCCTGCAACTACGGAATATTATTTCAGTCAATCAAAAGGGAAGTATGGCGTTGAAGCATGCTGTAAACAATGCCGTACTAAGAAAAGATTGATTAATTATAAAGAAAACAAGAATGAAATATTAGCTACTGGCAAAAGATGGGTCGAAAATAATAAAGAACTAGTTAAAGAGAAAAGTAAAAAATCATATCAGAAAAATAAAGAGTTAATTCATCAAAAATATTTAGATAACAAGGTAAATATATCTGTCTTTAATAAGCAATATAGAGAAAAGAATAGAGATACACTTATAGAATATGCAAAGAATTGGAAAGAGAAAAACAAAGATAATTGGATGAAGTATTACAGTAAAAATAAAGACAAGGTTTCTATCAGAAGTGAAAAAAGACGTAAATCGTATACTGAATCCCAAAATCCTTTAACCTATGAACAGTGGGAAAATTGCCTTATCTATTTTAATAATGAATGTGCATATTGTGGATCGTCATGTGTGTTAGAAAAGGAGCACTTTATCCCATTAACAAAAGGAGGAAGTTATTCAAAGGATAATATCATACCTGTTTGTAAGAGTTGTAATAGTAGTAAAAAGGATACAGATTTTAATTCATGGTACCCAATGCAAAAAAATCACAGAGAAGATTTAAAAATAAGGATATTTGATTATCTGGGTAGCATGGATATTAGTAATTGCAATAATCGTAGGTAATAGATTTATATAAAGGAGGTCCAAAATGTTAGTGATTGGGAACGTAGTTGAAGTATTTAAGAAAGCAAAATGTATAGGGGTAGCGACTATATTTGCAATAAATAGTAATTTTATAACACTTGATTACGGAAAGTATAAAGCAACTATTTATAATATGGATTTGAGGCAGAGAGATTATATCCTGAAAAGTAATGGAGTAGAGATTAGTTTTAATCCTGTTACTGATGCTATGAAAGATGAAGCCATAAAATTAAAAAAAGATCTTGAAGAGTATCGACAAAATAGAGGCAAATCAAGTTATCAAAGTATGATGAAAATTAAAAATATAATTGAGGAGGACACAGAAATGTCAAAAATAAAAGTTACAGAGGAACAGTTAATAGAAGAATTAAAGGTATTAGGATTTCATACAGCGAGTTATTCGGTAATTGCTAAGAAGTACGGTACTGATGCACATAGTGTTTCTTGCAAAGTGTCTAAATTGAAGTTAAGAGAGAAGATAGAAGTTAAAACTGAAAAGCCTGAAGTTAAAGTAAAAAAAGTAATAGCAGCTCCTGAGGTTGAAGCTAAAGAAATCATCCTTCCGATACCTGCAGGTAAACCTCAGTCGAGTTTAAAACCTACGGCATTAAAAGATCTTGATAGCAAATTTGAATATTCTTTATTTACTGACGGAGTTCTCATTAAGACTGATACAGATAAAGTATTTTCCATTGACTATAGCATGATTGATGAATTCATTAAAGAGCTGCAGGAGATAAAACAATTAGCGGTTTAAATACATAAGACAAACAATTAAAGGGGAACACAATGAAAACAAATGAAGTGAGATGGAAGCTGCACAACTATTACACAGATATGAAAAAAATAGAACAGTTAAAAGATGATCTAAAAGAGTATAGATTAATGGATGGCATTGGAGCACAAGTAATAAACGATATGCCTACAAGTCATTCAACAAGTTCTAGTGTTGAAAAGGCAGGAGACAGGGTAGATTATGTTAGGGAAATGGAGAACGAACTAGATAGATTTATGAGAATAAAGAGGGCAATAGATGATATATATGGTTATTTAAAAGAGCCGCACCGGACAATCATTGAAATGAGGTACTTTATTATGCCTAAACCCCTAGACATAAGACAACAGAAATTCAATTGGCAAGAGATAGCGGATGAAGTGAAATATAGTGAGGCTTATTGCAAAGAGATTGATTGCAATGTCGTATTGCAAATACAAAACAGATTGCATGAAATATCCTACGTTTTACCTACACTTCTTTGTACTGTATTGTAGTATACTAAAAGAGTAGATTTTTCACAAAATACATTTGATCTCATATAAAAAAGCCTTTGCAGATATCGCAGGGGCTTTTTTATTGCTTATTTTTAGGGGTGAGTTTATGTTTGTAATTCTCGGATACAGTTGGAGTGATCTACTGCAGAATGTTTTAATTATAATTAGTTTGCTATGCAGGGCTAACTTAAACGCAATAATTAATCATTCTATAGTAACCGGATATCCAAGCGGATATGTTTGAATTAACCGGGTTGCTACGATACAGCAATACCAAATACAACTTAATTGAAAAGGCTACTTACTTGGGTAGCCTTTTATTTATGGCAGTGAAGGCGACATCAGTTCGATTCTGATAACTGCCTGATATTAACCCGGTATTGTATCGGGACATTTGCATCATGAGTTAGGTCCTCTAATGTTATGTTGCAATAAGTATAACGGTGATTAAGTAAGCCATATCATACATGATGTGCTCTATGGCTTAGTATCACAATAGAGGAGTGATGTGTATGTGTAAAGGGTGTGTGTGGGCAACATGGTCAGGACTCAGGTGGTATTGTCCATTCGGTAAGTGTGTAAAGGATAAGATAATTAAAAGAGGTGTTAAGAATGAATAAGCCACCACTAGGAATAATGCCGAGACACATACATGAATATCATAGGATGGTAGAGCTATCCAGAGCTATCCATGATTATATAAACGAATACAGTGTTGTTAATGATATAGATGTATTAAAAGAATGGATTGAAGAGCTGTCTGAGTTAGCCAGCCGAGTTAAAAAGGTACTTCCGACGACCTGTAACCCTTGCGGTGCACTCGCGACCCGAGATACACAAAGTTTGATATGAAAATTCATAGGCACTTCCTTCCTGGAAATTGTTCAGAAGAGTGCTTTTTTATTGGAAAAGAATTAATAAATAATTGGTGGTGATGAAATGGCTGCAAGCATAGATAACATAGACATTACAATCGTTAACAGTATCACATTGGCTGACCTATTCGGAATCACTGACAGAAGAGTACGTCAACTAGCTGACGAAGGCGTGTTTCAGTCTATTTCAAGAGGCAAATATGAGATGCGTGACTGCATAAGAAAATATTGCGTTTATTTAAGAGCTGCAGCTGAATCTTGTACCGCAAAAACGGAAATCAAAATAAATTATGATACCGAAAAAGCGCTTCATGAAAAAGCTAAACGAGAAAAAGCAGAGCTTCAGCTTAAAGTAATGAAAGGTGACCTTCACAGATCAGAGGATATTGAGTTTGTGATGGTCGATATGATTGCGAAAGCCAAGACTAAATTGCTTGCGCTACCTTCAAAGTTGGCGCCAATGGTTTTAAATAGATCAGATATGAGTATGGTACAAGGGCTATTGCAAATGCAAGTTGAAGAGGCGCTTAATGAACTAGCAGACTACACTCCAGAGTTATTTATTAACGATGACGTATTGCAGGGTGATGATGATGATTAAGTCCAGATCTAAAAGCATAATGCTTAGTGTCTGGCAAACATGGGCGCCACCACCAAGTGTAACGGTAAGCGAATGGGCTGATAAATATAGAAAGCTTTCCCCTGAAGCTTCATCTTCTCCTGGACAATGGAGAACAGTAGATTATCAAAAAGCTGTATTGGATGCAGTAACAGATCCGGAGATTGAAAAAGTTGTACTAATGTGGAGCTCTCAGGTAGGGAAAACAGAACTAGAACTTAATATTGCTGGCTACTATATGCATCAGGACCCTTCACCAATAATGGTTGTTCTGCCAACAAAGGATCCATTAGCTAAAGACTGGAGTCGTGACAGATTGGCTCCGATGATTAGAGATACAGAAGTACTTGCTGGAAAAGTAAGTGATCCTAAAATGCGTGACGGTGAAAACTCTACTTTGCATAAAAAGTTCCCAGGAGGATTAATTGTAATCACCGGTGCAAATGTTGCAGCGGATTTATCCTCAAGACCAATGAGAATATTGCTCTGTGATGAAGTTGACCGCTTCCCTGCATCTGCAGGAACTGAAGGTGATCCTATTGCACTTGCCGAGAAAAGGCAAATAACATTTTGGAACTTTAAGCGAATTTATGTATCTACTCCAACCGTAGAAGGTGCATCCAGAATTGAAGTTGATTATAAGAAGGGCACCCAAGAGAAATGGAAAAAAGAATGTCCTCATTGCGGTGCGTTTGTATTCTTTGATATTCATGGTATGAAATTTGATTATACTAAAGATGAACATGCAAACTACACAGTATCAAATATAAACTTTCAGTGCCCAGCATGTTTAGAATTATTTGACGAAAGAACATGGAAGCAACAACCAGGAGAATGGGTACCTGATAATCCAAACATAAAAGGAACCAGAAGTTTTCACCTTAATGCGTTTTCTTCTCCCTGGTATAAGTGGGAACGAATCGTAAAAGAGTGGCTTGAATCTAAAAAAGATCCTCAAAAACTTAAGGTTGTTGTAAATACTCTTTTTGGTTTGCCATGGAAAGAAAAGCTTGATATTGATAGTGAAGATAAGTTTCTTGAACGCCGTGAACCCTATGAAGCTGAGTTACCCGAAGGAGTTCTTCTCCTCACCTGTGGAGTTGATACACAGGATGATAGACTTGAATATGAGATAGTTGGTTGGGGTAGAGAAAATGAAAGCTGGGGTATCGGATATGGTGTGGTTCTTGGAAAGCCAAATGATAAAGAAACTTGGATAACCCTTGATGACAAATTATCTAAGATATATAAATTTGCTGACAACAAAGGAATCAAAATTGCCTGTACGTGTATTGACTCAGGCGGACATTTTACTACCGATGTTTATAAGTTTACAAAAAAGAATGAACACCGGCGAATTATTTCTGTAAAAGGAATGGGTGGTCCTAGTCTTCCGTTAATACACAAGTTAAGTCGCAATAATAAAGAAAATGCAATGGTTGCTATCCTCGGAGTTGATGAAGGAAAGACAAGTATTATATCAGCTTTGAAAGTAAGGGACATTGGTCCACGGTACTGCCATTATCCGGACGATGAAAACAGAGGATATGACCGCAATTACTTTAAAGGGCTACTTTCTGAACGACAAGTATTGATTAAAAAGAATGGAATAGCACAATATACATGGCAAAAGATAGCTGAACATGCTAGAAATGAAGCCTTTGATACCCGCAATTATGCTCAAGCAGCACTTCAATTGCTAAAACCTGACTTTGATGCAATCGAAAAACGGTTAAAATCAATGCCAGCAGGACAGAGTGCAGATATCTCATCTCAAACTCAAACAAAAAAGCGAACTGGTTGTGTGAAAAAAGGGATCGATGCTTAATGAAAACCGTAAAATCAATACGGCTTTTTGTTATTTATAAAGATAATTTGATAGGGAGTTGGTGATTTTATGGCAAGTGAACGTCTAACTCATACGCAAACTAGACTTCAAGCCTATTATGATGCAGAAATAGCAGTTTTAGCGGGGCAAGCCTACACGCTTGGCTCCCGTTCATTGACAAGGGCAGATTTGGTTGAGATTAAAAAAGGCATCAAAGAACTTGAAAATCTTGTTGAAGAATTGAAAGCAGTTGACGAAGGAAGAGGACACAGACGCGCATTTAGAATAACAATAAGAGATTTGTGATTGGAGGAGGTGAAGATAATTGAATATATTTGATAAGGTAGTGGGATATGTAAACCCAAAGGCAGGATTAAAGAGAGAGGTTGCTAGAGCTCAATCAAATGCTGTTAGAAAATTTTCTAACTCTGGCTATTCTCAAAGCGGAGCAAGCCGAACAAAAAAGTCAATGGTAGGCTGGACTGCAGAAAGTAGAAGCCCACAGGATGACATTGATAATAATCTTAATTTACTTCGCCAACGTTCACGTGATTTGTATATGGGTTCACCTCTTGCAACATCGGCCATTAAAACCAATCGAACGAATGTTGTAGGTTCAGGATTAAAACTTAAAGCCCGTATTGATTTTGAATTTCTTGGGATTACCCGAGAGCAGGCGGATGCTTGGGAGATGAATACAGAACGAGAGTTTGGTTTATGGGCTGATTCAGTATGGTGTGATTCTCTTAGGTTGAATAACTTTTATGAGCTGCAACAAATAGCATTAATGTCTTGGCTTTTAAATGGTGATGGTTTTGCGCTGATAAAAAATAGTAATCCAACAAAATGGATGCCATATGGTTTAAGGCTTCATTTATTTGAGGCTGATAGGGTAAGTAATCCTAATTCACAAGCATTGGATTTTGTAAGTAGCTTTATAAAGGCTGATAATGGTAATCGGATCATAAATGGTATAGAGATAGATAAAGATGGCGCCGTAGCTGCTTACTACGTTTGCAATCAATACCCTAATAGTAACATTTGTCAATTAACGAAGGAATGGAAAAGAGTTGAAGCTTTCGGAAAACAGACAGGTAATCCCAATATACTGCATTTGATGGAGCAGGAAAGATGTGAACAGTATAGAGGTATACCTTTTCTTGCACCTACAATTGAATGTCTGAAACAGATTAGTCGTTACACTGAAGCAACATTAACAGCGGCAGTCATACAATCTTTTTACACAGCATTTATAACAACTGAAGCGCCTTCATCTGATGATCCCTTTAATTCAACTATAGCAGATGATCAAAAAGTTGATTCGGCCGATGTAAATGCATATGAATTAGGAGCCGGAACTATAAACGTTATGAATCCTGGAGAAGCTGTAACCTTTGGGGACCCTTCACAACCAACCGCACAGTTCGATATATTCACAACTGCAATGGCCAAATATATTGGAGCAGCATTAGAAATTCCGTTTGAGTTATTAACTAAGTCTTTCATGGCCAGTTATTCAGCATCTAGGGCGGCACTTCTTGAAGCATGGAAGGCTTTCCGCATGCGTAGAACATGGTTTGCTACTGACTTTTGCCAACCGGTATATGAGATGTGGTTGTCAGAAGCAATTGCACGAGGGCGTATTACAGCAACTGGTTTCTTCAATGACGTATCAATAAAAAAAGGTTGGTGCAAAGCTGATTGGAATGGACCTGCTCCTGGGATGATTGACCCGATGAAAGAAGTCCAAGCAGCTACATTGCGAGTTACAGAAGGTTATTCCACACACGAGCAAGAAACTATCGGGCTTACTGGCGGTGATTGGGATAAAAACATTATTCAGATTACAAGAGAAAATGAACTTTTGGCAAAAGCTAGGGTATCAATTCAACCAGTAATCCAAGGGGGAGGTAACAACAATGTCTAAATTTTGGAATTTTAAAAATGTATCTGAAACAGAAGGTGAATTAACGTTATACGGAACCATAGCCGAGAGCTCATGGTGGGATGATGTTGTATCTTCAAAACAATTTGCTACAGATTTGAAAGCCTTGGGCAATGTAACTCAAATTACTGTCAGGATTAATTCCGGTGGCGGAGATGTTTTTGCGGGTCATGCAATTTATGCTTTGCTTAAAGATCACCCAGCAAACGTTACTGTAAAAGTTGATGGAATTGCTGCATCTGCCGCAAGTGTTATTGCAATGGCAGGGAATGAAATAATAGTTCCTGCATCATCTTTTATGATGATACACAATCCTTCATCGATAGCATATGGAGAAGCCAAAGACTTTACAAAAATGGCCACAACTCTTAATACCATCAAGGATGGTATTATAAGCGCATACATGGCCAAGACAGGCAAAGATAAAGAAGAAATATCAATACTGATGGACAACGAAACATGGATGACAGGAGAAGATGCCGTAAGAGAAGGGTTTGCGGATAAAGTTTCTTCCGATATTTCTGCGGAAAATGATCCAGTATTAAACGGAAATCTTCTTATCATAAATAATATCAGTCATGATCTTTCAAAGTTTAAAACAATCCCAAACTTAAACCATTTTTCACCTAGTGCACAGCAGGCCCAAGCTTCAAAGCCGCAGCCTGTCGCAAATATAAATAACGAAAAGGAAGGAGATACACATATGTTTAAAGACATAAACGAACTAAGAAATGCTTATCCCGACTTGGTTAAGCAGATAGAGGATGCAGCCAAAGAGGAAGGAACAAAAACTGAAAGAGCAAGAATTCAGGATATCGAAAAGATATCGAAAAACTTGGATCCCAAATTGGTAAATGAGGCAAAGTTCGAAAAGCCTGTTGATGCAAAGGATTTGGCTTTCCAGGCATTACAGCAAGATAATGGCAAAGGCACAAAGTATCTTGCCGATGCAGAAGCTGATGCTAGTGCATCAGGAGCAGCTGGCGTTACTGCAGATCCATTAGTACAAAAAACTGATGAAGAAAAGCAAGCAGCTGAAAACAAAGCAGTAGATAATATTGCTGCAGGAGCAAATAAAAGGAGGGCAAGATAATGGCTGAAAACATTTCAATAGGTTCAACAACACCTGATAATCTTATTGTTGGGTGCAAAGTACCAATCCTAGTTAAAGGTCTTACTATCTTAGCAGGACAGGGTACTCTAGTTAGAGGCAGTGTAATTGGAATAATTACTGCAAGTAATAAAGGTAAGCTCGTAGCAAAAGCTTCAGTCGATGGATCACAGGTAGCTAAGTTTATTTTGGCTGATGCTGTGGATACTACCGCTGATGTTGTAGCACAATGCTATGAATCTGGAGAGTTCAATAGAAAAGCTTTGACATTTGCAGCTGCAAATACTGCAGCAGACCACGAAGATTCACTTAGGAATTACGGTATATTCCTAAATGATAGTCTATCATATTAATTAGAGGGAGGATGAGACAAAATGGCAAATCAGATTAATATTTATTCAACAAGAACCATGATGGCAGCCATCGAAAAGATGATGCCAGTTAGATCTTTTATTAGAGACACTTTCTTCAGTAGATCAGAAACTTACCTAACCGAAGATGTTGATGTAGACTTCAAAAAAGGCAAAAGAAAGATGGCCCCTTTTGTTGCTCCACGCGTAGGAGGAAAAGTTTTAGACAGACAGGGTTACAGAACGCAGTCTTACAAAACACCAAGAATTGCACCTGTTAGAATTTTAACCAAAGACGATTTAAACACTCGTTTAATGGGTGAAAATGTTTACAGTAAAACAACTCCTGCTGAAAGAGCAGCACAAATACTTGGTAGAGATCTTGCAGAACTTGACGACTATATCTCTAGAAGAGAAGAATGGATGTGTCGTGAAGTACTTGTATCCGGTAAAGTAACTTGCAAAGGTTACATCGATGATACCACTGCTGTAACAATTGACCAGGTTGTTGATTATGGAATGACAAATAAAGAAACTTTGGCAGGTATTGCAAAGTGGGACGTTGCTACATCTACCAAGTACGCTGACATAAAGAGATGGAGACTGGCAATTGTAAAAGCTTCGGGAAGAGCTCCTAATGTTTGCTTAATGTCAAATGATGTTGCCGACCTTTTCATGAAAGATACTGACATCAGAGATTTGTTCAATAAATATAATATGACGGTTGGTAAAATTGAACCAAGAATTGTAGATGAAGCGGTTACATACATCGGAACACTTGTGGGTTTAGGTCTTGAAATATATACCTATGACGAATGGTTCCTTGATGATGCTGGAATTGAACAGCCTATGATGCCTACAAACACTGTTATTCTTGCAAGAACAGACATGGCAAAAAGAATTTATGGCGCTGTTACTCAGATGGATGAATCTGGTGAGTTTATTACAATCGAAGGTGAAAGAGTACCTAAAAAATGGTCTGACACTGAAAATGAAGTTAAGAAACTCAAAGTTACTTCAAGACCGCTGCCTGTACCAGAAGATATTGATGACTGGTATGTATCAGTAGTATATTAAGGAGTAGGTGATTAGATGATTAAAGTTACAGTTGGGAAAATATACGATGGAGTAACAACCTACTCTGCCGGTGACACTATTCCAAGCCTATCCAAAGAAGATGAGGATAGGCTTGTTAATAATGGCGTTGCTGAATACAGTGAAGAGGAAGCAGAAGAGGAATACGAAGAAACTCCCCCTCTAAAACTGGTTCCTGAAGGCAATGTTGAAAGTGTAAAAAAACACATTTTAACATTAGAAGACCAGGAGCTACTCAATGAAATGATTAACGAAGAGAAGGCAGGGCAAAAAAGAAAAACTTTAATTGAAGCCATTGAAAAAAGAATTGAAGAATTAAAAAAGGTTGAAGATGATGAAGATGGAACTCCTGCTGAATCTGATAACGACCTTAAAATAGACTTCAACATAGATGATGTGATGCCTACATGAGCAAGTTAAAAGATTACTTTTCATCCGATTTAAATACTTTTGTTAATCAAGATGATTTTGCAGAAACACACACAATTGATAAAAGAGTATTAACAATAATTGTGGACAATGACAGGCTCATGCATCGAAGCAAGAAAGAATTTGATGGTATTAGTTTTGGCGAAATTTTATATTTTGTTAAAAAATCAGAATTTGGGGCTCGTGTTGAAGAAGGCACGCCCCAAATTTTTGATGGTCGGCAGATGTATGTGTTTAATATCCGGGAAGATAACGGAATGTATGAGATTATACTGACTCAGAACCGAGGTGGCTAGGTATGGCAACTAATGCTATTATAGTTGACACCAGTTCAATAAATAGACTCACAATTGAACTCAGAGGGTTTGAGGGACAGGTAGAAGAAGCTACTTATCACGCTTTAAATCGTGCGGTGGATTATACTCTTACACAAGTTGGAAGAATAGTAACAAAAGAATACGCCATCAAACAAAAAGATGTAAAGGAAAGCTTTAAAACAGGAATAAGAAAGCCGACCAGAACAAATTTAACCGCAAGCATTACTTCTACTGGACATGTACTTTCTATAGCACACTTCCCACACACACCAACAACTCCTATTCGGGGGGGCGCTTCACGTAGTGTCAAGGTTCAAATTAAAAGATCAGGTGGCAAGAAAGTAGTAAACACCTCACCCAAACCTTTTATAATGTCTACTGGAGCACGTGATCCTGACGGTGTACAGTTTAATGTTTTCAGGCGTGAAGGAAGAGGAAGAATGCCGGTTGTTGTTTTGAAGACACTATCTATTCCCCAAATGATTACAAGTTCAAATACTTCTGACCAAATTCAAGCTGCAGCACAAGCAAAAATAGAGGAACGATTGCAGCATGAAATAATTAGAAGTATGACAGCTGCCAACACGAGGATTAACAGGAGGTAATATGTCAACGATAAAAATTCTTGAAGCGTATGAACATTTCTTTAAGGAAAAAGTCACACCAACAATAAAACTTCAAAAGCCTTCTGACGATAATGTTGAAGATTATGAGCTTGTAAATCCTCAGGTGCATGTAGGATGGGTACCTCCTAAAGGGTATTTACCTGCAGGTATGGAATCAGCAATGCCTTGCTTAATTGTCGGAATGGATGATGCAAGTGACGATGGCCAGTCAGCAGAAGTAAACATCAGAATCAGTGTTGCTGTTTATAGTCCAGGAATTCACGCTCCTAACAGCGACGAAAGCCTTAATTATACACCAGATTTCAAAGGATATAACGATTTACTAAATTTAATTGACAGAACAGTAGATGAACTGTTAAGAAACCGAATAATTTATGGTGTTAGTACTGCGGAGTTACCCATTAAATGGGGGATGTATCAAGACCAACCTTATCCTTATTGGTATGGATACATAACTTTTACCGCTAGTAAAAATTCAAGTCAATTTACAAAAGGGATAAAAGAATTATTATAAAAAAGGAGGCGATTTGTAGTGTATAAACATGGAGCGTACGGAGAATTACAGCCAACACAGGATATAGTTACTCCTCAGGGATCTGGAACTTTACCTGTATATTTTGGTGTTCTTCCTGTGCATCAATTAGCAGATTATGCTGGGAAAATTAATCAACCTATTCTTGTACAAAGTTATGCGGATGCAGTACAGAAAGTAGGGTATAACGATAGTAACTGGACTGATTTTGATTTGTGTGAGGCAATTTATGCTCATTTTAAAAATAGTATTCAACCTATTGGGCCGATTATTCTAGTAAACGTATTGGATCCCGATACAATGAAAGCAGCGGGTACGCCAGTAGTTGTCACGATGATAAACAGTCAGGGATATATTGCAAATGATAAGGTGATATTAAAAACGGTTGCAATTACGGGTAAAGTAAAGGGTACCGATTTCACCGCAGAATACACACCTGATGGCACAAAGGTATTAATTAAGGCATTAACAACAATGGTAGCACCTGTTACAGTAACTTTTGATGAAGTGAAACTTGATACCCTAACAAAAACAACAGTGATTGGTGGGGTTGACGTTTCAGGTGTAAAAACTGGTATATCAGTTGTTGATTATGTTTATCAAACATACAACATGGTACCAACAATCTTGGATGCACCAGGATGGAGTCATAATCCTGAGGTTGATGTCGCACTTAAAGCAGCCGGTCAAAAAATCAATGGGCATTGGTATGCATGGGTTAATAGCAATCTGATAACAGATAGTACTTGCGACACAATTACGAAGGCGAAAGCATTGAAAGTTACGAACAATTATTTAGGTTCGGGAGAAAGTCCTTGTTGGCCACTTGCTAAAAAGGGAAATAAGATATTCCATATATCCACACTTACCACGGTTGCAATGCAGCAGGTAGATTACAACAATGACAACATACCTTATGAAACACCTTCCAACAAACCTGTTGATATAACCGGATTATGTTTGGCTGATGGTACCGCAATTGTTTATGATCAAGTTCAAGCAAATGATCTAAACAGTCAGGGTATAAGAACTCTAACTTATTGGGGTGGGCGTTGGGTTTTATGGGGATCCCATACCGGTGCATATTCTTTTGGTGCCGACATCGATCCAAGAGATAAATTTGATTGTAATGTCAGAATGCTTTATTACTTGTTGAACGAATTTCAGCTTAGGTATGGCGTTCAGGTTGATAGCAATTTTAACCGTGCAAGAATAGAAACAATATTGAATGATTTCCAAGAAAAGCTTGATACTTTGATGGTCAGAGGGGCATTGCTTTATGGTAAGATTTTGTTTACTGAAACAAGCAATCCGACTTCTGATATTGTTGAAGGCGATTTTGATTTTGATATTGCTACAACAACAACTCCTCCTGGCAAGAGCATCACAGGGAAATTATCTTACACGACCAAAGGTTTAAGTACATTATTGGGGGGTGAACAGGCATGATTATATCAGGTAATGTTATTGCACATAAAGTTGTTGTTGATGGAGTAGAAATTGATGACAATGTTTCATGCCAGCTTCCATCTATTGAGAACCAAACCGCTGAACTCAAAGGTGCAGGCATAATGGGAAGTATTGATTTACCTTCCACCGGGCAGATTGGACCTATGACTTTTGCAATGAGCTCAAGATCGATAAATAAAAAGTCTTCTCAACTTGCAAAGCCTGGGATACAGAATATTGAATTAAGATTTGTAAAAGATACTTTAAACGCTGACGGGCAGAAAGTGCCTGAAGGAACAAAAGTATACATTTCAGGTATTATAAAAAAGATAGACCCGGGGAAAGTTGAATCGGCGGCAACAAATGATAGTTCGCACGAATTTGAGGTATTAAGATATAGGCAGGTTATCGAAGGTGTAGAAATATTACTAATTGATAAGCGCTCATATATTTATAAGGTCAATGGTGTGGATTACATGAAAAAAATCAGACAAACACTTGGCTAAGAATGAAGAATCAGGCATGGCAGCTCAATAATGGGCTGCCATTGTTATTTTAGGAGGATTATAATGCCAAAAATATTAAAGCTTAAAAATCCAATCATGATAGATGGCACTGAAGTAAAAGAAATTAAATATGATTTTGAAAATTTGACTGCAAAAGATATGATAGAAGCAGAAAAGATGATGCTTGGAAATGGTCAAATATCAATGACCTTGGAAGAAATGAATTATTCATGGCATATGTATCTCTTTGCTTCAACCGCCGCAAAGGAAAACACAGGCTCTAGTATCAATGACTATTTTAGAATGAAAGGTATTGATGCTGTAAAAGCCAGAGCATTAGCAAGAAATTTTCTAATAGCTGCGGAGGATTTCGAGGAAAGTCTATAAGAGCAGCGGCAATAGAAGTTGGTTTATATACAAAAACACCTTTTATGAGTTATTTAAATATGACGGTTTTAGATTTTATTGAATATTACGATGACCTTAATAAGATAGATACAAGAGACAGAAACAGAGCTGAAAGAAGGCAAGCTGAAAGAAGGTGAATTAATTGGCTAGTCGAAGTGAATTAAGAGCTCTTATTGTTTTAGCAGGACGAGTTGATCCATCTTTGCAAGCAGCAATGATGAGAGCATCTAGAATGAATGGTAATTTTGCACAAAATACGCAAAGGTCTATTGGACAGACGTCAAAACTAGGCGGCGCAATAAAAACGGCCTTAGCGGGAGCAGCAAGAGTTGCCGCTATAGGCGCAGGAGCAATCGCAGCCGGAATATCTTTAGTTGGAGCAAGAGGAATCAAACTTGCATCTGATTTAACTGAAGTTCAGAATGTTGTGGATGTAACCTTTGGTCCCGCTGGTGCAAGTCAAATTAATGACTGGTCACAAAAGGCTCTTAAGTCTTACGGGTTATCTGAATTAGCCGCAAAACAGTACAATGGTACTCTTGGAGCTATGATGAAGAGTAGTGGACTGGCAGGAAACAATGTTGTTAAAATGTCTGAAAATCTTACTGGTTTATCTGGTGATTTATCATCCTTCTATAATATATCTCAAGATGATGCTTTTGAAAAAATCAAAGCCGGTATTGCCGGAGAGACTGAACCACTAAGAGCACTTGGAATAAATATGAGCGTTGCAAACCTAGAAGCTTATGCACTTGCCAAAGGAATTAAGACGTCTTATCAAAACATGGACCAGGCTTCTCAGACTTCATTAAGATATGCGTATTTGATGGACAAATCCAAGGATGCCCAAGGAGACTTTGCAAGAACACAAGGCGGTTTTGCAAATCAAACCAGATTATTGACAACTAATTTCAACCAGTTAGCAGCAAAAGTGATGACTGCAGCTTTGCCAGCATTAACAAAACTTTTGCAAATTGGCAATGGTTTCATGGAAAAGATTATGGGTAATCCTGAATTGATGAAAAAGTTTCAAGGTATTATATCGACTGTATTTGATAAGATAGGTTCAGCGTTACCAACAATAATGAACCTTGCACAGCAGTTTATTCCTGTACTAGGTGATATATTTACTATGTCCTCAAAGACATCCATTCTTCCGATGATACTGGAACTGGTGAAAGAGTTAGCGCCAGTAATATTGAGCACTTTGAAACAAATATTACCTACACTATCAAGCTTGTTTGGGTTGCTAGCTCAAACAGCTGTTTCACTAATTCCAATGATTACTCAATTAGTAACTGCGTTGCTGCCTCTAATACCACCAATTTTGAATATAATAATGGCTGTATTGACACCATTAATACCTGTTTTGATGCAGATTGTTCAAGCATTATTCCCACCATTGTTGCAAATAATAATGTCTTTACTACCATTGATTCAATCACTCGCTCCTATTTTAGGATATCTAGCAGGTATTATAGGTGGAGTTCTAGTCCTTGCGCTTAAGTCAATTATGCCAATGATAACGGATTTTGCAGATTTAATATCTACGGTTGTTGGAGGCATTGGAAAAGTACTTGGCGGTATAGGAAAGTTTCTTGGTCTTGGTGGAAAAAGTGTTGACCTTCAAGCTAATTTAACAGCAGGAACTATACCAAAGTTTGCGTTGGGAGGTATCGCAACCAGTCCATCGATATTCGGTGATGCTGGTCCTGAAATGGCAATACCATTACAACGAACACCTAGAAGTTTCGGATTGCTAAATCAAGCAGCACAGATGTTAGGTGGGGGTAACAAGGCACAAAGTAATGGCGTAATGATAACATATGCTCCTGTGATTTACGGTGGAAATAAAGCAGAAATAAGCCAAGCATTAGAAGAAGATAAATATCGATTCTATTCGATGATGGAAGAATTTTTTGCAGAAAAGGAGAGGATGGCGTTTGGATAATTTTCAGTATGTAACAATGCAAGGTGATACTTTTGATATGCTTGCGCTTGATGTTTATAATGATGAAGCTAAAGCTTCTTTAATTATTCAGGCAAATCCTCAGTATGCAGATGTTTTGATTTTTGATGCGGGTGTAGTTCTGACAATACCTTTAATTACAGCACAAGCAGCTATTACATTACCCCCATGGATGAGGTGACACTATGCAATTAATATATGAAGGTAAAGATATAACAGGGGTTGTTGATATACAAAGCGCTGATATCGTAGGTAATGCGGGAGGAAACTCTGATAGTCTTGATATAAGATTTAATGATACAAAAGGGATATGGAGCAGGTGGAAACCTCAAAAAAACCATACACTACAATTTACGTCAAATGGTTTAACATCTGGCCTCATGTATGTTGATGAAATTAAGCAGCAACGTGGTATTTTTACAATTCGTGCTTTGTCGATACCTCAAAAAGCTAAAACGGAAAATACAAAAGCGTGGGAAAATGTTAGGTTTTTAGAATTCGCGCAGGAGATGGCCACAAAAAATGGTTTTACTCTTAAAACTTACGGTATCGAAAATAATCTCTATAAGCGAATTGACCAGTACGAAAAAGCAGACTTTGAATTTCTTGATTCCAGATGTAAACTGGAAGGATGTATTTTAAAACTATTTAATAAAAATGCAATAATTTATAAAGAAAAATACATGGAAGATCAGGCATATGTAAAAACAATTTATATTGATCAGTTTGATGGCCCATTTGAATTTACAAGCAAATCTACAGGGATTTATGGGTCAAGCAGACTTTCGTACAACGATATAAAGTATGAATACAATCCTGGCCTTTTAGGTCCAATGTTAAAAATTACCGATGTAACTGTGGACAATCTCGCAGAAGCTGAACGGTACACTAAAAACTTGCTAAGATTAGAAAACAAGACTGAGAATACCGGATATTTCACAATTAATATTGACGTATCAATCTCTGCAGGCAGTACGATTAATGTATCAGGAGTAGGAATGGCTGATGGCAGATATATAATTACGCAATCAGTTCATAAAATTGTTAGCAAAAAAACATTTTTAAGAGTGAGGAAGCCTTTAGGAGGTTATTAAATGAGTTTAAAAGGTATTGTTTCCACAGTCGAATCAGAAGGAGCACGAGTTACTTTCATCGATAGAGAAAATTGTGTGTCTCCTGTACTTAAAATCGCAGCACATATTTCACTTCTGGCTGTTGGTGATAATGTGGCTGTTTTATTTTTTTCTGATAGTATGACTGATGGCCTTATTATAGCGAAATTTTAGGATGTGATTAAATGCAATTAGCTTCATTTGGCAAAAAAGTATTCTTGGTTAGTTCAAATAGAATATATACTCTTTCTGATTTTCAATACAGTTCTTCCTTGGACACTGAAAAACAAGACACAAGCGGGAATAAGTCCACATCAACAGGAAAGAAGCTTTCAAAATATAATAAGCCCTCCACATATGTAAAAGGTGCTGGACTAAACTCTTTAAGCTTTAAAATTGCACTTAATATTAATTTAGGAGTAAATCCACGAAACGAAATTGAAAGTTGGGAAGATATCAAGGATGCTGCTATTGCTAATGCTTTTATTCTAGGGAAAAAAGCATTAGGTTATTATAAGTGGTTGTTGATAGATATCCAAGTCGGAGGTACTGTTATTGATGGCAAAGGCAATATGCTGCAGGCTGAATTGTCCTTGAAGTTTGATGAATACGTTCGTCCTGGTACTATTCCAACTACAACAAAAACTTCAACTTCAACGGCTGCAGCTTCAAAGGGTAGTATTTCTATTTCAGACGCTCTCATAAATTCAGTAGATAAGTCTGAACAGAAAAGAGTAAACCCCAATATCCCTATGGGAGCAAGAAGGGCAATGGAATACGAAGAATAGGAGATGATCTCATTGGAATATTTTATAGATACCGGACAACCACATAATATAAATTGGTCAGCTTCTGATGAACAAAGGATAATTCAAAATGTACAAAATCTTATAAATACATGGAAATATGAGGTTGCTTATAATCGAGTTATGGGAATGGATCCAACTTTATTAGACCAACCATTAGATATTGCCGTTGCAATGTATACATCTGAGGTGTTTAGATTAGTTTCTGATTATGAGCCAAGAGCCAAAGTTACTGAGGTTGGATTCAGTGGGATTGATGATGACGGAAATATGCAATTTAAGGTGGTGTTAGAAATATGAGCGACATACAATTTATTACTGTAGATGCAGACCAGATACAGAGGGAATTAATAAATGGGTTTGAAACTGCATTACAAGAAACATTATATCCTGCGGATGAACGTAGGATATTTTTGAATCAGCAATTACCTGTGATTGTCGGATTAAAGAATGAAATAAATGAAAATGCAAAGCAAAATTTATTGAGGTATGCTTCAGGGGATATTTTAGCAGCTCTTGGAGAGTTCTTTGATGTAGTGAGAATACCAGCACAAAAGGCTAAAACGACTTTTAGATTTACCTTATCATCTGTGCAGATAAGTGATACTCCTATTCTATCTGGACGAAGAGCGACTCCAGATGGATCACTATACTTTGCAACGGTTATGGATATTATTATACCTGCAGGTCAGATAACAGGTGATGTAATTGCAGAGGCTACAGAGGGCGGAGAAAAATATAATAACTTTGTACCTGGTCAGATAAAGACACTTGTTGACCCTATTGCATATGTGGTAAGTGTAGAAAACATAAATACGAGTTCAGGTGGATCTGATTTAGAACTTGATGATAATTTCAGGGAAAGAATTAGACAAGCTCCTGAGAGTTATAGTGTTGCAGGACCTGAAGGAGCATATATTTATTGGGCAAAGACTGCTAATAGCGAAATATCTGATGTATCTGTATCAAGTCCTTCACCAGGGGTGGTTAGAATTGTTCCGCTTTTATCAGGAGGAGGGATACCAACGCAGGATATTCTTGATGAAGTATTGGCTATCGTAAGTGCTAAAGACAAAAGACCATTAACTGATATGGTGCAGGTAGCAGCTCCTACTCAGGTAACCTATAATATTGAGTTTACTTATTACATTTCATCTGCCCGCTTAACTGAGGTACCTTTTATTAGGGATGCTATTGAAGGTACTAAGGGAGTTGTTCAGCAGTTTATACAATGGCAGCATGAAAAGCTTGGCAGAGCAATAAACCCGGATGAACTAAGGTATAGGTTGATTTATATAGGTGCAAGCCGAATAGTATTAAATTCTCCTGTATATGAACTCGTGGATCTCGATAAGGTTGCAAAAGAGGGAACCATTAATATTATTTTTGGAGGAGTTGAATAGCATGGACCTAAGTAATGTTAGCTTGTTAAGTCTACAGACAAAACTCATGCAGATGGATTCAACTACAAAAGCTTTTTGTGCTACGCTTGGTCCTCAGTTTCAACAACTTTCTACTGAAATAATATCTTGTTTAATTTATTCGAGAATTGATGTTCTGGAAGATCAGATTTTGGATGAGTTAGCCTGGCAAATGCATGTAGATTTCTATGATACCGACTTAACGGTGGATAAGAAGAGATTACTTATAAAAAACTCATTAAAGTGGCATAAGACTAAAGGTACTCCTGCAGCGGTAAATGAAGTAATAAATACGGTATTTAACACAGGGGAAGTAAAAGAATGGTTCGAATATGGGGGAGACCCTTATACCTTTAGGGTTGTTATTGAAAATGAGATTATAGAAATTCCAAAAATATACGAACTTTCAAATGCAATAAATTCTGTGAAAAATATGCGGTCACATCTAGAATGTTATTACGGATATTTTATATGTGGCACATTTGATTGCGGTCAATATCAATATTAGGGGAGGTTTTTAAATGTCTTTAGTGAATTATATAAAAACACAATGGCAAAATAGAATAGTAAGTCCACAGGGCCAGATAGTCCAGAATGGAACTCCGGTTGATGAAAATATTATGAATAAAATGGAACAAGGAATATATGATGTAACAGCTGCATCTATTGCATATCAGGCTAAAAGTACGCAACAAATAAATGATTTAAATAGTGGTAAAGTTGATAAGGTCTTAGGTAAAGGATTATCTGCAAATGACTATACTAATACAGATAAAACAGAAGTTTTAAAAGTAGTAAATAAAGCTGACATAACATATGTAGATACAAAAGTCGCAGCGGTTAACCGAAGTGTAAAAGGTACATATGCAACATTGCTAGCATTGACAACTGCATTGCCATCAGGAGATACAGGAAATTATGTAGTTACAGTAGATGGTCATGTATATACTTGGAATAGTTCTTCATGGGTTGATACTGGTATACAATATCAAAGCACAGGCATTGCAGACGGGAGTGTAACTACAGTAAAACAAGATGTTAGGGCAAGATATCAATACCCTTTTTCTAAAAGTGCAACACTATATAGTAATGCTTCATTTAATGCTTTGCATGATGCAATTATTGATGTAAAACTATATAATGCAGATACAACTCAAAAATATTATATTCGTAGAATTTTAGTAGATTTTTATGCTACCCATTATTATTTAATTGTCATTACAAGGGTTTCGGATGGTGTTGATGTTTGTCAACTTCAAGCAGACCAATATACCCCTCCTATTAGTGGAGTAACTACTGTAAGATGTGGTGATTTTGTTGGCTCTGGAATGTTTGCTGATGTTACAATTAATTGGTCAAAATTAGCAAATGGTGCTGAATATATTATGACAAATGCTCAATCGGATTTAGATGTTAAAACTTTGATTAATTCAGCAGAAGATAAAAATGCAAATGATATTTTATTGAGTGATTATACAACATCTTATCCATTTTCTACTATTGGTAGTGCATGGTATTGGGTAAGTTTTAAAAAAACATTTAAAGATATAAAACTTTATGGTGCAAACCATGTTAAACATTATTATATTCAAAGACTTTGGAGAAGCAATGGAGGAACGTATTATATACTTGTAAGAGAAGTTGAAAGTGATGCTATAGTTTGCAGATTTTATAATTTATCTTATACAGAACCAACAGGAGTAACAAGAGTATCACTCGAAGAACAAAATACTTCAGGAATAACTGGAGAGGTATTAATTGATTGGACACAGTTAATTTTAGGCAACGATTATGTTTTAACCTCCGTAGGAACTACAATAGATTTGACAACTTACTACATTGAAAATGATTTGCGTAGATGGTCGCATAAAAACTGGATGGCAATAGGTGACAGTATAACATTTAGAAATCAATATCAAAAATATGTTCAAGGTATTTGTGGATTTGGTAGTGTAACAACTAGAGCAACATCAGGCATTCCTTTAAAAGTAATGGATGATGGATTAGCATGGAATGACCTTGCATTAATTGATGTTGTGACTGTATTTGCACCAGCTAATGATTTTGGAAGTAGTACCGTACTTGGGACAATAAATGATGCTAAAACTGTTGATAGTTTTTATGGAAATATGAAAGCAGTTATTGAAAATATATTAACTATAAAGCCTTGGATAAGACTAGCATTTATAACAACAACATATATAGGAACAGCAGGATATGGATTTTTAGTTAATTCCGCAGGATGTACATTAAAACAATACACAGAAGCAATGAAGCAAGTTTGCGAATTATACAATGTACCTATTTTAGATTTACAAACTACAAGTGGTTTAAATGCTATTACTCTTGCTAATTTTTCCGATGATAGTTTGCATCCTAATGCAATAGGTATGGCTTTAATAGGTAAAATGATAGGTAATTTTTTAAACACACTATAAGACGCATTAGGATTATAACATGAAGTACAGGAGGGTGAGAAATCACTCTCTTTTTTTACGAAATTATATTTAATAAAAAGAGAGGGAGTTGAGGAAATGACTGTAAATGTAGTTATTTTAATCGGCTTAATTGCCACAATCTGCTCAATTGTTTTTGGATACTTAGGGTATAGTAATGGAACAAAAAAAGAAAACGTGGCCGAGGGCACAGAAAGCGGAGCGCTAAAAGCTGATACTGAGTACATAAAACGCAGAATTGATGATGTGCTGCTAGAACAACGAGACACAAATAAAACTCTAAACGCTCACGCTGAGAGGTTAGCAAGGGTTGAAGAATCAGCACAATCAGCACATAAAAGAATTGATGAATTAAAAAAGGGAGCTGATTAAATGTTAGGAACAAACGGTTATAAGAAATTGAGGTGTTTGGGATCTGATGTCCACACCTTTGAATGCAGCAAATCACAGAATGAAGTAATTTATGTTCAAGGTGTAAAAGGTAAATTAGAAACACTAGCAGATATGGTTAAAGCTTATCCGGATGCAATTATGGCGTGCAATGGTCCATTTTTTAATTTTGATGCTAGCAGCGAGGACTGTATCCGGTGGAGTAAATATGCTACAACGGTTTCCTATACAAAGGATAGTAAATTGCTCTTTCTATATGGTGCAAAATTAACACAAACTCAAAGAAATAAGTATGAAGCAGATGCAAGATGGACAGCAGGATTAGGAGCTACATTGGTACGCAATGGAGTTAAAGATATTATAAAAACTACGGCAGGAGAACCTGATAGTCGTGCAGCAAGAACGATACTTATGCGTACAAAAGATGGTTCATTCATGTTTGCGGCAGTGCAAGGAAAAATGAAAGCATGCGCAGGACTCAAAGCAATGGCTACAATTAGTCCCTTCAACAAAGGTATGAACGCAGAAGAAGCAGCTGCCTTTTCCATATATGCTAAAGCAGAGCAATCCGCATTTTGTGATGGCGGCGGATCCAGTATAATGATAATAAAAATTAATGGGAAATGGGTGACAGTAAACAAACCTACTGATGGGAGCTCCCGGCATATCGGTGGTTGTTTTATTGTCTTAAAAAAAAACGCTGATACCCTGTTCATAGAAAAAATAGCACCTGGAGCTGTTGCATCATTTGCCAAGGATCAAGTGCTTCCTTCCATTACAATTGCACAAGCAATACTCGAATCTGCTAAGGGCTTGTCTAAACTTGCTTTAGAATGCAATAATTTGTTTGGTATCAAGTGGACTATGGGATGTGGGCATGAGGGTAAATTATACCCAACTAAAGAATATGTTAACGGTAAAATGATTACGGTTAACGCTTATTTTCGCAAGTATGATTCATATGCTGAAAGTATTGCAGACCACAGTCAGTTGTTACAGAACACGCGATACAAGCCTGTTCTTGCTTCAAAAGAGTACAAGTCTGCTTGCAAACAAATACAAGCTTGTGGCTATGCAACGGATCCCGAATATAGCCAACTACTGATCAATACGATCGAAAAATACAAATTAAATTTATTTGATATTTAAAATAAAATAAAAAGGAATGGTGATGTAATATGTTAGATTCATACATAATTGTCGGAATGGTCATGGTCTTAGTTGGGGTTGTAAAGACCTTCAGCCTGTTTACTAGCATTAGGGGTAAACTGCTTATCCCACTGCTCGTTTTTGCCATAGCAGGTGCGCTGAATGTTCTCAATGCATTTGTATTTGGAGGAACTATTCTTCAGGCACTGAAAGATGGTTTTGTCCTTGGAGCTGCTGCAGGTGGAATTTATTCAATGGGCAAAGCAGCCATGAACATTAAATATGAAACGGTTGAACTTTTACCAACGGATCCCTATGTAAAAGCTAATTCTGTGGAAGCTAAACAAACAGAGCAGAACAATAACTGTATATAAAGTTCCTCCTATACTTAAGCCCTCGTTTCCTTAACTGGATGCGAGGGCTATATTTTTTTGCCCAAAAGAAATTATAATTTAATGCTAAAATATCGGTATGCTTTAAATATCATGCAAAAATATTAATAAAAATGTAAAACTTGTTTTGCAGACATAAATTATGGGAAATTATATTAATACATGGCAATATTATATAATTAACAAAAGAAAATACGTTTAATTACACATATTTAAGAAAATATATGTAATTAAACGAAATAATTCGTTATATTTCGTCAAATAAGGTTTGACAATACTTGCCAAGGAGTGTTAATATTATGGTACATAATGGATTTACAGAAGAAAATGAAGAACTAAAAATGTGTGAGGGAGGGTATGATATTATGGCAGTTTCAGTAAAATCATCGCCTATAATTACCGGGGCGGCAGCAAAAAAAATATTTGAAATGATTAAAAATCCAACTGACAAAACAGCGCTTTTTAAAGAATGCGCAGAATTGGCAAAAATCTTCAACTAAGTAAACACTAGGATGCGTGACTCATTTATGCTAAAAATAAGGGACATTGAATTATCTGATTTACCAAAGATTAAAAAATTTAAATGTAGTGATTCTAAAATGGATTATTTTCTAATTAAGGAAGCATATTATTATCATGTAATAGGTGAAGGAATTACAAAATTAGTTGTAGATGTGGAAAACAATGAAATTGTAGGATATTTTACTTTGAAGTGTGATTCAATGAAAGTTTTCGACATTGAAATGAGTACAGAACCAGAGTATATTCCATGCATAGAACTATCACGTATAGCTATTGCTAATCATTGGCAGAATGGCGTTAGGGGGTACCATCTAGGTACACATTTAATGGGACATATTTTAAACTTAATACAAACCCAAATTTCTACGGTTATTGGGTGTAAATTTATTACTCTTCATGCTGCAATGGATAGAGTTAAATGGTATAATAAAAGATTCTCGTTTATTGAAGTGGAAGACGAAAAAACTATTGGGAAAGATGATACAGTTTATATGTGTTTAGATATTACAGATAAAAGCAAAGCAGATGAATTTTCCAAATTCGTAAGTTTTCACAAAAAATAAAGCTTCAAAGCTTTATTTTTTTTTGCTTTTTTAGCTATTGATTTTAACAATATTTTCTTCCGCACTTTCTTCATGAGTTATCACTTCTACTTGACTATCCTCTTTCGACATCCAAGCATGAAAACCTTCATGATGCTTATAGCTATATTGCATCTGATAGAGAGAATAGCCTTTTTCAATCAAAGCTAATTTTAGCATTTCCCACATTACAATAGAATCTATTATTTTTACACTCGTTCAAAAACTCCAATTTTAATTTAATGTGCTGTTCATATTGTTCTATGGTAATTTTATTTTCATTCAGGAGCCTATTAAGTAAAATTATAATCTTTTCACAATTTCTTCCATAACGCACCCCTATAAATTTAATAAGGTGATAATATCATGATAGTATAATAATGTAAATAGATTATAATAGTGGGAATTGTTACATTTTTAATTTCGTCTACATTTAATGTTACCCAATCATAAACTTTTGGTACTCTAATACATTCATTAGTTGGATCTCCTGTGGCTCGTGTCGAAAAATTAGACATAATTTTAAACTTCCTTTCATAATTGAATTGTTTAATTAATATAGTATATGTTACATAAAGTAATCTGTTAACATAAATAATATTATTTTACATATATATTTTGGTAGTAATTAAATAAATTATGACAGCTAAAACAGCTAAACCGCAAACTTTTCTTTTTCTTATATATACTTCTCTATTTACAATACTTATACTTTTAGCTGTTTTAGCTGTCATAAAAGAATATATATATAATAGCATTGTATAAATGTATTATTGTATACAAGTATTCCACATGATATAATAATTACAAATAAATTAAACGGAGGCAATGATTATGGATAAATTAAAAGAAAAAGATGGACTTACCAAAGAAATACCTGAAAGAGTGGAAAGCCCCTATGCAATCAAAGATATTTTTGGGCTTGAAAGTCCTTTTGGACTTGAAGATTGTGAGTTAAACGAGGTGGAAATAAACCTAGTTAAACAGGTTATTGAACCATTATCACTCTGTAGTGTAGCAGGCGCAATCCATATACTTGATTTAGCAAAAAAAGTGATACCAGGATGCACACAACTACACTCAAAGTACATATAACTTAGATGCCTTTGCTCATAAGACCACTCTTATGTACAGTTATGGTTTTAGTAGAAACAGGATTAATAAGATGGTTAAATTCTTTCAAGGCATCTTTGTACAGGTTTAAAAAATCTTCGTGCGTAGTGGCACTAGAAAGTTTGCCTGTATTACATATGTAGGATATGGCAAGTTTATGGATCAATTCTTTAGACAATAGAAACACCTCCCTTCTAAGGAAGTTTAACACATATTTTTACATATGGACACGAATAAAAGTATTATTATGTAAAGTTATGGTGTATGATAATGGTAAAATAAACAGGAGGTAATTCTGATGATAGAAATAATTAAAAAGAAACCTATTTATAAAAAGGTTTGGTTTTGGATAATTGCATTATTTTTTTTAATTAGTGTTATTAGTGCTGTAACAGGAGATGAAAATAGTTCAAATACAGTATCTAATAATATGAATACAATTCAAGAAGCTAAGTCTCAATCCGCATCTACGGTTGCTCCAACACCTAAACCAACACTTTCACCTGCTGAAATAGCTAAAAAAGCTGAAGATGATAAAATAAATGCTGAGGTGCAAAAAGTTACTGATCATAAGATATGGGTTGATGCTTTATTTAGTCCGTGGGATGGAAGTTGTAAAGAATTAGTTAAACTAATCAAAGATAACATGAATGATCCTGATAGTTTCAAACATGTTGATACAAGGTTTACTAATAATAAAGATGATAGCGTTACTATTATTATGAAATATAGGGGAAAGAATTCATTTGGTGGTGTTGTTACCGAATATGTTGAAGCAAAAGCTGATTATAAAACGAATATGATATCAATTGTTTCTCAATAATAATAATTAAAACAAGAGCCTCTCCTGAACCCATCGGAGGGGCTTATTTTTTATCGTCTGGTATGTATTCAATCAATTCATCAAGTCTACACCCAAGAACTTCACACATCTTATTTAAATGATCTAAATTTACATGTTTAATAAATTCATGATAATATGCATTTACTGTGCCTGGTCTTATACCTGTTTTCTTTACTATATATAATTGAGTCAACTTTTTACGTCCGAGTATTTCGGATAAATAAATTTTAATCATGGGTATATCCTCCTATAGGATAGGAAGATTGTACCATAGTTATATCATAATTCGCTGTATTAGTACTAATCATGTAGACATTCTACGTATCAGGTAGTATTATTTAAATAAATCTACATTATGTAAATCATTAGTAAAGGAGGCAAATGTTGAATAATGTCGAATGGTGTCGAAAGAAATATTTATCTTGATTTACAGTTTAACGAAGCATATAATAACTATACGAACGTATGTTCTATTTGCAGTAAAAGGAGAATATTAATGGGCAAATCAGAAAAAGAATTCATAATGGATAAGTGCGAAGAAATAACAACAGCATGCCATGAATATCAAGAGTTGAATATCAAAATTTTAGAAGAAGAAAATGACATAAGAAAAATGCTAGGCAAAGAAGGTTTAAGCAGCTTTATTAGATATGAGAGTTTAATAATTGAACAACTTACCCTTGCAAAGTATATTATATATATAGGTGCTTCAGATTAGCAAGTGGTCGCAAATTTGTACCTAAAATAAACCTAATACCTAAAATGTACCTAATATTTATTACTATTTAGTTTACATAACAACGTGGTTCCATTTGAAACCGTTATTTGTAACCCTAATAGATTAAACATTGTTAACTACTATTATAGTTGCATATAATTAAGGAGTAATACTTGGGGTGCAGGGGGTCGCAAGTTCAAATCTTGTCACTCTGACCATTGAAATAAGCGACTTGCAGAGAATTGTAAGTCGCTTATATTTTGCAATTTGTACCTAATTTGTACCTAATATTTTAAAACGTAATATTCTTAAACTTTCCTTTTCTTTTGAAACAACTGTATAACTTTTCCTTCTTTTTTTTCTTCTATTTTATCCATTTCATTATCTAGATCATTAAATGCTTGATCAATTTTACTAGCAACTTTTTGAGTATCAGACAACATAGTTCCATATATATCTTCAGTTGTTGTAGATTCGTCATGTCCTAAAGCTTCTTGCAATTCTGATCTAGTTAATAACCCTTTAGACATATAAACGAAAGTATGTCTAAACATATGTGGAGTTACATGTATATTGGCTTTTAAATTAATTCTATCTATTGCACTATTAAAACTATCCGGTTTTAATAAAGTGCCTTTTTCAGATGGGAATATTAAGTCTATTTTTTTAAGATCTTCATTAAACAATATTGGATTTGTTTCATTGATTAACATTTCTTTTTGCATATTCAAATAATAGATAGCTCTATCTGATAAAGGAACATAATGCAACTCTGCGGATTTTGTATCTCCAATGCCTGATGCACTATTTGATTCATCAATTGTAATTCTTTTATCTTTAAAGTCGATATCTGACCATTTAAGAGCTAGAAGCTCACCTCTGCGAAGTCCAGTTACTAGTAAAAATCTCATTGCCCAATACCAGCGTGTTTTTTTTGCATACTCGAATAGTATTTTTAACTCTGATGTTTTGAGTGTCTTTCTTGGCTTGGCTTGTTTGTTTGGTATCTCTATTTTGCAAACTGGATTTTCAGCTATAACTTTATCGTCAACTGCTTTTGTAAATGCAATGTTCATAACTTTTCTAACGTGTTTCATTGTCCAGGTGCTTAACTTTTCACCGGAATCGTATGTTTCCCATTCCTTTGTTTCTTTATTTTTCCTTCTGACTTGTTTAGTTTTCTTATTCATTTCAGCTATTATTTGTTGAATATCGTACTTTTTTATACTTGATAGTTTCTTTTTTCCTATTTCAGGTTTAATATGTTGCTCCCATAAATATTTATATTGCTCGTAAGTTGCTGGTTTTTTTAATGGTTCTACATATATATTAAGCCATTTTTCAAACCAATCAGCAACAGTTATTTTTACTTTAATTATTGGAAGTCCAGCAACATCTTTAATTTTCTCTTGCAACTCTTTTGGTGTCCTGGCTGTAATTTGGCGCAGATCACCATCAATCATTTGTTTCCATTTAATACGTCCATCTTTTAGTTTGGTATAACTTCCTTGGCCATTAGGATTTTTTTGTTTAGGCATAGTGTTACCTCCTTGTCGGTGTTGGATCATCGGTTGCTCCAATGAGATAATCGCATGAAACTTGAAAATAATCAGCAAATATTTTACATGTATAAATATCCGGTACCCTCTTACAGTGTTCATAGTTGGAGAGAGAGCTGTGGCCTATACCTAACTCTGTTGCCAGCTGTCTTAACCCCATACCTTTATCTTCTCTTAAACCTCTTACTCTGTTTGCGAAAATTTCACTAGCCATATTGTTGCTCCTGTTTCTATAAGTTTATTTGTTGTTTACATTTGAGAACATTATATTATATAGTTAAAGTTAACGCAAACATTATTTAATATTTATTTAAAAAAAGTATTGACATATTGCGACAAGTTTTATACAATGGTCGCAAATGAGAACACAACATTTCAAAAAGGAGGTGGTAAGCGTGATTAAAAAATTCCATCGTATAAGAGAATTAAAAGCTAAATACGGAATAACTGATTTTGAAATGTCTAAGGTAATATGTTGCTCAACAGTGTCTATGTCAAATAAAATCAATGGTGCAAGACCTTTTAATATTGAAGAAGCACTTCGTATAATCTTATTCTTTGAAAACAAAGGTGAACAAATAACATTTAAGGAGCTTTTTTTTAATGAAGTGGTCTCAAATGAGAACATATCGGCATAAGTTCACAAGAAGTCGAATGGTGTCGAACGATTTATTTTAGAAATTGCTACAAAATGTACCTTGATAACTAAATAAATCTTAAAAAGAAAGGAGAAGCAAAATGCAAAACGAAGACGAGTTTAATACCAAAATAGATCGCCAGAATAAAGTAATTTTCAGTTACTTGGCAACTATCACAATTAGTGTAGTAACAACCTTAATCATGCTAAAACTTGTTGGCGCTATTTAAAAAATCCCTTTACCCAAAGAGCTATAAGAGTAGTGGTAATAGAAACCAAAATAGGTGTTAATATACTTTTAAAAATGAATTGCTTAAATTTAATCCATATAAATTCCCTACGATTAACAGATTCGTAAGGAATGGATATGTTATAGATTTCATCGATACCACCTTCACATACTAGTAACTTTATATCGTGGAGATGCCAAAGAGATTCATTGATTAAATTAATAGGCATTTTAGGTAAAAGCGGTACAAGCAGCTCAGACCCATTAACAAAATTTATTTTATTTCTAGCTTTAATAACAGCCTTTAGAACCTTTTTAGATTTACGATCAAGAAATACCATTACAAATCACCTCAATTACATTATATCACAGGAGGTATAAAGGAGTAACAATGCAAAATTTAATTAAAATTAAAAACACAGAAATTCAAATCAAAGAGTACCAAGGTAAGAGGGTTTGCACGTTAAAAGATATAGACATTTGTCACCAAAGACCAGAAGGAACTGCAAGGCACGCATTCAATCGTAATAAAAAGCGCTTTAACGATGGAGAAGATTACTTAGGACGTAATACGACCGAAGCAAAAACGGAGTTTGGAATAACAGCTCCTTCAGGGTTAATCTTGATAACTGAAAGCGGATACATGATGCTAGCAAAAGTTTTTGATGATGACCTATCTTGGGAAGTCCAACGCCAACTGGTAAACAATTACTTCCGCAAGCCTGCACCCAAAAAAACCATGCTAGAAGAGTTAAACACAAAACTTGTCATAGGCCTAAAAAATGCAGATGCTTGCAAAGATAACAAAAAAGCTTTTCGTACCGCGATGTTAGAAAATGGCAAGACGTACAGACTGTGGCTTAAACAGGAAAAGGAATGGTTAACGTTCATCGGATTTGTTAAGAAGGAAATAAACTCTCACAAGCAGCAAGCAGAAAGCACGCTAAGCATTCAAGAATATGCAGTAAAAATTTAAGAAAGGAGCTCGTTCCATGGCCAAGAGAATAACAGATGACCAGTTAATAGAAGAAGTAAAACGCATTGGGTACGACAAGGCAGCGCAGTACGATATCGCAAAGAGATATAACTTATCAGTAAGTAGAGTTAATTCCCGGATATCTGAATTAAAGATTCAAGATAAAGCGCCTGATCCCACAGAACATGAAACGAGGGTGCAAGAGAATTATAAGGTCCATATTTTAAAAAGTTTTTTGGACAAGCTTGGGATTGATGCGGGAACTTATGTAAATGTAACCCTAGAAAATGACAGGCTGATTATTCAGAAAGTGTAGAAAGGAGAGTGAGAAGAAATGTATGCAACAAAGAAAAACGAAAAAATTGCCAGACAAATTATTAATCTGCTGGCAGAAGAAAAAGTTTCACTGGATGATGCTGGACAAATTTTAATATATGCAAAATTTGCAATTTCCGAAACATCCACAGTGCAAGCTGTTAGTGAAAAATTATTTAATGTTGAAGTGGAAGAAAAAGGAGCTGCCCTGAAAGTACCAGTTTCAGAACAGCCAAAAGAAATATTTGCAAAAACAATAATTGATGGAACATTACTTCTTAAGTGATTCACATCTCAAATAAATACATTTACAGTCGGAACATCCGTATAAATCAACAGGAAGCCCACTTGTAGGATTGAAAGCAGGAGGAGTTTGAGTTGTATCAACTGTAGTTAGAATATAGGATGTTGTTCCCACTGGCGGTGTTACTTTCCCTATGTTAGGACCGCTACAAAAAGGACATTTCGGTTTGTTTACTATAATATCCATAAAATCACCTCCCTTCGACAATATTTTACCATAAGGGAGAAAATACCACAAGAAAGGCGGTGCAATATGAAACTATTTTTAACCGTAATCCTAGTAATTTTTATTATAGTGGTTCTCCTGAGTATATTTGCAATTATGAAACTTAGTAGTATTTGCAGCAGACAGGAAGAACAGGAAAGATTGGAGGACAACGAGATATGTTAGAGAATGATTTACCATTCTGGAAAGAAAGATTAGCAACTGAAATGGACCGATTAACGAAATTATACATTTTCAGTAAAGGTGTAGAACATAGTGGCACGATGGATTGTAAAAGAGAAATTAAAAGACTCAGTGCCAAAATAACAGAACCGGTTGAATCCATGTCACTAGAAATAGAATCGTTAAAAGCTAAGTTAGAAAAAGCCAAGATATTATTGAGGGAATATGAAATCTGCATCTGCTGCGTAAATGATTCTAAGCTAAAAATTGAGCAGCTTCCAAAAGATCATCCTTGTAATTTATGTCGGCTGAGCAATATAAACGGATTGAACTGGAAGTTTAACGAGGAGCTGCTAGAATCATGAACCGTAAATGAAAGGAGATAACTAAGCCAATGAGTGAATGCATCGATTGCTCTGATAAGAAGATTTCACGAACATACAGCTGCATTTTTGCAATGGCTTGGGAATATGAAGATGGAACAAACAGTTGCGGATTAGCAGGAACAAACATGGACTGTCACTGGTGCGAAAAGTACCTGGAACAAAAAACTAGACGTGAAGATGAAAACTGTAAGCTTGCCAGAATGGTTGGATATTCAGATAATCCATCAACTCCATATGAACGGCATTGTGTAGATGAAATTATATATCCAGATGGTAGTTTTGCATGGTGGGAAGTAGGAGTTGATATGTTTAACAGTCTCCAAGAAGCAATACAGAACGGATACACAATGGATTTTGAATGGCAGAAGGAGGAAAAGAATAAAGTGAATAACGAAATTGAAAGGAGCAAAAACATGATTCAAAATATTGATATTACAAAGATTCATTCCCATTATAATAATCCTCGTAAGAATCTCGGTGACCTTACCGAATTAGCACAAAGTATAAAAAATAGTGGGATATTACAAAACCTAACAGTAGTTCCTTGGTTTTCTCAAATCACAGGTGTCGGCGCTGATAGTCCAAAACAACAGGAGGAAATGGGATACATCGCTGTTATTGGTCACCGTCGTCTTGCAGCTGCAAAACTCGCAGGATTGACAGAAGTACCATGTTCAATATCAAATATGGACCTTCGTCAACAAGTTGGTACAATGCTACTCGAGAATATGCAGAGGAGCGACCTGACTATCTATGAGCAAGCTCAAGGGATTCAAATGATGATGGACCTTGGTGATACTGTTGGTGATATCTCCAGTAAAACTGGATTCTCATATACAACTGTAAGCCGTAGAGTAAAGCTTCTTGAATTTGATAGTGATAAATTCCGCAAATCAGTTGAAAGAGGCGGGACTTTGATGGATTATGCTGAGCTGGAAAAAATTCATGATGTTGAATTACGAAATAAGGTACTTGAAAAAATCGGTACACCTAATTTTAAATGGGAATTACAAAGCGCTATCGATAAGGAAAAAAGTGAAGTAAGATTGGCATTAATAATTACTGAACTGAAGAAATTCGCAACACAAGTAGAAGATACAAAAGGACTGCAATATGTCAAAAACTACTATAATTCTAAGCCGGAAGATATTACTGAACCTGACGACACTGATACTAAAGAATATTTTTTCAAAGTATCAAATTATGGTTCTATTGACTTATACAAGAAAACAGAGATATCAGAAAAGACCTTTAATAGTTACGTATCTGATGAAAAACAGAAAGAACTTAGAGAGAACCAAGCTGCTCTTGAAGAAATATCCAAACAAGCATATCAGATCAGACGTTCCTTTATTCTTGATTATTCTAGCACTCGAGCTAAAAAGTGTATAAGCATAATCATTGAATATTTATTAAGAGGTATGTTAGATGGAAGTTATGATCTTGATTATGATGACTTCTCTGAAGCTCTCAATATAAAGATTGAAGAAGATGCAGAATGGAAATTCGATGATTTTGCCCCTAAAATTACTGCTCAGCCAGAACAACACTTACTTATTGCAACCTATTTAGCAATTGAGTCGAAGAGAGAACATTATTATAACTGGAATAACCAACATTACAACAATGAAAATTTAAATATGGTTTATGATTTCCTCGAAAAACTTGGATATGAAATGTCAGAAGAAGAACAGTCACTCCGCGATGGTACGCACAAGCTATTTCAAATTACTAATACTTGAAAGGAGGCGAATAAGAAAATGGCAAAAGTTTCATGTGGTTGGGATAATTGCATGTACAACGCAGGTGGTATATGCATCAGCTTAGGTGAAATAGATTTACAATCTGTTATTGATGAAGACACAAACAAGGAATATCTACAGTGTACTACCTATGAAAAATTATGAGGAGGTTGTGAAAATGTTAATTGTATCTGATATCTATGAAACACCAAGGCCGCCGCTATGGTGGATGGTGAAAGCTAATGAGTGAAACAACAGTACGTATTAGTCAAGAACTGGACATGTTATTTAATCAGTTTGAAAAATGTCAGACAGTTAAAGGAGCAGATTTAGTCGGAAAAGCAATAGTAAGTAAGCGTAAGGAATTATATAGTGCGCTAGATAAAGAAGAAGACACTCGCCAAAGTGTCTAAATGAAAATGTGTAGCTTCATAATATCATGAAGCAGAAGGGTTGGTCAAGAATGATAGGTAAGAATATCAAAAAAGCGTTAAACGCTAAAATAGAAGATTGGTTAAAAAATATCGATGATGCATCAATCGTAAAAGTTTTAAGAGAAAACATCATTATTACAGGTGGATCCATTGTCTCAATGCTGAATAGTGAAGAACCTAATGATTATGATGTGTATTTCAGAACTAAAGAAGGATGTTTGCAAGTAGCTAAATATTACGCTGATATATTCAATAAGACGCATGAAAAATGTGTTGAGATAAAACTTGAGGGAGAAAGGATCCAGTGTTTTATTAGAAGTAAAGGCATTGCTGCAGAGGAAAACGAAACTGGTATTACAGATGAAACAGAACCCTTTGTTATATCTCCGACAATTGATGATGAAAAGCCCAAATACCGTCCAGTGTTCTTTTCAACTAATGCAATTTCACTATCAGACAAAATACAGTTAGTTATCAGATTTTATGGTTCTCCTGAAGAGATACATATGAATTATGATTTTGTCCATTGTACTTGCTGCTATTCATTCTTTGATAATAAATTGGACTTGCCTTCAAGAGCTTTGGAATCAATTATAAACAAGGAACTTTATTACACAGGCTCAAGATATCCGGTATGCTCCATAATCCGTACTAGAAAGTTTGTTTCTAGAGGTTGGACTATCAACGCAGGTCAGTATTTAAAAATGTGTTTGCAAGTCAGCGAATTAGATTTGAAAGATTTCAAGGTATTTAAAGACCAACTTGCAGGTGTTGATAGTGCTTATTTTAATGTAGCTATAGCTGCCATAGAAGATAAGAAAGAAAAGAATCCAGAGTTTGCGGTAGACAATACTTATTTATTTGAAGTTATAAACAGAATATTTTAAAGGGGGAATTTAATTGAAAATATCATTTTTAAAACTAAAAAATTGTTTAGGAGTTAAGGAATTAGAATTCAAACCAGGTGAGATTACTTTAATTGAAGGTGAAGAAGGACAGGGCAAAACATCAATACTGGAATCTATACAAAGATTCTTCTATAACAAGTCAGAACGTCAGGTGTTTGTTAATTCAGATGCTGAAAAAGCTGAAACATATCTTGACTTGGATGATGGAACCACGATGAAAAAGTATGTAAATAAAGATGGCAAGACTACCACTACAACAATTGATAAAGGTGGTATGTCACCAAATAAGCCTGAGGACTTTTTGAAAGGATTAGTAAGCGAGAGACAACTTAATCCAATTAGTTTGATTCAGATGGAGGACAAGGACCTGACAGCTTTGATTTTATCTCTTATGCCTATAAAGGTAACCAAAGAAGATTTACAGGCATGGCTTCAAGAGATTCCACTAGGTGTTGACTGTGGAAAACATGGTTTGCAAGTGTGCAAGGAAGTTGAGAAGTATTATTTTGATGCCAGGACGGATTTGAACCGTAAGATTAAAGATCTCTCCGGTGAAATAAAAACAGCGATAACAAAACTACCTGAAAATTATAATGCTGATGAATGGCGTAATGTTTCTCTTCAGGAAAAATATGAAGCTATCAGCAATGCTAATAAAGATAACGCTGCTCGCATTAATAATCAGACAATAGTTGATAGAGCAAACGACAAAGTTGAAGCATTCCGTAGCAGCTGCAAAATTGATATTGCCGAAGCTAAGAGATTAAACGAAGAAGGTAAGCTATCTACCAATGCCAGCATTACCAATTTAGAAGTTCAAATAGCGTTATTAAAATTGAATCTTGAGCAGGCAGACAGTAAATGCGTAGAAAGCGTTGCTGATATTACAGAATCGTACAAGAAGTTGGCCAACAATGTAACTGATGAGAGTAAATTGGCTGAAACATATCTAGCAGAAAATACAGTTATTGACATTGCGCCTCTCGAAGCAGCACATAAAGAAGCTGAAACAATGAAATCTTATGTCAGAACAGCTGATGATCTTAAAGTTAAAGAAACGGATTTTGCTGCAAAAGAAATAAAAGCTAAGGATTATAAAAATAAAATTGAGTATATGAGGACTAAACCTCAGATGCTTCTGGCTAAGGCAGAGATGCCCATTGAAGGACTTGCAGTAGATAGCCAAGGTTTTATTACAATAAACGAAAGACCAATTATAAGCCTTTCAGGTGGAGAAAGAATCAAATTCGTAATGAATATTGTTAGGGCAACAGCTGGAGAATTAAAAATTATTCTTATCGATGGATTTGAGAAGCTTTCACCAAAGGGACAAATGGAATTTATCAATGAATGCTCTGGTGATGGGTTCCAATATATTATCACGAAAGTTACAGATGGAGAAATGAGAATTACAAGTATTCAAGATGGTAAAAAGATAGATGCTTTGACAGGTGAACAATTATAAGGAAAAGGGGGGTAATTGAATAATGAGTTTATTTGAAACTGCTACAAGGGAAAAGGCAAAATTAAGATTAGCTTTAACAGGACCTTCAGGAGCAGGTAAAACATTGTCAGC
>Ga0123336_10000370_pt1 | contig 46076 bp, 38 predicted proteins | sample SSSSmetaG_FD_96466 | JGI IMG/M metagenome (GOLD analysis project Ga0123336, IMG submission 96466) | Glacier valley bacterial and archeal communities from Borup Fiord, Nunavut, Canada, to study Microbial Dark Matter (Phase II) - ​SSSS metaG | ecosystem: Environmental > Aquatic > Freshwater > Ice...
CGCGCAATAGGCGCGGTTCGCCGCAGTAACCGACTTCGCCGCGATGCCGTGCTACAGCTAGCCCGAGGCAAAGATGTCACGCGCTCTGTTAGACGAGACCAACGTTCATCCGGCCATTCGCGAGAAGATCGCGAGCTTTCATCCCGAGATGATCGCGGAAGCAACGGCCGCGATCGCCGCGCACCGGGTCGTCGTGATCGGGATGAAGCAGAACCCGTATCCGAAGCGCGCAAAGAAGGCGCTCGCGGCGCACGGGACCGTCTTTCACTATCTCGAGTACGGCAGCTATCTCGGCGAATACCGGAAGCGGCTCGCGCTGAAGATGTGGACCGGCTGGCCGACGTTCCCGATGATCTTCGTCAAGGGCACCCTGATCGGCGGCGCCGAGGATCTCGAGGCGCTGCTCGCCTCGGGCGATTTCGACAAGCTGCTCGCTTAGAGCGCTTGGTGCTTCGGTCTGCTCGGGGCTTCGCCCTGCTTGGACTTCGGCCAATCGGGACCCATCCAGCGCGAAAGCTCTGACCACAGCACGGGCGCGGCGAGCGCGCCGGGCCAGATCCGTTGCCACGGCTAACCGTCGCTGGAGTCAGTGGAGGTCTTGAATGCAATCGAGCTGGGCTTGGGCGCTCGGCTGGGTAGCGTGTCCACTCGTGGGATCGCAGGTGAAGTTCTCGGCCACGCAAGCGTAGGTCGCCTGGTTCTGCGCCGACTGCTGGGCGAAGTCCTCGACCCGCACGATGTCCTTGAGGCAACTGTCGCGGTTCGCACCGGCGTGCTCGCAGCACTCCTGTTGAGCCGAGGACGCCCGCGCGTAGGTGTTGGAGTCCCTCGGTTTGGACCCGCCGCCGCATGCACCTACAAGGGCGACCAGTACAGCCAGATACAGTGTGGTGCGACCGGGAGTTACCAACCGTTCACGGTCGGCCGAGATTTCGACCGTCGAAAAGGTGCAGTGCGCGGAGTTAGAGGAAGCGAGGTGGGAAGTCATGGGGTCTCGGGAATTCGATATCGCAAGCGTCGCGCCACGACTTCGGCACGCTCGTGGCAAAGGGCAGCTCTCGTGATGCGACGCTTAGCTTCCTTGGTCCTTCTGGTTTCGGCTTGTGGTGGCGCGGCGCGGTTCGAGACCGAGCACGCCGGCAACGGCATCGCGGTGGTGACCCCGCGTGGTGGCGTGGCGCTGCCGGCGCAAACGGTGGCGATTGGCCAAGGTGCGTATGACCTGCACCTCCACTTCGAGGTGCCGCGCGCGCAGCTGGTTGAGTGGACGGTCGCGTGTCCCGGCGCGGCCTCGCAAGGTTCGCTCGGCGAGCCGTTCGAGGTCTATCGCACGCGCAGGCTCGCGCATCTCCAGGCGAAGCGCGAACAAGATCGGCATAACGCGAGCGCGGTGGCGAGCGCACTGGTCGGAGCATTCGTGCCGAACGCGACCGCGACGGCGCGATCTGGACCGGTGCGCGTTGACGCCGAGGTGTCGCCCGGGGCCGCGGCCGGTGCGGCGGTCGCCGGATCGGTCGACATGAATGTCCAGCTGCCTCCCAGCGATGTCGGTGGAGGTCCGATCGAGACCGTCGTCCATCTCGTCACGACGGCGCCCGGCGCGTGCGAGGTGACCGCAATCGCCGACGATCCGGATGTGCGGGGCAGCTTCGAGGTCATCCACATTCGCGATCTCGAGGAGGAGGCGAACGAACGCGAGGCAGCGATCGCAACCTCGGCCGATCGCGCACGCGCTACGATGAACGCGCAGCTCGTCTCGTTCGGCGCCGACGTGAACATTCGCGCGAAGCGTCAAGCCGCGGCCAGCGCGGCCAGCGCGATGCGAGCCGAGCGCGCTGCGAAGCACAACGCAGCCGTCGCGACCGAAGCCGCGAACGAGAGCGTCCGTGTCGGGGCCGAGGCAGATGCCGAGCTCGCGGCGCGCGCGCATGCCGAGGCCAGGGTGCGGACGCGTGAAGCACATCGCCTCCAGCTCGCGATGGAAGCGCGCGTGCGCTGGCGATTGCTGTTGATCTCGTGGGGTGCCGATGTCGAGCTCGAGGCGCGGCGCTATCGGATCGCGATGGAGGCGCGGCTGCGGTGGCGCCTGTTGTTGATTTCGTGGGGCGCGGATATCGAGTGGCGCATGCACCAGCAACTGCGGCACGACCGCGAGGAGCTCGCGGAACGCGCGCGGCTCGACGCCGAGCTCGATGCGCGCAACCGAGCCGAGGCGCTGGCCCTCGAGGCATCGGTCCGTGGACGCACGAGCGTGCGCTCGCATCTCGTGATGCTCGGTGCTCGCGAGCGGCCGCCGATGCCCGGCATGCGGATCGAAGACCGCGGCGCGGTGCCCTTCGATGGCGCGAGCTGGATCGCGGGCCGCTGGACCTGGTCCGGCGCGGAGTGGGCGTGGAACGCCGGCGGCTGGACCGATCAGAGCGTCGCATTCGGTGCCGCCGGTGGTGACGCGGCAGTCGAGCAGGCACCGGTCTACGTCGCGCCGTTCGCAGGCACCTCGGTGACGTTCATCACCGAGCCGGTTCTCGTGCCGAGTACGCAACCGACGATCGTCGTCGAACCCATCCGCGATCACCGTACGGTCAATGTTCCGATTCGAACGGTCCGCGACCATCGGACGCCGAGGCCCGCACCCGCACCGTCTTCAGATCCGAACGTCCGCGACCATCGCCACTGAATTAGTTCGTCCCGGCGCGAGGCGCGCATTTTTCGGACTGCTCCGCCGTCTTCGCCGAGATCATGCAATTGATCGTGTCGGTGTCGTTTGCCGAGACGCACTGGGTGACGAGGGTCTGAACACCCTTGTCCATGTGGGCCGAGAAATCGGCGAGGTGATCCTTGCGGAGCTTTTCGCGCTGCGCGGCCGGCGCCTTTTCGATGTCCTTGTCGGCATTGCGCCAGTAGATCAGCGTGGCGTAGTTGCGCACGGCTTGCTCGCACTTCTCGGGATCCCCCTGGCGACCACAAGCGACAAGCAAGATCAGCAACAAGATCACAGCGCGCATGCCCTGCCCTACCACGATCGCGCTCGGGATACGATGCGGTCGTGCGTCGCGCTGTGGTGCTGTTCGGGATGGCCGTGGCCAGCCGTGCCCATGCCACACCGTGGGGCGTCACCGCCGAGGTCGGCATCGAGGAGGATTCGAACGTCCAGCGCGCCGAGACCGGCACCGGTCTGACCAACGCGCCGGTCGCGACGCCGGTCATGCGGTTCGGCGTGCGCGCCGACAAGAAGGGCGAGCTCGCCGACGGCGCCTACTCGCTCCACCTCGCTGATCTGACCCGATTCGTCGGTGACCGCGACCTCTCGGTCGAAGACGTGACGTTGCTCGCCGCGGATCTGCGCTGGGTCCATCCGATCGGCGAGCGCCCGGTCGCAGCGGGCTTCGCGGTCTCCGCGATCGATGCATTCCCGCTCGATGACGATTACGGCGCGCGGACCTTTCGGAACCTCGCCGCCAACTTCGTGATCAATGCTCACTCGGGCGACGACTATCGCTTCAACCTCGGGTTCGGCGCTCGCCAGTTCCGATACAAGCCGGTCACCGCTCCGGTCCATCTCTATGACTGGTCAGGCCCCGCTGCCGACGCGCGGCTCGATCTGGTGCTCTGGCAACCCTCGGGTCACACGCGCAGCCTCGAGTTCGCGACCACCCTCGGCTTCGAAGCGCGCACGTACGAATCCAATGCGGTCGCGAACGCGTGCGCGCCGAGTGCGCCACCGGATCCGAACTGCACCGCGCCGACCACCTTCGCGCGCCGCGATCGCGCTGCGCGTGCCGGTGTCGAATTCACCTACGTCGGCGGCATCGTCGCGACGCTCGGCTACCAGCTCACGGTGATCGATTCGAACAGCTTCGGGCAATCGTTCGCACGTCATCGCGTGCTCGCCTCGAGCACGATGTCGATCGGCACGTACTACCTCTCGCTGCTCGCGATCCTCCAGATCGATCAGTACCTCGATGGGCTCCTGGTCGAGGCCGATCTCCAGCACCAGGAGTTCACGAACATCGAGGACGAGAACCGGAGCTCGGCGCAGTTTCACATCTCGCGCAAGCTCACCGAGGACTGGTCGGTCGAAGGTCGCGTCGCTTACTGGCGCAACATTCTCGGTAACACGATGGACCTGTCGTTCTCGCGCGCCGTGGTTTACGCCGGTTTCATCTACTCGAGGTAATGTCGGATAGAAACCCATCGGTGAATTCGAATTAGAACAAGCCGGCGGGAACGGTCCAGTACGGGCTGATGTTGTCAGCCTGCGTGTCCTGACCCGGGACCCACACCGGCGGTGAGCTTGGATCGAGGTTGCCGGCCATCAAGGCCGCCTTGCTGATCGCACCGATCCAGATCTGCTTGCACTGCTTCACACCGCTCGCGACGCACTTTACCGCGGTGTTCGTGGCGGTGACCTCGTGGCCATAGTTCTGCTCGCTCGAGTAGACGATCCAGTAGTAATCGGTCGTCGAGCCCGGTGCCCAGTGCGGCCACGTGATGTCGTGGTCGCCGGTGCCTCCGTTGATGGACGTGAGATCCATCGGCGTACCGCCGCCCGCGGGAATCAACATCAAGCGCTGACCGGCGGTCTTCGCGTCGCTGAAGTTGCGCCACTGCCCGCGCGCCGCGTTGAACACGACATACGCATTGTCCGGAGAGAAGCTCGGGAAAAATAGATTCGTGTACGACTGGTTGTTGAACGGGATCGGGGCGGTGACGAGGTTCGGCTGCGCCGTGAACGTGTGCGTCGTGCCGTTCACGTACTCGTACGACATCATGCCGATCGAGCTGGTCGTGAGATCGACGTTGTTACCCGCATTGTTCGTGTTCGCGTACGCGATCTTCGTGCCATCAGGCGACCAGTCCGGCATCAGCGCCGAGTGGTTCGCGGCCGGCGCCGCCGTATTGACGTTCGACGGCACGACGAGGCCAGTGTCCGGATCGTAGAGGTTCAGTGTGCCGGTGATCGACGTGACGAGCGCGACTGACTGGGTGTCGTCCACGAAGGGATACCCGGTCGGCGCGAACGTGGTGTACGTGCCGTTGATCGCCTTGTTGTTCGCGTTGACCTGCTCGTTCCAGGTCTTGGCGACGCCGTCGTACTTCAGGAAGCCGACGTACTCGAGTCCGCAATTGCCATTGGGATGACTGGCATCAGCAACGCAGCGGCAGTAGCCGATGCGTGAACCGGCACGTGACAGCGAATGACATGCAGTGCATTCACCCTTCACGACCGTCGGGGCTGACGTCTGACCGAAGTCCTGCGTGATCAGGTTGCCCTGCGACGAGGCCCACCAGTAGATCGCCGAGGTATCGATCGTGTCGTGCGACAGGTTGAACGTCGCCGGCACGCTCGCGTACTTCATCGTCGGCACCGCCTGGGTCAGGCCTTCCACGGTGATCACGAGATGATCACTGACCGCGGTGTTCGCGAGCGCGATCCAGTCGGCGGGACTAAGCGTCTGCTGCGGATCCGTCGTGTACACGTCGATCGCGGCGTGCGCCGACGCGAGATTGATGTGGAACAGGTCGTTGTTCGCTTTGGTATACTGGACTTCGATCGGCGGAATGTTCAGCGGAGCGACGGCCTGATCGATCGGATATTCGATCGTCGGCTGGTGCGTCATGTCCATCGTGACGGTCGCGCCACCGAACAGCTGGTCCGAGTTCGCCGGCGCGTTGCCGAGGATCGCGGTGCCGGTGAGATTGATCGTGAGGCTGCCCGACCCGGTCGTGCCGTTGCACGTCGCGTTGACATTCGTGACGCCACCGTGCGGCACGGCGTTGAACGTGAAGTTGGTAAACGATCCGAACTCGCCGTCGACATCGAGCGCGCACTTGCTCGTGATGTCGTGTTCGCCGGTGTTGTCCGTACCGAGGACCGTATAGGCCTGCGTCGCGGTACCGCCGAGTGGCACGGTGAGCGTGACGGGATCCGGCGAGACCCGGACCGCCGCGTACATGCCGTTGCCACCGTCATCATCACCACCGCCGTGATGTGCACACGCGCCAGCAAGCGACAGCGTGACGGCAGCTCCCGCGACGAACAGTTTCCCCATGTTCAAATTTTAGGGTGCAATGCACGATCGCGAAAGGGGACAGGTGTCCCCAGCGAATTCTCCTGTTCGATCGCTGTCTCGATCGCTGTCTCGACCGCTGTCTCGACCGCTGTCTCGACCGCTGTGATCAGAAGACCTACAAATGCGAGCGGACATGATCGCCGGCGCACATGTAGGCTCACCTCGAGCGGAGCTGCTTCGAGCGCGCTTCGATCTGCGCGCGCTTCTTCTTCAACTGGTCGAGCCGTTGCGCGACGGCATCCCGAGCGAGGCGCGCAGCCTCGGCGCGCTTCGCCGGATCACCGGAGCGCTGCGCCCTGGTGAGGCCGTCGATCGTGCTGCGATCGATCACTTCACCGAGCACGAACGTCGCCTCGGTCTCGAACGCCGTCGAGGACGTGCCCGAGCTGAAGCTGCCTCCAGTCGTCGAGCCGCCCCCGCCTGCCCCGCCGCTGTCGGTGGCAGGAGGTGAGGCCTCGGCGAGCGCATTTGATCTGCCGCCCGAGGACGACTGCACGTTGCGGTGCGGCTGATCGTCTTCCGACAGCATCAGGTCCTTCGCGCGATCGTTGTGCTTGCGCAGGTCGGCGACGTGCGCGAGCTCGGCGGCTTGCGCATCGAGGCCGGCGACTTCGTTCGCGAGTTGCCTCTCGGTCTCGGCGATCACCTGCGCTTGTTGATCGAGCTCTTCCGGATCGGCGAGCGGATCGACCTCGGTATCGGGCAGCACGATCTTCTTCGGCACCGGGCCGAAGGTGGCCGTGACCTTCGCGCGTAGCTGATCGAGCTGCGCCGTGCGCGCACCGGTCGCGGCTGGCTTCTCGCGATCGATCGCGGCCACGAGCTCCTTGCGCGCCGCGATCAGCGCGCGCGTCGCGGTCGCGAGCTGCTGGTTGAGCGTGGCGAGCTGGTTCGCGGTATCGGCCGAATCCGCGAGGTCGGTGCGGAGCTCGCGATCGCGGCGCCACGATGCCTTTTGTTTCTTGAGCCGGTCGATCGCGGCGAGCTGGTCCTGGTAACGCGGTGCAGTCTGGGCCCGCTTGGTCGCGGCCTGGCTGACCGCCGCTTCGTCCGCGGCGACCGTGGTCTGGGCGGTCTGGGTCTGCTGGATGGACTGCGCCCAGGTCATGGCCGGAGCCATCACGAGCACGCACACCAGGCACAGAGTCCGCAGCACGGTAGGGGTAATAGCAGCCCACGTGCCACGTCCAAGTGCCCGGGAGGAGCCATTTGGGAAGTTCCCCACACCTAGATCATGGGCCAAACGCCACGGCGACCCTCAGTTTTCTGAGGAGGAGCCCGCAAGGGTGACGCCGCCCGCTAGGTAACGGAGGGCGGCCGTCGCATGGGTCGCGAGCACCGCTTTGGGCGGCTCGTTCGGAACCTCCCAGACGAGGTAGTCGCGGCCTTCCGCATCGACGATCGCGTGATAGCGGAACCGGCGGAGCCGACGCCCTTCGCCGAGGTCGAGGGCCTCACCGCCGTCGCGCTCGAGATCGATCTCCTCGTCCAGCGGCAAGCCGTATTTCTGCATGACACGTTCGAGCGCCACGAGCGACAGCGCACCTGCCGGACCGTGGTCGTCGTGCACGACGAACCGGCCATCGTCGAAGGTCGCGTGGGTCTTCGCGTGGAGACCGTCCGCGGTAATTCGCTCGTCGAGGAGGAGGCGGGTTGCCATCGCGAGCATCCTACAGGAAAGTCTCTGCATGTCTCGGTTGCTCGTTCTCCTGTGGGCTCTGTCGTTTGTCGGCTGTGGCGGCTCGCAGGTCGTGAACGAAAAACCGAAGGCCGATGTCACGAAGAGCTTGCCCGCGACCCTCGAAGCGACGCGTCCGAAGACCGGTGACCCGCGACCGGTGCACGTCCACGTCTACGCCGACACCGCGACGCGCGCGCTACCGAAGTGGAGAGAGGAGATCACCGACCAGCTCGACTATGCGGGCCAGCTGCTCGCGCCGATGCTCGGCGTGCGGCTCACGGTCGATGCGATCAAGGACTGGGATCACGACGGCAGCGATCCGCGCGAAGGTCTCAAAGCGCTCGCCGCGCTCGAACCGAAACCCGACGACGATACGATCTGGGTGATCGGGTACATCGCGCCCGCCGATACCGCACAGCAGGCGCTCGACGAGCTCGGTAGCTCGGAGCTCCTCGGGCGTTACGTGGTCGTGCGTGGCTGGGCCGTAAAGCCGGAGACCGCGGCGCTCGCCGTGGTGCTCCCCGATCTCAACGATGCAGAGCGCACCGAAGTTTTCACCACGCACAAGCGGCACAAGCAGACCGTCATCCTGCTCCATCAACTCGCGAAGTCGCTCGGCGCGATCGACGAAGCCGATCCATCGTGGCTCGGTCACCCGTTGTACTCTTCGAAACAAAATACATTCAGCGAGCGCGGTCGCGACCTCGTCCAGCTCGCGATCGATGCGCGCCTCGGTGGCGGCACCAATCTAGCGATCGCCCACGACCTCCTCGAGGCGATCTCGAAGAGCGAGTGGGGTGGTTGGATCCCGAATGACAAAGAGTCCGTGACCCAGACGCTGCGCAACATCGTCGATGCGACGAAGGCAGGCAAGACCGTCGCCGACGTGCCGGCTGCCGCGTACGAGCAATTCGATCGCGCGCGCGAGCTCGCGAAGCGCGGTGATTTCGGCCAGGCGCTGCGCGAGCTCGACAACGTGATGAGCGCGTACCCCGGCAATTCCACGTTGCAGGAGGCCAAGTGCGAGATCCTGATCGCGAAGCCGCTGCATGCGGCGCCGCCTGCCAAGCTGCCACCGCCGACCCGACCGGCACCCGGAGGTCAGCTCCGCCCTGCCGCGCCGCCGCCGATCGCGCCACCCGACCACCTCGGCGTCACCGACCAAGCCGCGCGCCAGGCGTGTGCACGCGTCACCGAGCTCGCACCTGGCGACCCGAGCCCGCACCTCGCGGTCGGGGAAGCGCTCGCGCAGCTACCGAAACCGGATCTCGCCGGGGCTCGCGCCGAGCTCGTGCTCGCGGCGACGAAGATCGCGAACCTCAAGACCGGCCAGCCCGAGGCGTGGCAGAAGCTCGTCACGACCTACGCGGCGATGGGCGCGCTGACCTGGACCGAAGAAGCTCTCGCGGCGAGCAAGCTCGAGAACAATCCCGTCGCGAAGGAGACCACGCAGTTGCGTGTGCGCTACGGCATGGCCAAGAACACCAAGATCGTGAAGCCCGAAGGTGAAGGCGCGCTGCTCGCCGCGACCCGCGAAGCGAGCGCGATGATCGGCACCGGCAAGCTGGCCGAGAGCGAGCGGACACTCGCGGCGGCCGAACGGAAGTGGCCGAACGCACCGGGGCTCCTGGCGATGCGCTGCGACTTGCACTTCCGCCAGAGCCAGATCGAGGCCGCGCGCGCCGCCTGCAATCGCGCGCTTGCGGTCGATCCGGACGAGTCGTGGGCGCTCTACCTCGGCGGCGTGCTCGCGCTCAAAGACACGAGTGCTTCCGGAACCAAGGCCGGCGTCGACAAGCTCAAGCACGCGATCACCGTCGATCCCGAGCTCGGCCAGGCCTGGCGCGCGCTCGCCAAGGCCTACGACCGGGCCAACGATCATCAGGCGCACGACGACCTCGCGACGCGCTACCTGGCGAAGTTCGGTCAGGCGCTGCCCTGATCGCGCGCGAGTTCGTATAATCCCCACGTGAGCTTCTTGCGCCGGGTGTTCTCTGCCGATTATCGCGCCGCTATTGCGGCCGAAGCGGCGGGGAATGTCGACCTCGCCGCGGAGCGCTACGCACTCGCCGGCGAAGCGGATGGGGCGGTGCGCATGCACATCGCGCGGGCGGCCCGAGCCGGCACCCGGCAGGCCGAGATCGGGGCGCTGCGCGATGCGATGCGCTGGGCGGGCAACGACCCCGAGCTCCTGCGCCGCGCCTCGAAGGCGCTCGGGCGCGCGATCTGGGAGAACATCAAGGTCGAGGGTGTCGCGACCGAACGCGATCGCGCGAAGGTTCGCGAAGCCGCCGAGCTGCTCGTGATTGGCGACGACCAGCAGACCGCCGGTGAAGCGCTCGAGCTGATCGGCGACCTGCAAGGCGCCGCCTCGGCGTACTCGGCGGGTGGCTACGTCGAGAAGATGGAAGCAGTGCTCGCGAAAGACGACAGCGCCGTCGAAAAGGCGCGCGAGGAAGCGGATGCGTTCGCGAACTACGAAGTTCACATGCAGGTCGGTCGCCGCGATGAAGCGCGCTCCGAGCTCGCGCGTGCGCTGGCGAGCTCGACCGCCGCGGGCGAGTATCGCCGCCTGGTCGACCAGCTCGATACCGCACTGTTGACCGGCGCGCGCGTCGAGCTCAAGCGCCGCGGCAAGCCGGCGATCGTCGCGTGTGCCGCGCCAAAGATCGTCCTCGGTCGCGATGCCTTGTGTGACCTCCCGCTGCGCGCGGGCGGCGTCTCGCGCCAGCACGCGGAGATCGATCGTGTGCATGGCAGTGCCTTCCAGCTACGCGATCTCGATTCTCGCAACGGCACCACGTTCGCGGGGATGCCCCTCGTCGGCAAGGTCCCGCTCGTTGCCACGGGCCGGTTCGGGCTCGGTGAAGAGTGCGTGATCGATTTCGAGGTTGTCGCGGGCATCCTGATCCTGCGGATCGGCAATGGCCTCGATCGCGGTGTCGCGCTGATCGCGGGTGACGATGGCGCGAAGCTAGGGCTCGGATCACTCGGCAGTGGCCTCGACGTGATCTTCCAGCACGGCCGGCCGATGCTCGGGCGTGGGACCGCGCGCGAGGTCACGTTCAATGGCGAGCCCCTCGGCGAGCTGCGCGTCCAGCTAATTCGCGGCGATCGGATCGTCGCGGATGGCGACGAGATCGATATCGGTTAGCTACAACACCAGCTCGAGCACGTTGCCCCGATCGGCGGTGTTCGTACCCGCGAGCAGCTTCCGGATCGCGACGTTGTCGGGCAGCACGTACGCGAACAGCGTGCGGTATGCGCGCGATTTCGCGAGCACGAACAAGACATCGCGCAGCAGCGATCCGATGCCCTTGCGCTGGAGGTCGTCGTCGATCAGGAATGCGATCTCCGCGGAGCGATGCTGCTCGAGCCGGATCATCCGCGCGATGCCTGCGACCGCGCCGTCGCGAAATGCGATCACCGCGACGTGATGGATGCCATCGATCCGCGTGAGGTAACGCCAGTGCGCGGGCGACAGCTCCGCGACATGGCCGTGGAAGCGCTGGTAACGCGACCGCGTCGACAGCGTCGAGAACCATGCGCGCAACGCCGGCTCGTCGCTCGGGTGAAGCTCGCGAACGGTGAGATCGATCCCGTCGGGCAGCTCCACGCTCGCCGGCAGTTGACCATCCCAGTCCGCGAGGCCATTCCAGGCCGGGTTGCGAGACATCCTGCCCATCATCGCCACATCACGTTTCGATCGCGTTTCGTGAGCGGGAAATACCGTCGACGAAGCAGCCTCGTTCCACGAGCGCAGCTCACGGCGTGAGCTAGACTACGACCGTGGCCCAGCGCTCGTGGTTTCGCAGACTGTTCGGCGGCGGCGCCGCGGCCGTCGCGTTGCCGCAACCAACCCCGACCGCCACGAGCCAGCCTCAAACGCTCGGTAGCGAAGAGGAAGTGTTCCTCGCGCAGCTCGTCCAGGATCTCGGCGATGGCAAGCGACGCGACCAGGCTGGCAGCCACGACGTCCTCGCGAAGCTCGAAGGTCTGTGGAAGTCCGGGCACGAGCGGCTCGCGATCGAATGGGCCGAGAAGCTGCTCGGCGTGCCCGAGGTGCCCGAGGGCCAGACCGCCGCAGTGCGTGCGATTCTCGTCGAGCGCTACGAGCAGCGTGGCGAGCTCGAGACCGCGCTCCCCCACCTCGAGCTCTTGATCGCGATCGACGAGCACGCGCTGCGTGCGCACTATCTGCTCGCCGAGCACGCGCGCCGGCGCGAAGATCACGAGCGCGCGCTGCGCCACTACGAGGCGGTCCTTGGTCGCGACGTCGATTATCCCAACGTGCGCGTCCGCGTCGAGCGCCTGCGCCAGCTCACCGGCCGCGCCGCGCCGGTCGCGGGCGAGACCATCGCAGCCGGCGATGTGGTCGGCGTCCAGGCCGGCGCACGTTATCGCCTGGTGCGCGAGCTCGGCCGCGGTGCGACCGGCGTGGTGTATCTCGCTCGCGATGCCGAGCTCGATCGCGATGTCGCGATCAAGCTGCTCCACCCACACCTCGCGGGCACCGATAAGCAAGGCGCGCTCGATCGGTTCTTCCACGAGGCGCGCGTGATGGCGTCGCTCCGCCATCCGAACGTCGTCGCGGTGCTCGATCTCGACGAAGCCTCGCGCCGGATCGTGATGGAGCTCGCCGCCGGGGGCACACTGCGCGACCTGTTGCGGGAGCGCGGTCCGCGCACGCTACGCCGTGCGGTCGAACGTCACACGCAAGTGTTGAGCGCGCTGTCGGCGGCGCATCGTCGCGGCATCGTCCACTGCGATCTCAAGCCCGGCAACCTGATGTTCCGTCGCGATGCCGACAAACCGGGCGTCGAAGTCATCCTCGGTGATTTCGGCGTCGCACACCTGCCCGACGAGACGGGTGCGGTCGCGGCAGTCGAGCGCCGCCCCGAAGCGGTCGGCACGCTCGCGTACATGTCCCCCGAGCAGCGCCGCGGCGAGGTCTCGCCCGCCTCCGACCTCTACGCGAGTGGGGTCGTGCTTTACGAGATGTTCACGGGCCACGTGCCGTGGTCACGCGATGCCGTGATGGCGGGCACACGCCGCGCGAGCGATTTCCAGTTGCCGCGATCGATCTTCGAGGATGCACCCGCACTCGGCGAGAGCGTGCAAGCGCACATCGATCACCTCGCCGATCCAGATGCCTCGAAGCGCCCGACCACGCTGCAGGCGCTCGCCGACGCGCAGCGCTTGAAAGAGCGAATCATTGCGGCCGGTGCTGCGTGACCTGCGTGACCTGCGTGACCTGCGTGACCTGCGTGACCTGTGACCTGCGTGCGAATTACTCGTCTTTGACCGGCGTCGCCTTGAGCGCCGCCTTGCCGTCTTTGACGTAGACGGTAAAGCGCACCTCGCGGCAACCGGTCTTCGCGATCAAGTCATCACGGTTCTTGACCAGCTTGTCGGCGAACTTTGCGTACGTGAGGCCCGCGGTGTTCTCGCCGCAGCTCTTCTTCACGGCGACGAACTGCTCGAACACCTGCTTGAAGTAGCCATCGCCCTCGGTCGCAGCCGCAGCCGGTGGCGCGATGACACCGAGGATATCGTCATCGAGGCTGAGCGGCTGAGTCGTGCCATGAAGGGCCGGTAATGGCGGCCCGGGAGGAGCGAACGTGCCGCGCGGTGGGGTCGCCGAGGGGACCGGCGGCGCTTGAGGGGCCGGCGACGGCCGGGTCAAATTACGCGGTGGCGCTGAGGGCCTGGTCTGCACGGGCGATGGCGTCGGCGCACGCGGGGGCGCCATCAGCGACGAAGAGGTGTACGGCGCCGGTGCTGGCGCGGGGTCGTGGAACTTGAAGTCCGACGGCGGCGGTGTCGCCGCCGCGACCGCACCACCCGGGCGTACCGAGGGCAGCGCACCAGCGAGTAGATCGATCGTGCCGAGGCTACCTTCCGGCGCAGGGCCGAGCAGTTGATCGAGGTTCGTGCGCGCGGCCTTCGCATCGCGACCGACCTTATCGATGTGAATGTTCACGGAGCGTGCGATCGAGCCGTACTTGCCGCCGTGCGCGTCTTCGGCGAGCCGCTCGCTCTCGTTCTTCGCGAGCTTGACCGCATCATTCGTGAGCCGGCGCAGGGGGCGATCAGATTCGATAAACATGAAGCCGATGCCGAGCCCGAGCACGATCAAGAACGCGATCGCGACGACGATCAAGATCTTCACCGACAGGTCGCTCTTGCGTACCGCATCGAGCGTGCCGCCAAAGCCACGCGCTTGCACGGTCTTCGCGAACACCGCGTAGTACGCGTTCTTGAGCCGCGCCTCGCCGGGGAGCCGGCCGACCATCGCGCTGTACTTGTCGGTGCCCGCGAGTACCGGAATCTGATGATTCGCTTCGCAGTCCCGGCTGACATCGGGGCCCGTGAGCTGCGCGAGCGTGTCGAGCATCGGCTTGTGATCGATCGCGAGCGGCCGCGAAGCCGCGACGTCGTCGTTGCCGAGGTAGAACGCGACCTGCGTATCGATCGCGGAGAGCCGATGCGAAAGATCGGCGGCGAACTCGTTCGTGACCTTCTGGCCGAGCACGACCGCGCCGACGTAATCGATCGGCGAGTTCGTCCGAATCACCGGTGCCGCCGAGACGAAGTACATCATATCGTTCGCGGTCCACAGGTCGTCGCGGAGATAACCGGCGAGCGCATCATCGACGAGCGGGCGACCGGCGACGACGTCACCGAACTCGTCTTGATCGATCTTGTAGCGCGCGACGACGCGGCCCTTGCGGTCGATCAGGATGGCGAAATCCGGCACGTACGCGCCGTTCGCCTTCTTGATCAGACCTTCGATCGCCTGGCGTACTTGCTTCATGCGGTTCGCATCGAGGTCCTTCGCGGCCGTCGCTGCATCGAGCGCGCCGACCACTTCGGGGGCGCGAGCGAACGTCGCGCTGAACGCCACGCGGTCGCGCGCGGCATCGGCGAGCAAGATATCGATCACGCTGCACGCGGTGGTGAGCCGCGCGGTCTCTTCGGTCTCGAGTTGCCGCTGGGCAGGGCGCGGCATGACGAGCGCGATGGTGAGAGCGATCGCAGCGCCGAGCGCCACGAGGAAGAACCAGATCTTCGAGAGAAACACGGGTTCAGCTCACTTCTTGGACGAAGCGAATGCGTCGCTTGCGATCTTGAGGTTGATGTCGGTCTTGCCCTTGGCCGTCACTTCGACCGAATCATCGGTGCGTTTGATCCAACCTTCGTCGTACCAGATCTTCAGCTTGTAGCTGCCGGGCGGCATGTTCTCGATCTCGAAGTGACCCGATTCGTCGGGGTAAGCGATGTACTGCGTGTTGACCACGACGACGCGACCGATCAGGTGCGGCGCGTCCTTGTCCGTAATCGTGTAGACCTTGCCGCTCTCGGTCGGGCGAAAAGTCTTCGGCCCTGTCGGGTTGATCGGGCCTGCCTCGATCAACTTCGGATCCTCTTTCGCGACCAGCGTGCGCGCGGTCTTCGAGTTGTTGACGATCGTGACCTCGGCGCCCGCGGGTGCCGCGATCACCGGGTGATTGAACGACTCGCCCACGAGGTTCCACTGCACGCGCGGCGGGGCGGCCGGCTTCTCGTCGCCTTCGACGACGATGACCATGCGCGCGAGCACGGCCATCGGCCGCACCGGCGTCACCGGGTTCTCGAACCGTTCGACGAACCCGGGCTCGACCGGCTTCGGACGATTCGGCAGCGACGACGGCAGGTCGATCTTGCCAACCAACGTGCCCGCGACTGCGGGTCCGGAGACCAACGCCAACATAGCGCCAGCAACGGCGCCCACCAGGCCATGAGCCATGCGCATGCGCCATGAGCGTACGTGGACCGGGAGCTAGGCTGCAACCTACCTAGCCGGAATCGTTAGCCGGTTTGGCCGGAAACCCGCCGTGAGGGGAGTTACGAAACCCTGACGTGGTCGGGTCGATACCACGGCCATGATCCTGCCTCACCGCCCGCTGGCGGTCGCCATCGCATTCACCGCGATACTCGCGATCCTCGAGGTCGTACGAGGGCAAAGCGACGCGCGACCGCCGACCGGCGTCGTCGCAGATGATCGTGGCACCGAGCGAATCGTCGGGGTGATCGATGGCTTGCCGATCACGACCGCGCTCGGTTTCGGCGCCGCGTTTCATCCCGAGACTGGCCCCGAAATCTGGTTGTGGAGCCCCGAGCGCGTCGAACCCGGCAAGAGGATCGCCGCGACCGGTCGCTTGCGCACACCGCGTCGCTTTCTCGATCCCGGTTCGCCACCCCTGGCGACCCGTGCGCCGTTTGAGATGTCCGCGCAAGCGATCGAACATCTCGGCGATGCGAGCACCTGGCGCACCCGCACCTTGCGCTGGGCGAGTGGGATGCAACAAGCGTGGGTCACCACGATCGACGAAGCGGCAGGTCCGAGCGACGGAGCTTCCGCATTGCGCGGCATCATCACGGGTGATCGCGGCACGGTGCCAGTCGCGCTCGATGACCGCTGGCGCGCGTGCGGTATCTTTCACGCGCTGAGCGTGAGCGGGTTGCACCTCGCGGTAGTTGCTGGCCTCGCGTTCGCGCTGCTCCGCCGGTTGATCGCGGGTTCGCCGTGGGGCGGTCGCGTGAGGCCCGCACGGTGGGCCGCACCACCGGCGCTCGCGCTCGCGATCGCGTACACGCTCGTCACGGGGGCCCAGATCGCGACGCTACGCTCGCTCGTCGTGATCGCGATCATGTTGATCGCGCAGTTCCTCGATCGGCCGATCCGGCTCGTCGATGCGCTCGGCCTCGCGATGCTGGGCTTGCTCGCGTGGCATCCAAGCGACCTGAATGACCCGTCGTTTCAACTGAGCTTCGCGGCCGCATTGGCACTCGCGTTGCGACCACGCCGCGTCGAAGGGCTGACGCCGGGCAATCGCTCGCTGCGCTGGTTGCGCGAAGGCGTCGCGACCTCGGCATGGGTCTCGCTCGTCACGGCACCGATCACCGCACTCCATTTCCACCAGATCCAGCCAGGCGGCGTGATCGGAAACTTGATCCTCACCCCGCTGCTCGAGCTCGTCGCACTGCCGCTCGGCCTCGCGGGCTTGGTGCTCGGTGCGGTGTGGCCCGCCGCCGGCGCGCTCGCGATCCGGATCGCGGCAGCGACGGTTGGCTTTGTCGACGTGCTCGCCGGCTGGTTCGCACGGATCGCACCGGTCGGTCAGATCGCGGTCGGCTCGATCATCGCGATGATCGTCCTCGTCGGGCTCGCGCTGATCCTGCTCGCGCGCACCACGCGCACGAAGACCGACGCGCTCGTGTGGGCCGCGCTGTGCGCGACGTGGTTGTGCGCACGCATGCCACCCCCACCGGGTGCGTTGCGCGTGACCTTTCTCGATGTCGGTCAGGGCGATGGCGCGATCATCGAGCTGCCGAACGGTGCGGCATGGATCGTCGATGCGGGCGGACTCGCGAGCCGCCACGATCTCGCATCGGCGTCCGCGCCCGGCAAGGCGGTCACGCGCACGCTCGAGGCGTACGGTCATGCCGCGATCGAGCTCGCGATCATCTCGCACCCGCATCCCGATCACTATCTAGGCCTCGCCGCACTCACCGCACCGATCGAGGAGATGTGGAGCCCCGCGGGAGCCCCGGCGCCCCCGGACACCCCCAAGCGACAACCGACGTTGCCGAGCTTCGCGACCCTCGCGACCGCACCTTTGCACCACCCGGCGCTCGGGCTCGTGCGCGAAGAGGCCGGGGTCGAGGTGTGGGTCTGGGGGCCGCGGTTTCGCGAGAACGACCAGCTGCCCGAGCGCGAAGAGATCGATCCGGTTCGCACGGTGAACGATAACTCGCTCGTGATCGAGCTGCGGTTCGCAGGTCGTTCGATCTTGTTTGCGGGCGATGCCGAGGCCGAAGGCGAAGCCGCTGTCGTCGCAGCGGGCCTGGGCCACGTCGATGTCGTCAAGGTCGGCCACCACGGCAGCCCGACGTCGTCGTCGGAGGTGTTCGCCCTGGCGACCCATCCCGGGACCGCCGTGATCTCGTGTGGCGTCGCGAACACGTTCGGATTTCCGTCGCCCGCCGTGATGGCTCGCTGGCGCGCGGTCGGCGCCGAGGTCGAACGCACGGATACGAGCGGCGCGATCACCGTCACGATCGATCCGGACGGGCGGCTCGAGGTCGACCGATTCCGGCACGCCGCGCTGTGACAGCGTACGCGCACTCGTGTGATCATGTGGTCGGTGGCGACTCCGGCAGCCGATAAAGAGGCGATCGAGCAGGCAGTTGTACGCGGTAGCGAGGCCCTCAAAGCGGGCAAGCTCGACGAAGCGTCAAAGGCCTTCCGCGCCGCGCTGCTTCTCGACGACAACAACCCGCGTGCCCTGGCCCTGCTCGGCCTGGTCCACTTTCGCGGCAACCAGTTCGAACAAGCGCGCGCGATCTACGAGGACCTCGTCGAGCGCGCGCCGACCGATGCATCGCACCGCCTGAACCTAGGCCTCGTCTATCTCAAGCTCGGCGACGGCACCAAGGCGATCAACTCGCTCGAGGCGAGCCGCGCGCTCGATCCGAGCCAGGGCCGCGCCGTGAGTTACCTCGGCCTCGCGTATGCGCGTGCAGGTCGCTACGCCGAGGCGTATCGCTCGTTCTTGCTCGCAGGTCAGAACGAGCTCGCGAGCGAGATCGAGACCAACCTCACGACCGCCGAGCGCGAGGGAATTCATTCGCAACTCGCGCGCACCGGGCTCGATCTCGGCTCGCGGATCTCGTCCCGCGACATCCCCGTGGTGGCGCGCACGTCGTCGAAAGAGCTCGGCCTCGCGCCGCCGTCCGAGGTCCCGCAAGCGGTGAAGCATCCTGGATCGGAGCCCGAGCTCGAGTTCAAGGCCGAGCCCACACCCGCGGCACCCGCTACGCCCGCTCTAGCGGTGCCGCACTTGCTGTCACCGCGCTCGTCGCTGCGCAACTCGGAATCGGCGCAGTTCGTGTTGCCGAAAAGCTTGCCGCCGCAGGTCGCCGATGGGCGCTCCATGCTCTCGGCCGCGCTCGAGACCGCCACCCCGGCGAGCTCGATTCCGGTCGCTCGCAAGGCATCCTCGTCGCATCCGGCGATTCCGCTCTCGCAGCTCGCGACCGAAGATCTGGTACGTCCCGACGACGGCGAGGAGCGCTTCGAGATTTCGGCGACGGGTGCGCTCGTGATCCGCGTCGATCAGCGCATCTTCACGCGCCTCGAAGGTGTGCACGCGACCGGTGGAGACCTCGCTTTCGAGCCGGCATTGCGTCGCTCGCGCGGCCATCAGAGTGACGAGCGGTTCGACTACGGCGGGCCACCACTCCACGTCGTCACCGGCCATGGCTACATGATCGCGGTTCCCGGTACGAAGCCGTTCACCGCGGTCACGCTCGACGACGATATCTTCTACCTCCGCGAGGATCTCGTGTATGCGTTCGAAGCAACGCTGCGCTGGGAGAACGGCCACGTGCCGGGGCTCCGCGGGCGCTTGCCGGTGGTCCAGTTCCGCGGTGATGGCTCGGTGGTCTTACGCAGCCAGCAGCCCCTGACGCGGGTGAAGCTGCCCCCGAACGGTATCGTGTACATCGATGCGTCGCGGCTCGCCGGCTGGATCGGCCGCGTGATTCCACGCGCGGTCGTGCCGCCGCAAGGCGCGCCTATGGGTGACGTGTGCGTCGAGTGCACGGGCGAAGGCGTCGTGTTGATCGACGCTCTCGCGGCTCCCGAGGTAGTGATCACGACCTCGGCAACGACGAAGAAGCCCAAGACGATGCCGCCGCCGATGACGCTACCCGCGCCGCCCGAGCCCGTCGAAGAAAAACCAGGCGAGCTCGACATCACGAAGACCGCGGACTGGTTGGGCGGCGAGTCTGGCCGCGACGAGATCTAGTGGATCCGATCGCCGCGGCCGCGCGGCTCGCGGGAAAGCGAGGTCGCGTGCTGCTTCACTCCGCACGCGACGACGACGGGCTCGGTCGGTGGTCGTTCGCGACCGCGATGCCGAGCGCCACCTTGATTGGTCGCGGTCGGTCACTGGTGCGACTCGACGCGAGCGGCCGCGCGGTGCACCGCTTCACCGCCGATCCGTTCATCACCGTCGAAGCGTTCCTCGCAGAGCACGATTGCATCGCCGAGGGAGCGCTCGGCGCGACCGGTGCGCCACCCGCGCCCCGCGTGATCGGTTATTTCGGGTACGACCTCGCGCGTATCGTCGAGACGTTGCCGGGTGGGCCGACGCTCGGCGCTGACACGCCGGATCTCTGGCTCGCCGCCTACGACGGTGTCGCGCGGTGGACCACCGATGACTCGTACGAGCTGGCCGGTCCCGATTCGCGAGCACTCGCCGCGGCGATCGCTGCGGGTCCGCATCACCCCGCCCTCGCACCTAGCCTCGGCCCGCTCACCGCCGACGACGATGGCGGCCATCACATGGCGCGCGTCGACAAGATTCGCGACTACCTCAGCTCCGGCGATGTCTATCAGGTCAACCTCGCGCGTCGCCTCGTCGCGCGCGTCGCCGCACCTGGCGACCCGCTCGCGTTGTACGCGGCCCTCGCCGCCGCGTCTCCTGCTCCGTACGGTGCGTTGATCGAAGCCGACGAGCTCGCGTTGATCTCGAGCTCGCCCGAGCGCTTTCTCGCGAGCACCGGCGATCGGATCGAGACCCGCCCGATCAAGGGCACGCGTCCACCCGGCGCCAACAGTGCCGCCGAGCTCGCCGCCTCGCCGAAGGATGCGGCCGAGCACGTGATGATCGTCGATCTCGAGCGCAACGATCTCGGGCGGATCGCGGAGACCGGTTCGGTGCGGGTCGACGAGCTCGGCTATGTCATCGAGCTACCGACGCTGTTTCACAAGGTCTCGCGCGTGAGCGCCCGACCGCGTGCAGGTATCGGCTATGCCGAGTTGTTGCGCGCCACGTTCCCGGGCGGATCGATCACCGGCGCGCCGAAGGTGCGCGCGATGCAGCTGATCGACGAGCTCGAGCCCGCGCGGCGCGGCCCGTACTGCGGCGCGTTCGGCTACTTCGCGCCGACCGGCTTCGAGCTCGCGCTCGCGATCCGGATCGGCGTCATCACGGGCCACGAGCTTCGCATTCATGTTGGCGGCGGCATCGTCGCGGATTCGGATCCGGCGGCCGAGCTCGCCGAGACCGAGCTCAAGGCGGCGGGTTGGATCGCCGCGCTGGCTACGGTAGCTCGACGTTGACCCAGGTCAGCGCGTTGTCGCGGATCGGGATCCCGCCGACCGCCGTCGAGGTGCCTCCGGTCGGCATCAGCGTCGTCGAGGCGCTGCCGGCCAGCAGGCCCGCGAGCCACACCATGCCGAACGAGCCCGTGCTCGTGACCTGCCACGACGTTGCCGTGGTGCCGTCGTATTGCGGTGCGAACAGTGGCGTGGGCGTCGCTGCGGCGACGACCGTCGCGACGTTCATCCCTGCCATGCCGACGTGGATGAACACGTCACCGTAACCGGGCGTGTAGATGACACCGCTCTCGTTCTGGAGATTGATGTAGTCGGCGGTCTTCATCACCGGAATCACACGTGCGGTCGAGAAGCCCATCAACGAGGTGATGATCACGGCGTCGTTGCCTGTCACGGTCCACGTCAAGTTCGAGCTCGTCGGCGTATCGATCACGAAGGTGCCATCCGGTGAAGTCGTCGCGGTGTGGCCATCGAGCGTGACCGTGAACCCTGCGGCGCTGGCGGTCGAGCACACATCGGGCGAGCGGGGATCCGTGACGAGGCAGACCTTGGCGGCGATCACGTCGGTTGAACCGAGCGAGTCGCCAAGGTTCGCGTCTGCGGCACCGCCGCCACCACCGCCGCCACCCCCACCGCCGCTCAATGGAAACATCGCGCCGTCTCCCTGGCTGCACGCGGTGAACAGCAACAACGCGAATGCCGGAGTCCTCATGATCGGAGTTTACGCCGCCGGCGCCAGGAGAAGTGCCACGCCGACGAGGAGTGGGTACTTGGCGCAGGACGCGAGCGCGTATGGGTCCAAGGTGCGCTGCAAACGCTACGCTTCGAGGTCCTTCACGAGCCCGGCCGCCTTTGCCTTTTGTTGCCGCGCCGCCTTCTTCGCCTTCTCACGTTTACCCTCGATCTGGATGTCGATGAACATCAAGATCACACCGATCACGAGCACGATGTCGGCGACGTTGAACGTCGGCCACACCATGAACTTGAGGTCCCACGACACGAAGTCAGTGACCATGCCGGTGTAGATGCGATCGATCAGGTTGCCGACCGCGCCCCCCGCGACCAGCGCGAGCGCCCAGTGCAGGATGCGCTGATCGTTGCGCGACTTCTTGAGCATGACGAACATGCCGATCACGGCCGCGACGCCGACGATCGACAACAGGATTCGACCGACCGCGAGGCTGCCGAACAGGCCGAACGCCGAGCCTGGGTTCATCGACAGGCGCCAGGTCCAGAACCCCTTGATCACGTCGACGACATCGCCATAGCAGTGCACGTGATGGGTGGCATCTGGCAACCAGTCGACCGGCAAGGGCGGCTTGCAATCGCCGGTGACCGCGTGGCCGAGCGTGGGGAGCGATGCGCGCGCCCAGATCTTGGATCCTTGATCCGCGATCAGCGAGAGCACACCGACGATCGCGAACAGCCACCACTTCGCGGCTGCGCTACGCGTGGTTGCCGGTGCAGGTTCAACTGGGTCGGCCATCGCTCAGGACTTTCCACCGGAGAGGGCGGCCGCGCAACGTTCGCAAACGTCGTTCGGTGCCGACGCGAGATGATCGTAGTGCTTCCAGCACCGTTCACACTTCGGTCCCGGGTGGGCGACCACGTCGACAGAACCCACAGAACCCACAGAACCCAGAGTGCCTTCATCATCGGAGAGCGCGACGCCCGACGTGATGAAAAGATCTGCGAGCTCGGCCTCGTGCTTCGCGAGCACGGCGCGATCGGCTGCATTCGCGTGCAGTGTCACCGAAGCATCGCTCGACTTGTTCTTCTGCGCGCGGAAGGGCTCGAGCGCCTTCGTGACGCGCTCGCGCCACGCCTTGAGCGTCTCGAACTCCTTCGCGAGCGCATCGTCGACGCCGGCGGGTGCGCCTGCCTGCGGAAACGTCGCCATGTGCACGCTCGCCGGATCGCCGACGCGCTTTGGCATGTAGCGCCAGACATCCTCGGCGGTGAACGCGAGGATCGGCGCCGCGAGGGTCGCGATCGCGCGCAAGCACTCGTACTGGACGAGCTGCGCGGCGCGCCGACGCTGGCTCTCGACCGGATCGAGATAGAGCCGGTCCTTGGTAACGTCGCCGTAGAACGCCGATAGCTCGACGGTCACGAAATCGACGAGCAAGCGGTGCACGACGTGGAGCTCGTAGTTGTCGTACGCAGCCTTGGCCTTCGCGACCAGCTCGTCGACACGCGCGAGCATGTAGCGATCGGTCGCGAGCTCGACGATCGAGCGATCGTGCGCGTCGGGCTCGAAGTCCTTGAGGTTGCCGAGCAAGAACCGCGTGGTGTTCCGGAGCTTGCGATACCACTCCGCGAGTCCGCCCTTGCCGTCCTTGCCGTAGAGGATCGTCTGCGAGTACGGCATGTCGCCGCGGAACTCGACCGACGCGACCCACAGCCGGAACATCTCGGCCCCTGACTTCGCGATGATGTCGTCGGGCGGGACGTAGCTGACCTTCTTGCCCTCGGCCTTCGCCTTTTCGATCGCGCTCTTGGAGTATTCCTTGCCGTGCTCGTCGAGCACGAAGCCGTGCGTGATTACCTGCTTGTAGGGTGCGCGGCCCATCACGCCGACGCCCGCGAGCAGCGAGCTGTGAAACCAGCCTCGATGCTGATCCGAACCCTCGAGGTAAAGGTCGATCGCACGGTAATCCGCACCGTCGCGCGCGCGACCTTCCATCGCGAGCCACGACACGCCGGACTCGAACCAGACATCGACGATGTCTTTCTCGCGCTCGAGCTTGTCGGCGCCCGCACCGCACTTCTTGCAGGTCGTGCCCGGCGGCACGAGGTCGACCACCGATCGGTTCCACCAGGCATCGGCGCCTTCGGTCTCGAAGATGTTCGCGATGTGATCCATCACGTCGCCATCGGCGAGCTCGCCTTTGCAAAGCGTGCAGTAAAACGCCGGGATCGGCGTGCCCCACAGCCGCTGCCGCGACAGCACCCAGTCGGGACGGTTCTGGATCATCGCGTAGATCCGGTTCTCGCCCCACTCCGGGACCCAGCGCGTGTTCTGGATCTGCTGGAGCGCGTGCGTGCGGAGCTCGTCGTGATCGATCTCGATGAACCACTGCGGCGTCGCGCGATAGACGATCGGATTCTTGCAGCGCCAGCAGTGCTGGTAGCTGTGGCGCAGCTTGTCGGTCACGGGGTTCAACAGGAACCCGGTCTTGGCCAGGTGCTCGACGATGATCGGGTTTGCCTCTTTGGTGGTCTTGCCGGTCAGCATGATCGGCTCGCCGTCACCCTCGAGCGCGATGCCCGAGATGTAGCGCGCGTAGTCGTCGATCGGTGCGTAGGCCGGCAGGCCATGGTTCTCGCCGGTCACGTAATCCTCGGCGCCGTGGCCTGGTGCGGTGTGAACCAGACCGGTGCCGGCTTCGTCGGTGACGTAGTCGGCGAACCACATCCGCCAGTCTTGATCCCGGACCTGCGTGGTCAGGAAGGGATGCGTGTAGCGCTTGCCCTCGAGCGTCGCCATCTGTGCGGGCGCGATCTCGGTCGCACCCTCGAGCGAGATGCCCGTCGCGGCCGCGAACTTCTCCGCGAGGTTCTTGCCCACGATCAGGCTCTCGGTCCCCGCGACAGCGGAGGAGAACGGGACAGCTAGATACGTGAAGCGCGGGTTCGCGACGATCGCGAGGTTTGCCGGCAGCGTCCACGGGGTGGTCGTCCAGATCACGAGGGATGCGGGCTTGCCGGCGTAGCCGTCGACGAGCGGGAATCGCACGTAGACCGAGGGCGACGTGTGATCGTGATACTCGATCTCGGCTTCGGCGAGCGCGGTGCGATCGACCGGGCACCACGAGACCGGCTTGTCCTTGCGATACAGGAAGCCGTCGCGGGTGAACTTCGCGAGCGCTCGCGCGATCGCCGCTTCGTACGACTTGTCGAGCGTGAGGTAGGGATGGTCCCAGTCTCCGAACACGCCGAGCCGCTTGAACTCGGCGCGCTGGATGTCGACGAACTTGAGCGCGTAGTTGCGGCACGCCTCGCGGATCTGCGCCGGCGTCATCGTCTCTTTTTTTCCCTTGAGCTCGCGCTCGACGGCTAGCTCGATGGGCAGGCCGTGGGTATCCCAGCCCGGCACGTACGGCGTCCGGAAGCCCGCCATCGTGCGCGACTTGATGACGATGTCCTTGAGGATCTTGTTGAGGATGTGACCGTAGTGGATGTGTCCGTTCGAATAGGGAGGGCCATCGTGGAGCACGAACAGCGGCGCGCTCGCACGCGCCTCCTGGATCTTGTCGTAGAGCTTGGTGTCATCCCACTCGCGGAGAATCTCGGGTTCGCGCGTCGCGAGATCTCCTCGCATCGGAAACGCTGTCTCCGGCAAGATCACGGTCTCTTTGTACTTGGACTCTACCTTCGGCTCGGGCACGGGACGCGGACCATACAACGTCGTAGACTGGCGCGCATGGGTGACGAGACGCCGACGAAGCGCGCATCGTGGGACGAGTACTTCATGAGCATCGCGCAGGTGGTCGCGACGCGATCGACCTGTCCACGCAAGTTCGTGGGGTCAGTGCTGGTCCGCAAGCGGACCATCCTGTCGACCGGCTACAACGGGTCGATCCGCGGCATGCCGCACTGCTCGGACGTGGGCCACATGATGGAAGAGGGCCACTGCGTGGCGACCATTCATGCCGAGGCCAATGCCATCATTCAGGCCGCCAAGAACGGCGTGATGATCGAGGGCTCGACCTGCTACGTCACGGCGAGCCCGTGCTGGTCCTGCTTCAAGCAGCTCGCGAATGCGGGCGTGAACCGGATCTGCTTTGGCGAGTTCTATCGCGACGAGCGGATCTTCGACGTCGCAAAGAAGATCGAGATCGAGCTCGTCCACACCGGCTTGCCGGGCATGGCCCTCGCAGCGCCGTTGCCGCAGGGTCGAGACTAGCCATGACACTTTGAGCTCCAAGTACTTGAGAGTACGTGCGGGTGGGCGAAGGTCCTTCAGTCGATTTCTCGACTCGATTCTTGTGATCGATCTCCTGATCGACCTAGCCTCGTGGTCCATGCGACGGATAAGTGTCCTCGTCGCGGCAGTGCTCTTGAGCACTGGCGTGGTCTCTGCTGGTCCTCAGAAGCTGTCGACTTCGACCACTTCCAAGGCGAAGGCTCCAACCAAGGCCAAGCACCGCGTTGCGGTGTTCAGTGGCCACAACGCGTCCAAGACGGCCCTGCGGGCCGAGCCGCTCGAGAAGCCTTCGGGCCACATCTCGCTCAAAGCCGAGAACTTGGGCGAAGAAGTCGACGTCAACATTTACAAGAAGGACGGAACGTTCGACGAAGGCTCGCTCGCGAAGCTCGACGACATGTTCCGCTGCGCCCGCACCGGTGAAGTCCGCGCGGTCCGCCGCGAGCTCTACGAGCAGCTCTCGCGGATCAACGACCACTTCTCGGGCAAGCAGATCTACCTCGTCTCGGGGTTCCGCTTCGCGGAGCGCAGTTCGAGCCGGCACTACCACGCATCGGCGATGGACATCCGGATCCCCAGCGTGTCGATCAACGAGATGTACGCGTTCGCCGGCTCGCTCGATGCGGGCAACATGGGCCTCGGCATCTACCCGACCAGCCAGTTCATCCACGTCGATTTCCGCGCGCCTGGCGAGCCGAGCTACCGGTGGACCGATTACTCGGGTCATGGTGGTGGCGGCCATTCCAAGAAGGCCGTCAAGAAGCCGACCGGTCGCACGCAGCCTGCGCGTAAGCCCACGTCGTAATTCTTCGATGCCGTAGTTCGGGCATCGCGAACAGTGTGAACGCTGCATTGGCGTGGGTCATCGGCGACTGCCTGTCGGCTCGACAGATGCGTGCCGGCCTCCCGGCTGGAGCATATCGACCACGATCTGGGCGCCGCGCTTTCGAACCTCGCCGCCGGCGAGCTCCCCGAAGGTCTCCAGGGGCTGCTTGCCGAGTCAGGCACGGGCGCGCGACGATTTCCTGGACGCGACCGCGGCCGTCTCGGTGCGCGCCGCTTCGGCGAGCAGCTCGGCCGCGTGGGCTCGAGCCTTCGACGTGGCGTGACCGCCGAGCATGCGCGCGAGCTCGTCTTTGCGCGCCGTCCCCGAGAGCCGACGGACGTGGGTCTCGGTGCGCCCCCCGACCTCCGCCTTCTCGACATGGAAGTGGTGATCCGCGTAGGCCGCGATCTGCGGCAAGTGGGTCACGCACAACACCTGACGATGATCGGCAACGGCTCGTATTTGAACGCCGACGACCTGCGCCGTCGCGCCACCGATCCCGGCATCGACCTCATCGAACACGTACGTCGCGACTTCGTCGGCGCTGCGCAGCGCGAGCTTGAGCGCGAGCATGATGCGCGACAGCTCGCCGCCCGAGGCGATCTTCGCGAGCGGGCGCTGGTCTTCGCCTTTGTTCGACGCGAGCACCAGCTCGATTCGATCGGCGCCGGTGGGGCCGAGCGCGCGCGGATCGACGACGACGAACAGCTTCGCGGCCGCCATCCCGAGCTCCGCGAGCGAGGCGCCCACTTCCTTCTCGAGCTTCTTGGCGGACTTGATACGGAGCTTGGTGAGCCCGGTCGCGACGGACACCGCGGCGGCTTCCGCGGCCGCTCGCGCGGCGTGGGCTTCGACGAGCGAGACATCGTGGCTCGTGAGCTGCGTGAGCTCGGTGCGCAGGTCGGTCGCCTTCGCGATCACTTCGGCGAGGCCGTTCGCGGCGCCGTGCTTGCGAACGAGGCGACGGATCAAGGCGATCCGCTCGTCGACCCACGAGAGCCGCTCTGGATCACCTTCGAGCTTGTCGGCGTATGCGCGCAGCTGATCACTCGCATCATCGAGGAGCGATTCGATCTCGGCGAGCTGACGCGCGATCGGTTCGAGGGTCGGATCGGTGCGCAGGCCACGCTCGATCTCGCGATGCGCCGATGCGACCAGATCGCGAGCGGCTGAATCGCCGGAGTAAAGCTTCACCTCGGCGAGCCGCGCCGCCGACTGCAGGAGATCGACAGAGGCGAGCCGGATTCGCTCGAGCTCGAGCGACGCATCTTCGCCGCACGAGAGGTTCGCGCCGTCGAGCTCCTCGAGCTGGAACGTTAGATAATCGATTCGCGCATCGCGCTCGCGCGCATCGCCGCTGAGCGCTCGTACGGCTTCATCTGTTTCGCGCAGCATGTCCCATGCGGCCTGCATCGCGGCGGCTTCGCCGACCGAGTTGCCGAACAGATCGAGGATCTCGAGGTGGCGCGCCGGATCGACGAGACCTTGATGTTGATGTTGACCCGATAGATCGACGAGCAACGCGCCGAGCTCGCCGAGCCGTGCCGCCGTGGTCAGCGCACCGTTGACGTAACAGCGCCCCCGCCCACCGCGCGCGATCACGCGGCGAATGAACACTTCACTGCCTTCGTTCGGTAGGCCTGCGCCCTCGAGCACGCTCGCGACGCGCACGCGCAGATCAGCCGGAACTTCGACGGTCGCTTCGACGACGGCTTCGTCGGCACCGGTGCGCGGGATATCGGCAGACGCACGACCACCGCGCAACAGATTCACGGCCTCGACGATGAGCGACTTGCCCGCACCGGTCTCTCCGGTGAGCGCATTCATTCCTGGACCGAGCTCGATCTCGACGTCCGACAGGATCGCGAAGTTGGTCGCGCGCAGATGCTTCAACATGACGACGAACCTTTCAGCCTTTCAGATTGATCAGCGCGCGCCCTTATCGGTGCGCACGCCCCAGTGGAGCTTGTCCCGCATGACATCGAAGAAGCTCTGCTGCGATGCAAACAGCAGGAGCGGCTGTTGCGACTCGGTCATCTCGACGACGTCGCCGGGAAGGAACGACGTGGCCCACTGACCGTCGACGGTGAGGATCACGCCGCGTGCATCGGCTGCAAGCTGCAAGCGCAGCGTCGAGCGCGCACCGATCACGAGTGGCCGGTTGGTCAGGGCGTGCGCGCAGATCGGCGTGATCGCCATCGCCGCTTGACCCGGCACGACGATCGGTCCGCCCGCGGCCATGTTGTACGCCGTCGATCCGGTCGGGGTTGCGATGATCAACCCGTCGGCGCGATACGCCGCGATCAACTGGCCATCGCAGTACGCCTCGACGTCGATCAAGCGCGCCATCGCGCCTTGATGGATCACCGCATCATTCAACGCGTGACGGGTGACAGGCTCCGCGCCCGCGCGCTTGTAGGTCACCGCGAGCCGCATCCGCGGCGAGCACTTCAGCTTGCCGGCGATCGCCCCGGCGAGTCCTTCTTGGGCCTCGGCTGGTGAAAATCCCGCCAGGAACCCGAGCTGACCGAGATTTATCCCGAGGACCGGCCGACCTAAATCTGCGACCAGCCGGGCCGCGCGCAAGATGGTGCCATCGCCTCCCAAGCAGACCACGAGGTCACATTCGGAGCCGAAATTCTCTTCCGGAACGATCTGCGCTCCGGCGGGCGAAACCTGATCTTCCGTCGTGACGACAGGTACATGGCCCTCTTTGAGGACCCAGGGGATGAGGTCCTCCAATAAGACACCGGCCTGGGTTTTATCCGGCTTGAGAATGAAGCCAACGCGCACTCAAAGGTGGTACCACAGGCTGGTGACACTGAACGCACAGTCAGGTCACTTGCGCGACCGTCTTGACAGCGCTTTCGCAACCTTCTAGAAGATCCGCTCTTTCGAAAGCCCCGATATGACGATGATGCAGAAGAGCTTCTGGCTCACCAAGGAAGCGGGCGAAGCCCAGCGCGAATGGTACGTGGTTGACGCCACGGGCCAGACCCTCGGCCGCCTCGCCTCGAAGATCGCAATGGTTCTTCGCGGCAAGCACAAACCGACCTACACGCCGAACGTCGACATGGGCGACTTCGTGATCGTGTTGAACTCGGGCGCAGTGAAGCTCACGGGCACCAAGCCCGACAAGAAGCTCTACCGCCATCACACGCTCTTCCCGGGCGGAATTCGTACTCGTGTTGCCAAGGAAGTTCTCGCGAACGATCCCGAGCACGCGATCTACGAGGCCGTGTGGGGAATGATGCCGAAGGGCCCGCTCGGCCGTCGCGTCATCAAAAAGATGAAGATGTACAAGGGTGGCGAGCACGAGCACGCCGCTCAACAGCCGCGCGTGCTGGAGATCAAGAACTAATGGCAACTGCAGCTCCGAAGACGTACGCCACTGGCCGCCGCAAGACCGCGATCGCTCGCGTCTGGCTGACCTCGGGTGAAGGCAAGTTCACGATCAACGATCGCAGCGACGAGGATTACTTCTCGCGCCCGACCGCTCGCATGGTGATTCGCCAGGCGCTCGAAGAAGTCACCCTGCTCGCGAACTACAACGTGATCGCGACGGTCGTCGGTGGTGGCATGTCCTCGCAGGCAGGCGCCATCCGTCACGGCATCACGCGCGCGCTGATGAAGATCGACTCGGACCTCCGTCCGAAGCTGAAGGCCGCTGGTTATGTGACCCGCGACCCGCGTAAGAAGGAGCGTAAGAAGTACGGCCAGAAGGCCGCTCGCGCTCGCTTCCAGTTCAGCAAGCGTTAGCCGCGAGAGGACCACAAAGCGCTGTAGAAACGGGCGCATCGAAAACCCCAGTGTTAGGCTGGGGCGCCCGAATGCTACAGCTCGGCCGCTACGAGATCCTGCAGCGCCTCGCGCGGGGGAATGTCGCGGATGTGCTCCTCGCCCGCTCGAGTGGGCTCGAGGGGTTTCAGCGCCACGTCGTGATCAAGCAGATCCGACCCGAGCACGCGGTCGATGCGCGGTTCGTTGCCGCGTTTCTGGACGAAGCGCGCATCGGCGCCGCGCTTCACCATCACAACATCGTCCAGGTCTTCGACATCGACGAAGCGCAGGGCGGCTACTTCTTCGCGATGGAGTACGTCCACGGCGAGGACCTCCGCCGCGTGCTCGCGAAGGTCTGCGCGATCGATGCGCTGGTCCCGATCGAGCAGGTCGTGGCGGTCGGTGCAGCGGCAGCCGCGGGCCTGCACCACGCGCACGAGCATCACGGCCCCGATCGCAAGCCACTCGACCTCGTCCATCGCGATGTGTCGCCGAGCAACATCCTGATCGGATACGACGGCAGCGTGAAGCTCGTCGACTTCGGGCTCGCGAAGCCCGCCCTCACGAGCCAGAATACGCGCGCCGGAGCGCTCGGCAAAGCGCCGTACATGTCGCCCGAGCTGTGCCTGGGCAAGCGTCTTGACCGGCGCAGCGACATCTTCGCGCTCGGCACGGTGCTCTACGAGCTCGCGACCGCGCGCCGCTTGTTCAAGGGCGCGAACGATTATCAAACAATGGCGATGATCGTCGAAGCCCAGGTCCCGGCACCGTCGACGATTCGCGCTGATCTTCCGCGCGAGCTCGACGAGATCATCATGCGCTGCATCGCGAAGGCGCCCGAGGCTCGCTACCAGACCGCGTACGATCTGCGCAACGCGCTCGAGACACTCGCGATCGATCACGAGCTCCGCACGAGTGCGAAATCCGTCGCCGATTATCTCGCGAGGCTCTTCGGTGAACGCGTCGAACCGTGGCACCTCAAGCACGGCCGGCCCGAGGAACCGGTCGACGTCGATTTCGATTCGCGCCGCGGTGTGCTCGCGACGCCGTGGAAGGGGCGCGAGCAGATCGTTGCACTCACACCACAAGCTCCGATCGCACTCGTCCACGAGGTCGCGCTGCAACCCGAGCAGGCCCGGGCATTCGACGAGAACCCGACGCGGCTCGATCTGCCGCCGGAGACCGAAGAACTGGCGACAGTGCGACCTGGCGAGCCGATCCTGCCACCGCGACCGGCGCGTGCTCTAGCCAACGAGCACGACATCGAAGACGACAACGACGCAGCGCAGACGCTCGACGGGTCGGCGCGCGCGATCCTCGGCGACTCGACAACGACCGTCGCGCAACCGATCGTCGACGAGTTGCTCACGACCGGCGAGCAACCGAAGCTCCGCACCGCGGGCCACGTGCTCGCGACGGCACGATCGGTCACGGTCAACGACACGATCGATCAGTCGTTCAGATCGCGAACCGGCCTGACCACCGAAGCACGCACGGTGGAAGATGCGTTCCCCGCCGGCGAAGACGTCACCGTGAAGGATCCTCCGAAGCGGGTCGTTCCGACGGTGCATAGACCTCGCATGCCGATCGTGCCCGTGATCGCTCCGATGCCCGCTCGACCCGAGAGCCGAGCCGAGAGCCGGCCCGAGAGCCGGCCCGAGAGCCGGCCCGTAAGCCGGCCCGAGAGCCGGCCCGTAAGCCGGCCCGTAAGCCACGGCGACGGTGCCGACGAAGCGACCACCGTGCAGCCACCGCTGTTCACGACGCCCGCACCGGTGATTCATGTAGCGCCGCTCGATCATGTCTACCTACCGCAATCGCACGCCAGCGCGTCGCCGACCACGGGTGAGGTCCAGCTCTCGCCGCTCAAGCGCTGGGGCTTGGTCGGCGCGGTATTATTGGTCCCGCTCGTGATCGGCCTCCTCGCCCACGCGTGTCACGGTGATGTTCACGGCCAGCCGCCCATGTCATCTGGTCCGTCGGGACCGTAGTGCGGTTCCGCGCGCCCATCTTCGTCAAGCTGCTCGGCGCGCTTGTCTTACCGGTCGTCGTCCTGTTCGCGTTGTTTGCCGTCGTCGCGTACGAAGTCAGCCGCCACGATCTCGACGAGGAGCTCGGCCGGCGGCTGACCGCAATCGCGGCAAGCGCGGCCACCCAGGTCCACGGCAAGTACCTCGCCGAGGCATCTCCTGGCGACGAGACCGCGCGCGCATATCAGAACGTTCAGAAGAAGCTCGAGCTGGTGTCGCAAGCAACGGGCGCTCGCCTGTTTATACTCGACAAGCGCTTCGACGCGCGCGTCGATACTTCTCGGGACGCCGCGATCGGCATGCACTACTATCGCGCCGAGCTCGATCGCAGCGAGCTTGCACAGGTGTTCGGCGCTGGAGCCTCGCGCTCCTCGGTCACCTTCGAAGGCAACGACCACGCCACCTACAAGACTGGCTACGCGCCGGTGCGCGCCTCGGAGACCGAGCCCGAGATCGTGCTCGCGCTCGGCGCCCAAGCTCCCGCTTCGTACTTCTCGCGGTTATCGGATCTCCGCACGCGGCTGTTCGCGTGGGGCGCTGGCCTCGCCGCGGTCAGCGTACTCGCGGCCGTACTCGCGACGTTCTTGATCACGCGCAACGTCCGCCGCCTCGCTGCGGCGGCGGAGCGCATCGGCGCCGGCGATCTACAGGCCCCGGTCTCGATCAAGACCCGTGACGAGCTCGGCCTGCTCGGCGACACGATGGAACGCATGCGCATCCAGCTCGCCGAGCGCGATGCGAAGATGCAGCAGATGCTCGCGGGCATCGCGCACGAGGTTCGCAACCCGCTCGCCGGCATGACGCTGTTCGCCGGTATCTTGCGCGACGAGCTCGAGACCGGTGACGAGCGCCGCGGCCACGTCGACAAGATCCAGCGCGAGCTCGACTACCTCGAGCGCGTCGTCAACGACTTCCTCGAGTACGCGCGTCGGCCCAAGCCCGAGCTCGCGACGGTCGAGATCGACGAGCTGTTCGCCGAAGTGATCCAGCTCGCGCCTTCGGAGCTCGGGGTCGCCACGCAGATCGCGATCCCGACCGTGCGCGCCGATCGAGGCCAGCTCCGCCGCGCCTTACTTAACCTCACACGCAACGCGATCCAGGCCGCGACCGCAGCGGACCACTCCGGCCCCGGCAACGTGCGGCTCGCCGCGAAGAGGGCCGGCGATACCGTCGAGCTCTCGGTGTGGAACCGCGGTCGCGAGATTCCTCCCGAGACCTCCTGCAAGTTGTTCGAACCGTTCTTCACGACCCGCGAGAAGGGCACGGGGCTCGGCCTCGCGTTCGTGCGCGACATCGCGGCCGATCACGGCGGCGGGGTCACGGTCACCAGCGCCGATGGCGAGACGACCTTCGTGATCAGCCTACCGGCGTGACTACATGACACCGCGCTCGAGTTCTGCGATGTCCGATTCGCGGTGTTACATCCGGAGGTCACGAACCACGACGAAGTCATTGCAAAGTCCAGCTCTCCAGCGACGCGCGTCTCGACTCGACCGACTCGACCGACTCGAGCCGATGTTCGACGGACTCGAGCCGATGCTCGACGGACTCGAGCCGATGCTCGACGGACTCGAGCTTGAGGTTGGTCTGTTCGCGGATCTCCCGCAAGACCAGCACGGGGATGTCGTTTGTCTCCACGGCTTTGGTCGATTGTAGAGCGGCGATTCGCGACGAGCTGCAGCCGAGACGAGGCCACTCGGAAGCCAGCGGGACCGTTTGGTTTGTCTCGCCGAGCTGCCCGGCGTCCGACCGAACATCGGACAGCGTGTCCGTGCTACGTCAGATCGTGGCCACGATCCTCATCATCGACGACAACGAGACAGTGCGCGAAGGCCTCGCGCACGTGGTCAAGAAGCTCGGCCACGAGGCGGTGATCACCGCGAGCGGGCAAGCCGGCATCGAGGCGTTCAAGAAAAAGCCCGCCGACTTCGTGATCACGGACCTCAAGATGGAAGGCACGACCGGCGTCGACGTGCTCAAGCAGATCAGCGCGATCGATCGCGACGTGCCGATCATGATCATCACGGGGTTCGGCACGGTCGAGACCGCGGTCGAGGCGATGAAGCTCGGCGCGTTCGACTTCGTCACCAAGCCGATCCAGACCGAGGTCGTGAAGCTCAAGGTCATGCGCGCGGTCGAGCTGGTCGCCGAGCGTCGCCGGCTGCGCAAGGCCGATGCGCAGGTCGAGTACCTGCGTGGCGAGACCGAAGGTAAGTTCGCCGAGATGGTCGGCGGCGGCGAGAAGATGGCGGTCGTGCGCCGCATCGTCGAGAAGGTCGCCGTCAGCGACACGGTGGTGTTCATCGCCGGCGAGAGCGGCACCGGCAAGGAGCTCGTCGCGCACGCGATCCATCGCCTTAGCAAGCGCGCGAAGGGGCCCTTCATCAAGGTCAACTGCGGTGCGCTGACCGAGACCTTGCTCGAGAGCGAATTGTTCGGCCACGAGAAGGGCGCGTTCACGGGCGCGATCAAACAGAAGCTCGGCCGGTTCGAGCTCGCCGATGGCGGCACGCTATTCCTCGACGAGGTCGGCGACGTGCCGCCTTCGATGCAGGTGAAGTTATTGCGCGCGCTGCAGGAGCAAGAGTTCGAGCGGGTCGGTGGCGAAGCGCCGATCAAGGTCGACGTCCGCGTGATCTCGGCAACGAACAAACCGCTCGAGGCCGAGATCGCGGCGGGCCGGTTCCGTGAGGACTTGTTCTATCGCCTGCACGTGTTGCCGGTGAAGCTGCCGCCACTGCGCGAGCGCCGCGAAGACATTCCGCAGCTGGTATCGCACTTCATCGCGAAGCTCGGCCCGAAAACCAACCCTCGCGTTCGCACGATCAGCGACGCCGCGCTCGGTCGGATCATGGCGTACCATTGGCCGGGCAACGTGCGCGAGCTCGAGAATGCGATCGAGCAGGCGCTCGTATTTGCCGAAGGTGAAGTGCTAACGCCGGTCGCCCTGCCGCAGTTTCTCCAGGGCGGCAACGAAGAGGATCGGCTCGACGTGCCGCGCGAGATGTCGCTGCCCGAGATCCTCGATGACCTCGAACGCCAGCTGATCTTGAAGGCGTACGCGAAGGCGGGACAGGTCAAGACCGAGACCGCACGCCTGCTCGGGATCAAGACCTCGGCGCTGTACTACAAGCTCGAGAAGTACGGCATCCAGTGAGGTGGCTCTGCGGACCGTGCTCCGCCGCCGCGATCTGAGCTCACCCGCGAAGATAACCGTGGCGTCGAAGCCCGTCGACGCTGCCGATCGCGCCGTAGCCCGTTGCTGCCGCCGTAGCCCGTTGCTGCCGATGGCATCGCGTGGCGCGAGCGTCGCTCGGACAGTTGCCGATCCGCGCAGCCGTGGCGTGCTTTCGCTCCAGCAACACCCGCCCGAGTACGGCGGCGATGTGCGCGCTGATCCAGCGCGCGCGACCCGAGCTCTCCGTGAGAGATCTCGGCTTGCCCGGATCGCGTCACCTCGTAGCGGAGCCGGTGTCCGCGGTGCCATTGCGTTCGTGCCAGCACGTCTGGAGCTGTTGGCGCGCGTCCTCGTACCGCTTGATTTGATCTTCGGTCGGACGATCGTCCTTCGAGTTCTGATTTTTGAGTGCGACGTACTTGTCGTGCGCCGTGTCCGCACACGCCTTGTCCTTGCACGCGCAAACCTCGGCCTTGATCGCGGCGAGCGCGCCGATCCGGCTCTCGAGGTTGCTGCTGCCATTGCCGCAGGCCATTGTCAGGACCGCGATCATCCGCACGTGCCACATGGCGGAAAGATTACCCCAGCGGCTTACTTCCGCGCGAACGGTGGTTGCGCGGTCGGTGCCGGCTGGCCGAACCGCTCGCGTGCCCACTGAACTAGCTCTGCGGCCGGGCGCTCGAGTGCGGTCTTACAAATCTCGACGACGTGTGCCGGAAAATCTTTCTGCATCACCCACTGCAAGAACGATCGATCGGGACCTGCCGCGAGCTCGTGGAGCGCGGCACCGGTGTGCTTGCCGAAACCCACGACGATCGCATCGCCTTCCCACCGTAGGTGACGCGACGGACCGACCCAGCTCGCGCGACCTGGAAGCGGATCACACACGCTCGCGATCTGCTGCCAATCCTTGTCCGCGAGCTTGAAGTGCTCGAGCATGCCTACGAGGACCCGGCCCGTCGCGGCGACATCGGCGCTCGCGGAGTGAGCCGATGCGAACTCGTCACCGACGAAGCGACGATGCGCGTGCATGAGGCTGCGCGGCTCGCACTGCTGCCACAGCCGGAACGCATCGACGAGCTTCTTGGTCGTGAGATCGAGCGGCGGCCGCTCGATGCGTGCGAGCTCGGCCTGGAGCATCTCGATATCGAACGAGATGTTGTAGCCAACGATCACGTCCGCATGCGTGAACACCGATATGATCTCGTCGACGTATTCGGCGAACAAGGGGCACCCGGCGAGGTCGTCCAGCTTGATGCCGTGGACGGCCTGCGCGGCGGGGTGGATCGCGACGCTCGGGCGGATCCGCCAGGTCCGGCTGGTCGCCGTGGGGCCAAGCCCGTGCTGAACGCACAGCTCGATGACCTGGTCCTTCGTGAAATCGATGCCCGTGGTCTCGCAGTCAAAGACCACGATCCGCTGCTCCGCAGGCGCGGCTGTGCAATCCGCCGCTGGCGAGGGCCGCCAGTCAAACAGGGACAGTGTGCCTTCCACACCCCTAGATTATGCAGCCCCTCTGACAATAGAGTCACCCCTGCATGAGGCGCTGGCCGGTCCTGACCCTTCTCGCGGCCCTGGCGGCCTGCAAAGTCCGCGATCCGGCGCCGGTCACCGAGACCTGGACCGAGAATTTCGATCGGACAGGCCGTCCGGGCGGCGACTACTACGTCACCGGCTCGGGCTACACGCTCGTCGACGGCCACCTCTCGGCCCACGGCGCCCACAACCACCCGATGTGGCTGCGCAAGAAGCTCCCGCACGACGTCCGGATCGAGCTCGACTGCTGGTCGACCGAGAAGCGCGGCGACATCAAGATCGAGCTGTTTGGGGACGGCAAGTCCTTCGACCCCGACGGCGGCGCGTACATGGCGACCGGCTACGAGATCGTCTTCGGCGGCTGGTATAATCAGAAATCGATCATCGCCCGGCTCGACGAGCACGGCAAAGACATGGCCTCGCGCACCGATGTCAAGGTCGTGGCGAACCGGCACTACCACTGGAAGATCGAGCGCCGCGGCACGAAAATCTCGTGGTCGATCTCGAGCCCGGCAATGCCGGGCGAAGAAGCACCGCCGAATGGCAGTGCCGTGTCGATCGACGGAACGCCGTTCCTCGAGTACGACGACCCGAAGCCGCTCGAAAATGCGAATCACGAGTACCTCGGCTTCAACAACTGGGAGACCGATACGTGGTTCGACAACGTCGTCATCACGCCTCTCTGAGCTAAAATCATCGCCGCACGGTGGAGCAGTTCGGGAAATACCAGCTCATCCGGAAGATCGGCACCGGCGGGATGGCCGAGGTCTATCTCGCGCGCACGAGCGTGGCACAGGGCCTCAACAAGACCCTGGTCATCAAGAAGATCCACACCGCCTATGCGCGGAGCCGCCAGTTTGTCGCGATGTTCGTCGACGAGGCGAAGATCGCGCTCGGCCTCAATCATCCGAACATCATCCAGGTGTTCGACTTCGGCGCGGTCGGCGACACCTACTTCCTCGCCATGGAATACAACGAGGGCATCGACCTCTTGCGCCTGTTGCAAGAGGCCGCGAGGGCCCGCGTCCGGCTGCCCCACGGCATCTCGGCGTACATCGTCCAGCAGATCGCGAAGGGCCTCGACTACGCCCATCGCAAGACCGACGAGTTCGGCGAGCCCCTTGGCATCGTCCACCGCGATATCTCGCCGCAGAACGTCCTTTTGTCGTGGGACGGCAGCGTCAAGATCGTCGACTTCGGTATCGCGCGCGCGCGCGATGTTCACGAGGAAGCCGGCGTCATCAAGGGCAAGTTCGCGTACATGTCGCCCGAGCAAGCGCGCGGCGATGTCGTCGATTGCCGATCGGATGTGTTCGCCGCAGGCATCGTGCTCTACGAGCTGGTGTGTGCGCGGCCGCTGTTCCACGGCAAGGGCAAAGAGGCGCTCGAGATGGTCAAGTCCGGCCAGATTCCGCGGCCGCGCGATTTCGCGCCGGAGCTCTCGGAGTCGCTCGAGAAGACGATCCTCAAGGCGCTCGCGTTCGATCGCCGCGACCGGTTTCAGACCGCGCGCGATCTCCAGCACGAGCTCGGTCGGTTCCAGCTCGAGTGGGGCCAGAAGACCGGCGCGCTGATCGATTCGAGCCAGATCGCGCAACAGCTCGCGAGCCTCGTCGCCGCGGATCGCGTGGTCACGCCGCGACCGGCGGTCGAAGGCGATACGGCGCGCAGGCGCCCCGGAAGCGAAGATTCGGTTCCGGATGGCGTGCCGGAGGCACTCGTCGATGCGGGCAGCGCGCCGGTCGACCTCGTCGGGCTCGCGAGCGGCAGGGTCTCGCAGCCGGGCTCGGGGCTCGCGAAGTACGCGCGCCCACCCACGCCGGATCCAGTGCCGGCGCGCGATGTGCGCGAGCGCAAGTACGTCTACGTGCTCGAGGGCGTGCTGGTCGGGTTGAGCGCGCTCGAGCGGCGGCTCGGCACGAGTGGCGCGGCCACGCTCGTCAACGAGTTCTACAAGGTGGCGCGCGATGTCGCGTTCAAGCATCAAGCGCTGCTCGATTTCCCGCGGCTGCCCGAAGACGGATCGGATCTCGCGATCAGCGACGACGGCACGATGCTGCGAGTCGTCGTCGGTCTACCGATCTCGAGCGAGGACGATGCCGATCGCGCGATCAAGCTCGCGCTCGCGCTCGTCGACACGCTCGATGGCATCGGCTCGGATGTCGAACCGGAGCTCCGGCTCGCCCTTGCAGTGCAGCGCGGTGTCGCGCTCGTGCGGCCGCGTCCCGCGAACGACAAGACCAGGGGGCTCACGTTCGAGATCGAAGAGTCGACCGCGGCCTTCGCGCACAAGCTCGCGCGCCAGGCGCGCGGTGCCGAGATCCTGGTCGGTGGGCGCGTGTTTCGCGCCGCGCGGAACGAGTGGACGTTCGAATCGCTGCCCGCGATCGATCTGCCGGACGAATCCCCTGGTGGATCCACCGCCTCCAAGCCGCACGTGGTGGACGACGACACCGATCCGGGCGTGAAGCGCGCGCGCGTGTTCCGGCTGCGTGGGCCCAAGGATCGCGCGCAGCGGATCCGCGAGCGCCGCACGATGCAGCCGAACGCGCAGCTTCACGGCCGAGCGCTCGAGCTCAAGGCGCTACGCGATGCGTGGCGCGACGTGCTGGTCACCAAGCGCAAGCGCCAGATCGTGATCGTCGGCGATGCCGGGGTCGGCAAGCGCACGCTCGTCCGCTCGTTCCTCGACGGGCTTGCACCGGATGAAGCGGTCGTGATCCGCACGAGCGCACGCGTCGGTACCGCGATGACGCCGTACGGTGTGATCGCGGACCTCGCGCGCGACGTGCTCGGCCTCGCCGAAGATGCCGAGCCGCACGAGGTCGAGCGCCGGTTGTTGCTCTCGGCGCCACTCATGTGGCCAGGCGAAGAGAACGGGCCCGAGGCGCGAGCCGCGCTCCAGATTTTCGGCATGCTGCTCGGCGCGCGGCACCTCGTCACCCAGAAGATGGATGCCGAGGCGCAGCGCCAGATGCTGATGAAGGTGCTGCTGCGGATCGAGAAGCAACTCGCGGGTGACAAGCCGATCGTGCTCGTCGGCGAAGACATCCATTGGGCTGATGAAGACAGCCAGGAGCTGTTCGGCGCGCTGCTCAAGGTGCCGACCCCACGGCCGTTGTTCGGCATCATGACGAGCCGGCCCGAGCCGCGGATCCTCGCGAAGGCCAAGGAGCTCGGCACCGAGATCGTGATGCTCGAAGAGCTCACCGATCTCGCGCGGCGCGAGATGCTGACCGCGCGGTTCGTGCCCGGCCACGACATCGACGAGCTCGTCACCCAGGTCGCGGTCCGCGCCGGCGGCAACGCATTCTTCATCCAGGAGCTGCTCGACATGTTGATCGAGCGCGGCATCCTCGTCGCCGACCTCGACAGTGGCGAGTATCCGGGCCTGCTGCGCTGGTTGCGCCGCGATGCGCCGATCCAGGTGCCGTCGTCGGTCGAGGATCTCGTGCTCGCGCGCATCGATGGCCTGCCCACGGCCGAGCGCGAGGCGATCGTGCTCGCGTCCGTGCTCGGTCGTCACGTCTCGGCAGCCTCGCTATCGGCCTTGCTCGGCCGCCCGGTCCGGCTCGAGCTCGACGAGCTCGTGCGGCGCGGCCTGGTCTCGGCGCTCGACGGCGAGTACCGGTTCAAGAACGACATGACCATGACCGTCGCCTACGGGATGATTCCGCGCGAGGTCCGAGTTCAGATGCATCGCTCGGTCGCAGCGCGGATCGCGAACGCGGTCGGCTATCGCATCGGCCAGGACGATGCGTTGATCGCGCGCCACCTCGAGCTCGCGGGAGATGCCGGTCCCGCCGCCGATCGCTACCTCCGCGCGGCGGGACATGCGACCGAGCTCGGCGGCAATGCCGAGGCGTTCCGCCAGCTCACCCGCGCGTTGAAGCTCCTGGCCACCGACGATCACGAGCACCGGTTCACCGCGCATCGCCTGCGCGAGGAGATCCTGCGCCGGCTCGCGAAGCGGCCGCAGCAGCTGCGCGAGCTCCACGCCCTGCGCAAGGAAGCCGATCTGATCGGCGAGCCCGGCAAGCTCGCGGTCTCGCACAACGCGCTCGCGCAGTTCTACATCGACGTCGGCAAGGCGCCGGCCGCGCTACGCGCTGTCGCACCCGCGCTCCAGTACGCGCGCGATGCCAAGGATCCGCTCGTCGAGTCCGAGGCACTGCGATTGCGCGCGGCGATCGCGCGGCTCGTCGGCAATGCCGAGGAATCGCTGCGCCTCGTCGAGCAAGCGCTCGAGATCGTCGATCACGCGATGGAGCACTCCAAGGTCACCGAGACCGGCCAGCGCGCGCCCACGCCGGTACTGCTCGCGCGCGCCACGATCCTCAACCAGCGCGGCACCACGCTGTGGAACATCGGCAAGCTCGAGCAATCGATCGAGAGCTACGCCGAGGCGCTCGTGATCTATCGCGCGATCGGCATGCAGCGCCACGAGGCACGCGCGCTCAATAACATGGGCATCGTGTTCGCGGCGCTCGGCGAGTACGAAGAGGCGCTCGCGCACTACAAGAGCGCGCTCAAGATCGATCAAGCGCTCGGCGAGCGCTCCGGCCTCGCGCTCAAGCTCGGGAACATCGGCCAGTGCTACTCCGACCTCGGCGATCTCGATCGCGCCGAGAACTATCTCGGCCGCGCGCTCAAGGTCGCCGAGCAAACCGGCGATCTGTCGGCGGCCGCCGATGTCGCGGTGTCATGGGGCCAGACCAAGATGCAGCGCAAGGACACCAAGGCAGCGCTCCAGCTGTTCGAGCGAGGACTCACGATCGCGACCGAGAACCGCGAGCGCTACCAGGAGATCCGCGCGCTCCAGTACGTCGCCCTCGCCCACCTCGCGAACGGCGATGCCCCCGAGGCCGCGCTCGAGATGGCGCGCTCGGCGACCGAGTGGGCCAAGAAGATGCCGATGCTGGTCGGCATCATCTACGGGCTGACGTTTCAGGCCCTCGCGCTCTCGAAGCTTGGCCGTCACGCCGAGGCGCTCGCCGCGAGCGATGAAGCGCTCGCGGTCGCCACGGCCGACAACACGCGAATCGATGGGCTCGAACACCTGCATCGCTGGCGCGCCGAGGTCCTCGAGGCTGCCGGCAAGCCCGAGGCGGCGAAGGCCGAGCTCGCGCTCGCCGAGACCGAGGTCGACGTCAAGGCGCAGAAGCTCCGGGATCCGGAGCTGCGCCGGCACTACCTGGCAGCGCACCGCCGAACTGTTTGAATCGCTGTCAGCGCTCGTGGTATCGCCACGCCATGGCGATCGAGATCCACGTCCACGACCGGAACCCCAGCGCGCTCGCGGACCTCATCCTCGCGACCACGCAGGGCGGTGTGATCCTCGATCGCGAGCCGAACGTCGCGCACCTCTCGGCGCTCGTCGATCGCGAGAACAAGGAGGGCGAGAAGCGCCGCGCTGCCTGGCACTGGCTCAACTCGCTCTCCGAGGGCATGATCGACCACGATAACGACTGGGCGGAGCTTTAAGCGGCGCATTGCCGCACGCCACCCTTCCCCGGTTCGCGCTAGGCTCCAACCGTGCAAGAGCCCCTCAGTCCGATCACGCCGATCGAGCCCGCGCGCCCGCGCAGCGGCAAGCGCGTGCTCCTGGTGATGCTCGCGATCGTCGTGCTCGGCGCGATCCCCGCGGTCGTCATCCCGATGATGTGGCAGCGCGGCAAGCCACCAAAGCTCGTCGACATGGGAGCGCTACCATCGTTCCGGCTGACCGACGAGCGCGGTCACGTCTTCACCGAGGATGCGTTTCGCCATCAACAAACGATCGTCGGCTTCGTGTTTACGCGCTGCGACACGATCTGCCCGGTCACGTCGATGAAGATGCAAAACGTCCAGGACCAGACCTTCGACGTCGGCAAGAAGGTCAAGCTCGTCTCGTTCTCCGTCGATCCCGAGTACGACACGCCCGAGCGTCTCACGGCCTACGCCCAGCGCTTCAAGGCCGACCCCGAGCGCTGGCGGTTCGTGACCGGCCCCAAGACCCAGGTCACGCAGCTCGTCGAGAGTGGCTTCATGGCCTCGATGCAGCGCGAAGGCGACCGGCCCAGTGGCGTCCCCGATATCGCGCACGCTGCTTACTTCCTGCTCGTCGATGGCGAGCTCCATATTCGCGGCCGCTACGACTCGAACGACGTCAACGAGATTGCTCAGATGATGCGGGCCGCTCGCTACCTCGCGCGGATCTCGAACTAGTTTACGATAGCCACATCACGCCGCTCCTCAACATCGGTGCGCTGGTGCTCGGCATCGCGATCCTCTACTGGGGCGCGGAGTGGCTGATCCGCGGCTCCGCCGGCATCGCGCGCGTGTTCGGCGTCAAGCCGCTCGTGGTCGGCCTCACCGTCGTGGCCTACGGCACCTCCGCGCCAGAGCTCGCCGTCGCCACCAAGGCCGTGCTCACCGGTCATCCGCCGATCGCGCTCGGCGTCGTGATCGGCTCGTGTGCCGCGAACATCTCGCTGATCCTCGGCATCACCGCGCTGATCTCGCCACCCACGATCGATGGTCGGATCATCCGCCGCGAGGTGCCCGTCCTGGTCGGCTCGGCGATCGCGGTGCCGATCTTATTTCGCAATGGCGTGCTGTCGCGGTTCGAGGGCTTCCTGCTCGTCGCGTGCGCGATCGTGTTCACGATCGCGACGCTCACCGTCGCGGCCCGCATCGATCCGAACGACGAGCTCGCGCCCGATCCGCCCGATCCACTCGATGACGACGAGCCCGAAGCAGGTGGCGCTTCGGCGTCCGCCATCGGCGCCATCACGCATCCCCACTCGTCCTCTTCTTCAGCCGAGCTCACGGGCTCGAGCCTCGGTGGTAAAGGCCGGCCGCGGATCTCGCGCACGCTCAGCTTGATGATGAGCGGCATCGGCATCGTCCTGCTCGTGATCGGCTCGAACTTCTTCGTCCGCGGTGGCCGTGGCATCGCCGCTGAAGTCGGGATGTCCGAGCGCATGCTCGGCCTCACCGTCATCTCGATGGGCTGTGCGCTGCCCGAGCTGATCGGTTCGATCGTGGCAGCGACCCGAGGCCACGCCGCGCTCGCGGTCGGGTCCGTGATCGGCTCGAACCTCCTGAACGTGTTCCTCGTCCTGGGCGTCACCGCCTGCCTCCACCCGATCCGGCTCGGCGAGCGCATGCACGTCGTCGATCTCGTCGGCCTGGTGGTGATCACCCTGCTCGGCGTGGTCGTCTTGCGCGGTTCGCGCAAGATAAGTCGATGGGAGGGCGCGATGCTGATCGCGGCGTACATCGGGTTTATCGTCGCCGCTGCGCTGCTCTAGCTGCACGATTTGTTAGCAACCGCTCCAGAGTTCGCGCGATAACCCGCACATGCGTAACGCGGTGATGGTCCTGGCGACCCTTCTTGTCGTGACGGCTAACTGCACGAGACGGGTAAATATCTGCGAATCAGATAGCGACTGCATGCAGGCAGGATATCCGTTCTGTGATGTCAACGGCCAGCACCCTGCATCGGGCGGAATTACGAACGTGTGCACTGTCGTACCGAACGACTGTCCGCCGGAGCGATGCGGCTGCACGCCCGGTGCATCGGTGTGCGACGTGAACGCGCTCACCACTTGCAACGCCGACGGCAAATCGGCGAGCACCGCCCAATGCGCGCTCGGCTGCGCGATAGACAACAGCCGATGCGCCACGTTCGCGCCATCGAACAATCTGACGGATGCACTTGCCGCCGCAGCGCTCGAACCTGACATCGACGTGCCGGCGGGCTCGAGGTTCGACGTTGCGACCGGTGAGCTCCGCGACTCGGGGGGCATTCACCTCCCCCTGAAATCGATTCTTGTCCAACAACTTGGTGGTCTCGATATTCGGGTCTTCATCGCGAGGTCATTCAAGATTCACGATGTCATGATCGATGACAATACGGATCTCCGGTCACTCGCGCTGGTCGCAACGGGTTCGATCGTGATCGACGGTTTCGTCAACGGCGGACCGCATCGCTGGGGGGCGTCGGGCGCTCAGCTAACATCTGCAGCCTGCGTGGGGACGGGAGACACCCGTGGGGGTGGAGGTGGAGGCAACGGGACCTTCGGCGGTGATGCAGCAAGACGGAACGTCTTGCCGCCACCCGGACAGATCGGTGGTGCCGGCGGCGCGCGACAAACGGCATTCCAGCCTCTGGTGGGCGGTTGCAATGGTGGCGGTGATACGGTGGTGTCGGTGGGCGGCCTCGGAGGAGCAGCGCTTGAAGTAGTCTCGCTGAGCAACATCGAGATCCTCCAAGGAGGGTCGATCGACGTGGGCGGCGGCGGGGGGCCGCATCTTTCGGGCGGCGGCTCGGGCGGCACTATCCTGCTCGAAGCACCCACTGTCGTCATCTCGGGAAAGATCACCGGAAACGGCGGGTCGGGCGGAGCGTGTGGCAACGATGGCCATGACGCGACGCCGGACACCGTTCCCGCCCCGGCCGTTGGCGGATGCACGACCAACACGGCAGAGCTATCCGGTGCTGGAGGCACCGGCGCGACCCCTGCCCGGAACGGGGGATCGAGCGTCTTCCCCGATCCTGATAGCGGGGCAGGAGGTGGTGGCTCGGTCGGGCGCCTACAAATAAAGACGGCAGATGGGAACTACCTCCATGATGGTGGGATCTTAAGCATTCAGATCTCAACCGGGACGCTTGCACCTCGGTAAGTCGCCGCGCGTAAATAACCGATCCGGAAGCGCGTCAGTCGCTCGGCGTGATGCGGTAGTTCCACTGTCCGCGGGCGCGACCGGCGCGGACGTTGAGCGCCTCCATCTCGTCATCGGTGACACGGAGGCCCTTGGGGTAGCGGTTGCGATCCAGTCCGGCGCGGATCTTCAAGCCGGCGGCTGTGGTCGTCGCGCCGATC
>Ga0123336_10000371_pt1 | contig 46074 bp, 38 predicted proteins | sample SSSSmetaG_FD_96466 | JGI IMG/M metagenome (GOLD analysis project Ga0123336, IMG submission 96466) | Glacier valley bacterial and archeal communities from Borup Fiord, Nunavut, Canada, to study Microbial Dark Matter (Phase II) - ​SSSS metaG | ecosystem: Environmental > Aquatic > Freshwater > Ice...
AGTCGACTTGCAGAGCCGGGCGGCGTCGGTGCGCGGCAGATCGAAGGTGATGAGCCCCAGCGCGCCTTCATCGGGTCGAGTTGACGGAGCTCTTCGTCACAGGCGAGCGCGTGGCTGCGCAAGGGCCGGCGGGATTGCGTCGCGTGCATGCGTCCAGCTGAGCGTCACGCCCGTCGCAGAGCAAGCCTAGACCAGGTCCTGGCGCCGCCGCTGACGCGATTGGCGGTTTTGGAGCAGCAAAGGGTAGCTCGGAAGCCCTACGGCTTGTAGCCGATACGCAAGACGCGGCCGCCGAGATCGTCGGAAACATAGAGCGCCTGATCCGGCCCTTGTACGACGTCGACGGGGCGAGCGCTCCATTGGCCCTGGCGGAGCTGGCCGCCGTTGTTTTCGCCGAGGATGGGTGCGACGGACAGGACGGCGCCGGTGGTGTCGCGCTGGACCCGGGCCAGGACGCGTCCCGTCGCTGGCGTGCGGTTCCAGGAGCCGTGCGAGGTGACGAAGAGGTCGCCGGCCCAGGGCAGCGCGTGGCCGGTATACTCGACGACGCCGAGCGGGGCCCAGTGGCCGGGCATGACCGCTTTGGGTTTTTGCACCTTGCTGCCGTCACGACAGTCGACGTCGGTCATGCGGAGACCGGCTGCGACCTCGGCCGACTGATCGGCCCACTGCGTCGTCGCGCCGAGGCCTCCCGACATCAACATGTTCTCGCTCCAGCACAAGGGATAGCCGTAGAAGCGCACGCCGCCCGCGTTGAGGAGGTTGATCTCCTCGCCGGGATTGTCGTTGTGGATGTCGAAGTTGAAGTCCGGATCGGACAGGTCATCGCGTCCGTTCTCCACGCCCCATAGGTTGCCTTTGCTGTCGTAGGTGAGGCCCACCTCGTTGCGTAGGCCGGAGGCGACGACGGTGCCGGTCAGGTAGGCGATGCCGCCGGTGGGGATGGTGGCGGGGATGGGGAAGCTGCGCACCAAAGAGCGCTCGTCTTGCGCGGTGTCGACGTTGCTGGCCGAGCCGACGCTGACGAGGAGGTTGCCCTGGGGATCGAAGAGCAGGGTGCGGGTGACGTGGCTGCCGCCGCCCGGGATGCCTTTGACGACCACTTCGGCGGTGGCTGTCGACGGGGTGTGCGTGCCGGTGTAGGGCCAGCGATAGACGGTGGTGTCGCTCGAGGCGTAGACCCACGCGCCGTCGTGGGAGATGGCGACGCCGTGGTTGAGGCCGGCTGCGGAGGCAAAGGTGAAGCGCTCGGTGTTGCCAGATGTGCCGTCGCTGTTGCTGTCATAGAGCACGACCACGTTGCCGTCGGAATGGAGGTAGATTTCGCCGTTGGGGGCGACGGCCATCTGGCGCGCGCGGCCGAGGCCAGTGGCGTAGGTGACGACGCACAGCTTGGCATCGGCGACCCAGACGCCGTTGAGCGCCGTGCCTTTGCATGTGTCGCCGGGCTGCACGAAGGCGAGGTCGGGCTGAGGCCCGCTCAAGTCTGGGATCGACGCGCTGAGGTCGGGCGTGTCACCGCCGTCGCCGATCGGAGGACTGGCAGTTCCGTTGTCGCAGCCTGCACAGGTCAGGATCGCGGACAAAAGGAAGGCATAGGAGGTGCGCATGGGGTGATTGTACGCTCCTCGGATGAACCTGCTAGGGAGGGGGGTCGCGCTCGAGCCGTTGACGGTCGCGCGGGTGCCGGAGCTGGTGCTGGCGGCCAGCGAGTCGCGGGCGAGCTACGGCTTTGCGGTGGTGCCTGTCGACGAGCCGTCGATGCGCGCCTGGGTGGAGACGGCGCTTGGCGATCCGCGCTCTGTGCCGTTCGTCACCGTCGCTGACGGCCGCGTGGTGGGCTCGACACGGTTTGCGGTGCTGGAGCGTTGGGACACGGGCGCGGTCTGGGACGGCGTCGAGATCGGCTGGACCTGGCTCGCAGCCTCGGCGCAGAGGACGGCGGTCAACACCGAGGCCAAGCTGCTCATGCTGACCCAGGCCTTCGAAGGCTGGGGCGTGCGCCGGGTGACCCTCAAGACCGATGTCCGCAATGCGCGATCCCGCGCCGCCATCGTGCGGCTGGGGGCCAAGCTCGACGGTATTCTGCGCGCGCATATGCCCGCCTCCGACGGGGGCGTGCGCGATTCGGCCTTCTATTCGATCCTGTCGGACGAGTGGACGGCCGTGCGGGCGAACCTCGAAGAGCGATTGAGAATTTTGCGTTAACGCTTACGACAAAATTCGTGCTTTCTAATGCGCATGGGGGAGTTGCGCGTAGGCATCGATCTGGTCGAGATCGCCGGTCTGGCGGAGTCTATTGCGCGCTTCGGGGAGGCTTTTTTACAGAAGGTCTTCACCCCTGCCGAGCTGGCTACCTGCGACGGTGCGCTGCCGAGGCTGGCGGCGCGTTTTGCGGCCAAGGAAGCGGCGATGAAGGTGCTGCGGCCGAGGCGCGACGATGCCCTGCCGTGGAGGTCCATCGAGGTTGCTGCCGTGGTCGGTGGCGAGGCAGCCGCACTGCTGTTGCACGCGGAAGCCTCTTCGTTGGCCGCGCGCGAGCGTTTGTCGTCGCTGGCTGTGAGCCTCACCCATGAACGTCACTATGCCGCGGCAGTGGTCGTGGCCCAAGGAGAAGCATGACGACCCCCAACGCGGATGATATCCGCGCCATCTTGCGCGAGCACGGCCGCCTTTCCGGTGACGCCAGCGCGCTCTCCGACGACAGCGACCTCTATCAGGCAGGCATGACCTCGCACGCCAGCGTCAACGTCATGCTGGCGCTCGAGGGCAAGTTCGACGTGGAGTTCCCCGATCGCATGCTGAAGCGCAGCGTGTTCGAGAGCATCGCCGCCATTCGCAGCGCGATCGAGGAGCTGCAGCGTGGCTGATCCGGATCTACTGGCGCGCGCCGATCGCGTCGCTGCCATCGCCGCGACGTATGCCGCCGAGGTCGATCGCGACGCCCGCTTTCCCAAGGAAGCCATCGCCGCGCTCAAGGCCGAGCGGCTGCTAGGCGCCGCGGCGGCCGTCGAAGACGGCGGTTTGGGACTCGGGATGGGCGACCTCGTCGAGATCGGGCGTCGGCTCGGTCAGGCCTGCGCGTCGACGGCGATGATCTACGCCATGCACCAGATCCAGCTCGCCTGTCTCGTGCGGCATGGTCGTACGGTGCCGTTCTTTCAGGCTTATCTGCGCGAGCTATGCAAAGAGCAGCTCCTCGTGGCGTCGGTGACGTCGGAGGTTGGCACGGGCGGTGACCTGCGTAGCTCGCGGTGCGCCGTCGAAGTCGAGGGAGACGTCCTCAAGCTGCGCAAAGAGGCGACGACCATCTCCTACGGCGAGCATGCCGATGCGCTTTTGGTCACCTGTCGTCGGGAGCCGGCCGCGCCGGCCTCGGATCAAGTGCTGGTGCTCCTGCGTAAAGGCGAATTCACCCTCGAGCGGACCTCGAGCTGGGACACGCTCGGCATGCGCGGGACGTGTAGCCCAGGCTTCGTCATGACCGGTCACGGCAAGGCTGAGCAGGTCCTGCCGTCGCCGTTCGCCGACATCGCCGCGCGGACCATGGTGCCGTACTCGCACATCTTGTGGTCGGGCACCTGGCTTGGCAATGCCACCGACGCGGTCAACCGTGCGCGCACCTTCGTGCGGGCGGCCGCGCGCCAGACTCCGGGCACCGTGCCGCCGGGGGCTCTGCGTGTGGCCGAGGTCGCCGCGCTCTTGCAGATCATGCGGGCGCAGGTGCTCGAGGTCGCCGAGGAATGTGATCGGCTCATGACCGCCGGTGACGACGCGCTCTCGACGGTGGGCTTTGCCCTCAAGATGAACAACCTCAAGATCACGGCCTCGCAACAAGTGACCCAGATCTGCGGCTTGGCGCTCGGCATTTGCGGCATGGCCGGCTACAAGACCGACAGCAAATTCTCCATCGGGCGTCACCTGCGCGACGCGCACTCGGCCGCGCTCATGATCTCCAACGACCGCATTTACCAGACCAACGCGTCCTTGATGTTGGTCCACAAGGACGCATGACCCTCCCCGCCGCCACGCCCGCCGAAGCCAAGCTGATGGACGCTCTTCTCGAAGCCAAGCTGCTCGTGCCGTCGGGCGTGCCCGGCGTGTTCGGGCGCGGCGCCGTCTTCGAGGACGTCATCGAGCGCTTCGATGCCTTCATCACCAACAGCGCCTCCCCCGACGGGGCCGAGCGGTTTCGGTTTCCGCCGGTCTTGAATCGCAGCGACTTCGAGCGCAGCGAATTCTTGAAGTCGTTTCCGCAGCTGGCCGGCACCGTGTTCAGCTTCGCGGGCACGCATCAAGAGCACATGGCCATGCTCGATGCGATCCATGCCGGGCAGCCCTGGGCCGAGCATCAGAAGATGACCGATGTGGTGCTGGCGCCGGCGGCTTGTTATCCGCTGTACCCCATGGCGGCGGCGAGCACGTTGCCCGACGCGGGGCGGCTCTTCGACGTCTTCTCCTATTGTTTCCGTCATGAGCCGTCGCCGGATCCGGCCCGCATGCAGATCTTCCGCATGCGCGAGTTCGTGCGCATCTGTCGTCCCGACGACGCCGTACCGTGGCGCGATCTGTGGCTGGAGCGCGGCCTCAAGATGTTGCGCGCGGTGGGTCTGCCCGTCGAGTCCGACGTCGCCAACGATCCGTTCTTCGGTCGGGGCGGTCGCATGCTGGCAGTCAGTCAGCGGGATCAGAAGCTGAAGTTCGAGGTGCTGATGCCCATCGCCGCCGACAATCCGACGGCCGTCATGTCGTTCAACTATCACCAAGATCACTTCGGCGGCATCTTCGGCATCAAGACCGCCGACGGCGCAACCGCACATACGGCCTGTGTGGGCTTCGGCATGGAGCGCATTGCGCTTGGCCTCTTCAAGACCCACGGCCTCGAGCCCAAGACCTGGCCGTCGTCGGTGCGGGCCATCTTGTGGCCGCACCAGCCGTAAATGCCGTCGCTGTTCCCGATCACTGCCGACGGGTATCGGCCGCATCCGCTGCATGCCGGCGAGCGCGACTGGCCCGAGGCCAACTGCTACGCCGATCTGTGGATCGAAGTGCTGCACACCATGGGGCGGGAGCCGTTGGCCTGTCTGGCGTTTACCGTGGCGGTGGATTTCGAGTGTGATCAGTGGACGTTCTTCAAGCCGCCGCTGGCCGATTTGTCGAGGCTGTACGGCATCGAGGTGCAGGAGCTCAACGTCTGGGATCGCCTGCATGAGCATGTCGCGGCGCAGATTTGTGGAGGCCGACTGGCGCTGGTCGAGGTCGACTCCTTCTGGCTACCAGACACGGCAGGGACGAGCTATCGGACCCAGCACACCAAGACCGGCATCGGCATGGCGGCGATCGACGGCGAGACGCTCGGCTATTTTCACAACGGCGGCTATTACGCGCTTGGGGCCGAGGATTTTCGCGGCATCTTTCGGCTCGACGACACGGGCACCCATCTTCCGCCTTACGTCGAGTTGGCGCGGCTCGATGGGCCGGCGGTCTCCGACGAGAATCTGACTGCGGAGGCCGAGGCGCTGCTCAGGTTGCATGTACAACGTCGGCCGCGCCGGTCGCCATTCGAGGCCTTTGCGGCGTCGCTGCCGGCGGAGCTTTCGCGGTTGCGTGCAGAAGGCCTGGGGCGGTTTCATCGCTATGCCTTTGCCACCCTCCGCCAGGCGGGTGCGGCGTTCGAGCTCGGCGCGGTGTTTCTGCGCTGGCTCGGGTCACGTGGCGTCGACGGTCTCGGCGAGGCGGCGACCGAGCTGGCGTCGATTTCGACGACGGCCAAGGCCATGCAGTTTCGGCTGGCGCGGGCTGCTGCCGGGCGGACGGTCGATGTGACCGAATCGCTGGCGACCATGGACGCGGCCTGGCAACGCGGGTTGGGCGCACTCCGGGCGCGGTACGGCTGAGATGACGCGCTGGCTCGATGACAGCGCGTCGTCACTGGGCGCATGGGAGCTGGGGTCGGGCGATGCCTGGCGACCGGCGACGGTGCCGGGGACCGTCGCTGGCGTGGTCGGCGCCGTGCCCGAGCTGGACGAGAGCGACTGGTCGTATCGGGTGCGGTTTCCACGCCCCAAAGCGACGGCGCCGCGCTTGCGGTTCGGGGGCCTCGCGACCATCGCCGAGGTCTGGCTCAACGGCGTGCATGTCCTCGATTCGACCAACATGTTCGTCGAGCATGTGCTCGAAGGACTTGCGTTTGCCGACGACAACGAGCTGTTGTTGCGCTTCCGTGCGCTCGGGCCCGAGCTGAAAAAGCGACGGGCGCGTCCACGCTGGCGCACCCGCCTCGTGCCGCATACGGGCCTGCGCTGGTGGCGTACGACGCTGATGGGCCGCATGCCGGGCTGGTGTCCGGAGGTTGCGCCGGTGGGACCGTGGCGAAAGGTCGAGCTGGAAGATGCGGCGGGTGCGCCGAAGTCGCTGTCGCTGACGGTGTCGCTGGAGGCCGGCGACGGGGTGGTGCACGTTTCGGGTGTCGTCGACGCCGAGCGCGCACGGCTGGTGGTCGGCGACGTGACAGCGGAGCTCGAGATCGCGGATGGCAAGATCAGCGGATCGTTGCGCCTGCCAAACCCGGCGCTGTGGTGGCCGCACACGCATGGTTCTCCGTCGCTGTACCCGGCGCGGATCGAGCTCGTTGGCGCGCGGACCCGATCGTTTTCGTTCGCGCCGATCGGCTTTCGCTCGCTCCATGTCGACGTCGGCGAGGACTTTGGCGTCTCGGTCAACGCGGTGCCGGTGTTCTGCCGCGGCGCGGTCTGGACGCCGGACCTCGTCATGCTCGATCGCTCGGAATCGGATCTGCGCGCGTCGCTGCAGTCGCTGTGTGATGCGGGCATGAACATGGTGCGCGTGGGCGGCACCATGATCTACGAGTCCGATGCCTTCTATCGGCTCTGCGACGAGCTCGGCATCTTGGTGTGGCAGGACTTCATGTTCGCCAACATGGACTATCCCGTCGACGACGCGGCCTTTCGCGCCAGCGTCGAGCGCGAGGCGGCCGAGGTCTGTGCGCGCCTGGTAAGTCATCCGTCCTTGGCGCTCCTGTGTGGCGGCTCGGAGGTCGAACAGCAGGCGGCCATGCTGGGCCTGTCGCCGGAACAATGGCGCGGTCCGCTCAGCGCCCAGATCTTGCCCGCAGCGACGGGCGAGCTGGCCTATGTGCCCTCGACACCGTGGAGCCCGGGCACGTCGCTGCCGTTTCGGGTCGACGTCGGCGTATCGCACTATTTCGGTGTCGGCGCCTATCTGCGCGACTTGCCCGACGCGCGCCGGGCAGGCGTCCGGTTCGCCGCCGAGTGCCTGGCGTTCTCGCATGTCCCCGACGACGACGGCATCGATCGCACGCTCGCCGACGGCCAGGCGCCCGGACATCATCCGGCCTGGAAAGCCGGCGTGCCCCGCGATGTCGGCCCGGGATGGGACTTCGAAGACGTCCGCGATCACTATGTCGAGCGTCTGTTCGGCGTCGATGCGCAGGCCCTTCGCGCGGTCGATTCCCGTCGCTGGCTCGAGCTCGGGCGGGTGGCCACCGGCTGGACCATGGCGCGGACGTTCGGCGAATGGCGCCGCCAGGGCTCGCCGACGCGCGGCGCCTTGGTGTGGCTGTGGCGCGATGTGCGGCCAGGCGCCGGCTGGGGGCTCGTCGACGAGCTGGGGCGACCGAAGCCCGCTTGGTGGATCGTGCGGCGTGCGCTGCAACCGCAGACGCTGCTTGCCACCGACGAGGGGTCGAGCGGCGTCAGGCTGCATGCCATCAATGATCGGCCGTCGCCTCTCGTCGCCAATCTGGTGGTGTCGTTGTATCGCGATCACGAGACCATGACCCTGCGTGGGGAGCGTGCACTGGTCATCCCGCCACACGGTGTCGTCGCTGTCGACGTAGAAGACGTCATCGGTCGCTTTTGCGACAGCGCCTGGGCCTATCGGTTTGGGCCGCCGGGTCACGATGTCGTGGCGGCGCGTCTGCTGGTGGACGGACGTTGCGTCGCCTCGGTGCTGCACCTGCCGCCGGGTGCCGGCGCGTCCCGGGAGGCGTTGTCCATCGACGCCGAGGTGATTGCCGTCGCTGAGGGGCTCGGTGTGCGGATGAGCTCGCCGCGCCTGGCGTTGGGCGTCGTGTTGACTGCGCCGGGTTTTACGCCGGACGACAACTATTTCGATCTCGAGCCCGGCATCGAGAAGATCGTGCGGCTGCGCGGTGCAGGGCGTCCCCAGGTGACGCTGACGCCGCTCAATGCCCGCGTGCCGTCGAAGGCGCGCCCATGATTGTGCAGCGACCGCTCTATCTGGCTGTGCCACAGGTGCCAGGACCGGCGTTTGCCTGGTATCACCCAGCCGCACAGCCTGCGCCCCTCGGGGTGGTGCTGTGCGCGCCGCATGGCTCGGAGCTCATGTGTTGTTATCGCGCGCTGCGCATCCTCGCCGAGACGCTGGCCAAGGCGGGCATCCCGGTGATGCGCGTCGACTATCACGGCACCGGTGACAGCGCCGGCGGCGACGAAGATCCCGATCGCGTCGCGGCCTGGCTCGGCAGTATCGACGCCGCAGTGGACGCCCTGCGACACCAGAGCGGCGTCGGTCAGGTGAGTCTGGTTGGGGTTCGGCTCGGCGCGTTGCTGGCGGCGGCAGTGACGGCCCGCCGCGACGACATCGCCAGCCTGGTTCTCTGGGGCGCCTGCCGGAGCGGCAAGGCCTATGTCCGCGAGCAGCGCGTCTTGCGCATGGCCGAGGCCAAGCACGCCGGCGGCGACACGGTTCTCGACGGACAGGGCAGCACCGAGGAGGCGGCCGGCTTTGCCCTGACCGGCCAGACCATCGCCCAGCTCGGCACACTCGACTTCGCGACCCTGACGCGCACCGCGCCCAAGGTGCTGTGCATCGCCCGCGACGACTTTGGCCCCGACAACAAGATCGTCTCGGCGCTCGGCAAGCACGGCGCCGACGTCACATCGGTGGAGTGGCCGGGCTTCGCCAAGATGATGCTGGCGCCGCACTATTCGATCCCACCGGAGTCGCTGTTTGCCGCGCTGGCCGGCTGGCTCACGGCCCAGCCTGGTGCCGCGCCCACCGTCGCTGTCGCTGCCACGACAGACTCCGCGACCTGGACCGAGCCCCACGGTGACGTCGTTCACGAAGAGGTCATCCGGTTCGGCGACGGGCGCCTGGTTGGGCTCGTGTGCCATCCGCCCGATCTGGCCCGCGGCACCGTCATCCTTGCCAACACCGGCGCCAACCACCATGTCGGCCCCAACCGCATGTACGTCACCATGGCCCGTCGCTGGGCCACGCTTGGGTTTCGTGTCTTGCGCATGGACACCTCCGGCATCGGCGACAGCGACGCACCGATCGGCAGCATCGGCAACCGACCGTACACCGTGCACGGCGTCAGCGATCTCGGCGCCGGGCTCGCCGAGCTCCAACGTCGCTGGCCGACCAAGCGCGCCATCGTCATCGGCCTGTGCTCCGGCGCCTATGTCGCCTTCAACGCCAGCCTCGAGGGCCTGCCGCTCGACGCCCAGATCTTGGTCAATCCCCAAACCTTCTACTGGAAGGAGGGCGACACCATCGACGTGGCCCCCGGCAAGATCTACGACGGCGTGCAGTATTACCGCCGGTCGCTGTGGAAGCTCGAGAGCTGGAAAAAAGCGCTCACCGGCCGCATCCAGTATCGCAAGATCGCCTCCTTGCTCGGTGCCCGCGCCCGCATCGTCGCCGACGGTGCCGTCAAGAAAATCGTCCGTCGCCATGGTCGTCGCTTCGGCCTCCGCACCGGCGACGATGTCGGCGCCGACCTCGCCACCATCACCGACCGCGGCATCGATACCTTCATCGTCTTCTCCGCCGGCGACCCGGGCATCGACTACCTCGTGCGCCATGCCGGCTCCGAGCTGGAACGGCTGCAGCGACGGCCAAACTTCAACATGGCCTACATCGACGGGGCCGATCATACGTTTACCGCGCTCGCCGCTCAGGAGCGCCTGTTCGAGCTCGTCACCCAGCATCTCCTTGGCCCAAAGTGACCGCGCGTCGCAAGATCTTGGTCCTCGACGGCGACACCGGCGCTGCCTTGACCATCGTCCAGAGCCTGGGGCGTGCCGGATATGACGTCTGGCTGGCTGGGCCCGAAAACGCCAAGCCTGGCAAAGCCTTCACCTCGCGCTTCGTCGCCGAAAAAGCCTTCTATCCCGATCCGCTCGTCGACAAACGCGCCTTCACCGACTGGATCTTGGCGTTGCAGCGCACGCAACAATTCGCCCTCATTGTTCCGCCCAGCGAACGCACTCTGACCCCGTTGCACGAGATCCGCGCCGACCTCGGTTCGGCAGCGGGCGCGTTGCCGCCCGATGACGCCTACGCGCTCGGCTTCGACAAAGAGTCGATGCGGCGGCTGTGTGAGTCGCTCGGCATTCCGGTGCCGCCCAACCTGACCATCGCCGCGCTCGCCGATCTGTCGCTGCCGTCAGCGACGGTGCTCGATGATTGGCTCCGAGACGGAGCCGTGGTCTGCAAGAGCGTGCGCTCCAAGGCCTGGCGCGGCGAGCGAGCCGCCGAGCACGCGGTGCAGATGGTGCTCGATCGTGCCACGCTCACCGACGTCGCTGGCCGCATGCTGGTCGACGCCGAGGTGCAATTGCAGCGCTGGGTGCCGGGCCGCGGTGTCGGTGTCGAGCTACTCGCCGATCATGGTGAGGTCGTGCTGTTTTTCGCGCACGAGCGCGTTCATGAGCTTCCGCTGACCGGAGGCGGCAGCTCCTATCGACGCGCCGTGACGCCGCCGCCGAAGATGTTGGAAGACGCCAAACGACTCATGCGCGCGCTCAGGTGGCATGGAGTGGCGATGGTCGAATTTCGCCGTGAGCTCACCACCAGCGACGGCGACTATTGGATGATCGAGCTCAACGGTCGTTTCTGGGGTTCGTTGCCGCTCGCGCAGTTTGCCGGCGTCGACTTTCCGCTGGCGCTGGTGGAGCTAATCCTCGACGGAAAACGGCCGGCGACGCCGCGCCCGAGACGGGTCTATGCCCGCCAGCTCTCGCGCGACGTGCAGTGGCTCAAGTCGATGACCCGCGTGCGCATCGGCGATCTTCGACGTCTGGTGCAGCGACGGCCAGCACCGACATCACGGCGTTTGGTTCTGGGACGACCGCTCGGCCAGAGCCTGGTGGAGTGGGGTCGGGTGCTGCTTGGGCGCGAGGTGTGGGACGGTGCTGCGCTCGACGATCCGCGCCCCATCTGGACCGAATGCAAAGCGCTTGTGGAGCACGAGCTCGGCGCGCTTTTCCGTCGCGGCGAAGACCGTCTGTTGGCCCTTGGGGCCCAGCGCGCCTGGACACGCCCCCTCTTTGCGGACACCACCAAGATCTTGGTCCTGTGCAGCGGCAACATCTGTCGTAGTCCCTACGCCGCTCTGCGGCTGGCCCAAGGTGGGCGCTTCGAGGTCCGCGGCGCAGCCCTGGTCGGTCCGGCTGGCAACCCGACCCCGGACCACGTCCAACAGGCCGCGCGCGCCCGCGGCATCGAGCTCGGCGATCACTGCGCACGGCTCGTCAGCGACGACGATCTGGCCTGGGCCGAGCTCATCCTCATCATGGACGCCGGCCACGCCCGGCGCATGCGTCAGTGGCCCGAGGTCCGCCACAAGGTCCGCTGGCTTGGTGCGGTCGAGGCCGGACAGTCGTCCATCGCCGACCCCATCGACCTCGATCTCGCCGCCACCGACGAGGTGCTCGCCCAGATCGACCGCGCGGTCAAAATCATTCATGCTACCGTCCATGAAACGAATCCTGGTTGCACTCGACGGCTCTGAACGGCAAGCCCTGGTCTTCCAGACCGCCCTCGATCTGGCCGAGACCCTGAAGTCGGAGCTGGTCGTGTTTCGCAGCGTCGCCGTCCCGGTGGATCTGCCGCAAGCGGCGCTCTCTGCCCTCCCGGACGAAGTCGGCAAGATCCTCGTCGACGGCGCGCGCGGCAGCCTCGAAAAAGCCATCGCCGCCGCCCCTGCCGGCCGTGTGCGCGAGATCCTCGTCGAGGTCGGTACGCCCTGGTACGCCATCGTCGAGGCGGCCAAGACCGTCAACGCCGACCTCATCGTCATCGGCTCGCACGGCTACGGCGTCATCGATCGGCTGCTCGGCACCACCGCGGCCAAGGTCGTCAACCACGCCGACCGCTCGGTTTTGGTGGTCCGCTCGCCGATTACCTAGCTAGCTAGGCTTTTTTCGGTTCCCGCACCGTCAACACCGGCACCTCTGACGTCCGCACCACCTCCTCGGCAATCGATCCCAGCAACAAATGCCGCCAGCCCGTGCGGCCATGCGTCCCCATGATGATGAGGTCGAAGCCGCCTTCGACGGCCACTTGCACGATGGTGCCCGCGTCGGTACCGAGCATTTTCTTCGTCGATAGTGGCACCGCCGGATCGGCCAAGAGCTGACGGTGCCGATCGAGATCGGCGCTGACCGCATGCTCGGTCTCGTCGACGACCGACTGCGTCGGCGCAAACGCCGCGCCTGGCGGCCGTGGATACACCGGCGGAACCCAGGCGTGCAGCAACGTCACCGACGCGCCAAGCTCTTTGGCAAACGCCATCGCATAACGCGCAGCATGGAGTGCGCCGTCGGAAAAATCGGTCGGGACCAGGATCGTTTTGATTCGGCTCATCAGACCCCGAGTGTAACTCCCCGATGTAACAGGCTTGAAACGTAATACGATCTGGCCGGGGAGGTGTCGGCGTGCGTAGACAAGCAGCGGTGCTGGCGTTGGTGGCGTGTGGTTGCGGTGGCGGTGGTGGTGGGACGCCGATGGCGGGCAAAGGCATCTTTCCGAGCTCGTCGCCCTGGTACGCCGACGTCTCCAAGGCGCCGTTGGCCAGTGACTCGGCGACGGTGATCGCCGGCGTGCAAAGTCATGGCGGCTGGGGTCTCAACAACGACTTCCGCATCGACTTCAGCTTCGAGGTGCTCGCCGCCGACGCGGGGGTCGCGCGCAAGACCTTCACCCAGACCGGCGACTTTTACGATCCCGACTGCGATCCGGCGCCGATCCCCTTTCCCAACGGCGGCCGCGTCGAGGGAGAAACCGGCTATCAGTGCACCCAGGACGGCGACTGCCACCTCATCGTGGTGCAAGGCTCGCGCCTTTACGAGATGTGGCGCGCCAACCTCAACGGCGGCACCCTCGAGGGCGGCTGTCAGGCGGTCTGGGATCTGACCGAGGACGTGTGGGCAGCGGCCGCGCCCCCCAGCTTCAGCCGGGGCGACGGTTGCTCCAGCGCCGACGCTGGCGGCCTTCCGATCACGCCGCTCCTGTTCAACGCCGACGAGGTAAAGGCCGGCGAGGTGGCCCACGCCATCCGCTTCATCCTTCCCAACGACCGCATCCGCGACAAAAAGTATGTCCACCCGGCGACGCACTCGACGCAGCCTCCCGGCGGAGCCAAAGGCGGCGACGAGAGTCCGCCCTATGGCGCCCATTTTCGTCTGCGCGCCGACTTCGACGAGACCAAGCTACCGTCGGAGGGCGCCCGGGTCGTCGCGCGCGGCCTCAAAAAATTCGGCATGTTCCTCGCCGACGGTGGCAACGTCGCGCTCACCGCGCAAAACGACACCTTCACCACCGCCAAGTGGGCCGGCCTGCTCGACGCCCACGATCTCAAATCGATCAAGGTCACCGACTTCGAGATGGTCGACAGCGGCACCGTCTACACCTGGGGCGTCAACGGCACCACCGACTGCAACCGCGCTCAAATTTCGAACTGAGACCCTGAGACCTAGCTACAGCGCGTCTTTGCCTGCCTGTCCGAGCGGGCCCGCCTGCTGACTGGCCCACACGAACAGATCGCGGTGTTGCTGATCGCTCAGCTTGCGCACGTAGGCCACGCCGCGCGCATTGTCCGACGAGACGGCGCTGTTGGCGGCAAAGACGGTCAAGGCAAGGCGCTCGTCGGTGGACAGCGGCGTCAACAGCGCGTCGGGGACCGCACCTTGGCCACCGTGGATGTCGGCGACAGCGGCGGCAAGGTTGGGCGGCACCGGCGCCACCACCGGCGGATACGCGTCCGAGACCAGCTTGGTGCGTGTGAGCTGCTCGAGCTCGGGCAACAGATGGGTCCGAAACGACGGCAGCGGCAGCCGAAGCTGCATCTGCAACAGCCCAAAGCCGCTCCACCAGACCTGCGGATACATGTAGAAGCCGGCCTGGTTCCACAGCTTGTCGACGAGCACCGTACGCAGCGCTTCGTCGGTCGTGCTGCTCATGATCCGCCGCACACCCGAGTCGTCACCGACGGCGAGCAAGAGCTCCACGGCCCGCCCGAGCCAGGTGGGATCGAGCGCGCCGGCAGAGATGAGTGGCTCGATCGCCGCCGCGGCCTGCGCCGACACCAGCTTTTGCAGCTCCATACCCGCCTGCACAGCGACGGGCGCCGGCGCATTGGCCAAGAGTGAGCCGAACGTCGACGACAGCCACTCGCGTGGCATGAGGCCCCACAGCGCGCCCGGTGCCCGCGTGTCACCGTGGTCCGCAGCGTCGAGGAGCACGGCCACCACCTCCTGCTTGTCGTGCTCTGACCAGCCGTCGGTGTCCCCGAAGTCGAGGTATTCGTATTCGCGTGGGTTCCGTCCGAGCTCTTCTCGGACGATGTCGAGCGGGGCGCGAGGCAAGGGGCGTTACTTGATGTTCTTGAAGATGTCGTCGACGGTGACGTGACCGGCGATGCCGGCGTCGACGCGCGCGATGAGCATCGGGCCGCCCGCAATGCCGTTGCCATCGACGGTCACGCTGGCGGTCTTGAAGACACCGGCCGAGGTCTCCATGCGAAGCTGGACGACCATCTTGCTGACGCGGCCTTCCTTCATGCCGTCGGCGACGCGTGGTAGCTCGTCGTCGCGGAAGACCGAGCCGTCGAGCTTGATGACGCCGGCCAGCTCGGCCTTGTTGGCCTTGGCTTGATCGGTCGTCCAGCCCTTGGTCTTGACGAACTTGCCGACCATGTACGGAAAGCCGATGTCGACGAACGCGTTGACCTCGCCGGTGAAGGTCTTGGCGTACGACCCCGAGATCTGCGACCACCACTTGCCGGCCGCGCTGCCCCAGTACGGGATCCAGTGCTCCTTCTCGGCTGGGTCTTGCGGATCGTTGGCCACGCCGTCGAACAGGCTGCCGATGAGCGTGGTCTCGAGGGTGCGGTAGGTGATGCCGTCTTTCTTGTCGTTGCCCGCCTGCGTCGCGCCCTCCGCCCGCTGACGGCCGGTCTGTGCGCCGCCACCTGGTGCCGGATTGTTGGTGCGGCCGGTGTACAAGGACCCGCCGCCCGCCGACGCTTTGTCCTCGGGGAACAGCGTCTTCAGATCGTTCTCGAGCTGGGCAAGAATCGCAGTGCCCGCAGCCGCATCTTTGGACAAAACCGCCGAGCCCCACTTCTGGTACCACTCGGCCTTCTTGCCCTGAATCTTGGCCAGATCCTCGCCTTTGCCGCCTTTGCCAGAGACCTTGGCCAAGCACGCGGCGAAGTTGGTGTCGTACTTGCCGGACGATTTGGAGAACTTGGTGACAGCATCGGTGGCGCTGGAGGAGGTGTTGGCCGACAGCTTGGAGGTGGTGTCGTTGATGCTGCCCGGCGTGACCTCGGCCGGCTTGTTCTTGTTGTCTTTGGCGCGCCAAAGCTTGGTGCCGACGCCCTCGAGCTTGGCGGAGATCTCGGCGGCCGGTTTCTCTTTGGTCTCCTCGCCTTCTTTGCCCTCGCCCTCGTGCTCTTTGCCCTCGGCCTCGTGCTCGCCGCCCTTCTTGTCTTTGTCTTTGCCGCCCTTGTCTGGGCCGCCCTTTTTCTTGTCCTTCTTCTTGTCGCCGCCCTCGCCGCCTTTGGAGTCGTGGAGCTCGTCGGCGACCTTGTCACCGACGGTGTCGGCCTCGACCTCGGCAGGCTCGTGACCCTGGGACACCTCGGCGTCGCCCTTGGACTCGCCGCCCTTTTCGTCTTCCTTGCGGTGAACGCCGTCGGTGGGCTTGGAGGTCTTCGAGCCCTGCACGACGTGGGTCAGCTCGTGGGCCAGCAGCCGATCGCCCTCTTTGGTGCCAGGAGCGAACTGTCCGGCGGCGAAGTGCACGTCGCTGCCGACGGTGAAGGCGCGCGCGCCATAGTTGGAAGCCGCCTGCGCCGACGAGCCGGCCGTGTGGACCTTGACGCTGGACAGATCGGCGCCGAGCTTGGGCTCCATGCGCTGACGGACATCGGCCGCGAGTGGACTGCCGTTGCCCTGCGGGATCTCGCCTTTGCCGGCGCTGCTACCGTCGGCTTTGCGCATGATGCGGCTGACCGCCGCCGACGCTGCGCCCTTGCGCTCCGACTCGACCCGGGCCAGCGGCGACGTGGCCGCGGTCTTTTGATCGGAGAATCGATGGGCGACCTCGCCCATGAAAGAGTCACGGCTGGGCTGTGGCGGCGTAGATTGCTGAATGGTCTCCGCTGGCTTGGGAGGCACTTCGTTGCCGTCACGACCCCGTTTCCCTGCGATATCGCTCATCTAGTCCCCATTTTACGCGCAGACCCAGGCTGAGGGAAGCACGTGTTCTGGAGGTTATCGGCTACTCAGCCCCAATAGTTGTGTTGTTGTGTGGCAGTACATCTTCCCATGCTTGTCCACGTCGCGCCGTGTCGCTCCGACGAAGCCTATGTGATAGGCAATCTGTATCCACTGTATCTGCATGATCTGTCAGCATATTCCGGCGACGTCCCCAACGCGCACGGCGTCCTCATGCCCGACGAGCCCGACGCCCGCGTGGGCGACGCCTACACGCCGCTTTACGACTTCTGGTGGCAACACCCCGACGTCCTCCGCCCGTCGCTGATCCGCGTCGATGGCCGTGCGGCCGGCTTTGCCTTGACGTCGACTCCGTCGCTGGGACAACCCCACTGGGACGCGGAAATCGTCGAGCTGTTCGTCTGTGCCGGCTATCGCGGTCGCGGCGTGGCCCAGCAGGCACTCGGGCAGATCTTGCCCAGCCTCGGCGGCGTGGTCGGTCGTCGCGGCGTCCGGGTCTTGGCCGGCAACCAGCGCGCGCTCGGCTTCTGGCGCTCGGCGTTGAAGGCAGCCGGGCTCGAATTCACCGTCGAAGATCGGGTCATCGAAGGCAATCGCCTGGTGCTGGTGGTCTTCTAGCGGCGCTTGACCCGTCGCGCCTGATCGCGCTCGCGGTCGCGTTTGCGCTCGTCGGTGCGACGCTCGCGCTTGCGATTGCCGCCGCCTTCGGTACCCTTCAGCGACGACAGGGGCCACAGCGTGTGCTCCACCTTGGCCAGGCCCGCACCGACGACAGCGGCGATGACCTCCTCTGCGCTTTTGTAGCAGGCACTCGACTCGTCGAGCGGCACTTCGCCATCGAGGTTCACCAGAATGCCGTCGCGGCGATACTGCTCGTTGACCTTGAGCTGGTCGAGCGTTTTTTCCGCCGCCGAGCGCGACATGCGCCGGCCCGCGCCGTGGTTGACCGAAAAGCCGCTCGCCGACGCGCCAGGCAACGGACGCAGGATGTAGCTGAAGTCGCGGTTGGACCCGGGGATCAACACCGGGTGCCCGTCCTTCTCCCACAGGGTGCCGGCCAGCGACGGGTGACCACCGGGGAAGGCTCTGGTTGCGCCTTTGCGGTGCACCCACACATCGCCAAACTCGGGGTGCGTCTCCGCTTGCACGAGGTTGTGGCTGATCTCGTAGACCAGCGACAGCTCGGCACGGAAGACCTTCTTGAAGGCGGCCGCGATCTCCTCGTAGATCACGAGGCGATTCAAGATGGCAAAATTGCCGCCGGCAGCGACGGCATTGAGGTAGTCGTGGTAGTGCGGTGAATCGGGCATGAAATAGCCCAGATCGATGTCGCTCACCTCCGGCCGCTCGGCCTTGGCCATCGCGAAATAGTTCGTTGCCAGGCCATGTCCGAAGCCGCGACTGCCGGTGTGGACCTGCACGAACAGGGTGTCGGTCTCGACGCAGCGCTGCAGCTCGATGAAATGGTTGCCGCCGCCGAGGGAGCCAAGCTGCGCGCGACCGCGCTCGGGAAAGCCCGGCCCACCCCAGGGCGGCTGCCAGCCGTCGGAGACCGGGATGCGATGCCGCTCGGCGCGGGCGCGGTCGATGCCCGAGCCGTGTCGGGACACATAGGCCTCGGCGCCGCCGTGGACCAGATCGAGAAAGCTCCGCGCGTCGAGCTCCGGAAAGCGAACACTGTGTCCGCCGGCGCCGAGCGCCACCCGCGACATGACCTCTTTGTGAAAGGCGAGCTTGCGATCCGGCGTGGCGCGGTCGACGGGCACGTCGCTCGACGCCGACATCATCCCGCAGCCGATGTCGAACCCGACCGGGCCCATGGCCACCGCACCGTCGCTGCGGCCGGTCAAGATCACCGAGCCTACCGGCACGCCGTAGCCGTAGTGCGCGTCGGGGGTGATGGCCACCATCTTGACGCCGGGAAAGCGTGCGGCGTTGACGATCTGTTTGTACAGATTCGGCTCGGCCGCGGACAAAAGCGCGTCGGTGAAGAAGAGCCGGACCGGCACATCGCCGACATCTTCGGTCTCGAGACGCAGATAGCCTTCGGGCGTACGGCGGGTATGACGTTTCCAGTCGGCTTCTTGCAGCAGCGGTTCGATGTTCTCCTCCAGGTGGTGGGTGAAGAGTACCATCCGCGCCGTGCCCGCGATTCTGACCGTTCAGCATGTAAACAAGAGCTTTGGATCCCGCCGCGTCCTCGAGGATGTGTCCTGCGCCATTCATGATCGCGACCGGGTGGGCCTGGTGGGTCTCAACGGTGCCGGCAAGTCGACGCTGCTGCGCATGATGGTCGGCCCGTCGGAGTCGGACACCAAAGACTCCGAGCCCGACTCGGGCCTCATCACCCGGCAGCGTGGCCTGACCGTGGCCTATGTGCCTCAAGAGCCGCGCTTTGCCGACGATGCCACCGTCGCTGGTGCGCTCGCCGAAGGGCTCGGCGCCGATGCCGACAGCCGTGAGTACGAGGTCCGGGGGCTGTCGGCGGCGCTGGCGTTGCCGCCTGGGACCTCGCGGGTATCGTCGCTGTCGGGCGGTGAGCGGCGGCGCGTGGCGCTGGGGCGGGCGTTGATCAGTCGGCCGCACCTCTTGGCGCTCGACGAGCCGACCAACCATCTCGACGGGCGGATCACCGACTGGCTGGAGCTGCGGCTACGCGCCCACGACGGTGCGCTGTTGCTGGTGACCCACGATCGCTATTTTCTCGATCGGGTGGCGACGCGGATCTTGGAGGTCGATCGCGGCCAGATCTTCAGCTACGACGGCGGCTACACCCGCTTCATCGAGCAGCAGGCCGAGCGCCTGACGACGGAGTCGGCCAAAGAGCAGGCGCGGCGATCGTTCATTCGTCGTGAGCTCGACTGGATCCGCCGCGGTCCACAAGCGCGGGCCACGAAGCAACAGGCGCGCATCGATCGGTTCGACAACCAGGTCGCGGCGGCGCCGGGCATCGACGACGTGCGCGGCGACGCCATGCAGTTGCGTTTGCCGACGGGCGGGCGGCTTGGCAAGACGATCTTGGAAGCGCGCGGCCTGTCGCAGTCCATGGGCGGTCGGCGGCTGTTCACCGGGCTCGACTTCATCATGAAGCCCGGCGACCGCATCGGTGTCGTCGGCGACAACGGCGTGGGCAAGACGACGCTGGTGCGGACTCTGCTCGGTGAGCTTGTGCCTGAAGAGGGCACTGTGGTCATGGGGCAGAATACGAAAGTCGCCTATCTCGACCAGACCCGCGCCACGCTGCGTGACGACAAGACCGTCTTACAGGAAGTCTCCGACGGCAACGACCATGTGTTCTTGGAAGATGGGCCGATCCATGTGCGCACGTTTTTGCGGATGCTGCGCTTCGACGATCGCTTTGCCGACACGCCGATTGGCGTCTTGTCCGGCGGGGAGCGCAACCGCGTGCAGCTGGCGCGGCTGTTGCGGCGCGGTGGCAATCTCTTGGTGCTCGACGAGCCGACCAACGATCTCGACCTCATGACCATGGGCGTGCTCGAAGACGCGCTGACCGATTTTGCCGGCTGCGCGCTGGTGGTGTCGCATGACCGCTGGTTCCTCGACAAGATCGCGACGGGGATCTTGGCGTTCGACCACACCGGGGTCACTTTCTACGAGGGCAACTATTCGTCTTATCTGGCGCGCCGGCCGCCGGTGCCGACGCTGAATGCCGACGGGGAGCCGATCCGGACCAAGAAGCAAGCCGCTGCCGTGGCGGCCAAGGCCAAGAAGCTGACCTGGAAGGAAGAGCGGGAGCTCGAGGGCATGGAAGCCGCCATTGCCGTCGCCGAGGCGGAGCTGCAGCGCCGCGAGACCGAGCTCGCCGACCCTGACATCTACAAGACGCGTGGTGCCGAGATGGCCGCGCTAGCGACGGCGCTCGACCAGCAGCGCACCACGGTGGAGCAGTTGTATGCCAGGTGGCAAGAGCTGGAAGCCAAGGCGAAGTAGCTAGCGTGTGCGGCCGAGATCCACGGCGACCACGCCGTTGACCTCGGTCCACAGCGACGGCGTGTAGCTGGGGGCAAGCACTGCGCCGGCGTTGGCTTGCAGGGCGAGCCAGACGGGGCCGGCGCGTATGCCGAGCCAGAATTCGAGCAGCAGCGGGAAGCGGGCCTCGGGAATGCCCGTGAGGCGGACTGCCGACGGAGAGACGGCGCCGAGGGCGACCTGGTAGCGGTTGCGGCGCACGCGGCCGAATAGAGCGAGGGTGGTGGTCAGCGCGAGGCCGGGGCGCAGCGTCGGGATGTCGAGGCCGCCGGCGGCGAAGGCGTCGAGACCCCAGCCGCGCTTGCCTTCGACGAGGGTCCAGCGTCCGCCGACCGAGGCGCCGACGGTGTCGGCGGGAAGACGGAGCTCGACGGCGATGCCGAGGTGGGCGGTGATGAAGCCGCCGGCGCTGACCGACGCGGAGCCGCCTGAGACGGCTGGGCCTCGGCCAGTGTCGAGACCGCGGAGGATGAGTGGGTCGGCGCTGGCGACGCTGGTCAGCGCGAGGAGGACGGCGAGGTGCTTCGGCAGGGTCATGGCGACAGCGCGACGCCGTCGAAGGGCTGGGCGAGGCGGGCGGCGGCGCTGGGGTCTTCTTGGATCTGGGCGCCGAGCCAGGTGTCGAGCAGCCGGAGGGCGTCGCGGCGGGTGTCGGCTTGGGGGCGACCGGGCGTGCCGTCGGAGCCGAGCTCGCTGGGCGAGGCGTCGTCGGTCCAGTCGTAGTGGATCATGCCGTCGACGACGCCGAGGAGGCGCGGCTGCTCGAAGGTCTCGAAGCCGGCGCGCACCTGGGCGGGGAGGGCTTTTTTGTCGTTGCTGCCGACGAGGGACAGGACGGGGCGGCCGACGCCGTCGTCGACGGGGTCGCCGTCGGCGGGATAGGCCGCCAGCAACACGAGCGCGGTCAGGTCGTGGCTCAGCCACTGGCGCACGGCGATGACACCGCCGAGCGAGTGGCCCATGGCGATGATCTTGCCACTTGGCAAGATCGCGCCCGACAGCGTGCCTCCGGGCGCGGCTGCTTCGTCGCGTACGGCTTGCAGGGCGAACCAGGCGTTGTCGGTCTCGAAGATGGCGAGGTCGAAGAGATACTCGGCGGCGACGGTGACGTAGCCTTGCGTCGCCAGATGTTCGGCCAGCCAGCGATAGCGGGCGCGTGGGACGAGGCCGCCGTGGACGAAGGCGACGGCGGGGTAGGGCCCACCATCTAGACGGCCGACGGCGTCGGCGGGGAAGGTGACCTCGACGTTGATGCCGTCGCTGACGCGGGCTTGGGCGCGCAAGGAGACCCGGGCGGCGCCGTGTGGGCCACGGAGGCCGTCTTGGCCGGCGGCGGCGTCTGGTGCGACCACCAGGGTGCCGGGGCCAATGGGGCGACAGGCCGCGAGGAGCGCGCAGAGGCAGAGGACGAGACGCGTCATGGCGTAGTGCCAGGTAACTTGCCAGTGGCAAGATCGAAGCCCGATGCATCCATCACCCGTTGCAGAAGGTAGGACCGCGGCGGCACCGTCAGCTGGTCCTCGATGGTGGTGGCCAGCGAGCAATACGGATCGATCTCCATCGATGGGACACGCCCCTGTCGCTGGGCATGGATGGCGTGATTGCCGAGCACGTAGCGCAAGGCATTCCGCACTTCGGTGGGGGTGCGCAACACATGCGCGTGATACCGGCCGGCAAAGACCGACCCCCGTCGCTGCATGAGGCGATTCAAGGCCTTGGCCATCCGAATATTGAGGCCCTGCATGCCCCGCGACAGCTCGGTGTGATCGCCCGCCTCGACGATGAAGTGCAGGTGATTGCCCTCGACGGCGAAATGGCATAGCCGGAAGCCAAACCGATCCTTGCCGGCGCGGAAGGCCCGCTGCAAAGCCGTAAAACAGCGACGAGAACGAAGATTCCAGACATGGGAGCGCAGGCGCAACGTCACGTGAATGGACTGCTTCCGAAATCGAAGGCGCATCCGGTGTTGCACGCCGGAGCCCTGCTGCTTCTTCGCACCTGCGCCCTTGCGTGGACCACCCCAACCCGAGGTACTCGGCAGCGCCAACTGCTGCGGAGCTCGCTGCCGCCGACCCGACCCGCTTTTTCGCCCCGGCCTGGACATGAAAACGAGGCTAGCATAATTTCTGCCCCTGTCAAGACATTTACGTGGTTTGTCGACGTGGACGGCTCTCGGACGCAGTGGATTTGGCGGCTTGTGTACACGCGTTGAATGGCGTCGGAGGGTGGCTTGGCGTGCACACAAGCCTTGGAAAACACCCCGACGCACGTGAGCTCAGAAAGAGCTCAGACAGCCGGAACTGCCTCGCGAAAAGGCGTTAGCCGATGGGGTCGATGCAGGACGAGATCTGCAGGATCAGGTACTCGAGGATCTTCTCTTGGGCGATCATCGTCGACGGGGTGGAGATGCAGTAGCCGGGGAACTTGCTGCTGCCGAAGATGCCGCTGGAGCTGCCGCCGCCTGGTTCTTGCGTGTGGTAGGAGCTCCACAGCACCTTGCCGCAACTGTTGTAGTCGTAGGTGACCGTCATGGGACGATCGGTGCCGTTGGCCGTGCCGTGGACCCACGTCGTCGACTTGTACCTCGGGTCGGGTGACGTCGAGAGCGCGAGCGCCCAGGAGCCTTCGATGTCGACGGTGCCGTTGGTGCTGGCGTTGGCGTCCTTCATCCACTCGGCCAGGTTGGGGTCGCCGATGGTGGCCGTCAGGGGGTCGCCGCTCCAGACCCATTGCGCGGCGCCGAGCGGCTGCGGCTTGTCCATGTCCCCGCCACCGTCGAAGAAGATGTACGGCGCGAAGGCCGAGACTTGCTCCATGTAGTCGTACGACCAGTCGGTGACGTAGAGGCGGCCGCCGGCACCGACGTAGTTGCCGATGTTCATGCGGGCCAGATACTGGTTGCTGTAGGTGTCGAACGTCGTGTTGGTGCAGTTCACGAAGACCAGGTTGTACTGGTTGAGGGTCGCGGAGTCGTAGACCAGCGACTCCAGCGACGGCTTGCCACCCGCGTTGTCGTAGAGATGCACGGCGCCGGGGCCGGTTGGGCCGGAGAACTCGGAGTCGTCGATGCCGATGGAGCGGAGCACGCATTCGATCTGGTCGTAGTCGCCGACACCGACGGCCATCTTGGGTAGGTCGCCTTCTTTTTGGTTCTTGGGGAGGCGCGCTTGATCGATGCTGATCTTGTTGTCGACGCAGGCGCCGACGTCGAATTTGATCTGGCGGCGGAAGCGGCCTTTTTGGATGACGAGAGGCACTTGCGTCGTCGCTGGCACGTTGGTCAACGTGAAGCTACCGTCGGTGGCGGTGGTGGCGGTGACCAGTGCATTGGAGGCGCCATCGCTGCAGATTTCGCACGACACGCCCGTCGTCAGCGGCGCGACCACGCCAGCGGGGACGTAGACGACCGCGCCGTTGACCGGGTCGAGGCCGTTCGGTGCGGTGACCTTGCCGGAGATGGTCGTCGATCCGCCGTTGTTGCAGGCCACCTGAAAGCAACTGAGGCCCTGGCAGGTCGGGTCGCCAAGGTCGCTGCCGCCGCCCCGCCCGCCACCGCCGCGATTGGTCCCGCAAGCCGTCGAGAAACCGAGTGACAAGGCCAGACCCAAGGCCAACCAGCGCGACATCGTGTACCTCCGCTTCAGAAGCCGGAGCATACACATGGGGCAACCGGGGTTACGCTTTTTTGCGCGTGGCGATTCGGTACAAAAAGGCGGCCATGAGCGCGAAGAAGCCGACGCCGAGGAGATCGTAGCCGTGACCCAGCGACTGATTGAGGCTGTGCTCGACGTTGAGCTTGGTCAGCAAATTATCGAGCCCAGGTGAGCCGCCTTCCTTGGCAGCGTCGGCGGCAGACATCAGCATCGCCACCAGCACCCCCGCCAGGGCTCCGCCCGCGACGAGACCCGTCGAGAACAGGTTGCCGGGGCCGAGCTCTTCTTCGGCTGCAGCGGCGCCGTGATCGGCCGACTTGACGCCATTCTTGGAGTCGGCCGCCCAGCGGACCACGCCGCCGGCAAAGATGGGCAGCGTGGTCGACAGCGGCAGATACGCACCGACGGCGAAGGCCAGCGAGCGCACGCCGCAGAGCTCCATCGTGACCGAGATGAACACGCCGACCAGCACGAACTGCCAGTCGAGATTCTGCGCCAACAGGCCCTTGATGAGCGTCGCCATCAGCGTGCCCTGCGGTGCGGGGAATTTCTCGCTGCCGATGGCGTGGTGGATGCCGTTGGCCAGCATGTCGCCGGTGGGACGATCGAGGATCTTGATGGTGATGCCGATGGCGAACGACGCGGCGACAGCGCCGATGAGCAGACCCAGTTGCTGTGATCGCGGTGTGGCACCGACGAGAAAGCCGGTCTTGAGATCCTGACTGGTGGCACCGGCGTTGGCGGCGGCGATGCAGACCATGCCGCCGACGCAGAGCGCCATCGGCTGGTACATGTCGCCGGTCCAGCCGACACCGACGAAGATCAAGCAGGTGGCCATCAGTGCGGCGATGGTCATGCCAGAGATAGGATTGGAGCTCGAACCGATGATGCCGACGATGCGACTCGAGACGGTGACGAAGAAAAAGCCGAAGGCGACCATGAGGACGCCGAGTAGGGCCTTGGACAGCACGCTGGCGCCGGGGATGAACGGCAAGAGCGCCACGATCAAGATGAGGCCCACTGCACCGCCAGCGACGACAGAGAGAGGCAGATCGCGCTCGGTCCGGCGCGTGGTGGACCCAGCCTTCGCGCCCGGCGCGGCTTTCATGGAGCCCATCGCGCCTTTGAACGCCGACACGATGGTGGGGATGGTCTTGATGAGGGTGATGAAGCCGCCCGCAGCGACGGCGCCGGCGCCGATTTGCCGGACATAGGCAAAATAGATGGCGCGGTTGAGCTCGACGAAGTCGTGGGTGGTCGGGTTCCAGCCGAACTTGCCGGGCAGATAGCCGAGCTTGATGAGCTGGGTGGCGATGCCGTCGGCGGGCACCAGCGACGCCAAGAGGGGAATGAGGCCGAGCCAGGCGAGAACGCCGCCAGCGACGAGCAGGCCCGCGTTGCGGATGCCGAGGATGTAGCCGACGCCGAGATACTCTGGCGTGATGTTGGCGTTCACCGTCGCTGCGGGGAAGACTTTGGACTTCATGTTGGACACCCAGGTGGGCGTGTCGGCGATGAGCTTTACGATCTGCTGGAGGATCGCGTAGACCAAGCCGAAGCCAAGGCCGGCATACGCAGTCCGGGCCAGCGTGCCGCCTTTTTCGCCGGCGATGAGCACCGACGCGCAGGCCGTGCCCTCGGGATAGGGCAAAACGGCGTGCTCCTTGACGATGAGGGGGCGGCGCAAAGGGATCATCATGAGGACGCCCAGCACACCGCCGAGAAGGGCCAGGGTGAAGATGGTCCAGTAGCTGAAGAAGGGCGCGCCGACGCTGTTGTGCGTCGATGGGTCGATGGCGAGAAAGAGAAATCCAGGCAGGGTGAAGACCACGCCGGCGGCGATGGATTCGCCGGCCGAGCCGATGGTCTGCACCATGTTGTTCTCGAGGATGGTGGAGCCGCCGAATTTCTTGAGAAGGCTGATGGACAGGACGGCGATGGGGATCGACGCCGAGACCGTCAGGCCGGCGCGGAGAGCGAGGTACACCGTCGAGGCGCCAAACAAGATGCCGAAAAAGGCCCCGAGCATGATCGCCTTCGGGGTGAACTCGGCGACCTTCTGTCCGTCGGCGATGTAGGGGCGGAACTCGGGTTCGGCTTTGTCTGGTTGCGGGTCGGCCTGGGACATGTGGGCCGGCATCCTAACAGAGGTTTCAGCCCCAGCGGACGGTGCCGACCAACCGGTTGGCGGCGAAGCCGTGCAGCGCCGGCGCGGGCTGGGCGTCGATGTCCAGCGTCGGGATGTTGCCGCCCGAGGCAGCGACGGTGACCTCGACATAGCCGGTGTAGCAGCCGCGGAACCAGTCGACCGCCAGCGACGGGACGCGGTCGACCTCGAAGCGGACGGCGTAGGCGTCTTCGCTGAGCACGCGCACATCGCCGAAGTCGAAGTACTTGGACATGACCTTGGGCAGGCGGGCTGCGACCATCTTGGCCGTGGTCAGCTTGAGGAGGATGCGATAGACGCCGTTGAGATCGAGGTCGGCTTGGTGTCGGCCGCGCATCTCGACGAAGTCGACGAAGCGCATGCCGAGCGAGCGGGCACAGGCATGGCCGGCGGCGGCGAGCGGCAGGAAATCGTGAAAGCCGATGGCCAAGAACGTCTGGCTGAAAAAGGTCCTCATCGTCGGTGACAGGAGGGCCAAGAAGGCGGGTCGCTTGCCGGGGAAGTGTTTGTCGACCCAATCGAGGTGGCCGAGATAGGCCACGCCCTTGATGTGAAAGGGGCTCTCGCCGGGCGCCACGGGCGGTGTTTCGCCGAGTGATGCGAGTGCAGAAGGCGGAGGCATGTCAGCCATCGTACACCCTCTGAGATCGGCCGTGCTAGCGTGCGCGCATGGTGCCGTGGAAAACGCTCGAGAAAGTCGCCACACCCGAGGGCTCGCTCGAGCTGCGTCAGCGCGGTGAGAATGCTTTCTTGATTACCGTCGGTGGGCGCGTTCTCATGACCAGCGAGGCGCATCGGTCCGAAGAGGTCTTGTCGAAGCTCGCCTGCCGGCCGATCGCCGTTCGTCCCAAGCCCAAGGTGCTCATCGGCGGTCTCGGCATGGGCTTCACTCTGCGCGCGGCGCTCGATCTTTTGCCGCGCGGCGCGATCGTGAAGGTCGCCGAGCTCAACAAACAAGTCGTCGCTTGGTGTCGCGGTCCACTGGCGCTGCTCACCGACGGTGCGGTCAACGATCGCCGGGTGTCGGTGGACATCGTCAACGTGGCCGAGGCCATCGCCGTCGGGCGCGACTACGCCGCCATCATCCTCGATCTGTACGAAGGCCCGCATCAGGCCACGCAGCGACGGGAAGATCCGCTCTACGGCCCAGCCGCCCTGGCGCGCACCAAGCGTGCGCTCTCGCCTGGCGGCATCTTCGCAGTCTGGTCCGAAGAGCCCGACGCCGCGTTCGAAGACCGCCTGCAAGCGGCCGGCTTTGCCGTCGAGAAACACAAGGTCACGGGTGGCCGCACCCACACCGTCTACCTCGGCATCATGCCCGAGTCGAAGCCCGTCCAGCGGTCCCGCTGACCATGGACACAGTTGCTGACTGGGGCGCCTGGAGCAAGGAAGCAGTTGTGCTCATGACGGCGCGGACGCGTGAGCTCCTCGCGCGGCATGCGATCCTGGAGGGCAGCGCCTACCACTGGGATCTCGCCACGGGTCTTATCGTGATCGGAGGCGTGACCTTCCGCCTCGTGACCGTCGGCACGACCGTCGCTGAAGCGTTTCTGTGGTCGTGGGCCAACGAGGGGATCCCGCCGAGTGCCAAGGCCGACATCGCCCGGGTTCGGCAGTTTGGCGTCGACAACGATCTGAGCTTACTCGTGGAACCATCCCTGTCGGGCGGGCTGGCGCAGGCCAAAGAGTGCCTTGCGCTCGCAGCCAGGGTGCTCGACGCGCAAGGGATCTGGATCGACCAGACCAGCGCCGGTCACATCTTCTTTGCGCTTCACGAGCGGACGGATTGGGGCGACTGAGCTACAAGTCGATCTGAGAGCCGAGCTCGACGACCTGGTTCGGCGGGATCGAGAAATACGAGGTGGCGCTCTTCGAGTTGCGGCTGAGGAAGGCGAAGATTTTCTCGGGTAGCGCGCGCATCTTGCCGTGGTTGGTGGCGATGAATGTCTCGTGGCCGAGATAGTACGTGATCTCCGACATCGGCACTTTCTCGTCGAGACGCTCGAGGGCGAGCTTGACGAGGTCCGGCACGTTGGCCTTCTGCATGTAGCCGTAGCGGGCCACCACCTGCTTCATGCCGTGGGTGAGGTCTTCGATGACCAGACGCTCTTCGAACGGCACATAGGGCTGATGCTCGATGATCACCGTGACGAGCAGAATCTTGTGCGGCCGTGCGTGCACCCGTCGCACGAGGTGCAACAGCGCGGGCGGGACACGGTCGGCCGAGGACGCCATGAAGACCGCGGTGCCCGGCGCCAGTCGGATGAGCGAATGATCGATTTCCTCGAAGAACGTGGCCAAGGTGGGGATGGTCTCGGCGATGTGCTCGCCGAGCAGGGTCTTGCCGAGCCGCCAGATCATCATGGCGATGAAGACGCCGAGCCCGACCATGACCGGCACGTAGCCACCGTCGAGAAACTTCATGGCGTTGGCCACGAAGAAGGGCAGGTCGAACGACAGAAACAGGATCATGAGCGGCAGCGCTTTCCAGCGCGGCCAGCCCCACGTGTTGCGGGCGACGACGTAAAAAATGATGGAGGTGATGCCCATGGTGCCGGTGACGGCGAGGCCGTACGCGGCGGCCAGCTTGGTCGACTCGCGGAAGGCGATGACCAGCACCAGACAGCCGATGGCCAGCATGGTGTTGATCTCCGGCACATAGATCTGACCCTCGGTCTCGTGCGAGGTGTGGGTCACGGTCACGCGGGGAAACAGGCCCAGTTGAACGGCTTGATGGGTGAGCGAGAATGCGCCCGAGATCAACGCCTGCGACGCAATCACCGTCGCCATCGTCGAGAGCGCGACCAGAAGATAGGTCAAGACGCCGGTCGGCACCTGGGCATAAAACGGATTGTCGATGCTGCCGGCGGTGTGCGTGAGGAGGAGCGCACCCTGACCGAAATAGGACAGCATGAGCGCGGGCAAGACCATGAGCCACCAGGCGCGCCGGATGGGCTTGATGCCAAAGTGACCCATGTCGGCATAGAGCGCTTCGCCGCCGGTGACGGCCAAGACCACCGAGCCCAAGAGGGCAAAGCCGTGCCAGCCGTGCGTGGCGAAAAAATGCACGGCGTGGATGGGATTGACGGCGGCAAGGACGCCCGGCGCGTGAACGACGTGAATGAGCCCGAGGACGGAGATGGTGACGAACCAGGTGACCATGACCGGGCCAAAGAGTCGACCCACCGTCGCTGTGCCGCGGTGTTGCACCCAGAAGAGCCCGATGAGGACGATGCAGGTGAGGCTGACGATGAGCCAGGTGGGAATGCCGTGACGGGCGACCTCGAGACCCTCCATGGCCGACAGCACCGAGATGGCCGGGGTGATGATGCCGTCGCCATAGAGCAAGGCGGCGCCAGCGACGACGAGTCCAGTCACGAGGCCGATGCGGCCGTGTTTGCCGCGCGCGATCTTTTCGGGGACGAGGGCGAGCAGCGCCAGGATGCCGCCTTCGCCGCGGTTGTCGGCGCGCATGATGAACGTGAGGTATTTGACCGTCACGACCATGGTCAGCGACCAAAAGATCAGCGACAAGACCCCGAGCACGTTGTCGTGCATGGCAATGACGCCGCGCTCGCCGGTGAGACATTCCTTGAGCGCGTAGAGCGGGCTGGTGCCGATGTCGCCGAACACCACGCCGAGGGCGGCGAGGGCGAGGGGCCACACTTTGGCCTGGCCGGGCCCGTGATGTAGGGCGCGTGGCTTGGATGTTTCAGGACGATACGGATGCGAGGCAACCATCGAGGCCCCGTTGTAGCACGGCGGCCATGCTATAGCCGGGTATGGGCAAGGAGCGAGCCTCGGTGGGCCCGAAACACGTACGCAAGGAGCTGTTGCCCGATCAGTCGATCGCGCTCTTGCAGGCGCTCCATCTCGTCACCCGCGACGGTCAGCTCAACGCCGACGCCCGACGGAAGCTCAAGCAAGTGAACCATCTTGTCGGACTGCTGCAGCCCGCGCTCGACGCCAGCTTCGCGCGCAGCGAGACGCCGGTGCTGGTGGATGTCGGCAGCGGCAACGCCTATCTGAGCTTCGTGCTGTATGAGCTGTTTTTCCAGACGCGCGGCGAGGTGGTGGCCGTCGAGCAGCGGCCGGAGCTGGTGGCGCGCGCGCAAGAACGTGCGGCGGCCTTGGGGTTTTCGCGTCTCAAGTTTGTCGTCGGTGACATCGCTGGGGCCGTCTATCCACCGCGCATCGACATCCTGTGTGCGCTGCATGCCTGCGATACCGCCACCGACGACGCTTTGCGGGTTGCGCTCGATCACGACGCCGCCCATGTGGCGGTGGTGCCGTGCTGTCAGGCCGAGGTGGCGCGGCAGCTCAAGGAGCTCAGAGACCTCGAGGCGCCGTTTCGTGCGCTCTCGGCGCACCCGATTCACCGTCGAGAATTCGGCTCGCACCTCACCAACGTGGTGCGGGGCCTGTGGCTCGAGAGCCACGGCTACAAGGTCACGGTCACCGAGCTGTCGGGCTGGGAGCACTCGCTCAAGAACGAGCTGATTCTCGGCGAGCGCGTGCAGCGGACCAACGGCATGGCCAAGGCGCAGCTCGACGCGCTTGTCGCCAGCACCGGCATCGCGCCCAAGCTCCTCGCGCCATAGTCCAGCGAAGTACGCTACGTATCGCGGTGTGTGGCTTCTGTCGTGCTTCGTTTTTCGCCCGCCCAGCGTCGGTGAGCCTGTTTCTTTCTGTACGTATCTCAGTAGTCTTTGATACAGTCTTCTCAGTCCATGAAATCCAAAGGCGCGGTCTTGCTGGTGGATGACGAGCCCACGGTGTTGCGGGCCAATCAACGCCTCCTGCGCTGGTCGGGCTACGAAGTGGAGATTGTCGGCACTGCACGCGCCGCCTCCGCCTTGCTCGATGCCGATGAAGGCCGGTTCGATGTGCTGGTGAGCGACATTTGCATGCCGGAGGTCGACGGGCTCGACCTGTTGCGCCATCTGCGCGCGCAGAATCGCGATCTCCCGGTGGTGTTTCTGACCGGCGAGCCGCGGTTGGCCACGGCCATCGAGGCTGTCGAGCTCGGCGCCGTGCAATATTTGACCAAGCCGGTCGAGGCCGAGACGCTGCGTCGCGTCGTCGATCGCGCCGTGCAGCTCCATCGCAATGGTCCTGTGCGCCGGCCACGGATTTCGCGCGAGCTCGCAGAGGGGCCCAATGCGTTCGAGGAAGACCGCGACGAGCTCGACCAGGACTTCGAGTCGGCGCTGCGCCGCATGTGGATCGCCTTCCAGCCGGTCGTATCAGCGTCGACGCAGATGCTGTACGGCTACGAGGCGCTGTTGCGCTCAGAGGAGCCGCGGCTGCCCAATGTCCGCCTGGTCATCGAAGCTGCTGAGCAGCTCTCGCGCGTCCACGACCTCGGTCGTGCGGTGCGCAACCGGGTAGCGGAGTCGTTTCCCAAGGGGCCGAGCGACATGACCCTGTTCGTGAACCTGCATCCGCTCGATCTGCTCGACGAGCGGCTGCTGGCCGGCGACGATCCGCTCGCGGATGTGGCCAGTCGGGTGATCCTGGAAGTGACCGAGCGGGCGTCGCTCGACACCATTCCCGGGCTACGCGATCGCGTGCAGCGGCTTCGTCGGCTCGGTTTCCGCATCGCCATCGACGATCTCGGGGCCGGTTACGCCGGCCTGTCGAGCTTTGCCGAGCTCGAGCCCGACGTGGCCAAGCTCGACATGTCCATCGTCCGCGACTGTCACCGCGAGACGACCAAGCGCCGCCTCATTCGCTCGATGACCCACATGTGCAACGAGATGGGCGTCATCGTGGTCGCCGAAGGCGTCGAGAGCCGCGAAGAGCGCGATGCCGTCGTCGAGCTGGGCTGTCATCTGGTGCAGGGCTACCACTTTGGTCGGCCCGTGCCGCCGTTCTCGCAACCCGTCTGGTAATCACTCAAGGCGGACCTTGGTTGGCCGATTCATGAATCTATGGATCGCTATATTGCGCGGCAGCCGATTCTCGACGCGCGAGAGCGAGTGTGCGCCTACGAGCTTTTGTATCGCAGCTCGCAGGCCAACTTTTTCACGCCGGGCACGGACCTCGCCGAGGCGAGCGCGCGCACCATTCACGACGGCCTGTTTACCTTCGGCCTCGACGCGCTCATCGGGACCAAGCGGGTGTACGTCAATGTAACCAAGGAGTCCCTTATCTCGGGTCTGCCGCGCGTCATGCCGCCGGATCGGACGGTGGTGGAGCTCCTCGAGACAGTCATCGTCGACGACGAGGTGTATGCCGCGTGTCGCCGCCTCAAACATGACGGCTATCAGATCGCGCTCGATGACTTCGAGCCGCGCTCGGATCTGGAGCGGATGTACGACCTCGTCGACGTCATCAAGGTCGACTTTCGGCTGACCGCCGAGCGGCGCGAGCGGGCGGCGCTGGTGGCGGAATTCGGTCGTCGCGGCATCACCATGCTGGCCGAAAAAGTGGAGACGCGCGAGGAGTTCGTCAACGCTGTCAGCGACGGCTACCACCTGTTCCAGGGCTACTTTTTCTCCAAGCCCGAGGTCATGCAACAGCGCGAGATTCCGGCCAACAAAGTCGGGCATCTGCGCTTTTTGCAGCAGATGCAGCGCCCGGAGCTGGACATGAAGGCCCTCGAACGGGTCATCAGCCAGGAGGTGTCGCTGTCGGTGAAGTTGTTGCGCTATCTCAACTCGGCGGCGTTTGGGCTGCGCTTTCAGGTCACGTCGATTGCGCATGCGCTGAACCTGCTCGGGAGCCTGCGGACACGGCAGTGGGCCTCGGCGATCGCCGTCGTGTCGCTCGGTGAGGACAGTCCTCAAGTCATGGTGGTATCGACGCTGCTGCGGGCGCGGCTGTGTGAGCAGCTGGCCACGGGCAAGCTGGCGTCGCGGTCCGGCGACATGTTCCTGGTCGGGTTGTTGTCGACGATCGACGTGCTGTTGCGGCGGCCGCTCCGAGACATCTTGCGGGAGCTCCCGCTGGCACCGGATCTGGTTGCGGCGGTGCTGGAGGGCAAGGGCCCGCTTGGCGAGCTGTTGTGCGCGGTGCGGGCCTGGGAGACGGGGCTGTTCGACGAAGCCGCCGCCGCCGTGCAGCGTGCTGGCGTCACCGTCGACGATTTTGCGACGTGCTATACCGAGTCCATCGCCTGGGCGGAGTCGCTGGTGACCTAGCCGGCCTGCCTAGCTGGCAGTCCAGCCGCCGTCGACGGGAAAGACCTGGCCGGTGACGAAGCTCGACTCGTCCGAGGCCAGAAATACGGCGATGGGCGCGATCTCGCGCGGCTGGCCGATGCGGGCCAAGGCGGCGCGCGCGGTGAAGATCTTGGTCAGGTCGCCGTCGCTGGTGATGGCCGCGGCCAGCTTGGTTTCGACGAGGCCAGGAGCGATGGCGTTGAGTCGGATACCGGCCTGGCCGAGCTCGACGGCCAGGGTCTGGGTCATGGAGATGACCGCGGCCTTGGTCATGCCGTAGACGCCTTGCATCGGTGCGGCGCGCAGGCCAGCGACGCTGGCGATGTTGATGATCGAGCCGCGTCGGTTCTGATCGATGAGGCGGCGGACGACCTGGCGGGTGACCTCGAAGTAGCCTTTCAGGTTGACCTCGAAGGTCTTGTCCCAGGCTTTCCAGTCGGCGGTGAGCATGGGCCCGAAATGCGGGTTGGTGGCGGCGTTGTTGACGGCGATGTCGGGGATGCCGAGGTCGGCCTCGATGCCAGCGACGAGCTCGCAGATGGCGTCCGGTGTGCCGGCGTGCGAAACGCGCGCCGTGACGGTGTTGGGATAGAGCGCGTTGATGCGGTCGCGGGTGGCCTCGAGCTCCGGCGCTTTGCGGGCGGTGATGACCACGCGCGCGCCGTCTTTGGCAAATGCCTCGGCGATGGCGGCGCCGATGCCGCGGCTGGCGCCGGTGACCAATGCCAACTTTCCCGTCAAGCGCCCTGTAGTTGCTGTGCTCATGCCGGCAGAATACGGGCTAGCCGAGCTTCGAGGCGCGTTTTTGCTCGTACATGCGGCGATCGGCCAGGGCCAGCAGCTCCTCGATGGTGTCGGTGGCGGCGGAGCTCGGGGTGACGCCGATGCTGAGCTGCAATTTGTAGGGCCGATTCGGATCGGCGTTGAGCGTCGCGAGGCCGGTCTGGATGCGTGTGGTCAGGGCCGGCTCGAGATCGTCGTGCTGGGTGGCGATGGCCACGAACTCGTCGCCACCGAGACGCGCCACGATGTCCGAGGCGCGGAAACAGTGGCGCAGGACACCAGCCACCTCGACGAGCGCGCGGTCGCCGACCTCATGGCCGAGGCGATCGTTGATGTCCTTCATGCCGTCGAGATCGGCGAAGACCAGCGCGACCTTGCGTTGCTCCCGCTGGGCGACGAGGAGTTGCTGGCGCGCCAGGGTGAGAAAGCCGCGGCGGTTGTAAAGCCCGGTGAGATCGTCGCCCAGCGACAGCTCACGGACCTCGGTGGCATAGGCCAACAGCGCCAGTTGCGCGCGCTCGCGCTCGACGGCGTGGGCGGTCTGCAGGGCCACGTAGCCGATCATGTCCAGCCAGGCCGGATCGTGGTCTTCGCTTCGCTCGGAGTAAAACTCGAGCACCGCCGTCACTTCGCGCCCGACGATGACCGGAAAGGCAAAGCCACTCTTGAGGCCGCTGTCTGCGTAGCGTGTGTCGCTGTCGAGCGCGGTGAGCCAGACCGGACGGCGCACGCCGAGGACACCGCCAAGGACCGTGTCGGTCACCTCCAGCTCCGACTCGCCGGTGGCACGGCGAAAGGCATCGTAGCGATGGTCGGCGCCCACGTTCCAGATCCCCGACGGCAACAGACGCTTGCCACTCGGCTCGGCGAAGTAGACATGGCCGAGCGGCCAGCCTTGCGCGCAGATGAGGTTGACGCAAGTCTGCAGCGCTTCAACACTGCTCGCCGACTCGTTGGCAGCGACGGCGACACCCGCCTGGACTGCCGAGAATTGCATCTGGCGGCGCAGTTGCTCCTCGGTGGCGCGCAGCTCGGTCACGTCGTAGGCGAGCGCGATGCCGGCCACCACCTCGCCCTCGTCGTCGTGGACGGGGACGCCGTGAATCTGAAAGGTGCGGTCGTCGCGGCGGAGCTCGGCGCTGGTGGTTCTGCCGGCGAGCGCGGCTTCATGCAACGGCTGCATCTCGGCGTTGGCTTCGGGCGAGGCGATCTCCGAAAACAGGCGCCCCTCTAGCTCGGCCTTGTCGAGGCCGGTCAGGGCCCGGAGCTGCGTCCCGTCGGCGATGAGCAGGCGCGCGGCGCGGTCGAAGAGGAACATGGCGCCGTTGGGCAGGTTGCTGGCCAGCGTGCGATAGATGACGTCGCCGCGGGCCAGGGTGGGCCGCTCGACCGATCGGCGCAGTGACCGTCGCAGCGCCAGCTCGGCCCCGGCCAGCGACGCCAGATCGTGGAGCGCGGCGCGCTCGTCAGCGGAAAAGGTGCGCGCGGCGGAGTCGTACACGGCCAGGACCCCGACAACTTCACCGACGGTGGTGACCGGAATGCCGAAGTACGACCCCTCGAGCGTCAGGGTTTCCAGCTCCTCGGCGCTCTCGACGATCGCGCGACCCGGTCCGCCGACGGGGATCTGCCGTGACCAGTTGGTGCAGACGCCGGCCAGGCTCTTGCGAAACTCGTGCTCGTCGTCGAGAAACGACAAGGTGGCGCCGGCTGAATGAGCGACGGCGACCGCCAGACGGGTGACGCGATCGAACGCCTCCTCGGGCGGGGTATCGAGGAGCGCGATGGTGCGGAGCGCCAGAAGACGCGTCGGGGAAGAGAGGGGGTCGTCGCCGCCCATGCTCTGTGAGCTTCGCAGATGTCGGCGCGCTAGACCATGGTGTCGGCCAGGCAGATCGGGCAAAAAGCGTCTGGGCCCTCATGGCCACACACCCGACAGACGCGTCTCTGCGCGTTCTTCGCACGCAGCGTGGGTAGGACGACTTCGGTCGTGTCAGGGTCACAGTCGGGCGGCAGCGTGTTCTGCTGGCGACGGAGCGCGGCCTCTTGTTTACGGGAAGTGCAGGCGAGTCAGATGAGGAGGGCGCAGTGCGACAGATAGAGGGCGAGGCGGACGTCGAGCTCGAAAGACGGCGGGCGTTGGGTTGACGGGACCTGCGCGCGGATCCGGATCCGAGCCTGTCGCAGCGACGGTGCCGCTTGCGACGATGCCGCCGATTGCACCGGTTCCGTCGCTGACGCGGCCGCAACAAAGGCCGCCACCGGTCGCCCTATGGCCACGCTGGCCGGGCCGACGGCAAACACCGCCAGAGCCAGGCACAGAAGGCGTACGCGTCGGTCAAACAACGACATGGACGCACTGTGGTCATCGGCCCGATATCGGTCAACCGCCGTGGGCGAGATTCTGTGACTGTGATACCTCTTCGGCGTGTCCCACCGCATGATCGCCAGCGAGGCCGCTTCCATCGACCTCGACGCCGCGCTCGCCGAGCTTTCGGCCAACGGCGTGGTGCGGCTCGGTCGCGTGCTCTCCGACGAGGGCCTGGGGCTCCTCGGCCGACGGCTCGACGACATTTTGGCCGAGCGTGTTCCGCATGACGGCCTCTTCTTTCAGCGCGACGCACCGACGCACCGCTATGAAGACCTGTCTTACGGCAAGGGCTGGGAAGGCCCGTCGCCCGACTATCGCAAGCTCGAAAAACTGGAGGTCGACCCGGTGTTTCGGGAGTGGATCGGCAATCCGGTCTTCGAGCGTGTGGCGCGGACGTTGATCGGCGGGCCAGTGTCTCTGTATCGCGCCGTGCTGTTCAACAAGAGCGCCGCAGGGGGAACACGCCTACCTTGGCACCAAGATGGCGGCGTGTTCTGGGGTGTGGATCGGCCGCCACTGTTGCAAATCTGGACCGCGCTCGACGACTGCACCGTCGAGTCGGGCTGTGTCGAGGCCGTGCCTGGCACCCATATCGGCGGCCTGGCCACGCCCGACGGTGGCGTCATCCCCGAGGCCAACCTGGCGGCCGCCTCCGCCGAGGCCCGCGCGGTATCGTTTCCGGCGCGGGCGGGCGAATGCCTCTTGATCCACAACCACGTCTGGCACCGATCCGGCGTCAACGTGAGCGGCAGGCGGCGAAGTGCGTTGTCGGTTTGCCTGATGCACGCCGAAACCCGTTGTCTGCGCAAGAAACGGGCGCCGCGCCAATTTACGACCCTATTCCCGTAAGTCGAAACCAGCGCACCGGATGATAAGATCAGGCCGGATGAATCTCTCTGCCTTGCGGCGAGCTTGTCAAAGTCTCACGCCAGCATCGCTGCGGTTGAAGGGCGAAGGTCCGCGCCACCTGACGTTTTTGTCCGAGGTGCACCAGCAAGACCAAGAGACCATCTTCACGCTCGAGCCATTGCCCGCGCATGCGTCGCCGCGCGCGTCGCTGGATTTTCAGCTCGATGGTGAGGCGGTCTGGGTGTCGGGGCGCCTCGCCTGCGATGGCAACCGCGGCCAGCTCACCGTGCGGCGACCGCCGAGCCCGCGGCCGATCCGGCCATCGCGACTGTCGCCAGCGACGGGCATGGTGGTCGCGGCCTTCGTGCCCGAGTCGACGGGCCTCGGGCGCTGCTTCGGCGTGGTGCTCGATCTCGGCCCGCACACGGTGCGGCTCGAGTCGAGTGTGCCGTTTGCACCCGGAACCCGTTTGCGCAACCTCACCATTCTTCACCGCATGGAAGAGCTACGCCACGCCGACGGCACCGTGCTCGATTGCAATCCGGTCATCTATTCCGACGGTCATACGGCGTTTCAATGCGGCGTGCGGCTGCGTCAGTTGCCGTCGGTGCCGCATGCGGACGATCCGGCGGATACGTTCGAGATTCGCGATCACGGCCGGGTGCGCGCGATTCTGTGGGCTCTTTGCGATCTGGAATACGAGGTGAGCCTGCGCTGCGGCCAAGAGCGGTTGTCGGGTCGGCTGTTGCGTGGCTCCGGGCCGCGTGACGGGATTCCGCAGCTCGCTTGTCGGGTCTTGCAGACACCGCGCGTCACCGTCGGTACCGTGCAAGTGGAATGTGCCCTCTTCGGCAGTGGCTATCGCTTTTTCGCGCAGGTACGACAGCGCGACGCCCATACGCTGCATCTCACCGCGGCGCCGGTAATCCGCGAGTCGCACCGGCGCGAAGAAGAACGCGCAGTGTTTTCTCCGTCGGTGAACGTGACGGTCAGCTTCCGGCATCCGCTCGAGCCCGAGCCCCGTGAGCATCGGCTGAGTGATCTGTCGGCGACTGGGTTCGGCTTTCAGCCGCCCGAGCACGGCTCCTTGTGGACCGATCTGCCGCTCTCCGAGGTGTCGATCCAGCTGCCCGGCTTCACGCTGCGCCCGCCGATCGTGGAGGTCCGTTCGTCGAGCGCCGAGCGCTGCGGCGTGGCCATCTCCGGCATCGGCGAGCGCGACGCCGAGCGCATGCGCATCGAGCTGTTGCGGCTGGCCGATCATCCCGCCACGTTGCACGACGGCGAAGATCTCGACGGCATTCGCCGCTTTCACGAGCGCGTCAACCTGCTCGAGCCGGCCATGGCGCAGAACCTCGCCGCCACCTGGCCCGAGGTGCAGCGAACGTGGCGTTTGGCGCATCAGCATCCCGACGGCCTCATGCGGACCACGGTCGGGACCTGGAAAGGCGACATCGCCTCGACGGCCAACGTGGTGCGCGCCTACGACAATGGCTGGATCCTGCAGCACATCGCGGCGGTGTCGCCGGCGGTTCCGGCGTCGCTCGGCCTCATGTACACCATCTTGCTCGGCCTCATCACGCCGCGGCCCGATTGCGAATATCTGTCGGGGTTTGCGTCGGACGACTTCAAGTCGCTGGCCAGCAACTGGTCCACCTTTGCGGAGGCGTTTTCGACGCCGCAGTTTCGCGGCTCGACGGCGTGCTGGCTGTACGCGCACGACGCCGCCGAGCCGACAACGCCGCCAGATGGTGTGCGGTTGTTGCAGGACAGCGACGAAGGCTTGGTAGAGAACGCCGCCTTGCGGGTGCTCGATCCGGTGTGCGCGCGTGCGCTCGGCCTGCAAAAGGGCGAGCTCGGGATGAAGAAGACGCGGCGCGCGTTCGGCGAGCTCGGGCTCGATCGGGGCCGGGAGTCGTGGGGTGCGTTTCGCGATGATCGCTGCGCGGCGGTGCTGGTGCGCGAGTGGGCCTCGCCAGGGCTGAGCCTGAGCTCGTTGTTGTCGTCGGGGATCTTGCTGCCTGGGCCCGCCGACGCCGATCCCGACGGCAGCCTGGTGCGCGCGCTGTGCGACGTGGTGCGGCAGCGGCCGGTGCCGGGTGAACCGCCGCTCAAGTTCTTGTACGTGCCGAAGCACGCCGATCAGAGAGCGGTGGAGGCGGCCGGATTTCGGCGCGTGGGCGGCTGCGTGCTGTTCGCCTGTCACCGGATCGGGCTGCGGGAGTTTCATCGCTTCTTTGCGGCGCGCTATGGCTTTCTGCAAGCGCGCATGTCGCATCGGCGGGCAGCCTGAGCCATCCGCCTGACAGCGACGGCAGTTATGTCTCCGTGGACGCCGAGGCGGCGGAGCGTGAGGTGGCGCGCTTGCGGGCGCAGGCGTCGAGCTTGTGGCAGAAGGAGCGCGAGAATCTGGCGGCGCTCGGGGTGCGGCCCGGCATGCGCCATCTCGATCTCGGCTGTGGCCCTGCGGCCAATCTGCGTCAGGTGGGCGCGGAGTTTGCGCCTAGCTTTGCCCTCGGCGTCGATCGCGATGTAGAGCTCCTGCGACGGGCGCAAGGCGTTGGTGTGCGCGTGCTGCGTGCGGACGCGGGTCGGTTGCCGTTCGCACCGCGCGCTTTCGATCTGGTGACCGCACGCTTCTTGTTGCGTCATGTGCCTTCTCCGACAGCCGTCATCGCCGAGGCGCGGCGGGTGGTGGCGCCAGGCGGCCTCGTGTTGGTCACCGACGGCGATGACGACAGCTGGGCCCTCGATCCAGAGCCACCCGGCTGGCGGCAGCTCACGGCGGCGCTCGGCGCGACCGCACGGCGACGGGGTGGCGAGCCGGGGATCGGCCGGCGCTTGCGGGGCCTTTTGCTGGCGGCCGGCCTCGCTGACGTACACGTCCGGCTGTCGCCTGTCTCCACCGAGGACATCGCGCCGCGTGTGTTCGTGGAGATGCTGCTCGCGCCCGACGCCCGGCCCATCGACGCCGATCTGCTGTCCAAAGATCGCGCAGCGACGCTGTGGGCCGAGGTGCGAGCCTGGGCCGCCCGGCCGGACGCCTTTGGCTGGGTCCTCGGCGTCACCGCTGTGGGCCGTGCTCTGTGACCCTGCCCCTGACCCTGCCTTCGCCACTTCGCCACGAGCTCAGTTGTCGCTTTTTGCAGCCGCTGCTCGACCTCGCTGACGAGGAGACGCTGAAGGGCTTTTTGGCCGACTGGGACGTGACCATCGCCCAGCTCCGCGATCAGACCAACTGGGTGTCGCTGCGTTTCTGCGAGGCGCTCGTCGACGCGCTGGCGGCCAAGATCGGGGCTGACGAGGTCGTCGAGCGGGTAACGCGCGCCGCGTTCGATCCGAGCGCGCTCGGCTTTCTGTATCCGCTCGTGCGCGCATTCGGCACGCCGCAGCTCGGCTATCTGCGCCTGCCGCAGTTCGTCGCCACCCTCAATAAAGTGAGCCTGGTCAAGGTCTCCAAGATTCGCCGCGGTTATGCCGAGGTCGAGTATCGGCCGGTGTCGCCAGAGCACATCGAGCGCTCGCCGCTCATCTGTCAGGTGCGACGCGCGCAGATCGCAGCCGGGCCGACCATCTGGGGCCTGCCGCCGGCGCAGGTCGAAGAACGCGAATGTCAGGCCCAGGGCGGCGAGCGATGCTGGTACGTGCTGCGCTGGGCAGAGCGCACCAGCTGGTGGGGTCTGGCGCTCGGCACCAGCGTCGGGACGGGCCTCGGTTTCGCGTTTGGCGCCGGGCCGTGGTTGCCGGCGGCGGTGGTGGCAGGTGGCGCGCTCGGACGGTTATGGGACAATCGCCTGCAAGTGAGCGAGCTGACGCGGTTCAACGACGAACAAACCGCGGCGCTGCGACAGGCCTCGGAAGACGCCGAGCGTCGCTTCGTGGAGCTCGAGCGCGCCAAGACCGAGGTCGATCAGAAGGTCACCGAACGCACGCTCGAGCTCCGGCAAGCGTCGACCCAGCTCGAGGCGTCACTCGAACGGCTCGAGGAGCTGGCGCGCGTCAAAGACGAGTTCGTGGCCAATGTGTCCCACGAGCTGCGCACGCCGCTGACGCTGATATTGGCGCCGCTCGAGGAGCTCTTGGCCGGGCGTGCCCAAGGCGAGCTGAGCCAAGATTATCTGAAGGCCATGCATCGCAGTGCCGTGCGGCTCAACGGCATGGTCAACGATCTGCTGGTCCTCGCGCGCGTCCAGGCCGGTCAGCTTCGTCTCTCGCTGGAGGAGATCCACGTCGGGGAGCTGGCCGCGTCGGTGCTGGAGCAGTTCCGCGCGCTCGCCGAACGAAAAGGCATCAAGCTCCGCTATGTCGGCCCGCCCGACGGGGAGACCGTGCTGGCCTGGCTCGATCCGGGGCGCATCGAGTTCGTGCTGGTCAACCTTCTGTCCAACGCACACAAGTTCACGTCGCAAGGCGGCGAGGTGACCCTGACGGTGAGCAAGAAGCCGTTCGATGGCCATGACGAGATCGTCGTCGAGGTCCGCGACACCGGCGCCGGCATCGCGCCCGGTCTGCAAGACAAGGTCTTCGAGCGCTTCAGCCGCTTCGAGAGCTCCGAGATGCCTGGTGCGGCCGGTGCCGGCATTGGTCTCGCGCTGGTCAAGGAGCTCGTGGGGCTGCACGGGGGACGGGTGGCGCTGTCGAGCGCGCCGGGGCAGGGCAGCACCTTCACCATCGCCTTCCGCACCGGACGCGAGCACATCCAAGATCGCGTGCTCGAGCGCCGTCAGGTCGACGTCCCGGTGCCGTTTGGTCGGCGTCGCAGTGATCTCGAGCCGGTGTCGGAGACCTCGACGCCGTCGGGCGGCTGGGCCGATACGGCGACTGCGCCGGCCGATGCGGCGCGCGTGCTCGTCGTCGAGGACAACGACGACATGCGCATCTTCATCCTGCGCGTGCTCGGTCCGCACTATCGGCTGACGCAGGCAGTCGACGGCCAAGATGCCCTGGAGCTCGTCGGCACCGAGCGCCCCGATCTGATCATCAGCGACGTGATGATGCCCCGGCTCAACGGCTATGAGCTGTGTCGCAAGCTCAAGGCCGATGCCGACACCCGCATGATTCCGGTGCTGCTGCTCACCGCCAAAAAAGAGCGGGCGCTCGAAGGCTTCGAGGCTGGCGCCGACGACTATCTGGTCAAGCCCTTCAACTCGCAGGAGCTGTTGGCGCGCATCGATGTCCACATGCGGCTGCGCCAGCTGTTGCGCGATCGGGTGCACGTCGAAAAGCTGGCCACGCTCGGTGCGCTGGCCGCAGGCCTGGCCCACGAGGTCCGCAACCCGGCTGGCGCCATCCTGGCCGGCCTGCCCAAGGTGCGGCGCAGCCTGTCCGAGGTCGAGACCCCGCCGCGAACGCTGGAGATGATCGATCTGGCCATCGACAGCGCCGAGCGCATCACCCGGCTCGTCGACGATCTGTTGCAGCTCGGCCAGCCCGATCGCGACGGTGCCCGCGCCTGGGATCTGCACGAAGGCCTCGACGCGGCGCTGCGCATCCTCAGTCAGCGGGCCGAACGCGTCGAGCTACGCCGCCGCTTCGACTTCCATGGCCTGGTCCGCTGCCGTCCCAATGCGCTCAACCAGGTGTTCCTCAACCTTCTCGATAACGCAGTCCGCGCCGTCGAGAAAGGGGGCATCGTCGATGTCCACACCCGGGCCGAGGCTGGCGGTGTCTCGGTCTTGATCTCCGACAGCGGCGACGGTGTGCCCAAGGAGCTCGTCAGTCGCATCTTCGAGCCGTTCTTCACCACCCGCGACACCGCGCGCGGCCCCAACCAGGGTACCGGCCTCGGACTCCACATCAGCCAGCGGGTGGCGCTCGAGCATGGTGGACGTTTGGAGCTGGTCGATGCAAAAGGATGGGGAGCCTGCTTCAAACTGTGGCTTCCGGTGACCGAAGACGTGAGCGCTCAGCGATGAACTACAAACAGTTCGTGGTGCTTTACGTCGACGACGAGCCGGCGAACCTGACTACTTTCAGCTACTGCTTCGAGGATCAGTTCCGCATCGTCACCGCCATGGATGCCACCGAGGCCATGAAGGTGATGGCGGCGGAGCCGGTGGCCTTGTTGCTGACCGATCAACGCATGCCGGGCATCACCGGCGCGCAGCTGTGTGCACTGGCGCGAGAGAAATATCCGGACGTGGTGCGCATGGTGGTGACGGCGTATGCCGACGTGGCCGACGCGGTGGCGGCCATCAACAACGGGCAGGTGGCGCGCTACATCCTCAAGCCCTGGCGTGAGGAGGCCATGCTCGAGGTCTTGCGCGCTGGCGTCGAGGCGTATCAGCTCGGCACCCTGGTCCACGATCTGCAGCTGCGCCTTCTGAAGAGCGAGCAGCAATCGACGACCAATTTTCTCATCGGTCGGGTGATTCACGAGCTCAGCAATCCGGCATCGTCAGTATCGACCAATGTGCGCTGGATGAGCGACGCCATGCATCGCATGCGTGACCTGGTCCCGACGGACGACGGTGAGCTGGGCGAGATGATGAACAGCTTTCAGGAGGCGCTCGACGACGCGATCGAGGGCTGTCGCGAGCTGGCCACCCGCCTCGGGCGCTTTCGGGAAGGCCAGCAGGCGCCGCGAGCCAACGTGCAGCTCGGCGTCGATCTGGCCCGCAATGTCGACGCGGCGGTGGCCATCGTGCGCAGTCTGGTGCGGCCGCGGGCGCGCCTCCTCGTCGAGCATGGCCTGGCGCCGCCGGTGGCCATCGATCGCACCCACCTCAGTCAGGTGCTGGTGAATCTCTTGATGAACGCCGCCGAGGCCATCGAGCCCGGGCACGCCGAGGAGAACCGCATCCTCATCCGCACCTACGCCGACGCCACGCATGGCTATGTCGAGGTGGACGATACCGGCCGCGGCATCTCGCCCATCGAGCTCGAGCGGGTGTTCGAGCCGTACTACACGAGCAAAGAAGCCAGCGGGCATGGCCTCGGTCTCTCGGTGGTGCGTGAGCTCATCGAGATCGCCGCTGGGCGCATCGATGTGGACAGCGAGGTCGGCCGCGGCACCAAGTTCACCGTCAAGCTGCCCCTTATTTCATGAGCGCCGTCCTCGACGAGTTGGTCAAGCTTCTCAGCCTCGAGAAGATTGAAGAAAACCTGTTCCGCGGCCAGAGCCAGGATCTCGGCTGGGGGACGGTGTTTGGCGGCCAGGTGCTGGGCCAGGCGCTGTCGGCGGCGGTGCAGACGGTGCCCAAAGAGCGCCAGGTCCACTCCATCCATGCCTACTTCTTGCGGCCCGGCGACGTGAGCCGTTCGATCGTCTACGACGTGGACCGGATTCGCGACGGCGGATCGTTCAACACCCGCCGCGTGGTGGCCATCCAAAATGGCCACGCCATCTTCAATCTGGCAGCGTCGTTTCAGCGGGTCGAGCCCGGCTTTTCGCATCACGATCCGATGCCCGAAGCGCCACGGCCGGACCAGGTTCGCACCGAACAAGAGGTGCTGTCCTCGTCGCTGGAGAAGCTGCCGCAGTTCTTGCGCGAGCGGGCCATGGCGCCGCGGCCCTTCGAGCAGCGGACCGTGTCGGGTCCGTTCGGCGACGAACGGTTTCAGCCGACGCCGCAGCCGGCCCGTCGCATGGTGTGGCTGCGCACCACCGAGCGACTACCCGACGATCCGGCGCTACATCAGTATCTGCTGGCCTACGCGTCGGACTACGCTTTTCTGACCACGGCCCTGTTGCCGCACGGGGTCACCTGGCTCACGCCGGGCATGCAGATCGCCAGCCTCGATCACGCGATGTGGTATCACCAGCCGTTTCGCGTCGACGAGTGGCTGTTGCATGTGATGGATAGTCCCGTCGCCCACGGGGCCCGCGGCCTAGTGCGCGGGCAGATCTTCACCGAAGACGGGCGCCTCGTGGCGTCGTCGACCCAAGAGGGTTTGATCCGACGCAAGAGCTAGCAGACGGCGCCTTTGGGCAGGCAGGCGTAGTTGGTCCAGCACAGGATGCACTGGTCGGTGCCGCTGCAGCCGGTGTGGCGGCAGTCACAGGCGCCGTCCGAGAGGACGCCCGAGCCGGCAGAGTTGGCTTCGCACTCGCTCGAGTAGGTCTTGTAGTCGCAGCCGCACACGGGGTTGTCGAGGAGGGGGCAGGCCGCTGGGCGTGGCCTGCACTCGCCTTGTGCGTCGCTGAACCCGCACATGGCGCCGCGGTCGTACTGGCAGTATTCGGTGTTGCCGCACTGCGCGCCGACGATTCCACCGCAGGCCGCGTTGCACGGGCCGGTGTGGACGATGGAGACCGAATGGCCATGGGCGTCGCATTCGTTGCCATAGGTTTTGCCGTCGCAGCCGCACACCGGCGAGTACAGGGTCGTGCAGGCGCCGGGGATGAGCGTGCAGACGCCGGATTCGTCGGCGGGGTTGCTACACGCAGCGCCGAAGTCGCAGAAATAACCGGGTGCGCAGTCGCTCTGGCCACGCGGGCCGCAGCCGTTGGTGGTTGGCTTGGAGAGGTCCGCCGTACCTAGATCGCCGGGGTTGTGATCGCCGGGAACGTTGATGCTGCGATCGCTACAACCGGCCCCAACCGCCACGATGATAGCGC